>JAABUQ010005202.1_pt1 | contig 21102 bp, 16 predicted proteins | sample 5560001 | NCBI WGS metagenome assembly JAABUQ01 (sample SAMN10711888, study PRJNA513371) | rock metagenome | isolation source: Antarctica rocks | place: Antarctica: Victoria Land, Finger Mt nord | collected 2015-12-18
ATTTAAAAATCTTATGATAAAAGGTTTTTTAATTGCTGCATTTAATGAGGAGCAATCCCTTAACTGATAAACAGAAGGAATTCAAGTTAGTAAGTTTGGAGCTTCACTACATATTTACCACTACCCACAAATGATCAGGTTCCAAATGTCCTGGCTGGACAACCATGTCCCGGTCCTGTCGAAGATTGCGGGTTATATCCGGGAGCTATCAATGACTTTAATTTCCAAGTTGGTCAGTTCGCTTTTCGTTTATCAGACTTGCCTAGTGCCGACACCAGAGAAGTTCTTCTTTTGAATAATTTTCTCCCCCCTAGCCCCCCAGGAGATCAGTTTTATGCCATCGTCGATGAAACAGCAATCAGTCAAGCCAGAGTCACTGAGTTGATTGCTACAGATCCTTCCGCTAATACCCTAACGTCGCCTGCGCTAGTTGGGTTTGACGCCTCTCGTTTTACGAACTGGTCGACAAATATCCTTACTTATGAAGATAATAGGCCGGGAAGTAGTCCTTTGAACTTTCAAGCGGAGAATATCAAAATTAACGCAGTGCCTGAGCCCAGCAGTGGCACCGAGCTGCTAGCTCTAGCCGCCCTTGGCATGGGCGTTTTCGGTCAACGAGCTCGCACTCGCGTTGCACGATCAATTAAGTCTCAAAATTCATCCATCTGACCCAATGCGGTTTGAGCCGCCATGGATTGAAAGCAATTCCCAACAGAGAAGGCCAGATTTGACTGGGTGGAACTGGTTTTGGTTCCGACCAAGCGATCGCATGTTTCTGTTTCAGGTACAGCGATCGCCCGAACCAATCTCGTAAATCATCCCACCTGGTGGGGCAAGAGACTCTAAGGGTTTCAGGGAACGGAGAGGGAGGGATTCGAACCCTCGGTACGGAGTTACCTGCCGTACAACAGATTAGCAATCTGCCGCTTTCGACCACTCAGCCACCTCTCCATGTTGATGGAATACCATCCTACCAGCTTCTCAGGGAAAAAGCAACCCGTCTTGCAGAGCGTCCCCGTCGCCAAGGCTCACACTTCAGACAGAGGGGACTTCCGCAATAGGAAGTTAAAGCACTTGCGATCGCAGCCAAGCCACTGGCAAGTTACTCAACTTTTGCCTACTCGGAACATAGGCCCGCTGCCGAAATACATCGTAGTGGTTGCGTTCGATTCGCTCTAGAATCTGGCTATATGATAGCCTCGCTACCCAGACGGGCCAGCGGCCATCAGCAGATAAGTAACTAATTCCCTTTTCCGCTTTGGCATAGAACTGGCGTGTCCGTTGGATTTGAAACTGCATCAGTGAGCGCCATCGGTCATCAACCACACCTTTAAACAAGTCTTGCTCGGTGTAGTTGAAACGTGCTAAGTCTTCCAGGGGAATATAAATCCGCCCCCGCCGTGCATCCTCCCCCACATCTCGCAGGATGTTGGTGAGTTGTTTGGCAATTCCCAGCGCGATCGCCTCTTCGGTCGGAATATAAGGTTCCCGCTCCTGGTTCCAAGGGGCTGTGTTATTCGAGGTATCTACGCCCATCAGCGCCTTTGACATCAACCCAACAGTACCGGCAACGCGGTAACAATATAGGTTTAACTCCTCAAACGTCTCGTAACGACTCCGGTACAAGTCCATGCGCTGACCGGCAATCATATCTCGAAACGGCTGAATCTCTAACGGAAAGCGCCGGAGTGTATCCACCAAAGCCACATCCGGATCTTCGACTGGGCTACCCGCAAAAATGGATTCTAGCTGAGCTTCCCACACTTCGAGGGTTTCCGGAGTTGTAATTGCGGCTCCGGGGCCATCCACCAGTTCATCAGTGCGGCGGCACCAAGTATAAATTGCCCAAATAGCTCTACGCCTCACCTGACTTGTCAGCAGCGAGGCGAAATAAAAAGTCGTGGAATACTTTGCCGTGATTTGGCGGCAAAGTTGGTAGGAATTCTCCACAGAGGCCAGCGTTCTCATGGAAGGGGAATCAGGCAGTTGCAGCATTCGTTGCAGGCTGGAATTTTGGCATTTGCAGGCTTTTTGTTGAATTTACCTCAGGATGGGCAACGGAAATTGCCTGCGCTGTCAGCTTACCAGAAAGGACGGCACCTTCCATACTTGCCAGGTAACGCTGCATGGTGTAATCCCCAGTAAGATAGAAATTTGCAATCGGGGTAGTCTGAGAGGGACGGTACTGCTGGCGGCCTGGAATCGCCTTGTAGACCGAGCGGGGCGTCTTGACGACGTGAGATTTGAGCAACTTAGCTGGGTTTTCTACGCCAAAGTGGTCGGGGAAAAGTTTTTCTAACTCTGCCATTGTCGCCGCCACAATTTCCTCATCCGATTTCCTCATCCAATCATGAGCTGGTGCTAACACCAATTCCAGCATCGAGCGCTCGGTATTGGCGTAGCCAAGGCAGGTATTGCTCATGTCAGCATAGACGCTGAGTAAGGGCGATCGCGAGAATAGCAAGTGGTCAATATCAGTCAGCTTCCGGTCGAACCACAGATGGACATTAATCACCGGTACTCCTTCCAATCCCTCCAGCTTCTGGAAAAACTCATAAATTTTCCACTGTGCTGGCAGCATCACCTTCAGCGGGTCAACCGGCATGGCAGAGACATACAGATCAGCTGTTACCACCTCGTCCGCAGCCCCATTTAACCCTCGAAGCAGAAAGCCCTTGACTGTGTCATCGGGATTGAGCATGATTTCTTTTATTGGCGCATTCAACCGCACTTCACCGCCGCCCGAGGTAATGTACTCCACCATCGGCTGACATAATCGCTCTGTGGGGGCACCATCTAGGAAGGCCATCTTGGAGCCGTTCTTTTCCTGAAGGAAACGATTAAGAGCGGTCAGCAGAATTGTGGCCGAAATCTCGTCCGGGCCGATGAAGTTCAGCGACTTGGACATGGCAATAAAAACTTCTTTATTGACCCGTTCAGGAATCCTCTGCAAGCGAAGCCACTCTGTCCAAGAGTATTTATCCATTGCCTCGACGTACTTCTGCCCCTGAACCATCGCCGGAATCAGACCGATGCCGAAACGAATTTTCTCCGGCCAGGTGAGCATATCGTTGTTCCTCAGAATCGCCACGATGCCATTAATCGGCGCTGGCAAGTCCGGAAAGTCAAAGCGGCTGTAAGTACCGGGCGCTTCGGGCTGATTGAAGATCATGGTGTGTTCTTTCCACTGCAACCGATCTTCAATGCCCAGTTCTTTAAACAGCTGCAACATATTGGGATAAGCCCCGAAGAATATATGCAGCCCAGTTTCGTACCAGTCGCCGTCTGCGTCCTGCCATGCTGCCACCTTACCCCCAAGTACATCCTGCCTTTCCAAGACAATGGGAGTGTGACCGGCATCAGTGAGATATTTCGCGCAGGAAAGACCGGCTAGACCCGCTCCAGCGATCGCTACTCGCATTTAACAGTACTGCCCTTCAATATTTCTCAAGTGTTTGTCCGCTCTCATTATACTTTGCATTCCGTTACATTTTGCCACATTTGAGTAAATCGCTACATTTTACAGCCTGAAATTCAATCTAAGTCAGCAATTGACCTCTTGAAAGTGGTTTTGTTAAGATAGTAAGCGCTCTCCGGCTGTACGTGATGACCAAAATAGCATAGGAAGACTATCAAAAAAAGACTCGACACATTATTAGTAGAACTGGATTTATGCTCCTCCCGGCAGCTGGCTCAGCGCTTGATTCGGGCAGGGGAAGTGCTCGTGAATCAGCAGGTAATCGACAAACCCGGAACTGAGATTGAAACTTCTGCACAGATTCAGATTAAGGCGCGATCGCCCTACGTTTCCAGGGGTGGTGAAAAACTTGCCAAAGCCCTGGAAGTCTTTGCCATTCCCGTCAATGGGCGCATTTGCTTAGATGGCGGCATTTCCACTGGCGGCTTCACCGACTGCCTGCTGCAAGCTGGGGCAAAAAAGGTCTACGGCATTGATGTGGGCTATGGACAAGTTGACTGGGGTCTACGCAATGATCCACGGGTGGTTTTGAGAGAACGCACCAACCTGCGCTATCTCCAGGCAGTTGAGTTGTACGGCTCCGCCCAGCCAGCTGATTTGGGAGTGGTGGATGTGTCGTTTATTTCCCTAACCAAAATTCTGCCGGCGCTGTGGCAGCTGCTCTCATACCCCCGTGAGGTGGTGTTGCTGGTGAAGCCTCAGTTTGAAGTGGGGCGATCGCGCGTGGGTAAAAAAGGCGTGGTGCGTGATCCAGATGACCAGGCGGGTGCAATTTTTCAGGTTTTACAAGCTGCCCTTCAGCTTGTATGGCAATATCGCGGCTTAACCTGGTCGCCGTTGCTCGGTCGGGCTGGTAATATTGAATATCTCTTGTGGCTGGGGATGGATAACCAAATGCCGCCACCTGATCTAGAAGCGATCAAACAGATTACCCAATCTGCTATGGTTTTGCGGTCAGCTTGAGCTAACCGCTTGCCTCGCTCGCTGCAGGAAAGGTACTGACCTTTTGCGGGCACCCTGATCCTGAAATCAACACAACCAGCAATGTTTCCAGGACAATAATTTTATATATTTGCTCAATGAAGTCCATTAAATTAATATATCAAAAATTTTACCTCCGCATTTTGTTTGCCTTTTTAGTTTTGTTAGCTACCACTTGGTTGATTTTAAATTTAACGGCACCCAAAATTACTATTTTTGGCTTTCATACCATTATTGATATTAATAAAAATGGTGATCGGCCTTTTCAAACTTCACAATTTCAGCAAATGAATTACTTTAAACCAGACATGGAATTTTTGCTAGATTATTTAGTCCAGCAAAATTTCTGGTTTATTTCATCTCAAGAATTTTATGATTATTTCTTAACTAAATCTAAGCAAATACCGCCAGAAAATATAGGTCAAAAGCCGATCATGCTTTCTTTTGATGACGGCTATAAAAATATTTATACAAATTTACTACCGATTTTGTCAAAGCTTGAATATAAATACGGTAAAAAAGTAAAGGTTGTTTTATTTGTCAACCCAGGTACACTGGCAAATTATCAGAGTGACTCTTCAATTCACATGACCTGCCTCGATTTGAGAGCAGGGCTGGAAAAAGGATATTATGATATTCAATCGCACGGATTAAATCATAAAAAATTAACTGATCTAGAGCCTCAGGATTTGATCACTGAACTTTCAGAAGCCCAAATTCAATTGAGAAGGTGTACTAAAGACTTAGACCCAGATAAAACCGTAGCTTCTCATATAGCTTATCCCTATGGTGCTAGCAACGAAAAAGTTGAAGAGTATGTGTCTAAATACTATTTATCGGGCTATTTATACAATAGTAGAATCATGAAACTAGGCTGGTTGAGCAGCAATTACAAAATACCCCGTTTAACTGTTAATGAGGGAAAATCACCCAGCAGATTAATACAAATGGCTGAAATGTCTTCTAAGCTTCTAACCCCATAGGTCAATGCGCTGCGCGCGGGTGTGGGGTGTGGGGTGTGTCCACCCTTCTTCCCCTACACCCTACACCCTACACCCTACACCCCGTTCTTTGCCCCAACTCCTGCCGCAGACGGTACAAAATCGTATTCGGCTCCACCTGATTGAGAATCTCTTGAATCACCGTGCTGGCTCCTAGCTGCCCCCAAGTGCAGCCCCGCTCTAGATACACCTGTGCTGCCTGCCCAATGATGTAGGCTCCGTAACCCGCGATCCCAGCTTGAGCGATCGCAGCCCCAGCATAGGAAGAGAAATTGGTCGGATTCTCACCGCTAGCAATTGCCGCTGTACTTTTCCCCAAACCCAAAAGTAAACTACTGCCCAATTCACCCAGCAGCAATCCCCCAGAACTGAACAGAATCGTCTTCCAAATCTTTCCCGCTTCATAGTCGGTCACCGGCAGACCGTACAGCCGCGCTAGAGAGCGGATTAGAGCCAAGTCTGCCACAGCTCCCCCAAGTAAATCTAAGAAGGCAATCGGATTCAGCCCCACTGCCAGAGCTTTATATTTGGTAAACTGCCAGATCAGTTCTTCCGCTTCCTTTTGGCGTAACTCGATGGTTTTATGAGCGATCGCCGCTTCCGCGTCCCGCGCCTGGATCAGGGCATTAAGTGCCAAGAGTGATCGACCCTCCCGATTGAGAATGCCAAGAATTTTCTGCTTCAACTCATCTACCTGTGGCGGCGGCGTTTCCCATTCGTAGGTAACTTTACCATCGGGCCACTCTACCCGCACTTCCAGCGGAGCAGGTTGGGCTGCAACCATCACAATCTCCTCAGTAGACAACAGCGGGTAAAGGCGTCTACCACCAGTGGCATCGCTACCCAGATGTTGCAGATTTTTGTATATGGCTTGCCGGTTTTGATCTGGATAGAGGTCTATCTTGTTAAACACCAAAATCAGAGGCTTGTGAGCTTGCACAAGGTACAAAAGCGCCTGATACTCTGTTCGCGTGATATCACCAGCCACTACAAACAAAATCAGGTCAGCCTGACGAGCCACATCCCTTGCCATTTGCGCTCGTGCCTGACCTTCAACCTCATCCAATCCGGGCGTATCAATCAACTCCACCTGCACCCTGCCTTTCTCGCTGGGTACCCACCGTACTGAACGGGGCCACTGGGTTACACCATTAAGCGGTCCAGTTTGCAGAATCTTCTGTCCTAGCAAGGCATTCAAAACAGCTGACTTGCCGCGACTAACTAGACCAAAGGCAGCAATCCGAATCACGCCCTGGTCTAGCTTGTTTAGTGTGGATGTCAAAACCTCTATTTCAGGTTTCAGCGCCGCTTGCAATTCTGGGTTTAGCGACTGCTGCCTAGGCTTGCGAATATGGGAATACCAAGACAGCGCTTGCTTCAGACTGGCACGAGCGCGGTTTAAGTGAGATTCCTGCCGGTTGGCACGCGCTGGGGATATCTGAAGCCCAGAAGCTGTATGAGTTTGGAATGATTTAGGATGACTCAAGGCTAGACAGATAATAACAGGCTACAGAGCCCTGGAGGATTTCTTGGATTCGGTTTCTGACTTCATACTACTGATTATGACACTTACTATGGAATACTAGCAAGCTCTCAATGAAGCGGTATTATAGGCGCTTAGAGACTGTTGCAGTTCCATTTCTTCAGCAACCAAGCTTAAACCATAAGTATTAAAAATTACAACGTATGACCTGCGTAGGACGTAATTTTTGCTATAAAAGTATAGAATATATTGGCAGCGCTGATACGTTGTTTCAGACTTGCTCATTTAGAAAAATGCACCTAGGAGCGGGATTCATCATCCTAACTTAGGCTATCGGATGCCTGGATGAGGTGCTGCCACATCACCGCGCTCCACCAGTGGGAACTAGACCATAACTAAAAAGAACTACACTTGAGGCTGTGTGAGTAATGACCGTTGAAGAAGCGCTAGCGATCGTAAAGAAGTTTCTAGATCAAGGACGCCTGAACAAAATTCAAGAGACAGTATTTCGGCAATCTTGGGAAGGACAGTCTTATTTGGAAATTGCAAGTCACTCCGGTTATGACCCTGGTTACGTCAAGGACGCTGGTGCTAAGTTATGGCAGCTACTCTCAGAATTATTGGGGGAAAAGGTCACTAAAAATAATTTCCAGTTAGTCTTAAGGCAGCGTTGGCGCAGCCAGAATGGCGGCGAATCGGAATTTGAAGAAGTTGCTCCGTCATCGATAGCGTCGGTTGAGGTAATCACCAACCAGCGCCAAGACTGGGGAGAGGCGATTGATGTCGATCTTTTCTATGGCCGTACCGCAGAACTCTCCATCCTAGAACAGTGGATTGTGCAGGACCGCTGTAGACTCGTGGTGTTGCTAGGCATGGGCGGGATTGGCAAGACTGCTCTGTCTGTAAAGCTGGCACAAAAGATTCAGCACAAATTTGATTACCTGATCTGGCGAAGTCTACGCAACGCCCCACCAGTCCAAGACCTCCTGGCAGAGGTGCTCCAATTCCTCAGCCAGCAGCAGCCAATAGTTTTACCGTCAACTGTAGACGGAAGAGTATCACAACTGATTAAGTATTTACGCTCCTCACGCTGTCTGCTGATACTAGACAATGCGGAGTCGATTCTGCGTGAGGGGGATCGTACGGGTCGCTACAGAGAAGGATATGAGGGTTATGGTCAGTTAATCAGATCTGTGGGAGAAACACCCCATCAAAGCGCAGTAGTGCTAACTAGTCAGGAGAAACCCAGAGGCTTAGCAACAAAGGAGGGCGAAACACTATCTGTTCGAGCATTACAACTGACTGGTTTGCCGACAGCACAAGGACGGGAAATTCTTCAAGCAAGGGGTGACTTCTTAGGGTCAGAATCTGAGTGGAGAGTTCTAGTTGAACACTATGCTGGGAATCCCTTGGCCTTAAAGATGGTGGCTCCAACAATTCAAGACTTCTTTGATGGGAAGATTTTTAAATTTATAGAATTCTTGAAACAAGGTCCGTTAGTGTTTGATGATATTCGCAATCTGTTAGACCGGCAGTTCAATCGCCTGTCAGACTTAGAAAAAGAGGTGATGTACTGGCTGGCAATCAACCGAGAGCCAGTTTCGTTTACCGAATTGCAAACGGATTTTGTACCCAATGTACGCGAGAGCGAAATCATAGAGGCACTGGCGTCTTTGCAGAGACGAGCGCTAATTGATAAAAGGCCATCTGGTTTCACACAGCAACCAGTGGTCATGGAGTACATGACTGCAAAATTGATTGAACAGGTTTATGAAGAGACTTCCACGGAATCAATTGGTTTATCGATGATCCACGCTCTGATCAAAGCTAAGGCTCAGGACTATATCAGAGCAAATCAGGTGCGCGTTATTTAATCAAAATCTACTTTTTAAGCAGTGTTTACCGTCGATTGGCATTCAGTTCAATACGTCGTAAGAAAAAGTAAGCTATACCGGCAAAAATGACGCCCAACTCAAAGCCAATGTCTATACCATAGGGAGGATTCAAAAAGCCAGCGATCAAACCCACAAATTTCTCCTGGGCAGCACCTAGGTAGACACCGAAAAGACCAATCACCAGCGACGCGATCGCAGCCCAACCCACAGGAAGTCTGCTGGGGTCATTCCAATCATCAACGTTGTAATGCCCATGACGGAAGACAAAGTGTTCTAGAATCAGAATAATTGACCAGGGACCAAGCCAGTAGGCAACGAGCAGCAGAAAGCCTTCAAGCGTTTTGTCAAAGTTGTTAGCAGCAGTCAGCGCGATCGCTACATAAATGATTGCACCAACCAGTGTCCAGATTGCACGATTAATGCGCCCGAACCAACGGCCCAGTACCTGCATCGACAGAGCAAGGCTATAGTCGTTGGGAATATTGTTCGCTACCACACTCAGAGCTAGCAATAACAGGATGAACTTTCCAAAGCCACCCAATGGACCAAGAGCAGCGGCAAACAGCTCACCACCACTCTTGCCGTTGAAGGCAAGAACCGTCGTCAAGGCAAGACCAAGTATCTCTAGCAGCACACAAGGAATAAAGCAACCCAGGAAGGTTAGCCAGAAGACGCGGCTAGGGGGGGTATTTTCAGGCTGGTTGACGTTGTAGTCAGCAGCATAGGAACTCCATCCAGTGGCGAAACCATAGACAGCACTACCAAAGGACATAAAGGCAGCAAATTCGACCAGTCCCGTTCCAGATGGCGCTACGGCACGAAAGTTTGGAGCAGATCCAAAAAACATGCTCGAAAAGATCAAGAGCATCGGCATCCAGGCGTACCGCTCATAACGATGCACGTACCTGTAACCATAAAGGCTGACAAATGTCGTGAGTACTGCGATCGCAAGAATACCTACCCACCTTGGAATTGCTCCACCGCTAATGCCGTAGACCAATTGACCACCGACGATCACGTTGACAGCAGACCAGCCAATACAAGCCGCCACGTTAAACAGCGCCATAATCATGGCACCTACCCAGCCAAATGAGAACCGTGAGATAGTCATCTGACGCAGTCCCAACTTGGGACCCAGCGTGGAGAAAAAGGCAACGGGTAGGATGCCAAGCATATTGAAAATGACGATAGAGGCGACACCATCCCAGAACCCAAGCTTAAAGACGGCGGTAGCCAAAGAACCGAGGGCGACTGTGGAAATTACCAGGTTAGCAGAAAGCCACATGGTGAAGTTGTCGAAGATGCGAACGTGGGTGCGATTTGCTGGAGACACTCGCTCAATACCATGTGCCTCAATTCCTGTTTCTTCTATAGGGCGCTGTTTAATTTGGCTGTTCATAGTCTGAATTCTAGGTTCTATTTCCCGATTAAACTACTGCTATATTTAAAACCAGGGTTTTGGCACCCAAACTACTCGTGAGTCCATCACTTGCGGTAGTGCGTGTGTCTCACCTAAACTTGTGAACCAACAATCTGTAGCTTGCAGATAGCTTTAAGAACTTGTAGTAATTCAATCGCACGTTCAGAGTCAATTAGGTTCACTTCTGGCATCAACTGATAAGTTGGGGGTTCTCCCGGCTGGATGCTCACTCGCGACTATGAGGCTGCTCGTTACCATCTGCCACTGCTCGCGTCGCCTTGGGCTTACAGAACCGACGATAGATGAACTTCCCAGATTAATAGAGCCGACTTAGGACGTAGTCAGCCATATTAATCAAGGCTTGTCGGGATTCTGAGGGTGCTAAATCAGTCAGATGCTCAACAGCAATCTGAGCATGGTGGGCTGCTAATTCCCTGGATCTTTCCAGACCATGACTATCATGAATCAGTGCGATCGCCTGCTCTAAATCCCCAACTTGTGCAAATTTTCGTTCAATCAGCACTTTCAAGTAAGGTTTTTCTTCCAGGGCAAATAATGCCGGTGCGGTCAGATTACCACTTTTAAGATCCGAGCCAGCTGGTTTACCTAAGGTGTCGAGCGAACCAGTGAAGTCCAAAATATCATCCACCACCTGGAACGCCAAACCGATATGACGTCCATAGCCATACAAATTCTCAGCTGTTTTCCTCGAGACGTCGCTGAGTAAACCAGCCGCCTTAGAACTGTTGGCAATTAAAGATGCGGTTTTGTAGTAGGTCTTTTCCAGGTAAGTCTCGAGCAGTAAGCTCGCATCAAAGCGATTCAGTCCCTGCTGCATTTCCCCTGCCGCCAGATCCATAATCACTTCTGAGAGCAGTTTGACCACCTCCAGGTTGTCTAGATTAGCCAGATACCAGGAAGATTGGGCAAATAGGAAATCTCCCGCCAATATCGCCACACGGTTGCCAAACAGGCTATGAACGGTGGGAACGCCCCGGCGCACATCAGATTCGTCCACCACGTCGTCGTGTACCAAGCTCGCCGTGTGAATCATCTCCGTAATTTCGGCTAACCGTCGGTGACGGGGAGTGATATCTTGAGCCAGCATTGTCGCCCGCGAGATTAGGAGGACAATCCCCGGTCGCACCCGCTTTCCCCCAGCTCCGAATAAGTGTTCTGCCGCTGCGGAGAGGATGGGGTGACGCGTACCTACTAACTGTATTAAGTTCTCTGACAGCAAACGCAGGTCTGCTTCAACTGGGGAAAAGAGGGAGGTCGCTGAGGTCATGGATGAGCCGACTCAAGCTTCAGTTAAGAAAGTTTACATATTCTGTCATCATTTTAAGCTAAGCCTCCACTATAGGGAAGTTTGATCTATTCTTCGGGCATGAGGGTGGCACCGTACTCGTAGACTTGGCGCAAGTGCGATCGCCTTTGGCGAGTGGGTGAACGGTGACAAACTTCACTCCAGTCTCTGTCCTACCGATCCTTGGGCGGATTGTATAGTATCTTTAACAAAATTAAAAATCAGACGTTTAGATCCCGATTTTTGTGTTAACTTAAATTATAAGAATTTAAATAATTTCGCACATTAACCAAAGCAGGTTGGGTTACTGATAAGTGACTAGGCCAGTCTGGTTGAGTGATTTTTACAGGTTGTCGTAGCCTGGGCATTGGTAACCATTCCAAAGATTGTTGGTGTGGCTCAATGCATTGACGGGTTGGACTGGTGAAATGCCTGATTTTTCCCTTGCTGCTATCCATTCAAGTGTCACGGATGGATGGAGTGTTTGATGGAAATAATAACAGGATTTCAGCAGCTTTCCACCCGTGAATTTAACGTGGCAACCAAGAACGCCAAGAATTGTTTCTATTGGCTGAGGTTGTCTTGCTTGTATTGCAGTACATATTCCTCACGTTGACTTACGGTGATATGCCTCTGATTATTCCTATTCTGGCGACTGGTTATTTATTGACTATTTATCTGTTGTTGGTACTGGCACAGCGTCAGGCTAAAGAGTCGGGTTCAGAACCCTTTTCTGCCTCAAAGAGGCGGCACTTACAGTCAGTGCCGGTAACTCCGAAAAGTTACTGAAGCCAGTAGTGTCCTTTAGTCAAGCGCGATCCTAGCAAAGCACACAGGTTCAACCGCAGGGGTGCAGCCCAGCCACTGCATGGACGACTGGGCGAACTGTTGTGGACACCCACTGACGCAGAAGCGAGTCGGCAGTGGCACATGGGTATTGCTTAAGCCCAGCAATTCAAGCTCTTGGGCGGCAGCTGCCACGACATGAACAGCGGGGTCAACTAGCATCACAGAAGGAGGCAGCAGCGATCGCAGTACAGGCGCTAGGTGGGGGTAATGGGTACAGCCATAGACTAACGTGTCAATTTGCTGCGCTAGTAGTGGAGCCAAATAGTACCGAGCTACGTCAGTTGTGTGGGGGTCACTGATGCGGTTCTGTTCAATGAGTGGTACGAACTCCGGGCAGCCAATTTGCCAAACCTTGACAGTCGGATCAATTTCGATAATAGCACGCCGGTAGGCATTGCTAGCAGCAGTCGCTGGGGTGGAAATTACACCAATTCGCTTACCTTGCTGCACTGCTGCTCGCGCTCCTGGCAAGATCACCCCCAGAATCGGCAGAGGGAATTGCGACCGAACTATCTCTAGCGCCAAGGCAGAACTAGTGTTGCAGGCCATGATCACCATTTTTACCTGCTGCTGCAGCATCCAGCTAAGTATTTCCCGCACGAACTGTAACATCTCTGCCTGGGAGCGGGTGCCGTAGGGGAGTCGCGCCGTATCCCCAAAGTAAACGATTGATTCATTGGGGAGTTGGCTGTAGAGCTGGTGCAAGACCGTGAGGCCACCCACGCCGCTATCGAAGATGCCAATTGGGGCGCGCTGCGGTTCTCGACTACTGAGAAGATGGGAAGAAGTGCGGTCGGAGGCAGAAGGGTAAGACACTGGTGATTAGCGAGTTTAGATTAGGAATTAGGTGATAGGCTATATGCTTGTAAGAGCGCCTATCACCTATTGTCTATCGCTGCTTGACGGAAAACAATCTATAGGGGATTGGGAATGTCAAAAGTTTTGCTGAATATACTTGAGAATACCGCTCGCGATCGCCGCCGCCATTTGATGTTGGTAAGCTGGGCTCGCTAGTCGAGGAGCATCAATTGCACTAGTTACATAACCTGTTTCCACTAAAACGGCTGGGATCGAATTGTTCCGAAGTACATAAAATCTCGCCCGTCGCACTCCCCGGTTTGGCTCGTCTGTGCTCTGCAAAATGCTATGTTGAATCGTCTGGGCAAGACGTAGACCGCTGTCATAGTAATACACCTCCAGTCCATTTACATCGGGGCGGTTATCAATCGAATTGGCGTGGATACTGACAAACAAGTCGGCATTCAGCCGCTGTGTCATTTCAACTCGTGGTGCTAGGTCTACGAAATAGTCACTCGTGCGAGTCAAAACCGCTTTCACACCATGTTTCTCCAGTATCGCCGCTACCTGTTGGCCTATCGGCAGGATTATGTTCTTTTCTTGCAACCCCCCGAGGCCAATCGCCCCAGAGTCTTTACCTCCATGTCCTGGGTCAATAACCACAATGATTCGCTCATTTGGAACACGGGGCTGCTGGGGTGGCGGCGTCTGGGTGCTGGGTACTGGGAAAGGAAGAGAAGGACTGGGGGGCGGCATCAACACCCTAGAATAGCGTTGTAACTGTAGGGATAACAACTGGGAAGTGGGCTGATTGAGTTCCCCAATCCTCGCACCAGCAGCCGGTTGCACCGAAATCACGACAGTAGTTGGATCGGTCTGCTGCAAGCGCACCTGCATTAAGGGACTGTTGGCATTAGGAATTGGCTCTTTAACTTCGCGCCCGAGCTGGGCATTTTCAAGGGTGAGCCGGTATGAGCCATTTGACCGATCCCAGCCACTGTGGTATGTTAAAGGTTGAGAAGTCCTGATCAGCAGTTGCGTCCCATCCAGAGCCAGTTGTACAGACTGAATCGTTGCTACCCCCGGTGGTGGTTGATTGGCTAGGCGGGGAGCGATGGGCTGATTAACGTCCATTGGACGTGGATTCTCAGTGGTGGCAGCGACAATGCCGTGTGTTGGTAGCACGACCACCCCGCCAGAAGGGCTGAGTGTTGCCTGCCAATCAGGGCTATTTGGGTTCACCTGCAACGCTATCCGCACAACTGGCGGTGAGGTTTCAACTTGGGTCACCTGGATGCGGTTGACGCCATAAAAATTAACTGGCATCTCGGACGCTGGTAAACTCGGTGACAAAGTCGCGCCAGTGATGTCGATGTTAATCGTGGCGAGATCATCGCTCCGCTCCACCTTAATCTCAGGAGTTCCCCCGCCCAAAGTGCGGATGAAAAAACCATCCGGTGTTAATTGCACTTTCTCCACTTGAATCAGCGCCCCGGTGGTGTTTCCAACCGTTTGTTGGGGCAATGGGCGCGGAGGTGGGGAGTCAGCGTCAGGCATAACCACTGTGAAGATTTTCCTTGAGGATGGGGGACTGGCGAAGCGCCCCGACAGCTGGCGCGGCGGTAAGGCGGGACTAGTCAAGTGAGATGCTAGGCGTTGAGGCCTCGGTAACTGTACACTCCACTGCTTGGGGGAAGCACCCCGAAAATGGACCTGGTGGGGGTCTAGCGTATAACCTGGACTCAATTCCATTACCATGCGAGTCGTCTTGCCGTCAACCTGCCCGATCCGTAATGAGCGAATCACTCCATTGAAGCGCTCATTCACTGTTGAACGCGGTAGGGTTGTCCCTGGTAAATCAATCACCAAGCGAGTCGGGTTGAAAATCAGCTTTGCCTTGGGTTGAACCCGTCCATCCGTTTTAAGATCCAGGCGATTCTGATTGGCATTAAAACGCCAAGATTGCAGTTTCGCCGCATTAGCGGGAGACGATAGCAGAAAAATGCTTAAATTAATAAATAGTAGTAGCCAGTGGAATCTCACAGTGCTTTCTCCTGATTCGCATTCATCCCAGCGGTCAACTGTTAGCTCTCTTTAACTCCACCCCACGCTGAGACCTTGGATTCGATGCCGACATTGAGTATACCTGAGTTAAGAGGGGCAGGCGAGGGCTGTTCTTTACAGGGGGAGCAGGGGGAGCAGGGGGAGCAGGGGGAGCAGGGGGAGCAGGGGGAGCAGGGGGAGCAGGGGGAGCAGGGGGAGCAGGGGGAGCAGGGGGAGCAGGGGGAGCAGGGGGAGCAGGGGGGAAAGAAGAAAATAGCCCTCTTCGATGTGGTTTCAAGAAGAAAGAATTTATTCATGGAGTTAGAAAAACTTTTGTTCGAGAGAGACGAAGCCCGATTCAACTCCTGCGTCCTTGTTTCAATAAGAGAGGATTTATCTATAGGGTTTCCCCCCTGCTCCCCCTGCCCTGAGCCGTTGACCACCGTCTCAGGCTCTATAAACACAAACCGCAACAAGGGAGGCGCTAAAAATGTCGTCAGGATGACCATGACGATAATTGCCGCCTCCAGTGGTTTTGAGAGCACGCCACTGGCAGAGCCGACCCCGGCAAATACCAGTCCTACCTCGCCGCGTGGAATCATGCCCACACCAATTGCCAGACGGTTGATGTCGGGTTGACCAAAGACGGTCAAGCCTGTTACCAACTTCCCCAAGATGGCTACTGTAATTAAAAAAGTTGCCACAAGTAGACCCTCCCGATTGCTGGGAATCGCTGGATTGAGCACTCCTAGGTCGGTTTTGGCACCAACAGTCACAAAGAAAATCGGCACCAGCATATCGGCAATGGGTAGCACCTGCTTTTGCAGCTCTCGACGCTTATCCGTCTCATCGAAGACTAAACCAGCCGCAAAAGCTCCCAGAATGGCTTCTAAATTGATGGCGGCTGCAAAGTAGGCCAGAATGAAGGCGAAGATGAGTGCTGGGATCACCAACTTACCGCGCGTCTTGAGTTGATCGGCGATCGCCACAAAGGATTTGTTGAAAATGCTGCCCAGCAGAATCGCACCAACCAGAAAAACCGTGGCGCTGACAATGAGATAGATCACGTTGGCAACGTCTACCTCACCAGTTTTGGCCAAGCTTGCCACTACGGCTAGGACGATGATACCGAGGACATCGTCTAAAACTGCCGCGCCAAGAATAATTTGACCTTCTTTAGAAGTGAGGCGCTGCAGTTCTGATAGCACCCTGGAAGTAATACCAATACTGGTCGCCGTCAGAGCGGCTCCAGCAAAAATCGCCGGAACAACTGGCACACCAAACAAAGTAATCAGCCCCACAGTGCCAGCCCCAAAGGGTGTAGCCACCCCCACGGCTGCCACTACCGCCGCTTGGGGACCGACTGCGAGTAGTTCCCTTAAGTTTGATTCCAATCCAATTTCAAATAGCAGGATGATTACACCGAGTTCGGCTAAAACGGTTAGGACCTCACTCTGGGTTTGAAAGATTCCAGGTGCTGCATCAGGACTTAAGCCCCCAGTAGCTTCCAGGAAGGTCATGATTATAGAGTTAGAACTGTCTGCCCCGCCTTCTGGAAACACCAGCAGATGCAGGGCAGAAATGCCCACCACCACACCACCTACCAGTTCGCCTAAGACCGGCGGTAAGCCCAGCCTGTTAGACAACTCTCCACCCATTTTGCTGGCGAGGTAAATCACAACTAAACTCAACAGCACCGCCGCCAGAACCAGTGGACCACTGTCTGATGCGGTTGCGGTTGCCAACAGGGGTGTGTCGCCCCAAATGGGGAAGGATCGCGGCATGAATACACTCAAGAGCAGCAATTGCATTTAACTCCATTGGTTATGCACAAATCATCCTTTTTACTGTATTGCAATCGTTCACTCAAAACCTTGTCAAAACCTGCGTAATCTTTGAAAAAAATACGGATCTGTTGTAGAGTTCAACTTTAATGCGAATGCGGAGTACATGCCCAAAGGGACTTGCACTCCGCATTCGGAGTCTGCCTAGCCGTGAAGAGGTTTTTAAAACTCTCCGTCGCCACGACCATTCACTGAACCGGGGTTTGAATCTTGTTTGGAACCCAACAGTTCCAGTTTGTCCACGTGGATAACTGGTGAGGAACGGTCTACCCCCGTAGTGCGATCGCTCCACCTGTCGAACTTCAACGAACCTTTCACCCCAATTAGGCTCCCCTTGCGCACATAGTTACCCGCCACCTCCGCCGTCTTTCCCCATAGTTCCAAAGTGAACCAGTCGGGTTCCTCACTATTACGGGTTTGACGTTTTACTGCCAGCGTCAGTTTACACTTGACACTACCAGACTCGAAATATTTCACATCAGGGTCGCCGCCCACACGACCTACTAGGGTCACAACATTGAGACTCATGCGCGTTTCTTTGCAGTACAGGTGTACTCCTTAATCTTGACTGTAATGCAGGCGAATTGCAAATCTTCGCAGGCGCTACTTTTGCCAGAAAAGCTCTTGGGCGGCATTCAACCAAGGCCGTTACAAATTAGAAAAGCCGTCCGCTCGATTAAACTCAAAGTAGAAGAAAACGTAATAGAATCCAGCAATAGCTTCAGGAGTTAGTACTAGTCCTAAAATCAAAGTGCCCAGACTGATGGATAATTTGCCTGTGGACGCTCAACCAGAATCATCAGACAGGACTTGCATTCAGGAAAACCCGACCGAGGTGCAGTCGGCATCCCAGGCGGATTCACACCCAGATGAAACCGTCGGAACTGCATTTGACCGCGAGATGATGCAGCGGTGTTTGGCACTCGCCCGCCGCGCCTTGGGACAAACAGCCCCGAATCCCTTAGTAGGGTCTGTGATTATCCAAAATGGGGAGATTGTTGGGGAAGGGTTTCATCCCGGAGCGGGGCATCCTCATGCTGAAGTCTTTGCTCTAAGAGCAGCTGGCGATCGCTCAAGAGGTGCAACCATTTATGTCAATCTAGAGCCTTGCAATCATTACGGACGCACGCCGCCCTGTTCTGAAGCCTTGGTGGCAGCTGGGGTAGCTAAGGTGGTGGTGGGCATGGTTGACCCTGATCCACGGGTATCCGGGGGTGGCATTACCCGGTTACGAGCGGCTGGGATTGAAGTAGTGGTGGGGGTGGAAGAGAACGCCTGTCGTCAGCTCAATGAAGCCTTTATCCATCGCATTCTATATCACCGCCCGTTTGGAATTTTGAAATATGCGATGACCCTGGACGGCAAAATTGCCACCAGTACTGGTCACAGTGCCTGGGTGACAGACCAAGTCGCACGAGACTCGGTGCATCAGCTACGGGCTGCAAGTGATGCGGTGATTGTCGGCGGCAACACAGTGCGCCAGGACAACCCTCGGTTAACTAGTCATCAAGCTCAGGCTCATAATCCTCTGCGCGTGGTAATGAGTCTGACTCTCGACTTGCCAGAGCAGGCTCACCTGTGGCAAACATCTGATGCTCCCACTTTGGTGTTGACAGAAGTGGGAGCAAATCACGATTTTCAGCAGCTGTTGCTGAAAAAGGGGGTGGAAGTAGTGGAACTAACATCCCTCACACCGGCTAAGGCAATGGCGTACTTATATGACCGAGGCTTCCTCTCTATTTTATGGGAATGTGGTGGCACCTTAGCGGCAAGTGCGATCGCACAAGGAGCGGTGCAAAAAATCCTCGCCTTTATTGCCCCCAAAATTATCGGCGGCAGTAACGCACCAACACCTGTGGGAGATTTGGGATTCATGACGATGACCGAGGCACTGTCACTGGAACGAGTCCGCTGGCGAACCGTAGGAGCCGACTGCCTAGTAGAAGGTTATTTGCCTCTCCTAAAAACCCCGATAAATCCTGACTCCTAACTCCTCATTCAGCACATGAGGGGGAAATTTATTTTTCTCCTTCCCGAGTTTTTTACTTTTGCCGTCTAACGTTAAGCCAATACCTGCTTAATAAGTATCCATACTTACGCGGGTGAAAGCAGGAAGCTCCAACTGCACCGCTAATCCTTGCTCTGCAATTGGAAAGGCTGGCATTTATAGCGGACGGGTATTGTGCGGATCAAAAACTAAACCAAAACTATGGCTACGCCTATAAAGAAGTCATGGTTTATTCGCCATGCCTGAAATTAGGAGCTTCCACCACGACCATTACGTGATGTGAAGGAATTGATGCATGAATAACGTAATTAGACCTTGCCTAACTCAGTCCAAGTCAATCAAGAAGAGAGCGACTATGGCTGGACTTGCATTAAGTCTTTGCACGAACCTATTTGTACCATCGGTGTCTGCCGCACCGGAGACAGCCCGCAGTGCCGACAACTTCGTTGATTCCATCGGCGTCAATACTCACCTGTTCTACGACGACTCCGTCTATCACCAGAAGTACAACGAAATCATCAAGCCTAAGTTACTGGATTTGGGCATTCGCCACATCCGTGATACTGGTACGCGCAACCTCAACGGCTATCTTGATCGGCTTAAAGAGTTAAGTACTCAAGGCATCCGAAGTACTTTGATCTTCGACCCGCGCGACAGCTCTCCCGCAGGTGCCGTCGCTCTGATCAAGGAACTTGGTCCGGGCGTGGTGGAGGCAGCTCAGGGACCGAACGAGTACGACCTCAGTGGTGATAGCAATTGGGTCAATACCTTGCGCACCTACCAGCAACAACTCTACCAAGGAATTAAAGGCGACAGCGCGACAGCTTTTCTTGCAGTAGATGGCCCAACGCTAACGTCGGAAGGAGCCTACAACTCGGTTGGTGACTTGAGCAGCTTTGTTGACTACGGCGCTATGAGCAACTACTATTCGGGGAGAAATCCAGGAACCAGCGGCTGGGCAGACAACGGGTACGGGAGCCTGGCAAGGAACGTAGAGCTTGCCCATACGTACAGCGGTTCGAAGCCGGTGATTACAACCGAAACGGGCTACCACAACACGGTGGATACCACGGATGGGCATAGAGGTGTTCCAGAGGACGTTGCTGGCAAATATATACCCCGGCTGTGCCTCGAACAGTTTAACTACGGTATTCCCCGAACCTTGATCTACGAGTTTATCAATACCTATAACGATCCTAATAGTCTGTATCAAAACTTCGGGCTATTACGCAACGATGGCTCAGAGAAGCCTGCCTTTACAGCGCTCAAGAACCTGATCAGCTTGTTAAAAGACCCAGGAGCAAACTTCACGCCGGGGGCTTTGGACTATGACTTGAGCGGCGACACGACCAATATCCACCACACGCTGTTGCAGAAGGGTGATGGTACATTTTACCTGATTTTATGGCAAGAAGTCTCAAGTTTCGACCCAGATGCTAAGCAAAATCTTAACATTTCAAGTCTTCAGGTGACGTTAACTTTGAACCAGCCCATCGAATCGGCAACCATATACTTGCCCAACAACTCAAGAGCGTCGGTAGAGCAGGACACCAAGCCGAATCAAATCAATCTCAATGTGCCAGACTACCCTCTAGTTGTAGAGCTCAAACCCCAATAACAGACAAAGCTGGTATTCAAACTTGATTTTGTTGCCAGGAAGACTGACGCTCTTGAGCCAAATCCCGGATCAGCGTCAGTCGCGACTGAATGTAGTTACTTAGGATGTGGGTTTCATTTTGATCCAGCGACGCTTTCGTTTGAATTTGCTTCAGTAACCACTGCACCAAGCTAGCATCGTCGAGCTTCAACAGGATATTTGACTGTGTCGCTTCAACTACAGACCAGAGCTGCCGCAGAATTGTGGGAGTCATCTGAAGGGGTTACAAGGAGGTCTGTAATGCAGACAGGATAAGCTCCTTGGCCCTCAGACCTCGTTGATAATACTTCCACTTATTGCGAGTTAGTCTCATTAATTCAGCAACTGCGTCTGCGCATT
>JAABUQ010005203.1_pt1 | contig 21089 bp, 14 predicted proteins | sample 5560001 | NCBI WGS metagenome assembly JAABUQ01 (sample SAMN10711888, study PRJNA513371) | rock metagenome | isolation source: Antarctica rocks | place: Antarctica: Victoria Land, Finger Mt nord | collected 2015-12-18
GTGAGGAGGAGGTGGATTAGGGGGTCCGGGAGGAGGGTGTGCGTTAGGACTGGGATGTAGGTTGGTTGGAAAGGGGGGGGGAGGGCGAGGGTGTAGGGGTCGGATTCGGGGGTTGGGGAGGGGGTTTTTAGGAGGAGGATTGGTATTGGGGGTTCTTTGGTTGAGGAGGTGGGAGACATGGGGGGGACAGTGGATGGAAGGTGGAAGGAAGGGTGGTGGGAAGTAAACAGATGGCGGAGTTGTACGTGGGCTGCGGAACCGTTCCGGCGGGCGACGTTGGATTTTCTTTTGGGAAGTAGCGTTGCTTTCTCCTGCTGTGCTTACTGTTCGTGGAGTGGGATATGGACAAATTCTTCTCAGACATCCAGAAGCAACCGGGCACGAAGTCAAAGTCTCCTGGTTCCGAAGAGACAGATGAGCAGACCAAAAAGGCGTTGCCGAAGGGGGTCGTATTGGGCAAAGATGGCAAACCGTATACCCACTCCCATGTCCAGTGCCGTTGCATTCTATACACGTCAAAGCCGAGACTGATAAACCGCCTGCGGTGCGCAGATGCCGTTCCTGCACCTCCATCGCCGCCTGGGCCGCCATGACGAAGAAAGACACCTCCCCATCACTATCCTCCTCAACCGATACCTCCCCAACTTCTCCCGCCACAACTCCCCTCTCCTCCTCCCCCCCCCTCCCCGCCGACTGCCCACCAGATGTCGAAGCCCTTGGCCGCTCAACCTGGACCTTCCTGCACACCCTCTCCGCCTCCTACCCCCCCGCAGCCTCCCCAACACAGCAAAGCGAAATGAAACAGTTCCTGGGCTTGTTTGCGAAGTTGTATCCGTGCTGGCACTGCGCGGAGGATTTCCAGAAATGGATGGGGCAGCGGGCGAACGAGCCGAGGGTCGAAGGGAGGGGCGTGTTTGGGAAGTGGTTGTGTGAGGCGCATAATGAGGTTAATCGGAAGTTGGGGAAGAGGGAGTTTGAGTGTGGGAGGTGGGAGGAACGGTGGAGGACCGGGTGGAAGGATGGGAGTTGTGATTAGGGCGGGATCTGGTTGTGTGTGAAGACTGAATAGAAGGGAATGGATAGAAGAGATGGACGAGACATCATAGGAAGGGCAGGGGCATCAGCGAAGGCGTTCTTGTATAATATTTGAACATTTCGAGACTATCTGGTAGAATATCCCACTCAATCCGCTTTTTTGAACATCAGGTCTGTTCTCAAGGTCAACTTGATTCCATCGTCTACATCTGCGCCGGAATGGAGCAGGTGTGCATGTTGGAAGATCAAGACTCGGCCAATTTTTGGGTCAACATCGTATTCGCGCTTCATGTTCATCGAGTGGAAGGTTGTGGCGCCGCCTTTCAATGTGCCGGACCCTGTGTCCGGGGAGGTGGCGTCGTTGAGGTAGAGATGGAGGGTGTAGAATGATATTTCTTCATTGCCGGGTGTTGCGAAAGAGCCGTCCATGTGGGCTGTCATGTTACTTTCAGTACGATGGCTACAACATCATTTGTCCATTGGGTGTCGTCGATGGGACTCACGTCGGAAATACTGTCCCTCTCCATACTTCAGGAATCTCATCCTTTCATTCAACCTGGTCATCTGCCACATATTCCCGGTCCTGTGCATGAAGTTTTCTATTTCAGGTACAGAGTCCTTGATACGCCCCCAGATTCTCCCGACGACATCTCGGTCGTCCCAAATGATTCGCGCACAGTCTCGAACATCTTTGATGGTCCTCTGCCTCCCGTTCCCAACATTGACCATGGCTTGTTCCCATTTGCCATTGGTACTAGCCTCCGCTGCGCGGACCAGCGTGTTACACTCTTCTTCTGTAAACACGTTGTCAAGGATGACTGCAAAGTGCGCGTCGTATTCTGGAAGGGATGTTTTCTTAAAGTCCACAATCTCTTTGGAAATTGTTGGTCCTGGGCCTTTAAGGAAGCTGGTAGGCAGGGTAAAGGACGCCATTGTGTGCAAGAGTATCCGGTTATGGTAACCAGAATTGGCCTTCTGCAGTAGCTCGATGATATAATCAACAAGCAGTGATGTTCGAATCTCAAAAGTGCAAGTTGGCAATAATCAGCTTGTGAGTGTGTGAGTCAAAAAATCGTTATGCGGCCTGAATCCTTCAGCCGCTTCAGCCTGAAATTTTAGCGGAGAGACTCAATTATGCTACCCCTTGACTCTTCTTATTCTGATGGGACCTTTGATGCTGCCTATCCCCACCTCAATGGGTACAGGCTCTCCCCTTTGTAAGATCTCGACCTCGTTTCTCTGCCGCATTTCCTCGACCATCTGACGTACTTGCGGCATGAGGTCCCTCCAGTCTGAGGCCCCAATAGCCTTCAGCTCGGCTGCGGTCAATGCTCTTGGGACTTCTGATGGGCAGATGGTCTTTGGGTATTCGCGGGACAAGAGCAGTCGATGCAGGTGAGGAGAAAGCGTCTCTCTCGGATCATTGGCCATGAACCTCCGCTGCGGATAAATTGAAAGGCAGGGAATGCTTCTCATTCATAACGACAATATGGAAATTACTCCTTAAAGGCGCTGCTGAACGAGCGAAATCATAGAATGGTACCAAGTCCCATTCAAAGACCTAAATGAATCTCGCAGGTACTTAATGCTTGTCGTGATCGAGGGATGGTCCTCTATTGTGCCTTTTCGCCGGGTAGTAATGGGACACTCGTAGCGCTAAATTGAAAGAGACCGGATTGTGGAAAATTTGACCGCCAACTCCTGCTTTTTCCCTGCAACCATTCGTCCAATACATGAGCATTGCCAGTTCCCTGAAAGAGTCTCAATCGAGACGGCTAGTCGAGGAGACACTGGATGACTATGTAAACATCCCTTCCGGAACATGGCTCCTCAAGCACGGTACGTATTCGTCTGTCCAGATTTTCTTCCACAATGCTACGCATAGTTGCATGGCAAGCTCTCACGCTTTCGAAAATGGCCCATCTTTGTTTATTCAGATCGTTTAAGCACTTATTCTCATTCCACACCCAACCCTCTTCCCCTCTTATCCACCACTTTGGCACCGTTGTACCCTCCCATGAAAACTTTCCCCCTCACCACAACCCTCGTCCTCCTCGGTGCAATGGCCCCAGCAACCCCACCTAACTCAGCCCGTCAACGTCTCTTCAAGGTCATCGTCACCTTCTCCGCCGCCATTTTCCATGGCTTCCGCTCCTGCTCCAGTTCCCCTTTCCCCAACCACAATGGCGCATCTTGATAAATCACGCCCGGAGCGTCTCCCGCATCACCTCTGACGGGGGAGCGGCCTGCATGTTCAAAGGCTTGATTGGTCGTCCATGGAGATTGTGGGTGCAGGCGCAGTGGATGTTGGACCGCCTCAGAGTCAGGTGACGGCGGTGCGTGATGCATTAGCCCATGAAGTCTCAAAGATGGCATCGTAGGAATAGGGCTCTACCAGCCTGAACCGCCTTTCTATCGACTCCAAAGCGGCTCTTGGATCTGTCGAAGAGGCAAGGCCTGGACACGCTTTCTCGTAGTCAACGAGTAACGCTTTGATGCCGTCTCGAATGTCTTCACCCGGGGTGCCAATCTACCCAACATAAAGGCAGAAAATCATGGCCGCGGAACCAAGAGGCTGGAACTTGACAGCGGCTTCTGCAAGATCAAAGATTTCGTGAGATCAGTGGGAAGATTCCGAAGACATTTGCAACGGCTCTCCCAACAGTGAGCTGAGGATGCAGCTGAGAAGGATACCGTTCATGAGTGCTAGGCTTAGCATGCGTATGTGGTGCGCGTGGAGAAGATCTGTCATCCCAGAGGGTGAGGGTTTGTTTTCGAAAGATCTCAAGCACTCGCGGAGTGCCGTGATATTGGTCTTGCAATCCTCGAGCAGCGAGTTGGTCTCAGAGATTAAGTCCGGAAGCTTCGTGCCCCACATTCTAGAAGAGCAATGCAAAGCATATTTGCAGCGCTGCATCAGCTCGGGCACACACGCCAGGCATCTAAACCACTCTGTATCGACATGCGTGCCTTCGAGCCCGCTTTCGACAAGAAATTTCCATTCCTGCCGTGAGAAGTGAATGTTGTCTTGGGCGAGTTTTTCGAAAACCTTGGCATGTCAGTTCAACGTGGTGGTGTGCTCAGAGGGTTCAGAGAGTTTCACCACAGGACCTCGAAGGGTCGGCAGTAGTTTGCGCTCAAATCATTACGCGGCCCAGAAGATCCGCGACTTTTCAATACTTGGGCAGCGCCTTGTGAGTGACTAGTAGCCGCAAAGCCTTTGGTAGGGTTCGTCAATACCTATGACATAGGTTACTAAGGGCTCAGGAAGACGGGCACACAAGGCTCTTTGCAAACCTGAATGATCATCAGCAACATTATAGCACGCAATGTCTCAGAAGAATGAGCTTTGTCAGGATCATCAAGTTCATCTCGCAAAACATTCAAAGCTCGGGAGTATTTGGCCACAAATGCGCAATCAGGAATACCATGACCGTTCGAGCAAAAATTGGAACTGTATGCGCTGTCGCAGTTGACGCATAAATCTCGTTGAACCATCAATCAACTGACTAAATTCACCATCCAACAACGCCATCCTAAGTAGGTAATACTACTAGTTGAAGCTTCAATTGCTAACTGTATATATGATAGTACGTTGCTGCCCTAGTTCTGCAGTATTAGGCCAGGCCTTATAGTTTAGGTCGCCGCTACCCCGCGTTTCTTCCTGGGTTTCTCGAATATTCAAATATATTTACCCTATTATCTATACTAACAACGTATAAATAGAATATCAAATAGTAAATATAATATATCGTAATATATATATAGCAATCAGGAGAGCTGTTGGCTAAGTCCGATAATTTTTTATAATATTTTTAAATTTCTTATTATTTTTTTCTCCGAAAGGCTTAATATTAAAATTCTTAGTATTATTATTTTAATATTAAAAATATTAGTATTATTAACTTTAATATATTAATATCGTAGTATACCTCTGCCTCTCTTTTATCTCCCTTTAATTAGCTCTTAAATAAGCTTCTTATTAATAAAACTATTATTAGAGCCTTCGAGCTTGGCAAGGACCCGCTCCTTCTAATAAAGAGATAATTCTTTAACTTCTTAGAAAATATTATTGATAATAAAAACCCTTCTCGGCTCTTATACGAATAATACCGTATTTATAAATACTAGTTATAATACCTTAATAATATTACTTCAAATAAAAAAGAAAATTATAATAAATTTAGGGCTTTAAATAACTTCGAATTTAACAAGGATAAAATAGTCTTTTAGAAGCTAATAATTAATAAGAATATTTCTTTTTAAGTTAAATATATTATTATTTTATCAGTTATTTATAATCTTATTAAGCGAGTATATCTCCGCCTTTATTATACAGGATATAATAAGATTTGGTTAGAAATCTAATATCTTTATTATAATATTATTTAATATAAGGTTAGCTACTTTATAAAGCTCTATTAATACTATTAAGCTAATAATCTTCGGTATATTAGGCTATTATTAATAACGATTCAGTTATTTAATCCGGCTTAGCGAAGTTAGGTAGATCTTATCAATATACGAGATAACTTTTACGGTAAATATAAATAGATTATAATAGCAATCGTAAGTATCTCTCCCCCCTTATAAAGTATTTGATAGTATTTTGGTATTTTAAGGAAGGATTTATAATAACGTCCGATTTTGGTAACTTTATTATCAAGAAATAGCGCTATAAAAGGAGAATTTTTGAATTATCCCTTATATTTTGGCCCCAAATCTTAATAGCCCTAAATTTGGGGGGTCTAAAATATATAAATATAGGGATAATTTATAGATTTATAAGAGTAATACTAATTCTATATTAAAATTTGGTAGGAAATTAGTATTACTCTTATTTATTTAAAAATATTTCTTTAATATTTTGTTCCTGGCTAACTATCAAATATTATAAAATTACTTTTCTAAGTATATATTCTTATAGCCTTTCGTCGCTAAGGAGCTATTTAACGTCTGCGATAATCTTACTATCTTCTTTATAGCTTACGGCTTTATTAGAATCTTTTAATTTAATAATAATACTGAGTTCAAAGGGGCCTTGCTTTATCTTTTATATTATTATAATATTTATATTATTAACGGTAATCCAAGATATCTTTAAATATAAGGAGTTATTAAAAGGGCAAATAGTATAATAAAGGATTATATTAATAGTTAAATAGAAATTAATAAAATATCTTGTTAGGTTTTAAGCTTAGTTGAAATATATATAATATATAACCTTATTAAATATACTTTAATATAAATACTTCCCTATTAAGTTTATTTCGGCCGTTCCCTTATTATTAATAACGAGATCTAGCTTGATCCTAAAGAGCAGAAAACTATTATATTTATAAATAAAAATAATAAGCCGGAGGACGATAAAACTTCTATTAATTTAAATATTAATATATAAAATATCTTAGGTATCTCTTTTAATATCCCCGAATTCTATATACTTATTTTGTTAATATTAATAAAAATATAATAATAACTAGGACTAGAACTCGAATAACTTATTTTTAGCTAGCAGTATCTTGATTATAATATAAGCCGAAATATTATTAATTTCCTTATTTATATTAAAGAATAATATAATATATTATAAATAAAAAAGATATTTAATAATAAAGCTAAAGATAAATAATTTAAAAAGCGAATACCTTTTTCCTCTCAACTATTTTAGCCTGCTATATTGCTAACCTTATTTGTAGCTAATAATATATTAATTTTTATAATCCTTATAATAAGTACCCCCTAAGCCTAGCTATAGGCCGATAAAGAGATAGCTCGGAAGCTTAATATTAAAAGTATTAATAAAAATAATTATTTAAATAATTTATTAGCTAATAAAATATTAATTTTTAATAATATATTTTATTTTTGCCCCCTATAAGTATTTAGGCCGGTTTTTGGCTAGGGGAATAATTTATAAGCTTAGTTTAGCAATACCAAATTTTGATAGCCCTATTACCAAAAGTTGGCGTTGTTAAACTATATTAATCTTTTTCTCCCTTAATACTTAATTATAAATTTACGGCTATAGGGAATATTTATAAATAAAGTAAGAATAACGCCAAATTTTAGTAATAAGGTTATTAAAGTTTAGCGTTACTCTTAACTTATTTATAAATATTTCTCCTATAATTTTTGAAAATACTTATTAATTATAAATCTTAAACTCTTCTATATTTTTTTATTTTCCTCTTTTATTTTATTTTTTTTTACTCCTTTTTCCTTTATTACCTCCGGGTATTAATTTATATATTATTAAGGCTCGCGAATATTTTGTTATTACCCAGGTATAAAATAAAGTTAAATATAATATTAAAACGGGAATAATAACCTAGAAATTCTATCCTGGATATATTATTAAAATCTTATTAAAAAAGGGAAAAAGAGTTTCTATTATAAATAATAAAACAATTTATATTTATATTCTTAGCTATTATTAATAAACTTATATATTATAAATATAATATAATATTATCAACTGTAAATACTCGGCGAAAAACGTAATATTAGTTTCGATAGTATTAGCTAATATAATTGAGATCCCTAATAATCTAATAAAGATCTCTTTAAAATGGGCTATTCAAAAGGAATTATAAATAAAAATATTAAGAATATCTTATCGGTATAGAAACTTCTCTTATAGTAAATTATATACTTGCAGAAAAGCTAAAAATTAATATATATTCTTTTGTTATAATCTTAATACCTTATATAGAAATAAGGCTAGGGGGCCAGATTTCAATATTTACGCTATAATAGATATCGACTAAGATAATAGAAAGGTAAGAGATAATATAGGAGAAGGTATTAATAAGGGTTGAAATATATTTTTCAAATTTTTTTAATAACAACGCTATTATAGTTATAATATAACTTTAATAAATACTCGCCCTTTATCTGCGTATATATAATTAATACTTAGCCGATTATAAAGTACTTTGAATATATAGTTATTATTATAGATAGATTTTTCGGTTTTTAATTAATAATAATAAATAATTGAATATTACTAACCCAAACTATTATTAATATTATTAATAATTATTTATATAACCAATTATCTAATAAAGTATAAGATATTATTATATAAACCTTAAATAGATACCTATTAAGTATAAGAATAATTGCGTTAATAGTTTGCTATTATTATTTTACGTACTTAATATACTAACCTAGCTACTCTGGAGAAATCGGGGTTTTGGACCTAAGAATATCCTAAAATGACTAGTTATTCTACCGGATTTTAATAGCAAAATAGTATAAATTTAGCAAAAGTAGCGGTTATTACCGGGCAATTATTAAAGGCGAAAAAATTCTTTATTGCAAAATTTTTTTTGGTATATACCGTTTCGGGTACTTTATAATAACGATATTATAGCTACTTAAAGGGGTACAGCAGATATTGTATTAGGCCCTTGCTAATATTATATTATATATTAATTAATATTAAGGGAAAAGCGGTAATCAGTTAAATAGTCAATCAATTAATTATTACTTTATTAATTAGGTAATTGACCAATCAACTATAGTAGTCAGTTAACCAGCCAATTGCCTGCAGTAATATACAATAGTACGTTGAATTGACAATCCAACATCAGTTGATTGACCATTCAACGAGATTTATGCGTCAACTGCGACAGCGCGGCTACGAGCGCGTCTAAGGCAAGCATCTAAAGCTAGGTTTGTGCCCAGACGGCGTAGAATGTCTGCAAGATAGTCGCTGAAATTCCAAACAAGCTGATATCTGATGTCTGCGGTGGGATCGATCTTCCCGATGAAAGCTGAGGCTAATTGTGTCATCGAATTACTTGGATTGCGAGGAAATTGCATGACTGATGGCTCTTGGCGAGGTGTAAGTCTTGTGCCGCGATTGGAAGCAAGGCTGTCATCGGCTGAGAGCTTTTTGCCTTCATCTTGGAACTTGTAGCGTTGCTGTCCGAACCCTTGGCAGGGGATGTTCAATCATCTGCACCGGGCACATGGAAGGCCTTGATCACTGGCATCACACTAGGTACTCAAGGAAATTAGCTTCCTGCTCCTGGCAACCGTGGTACTGGCTGTGAACTGCACCTTCTTTTGTTTGCGACAAGCATTACATCTTCGATTGGATGGGACGCCAGGCATAGCATCTAGATATGATCGCTATTGTTGGATCGACATACATTCGCCTGCAGAGGGGACGAATGAGGTGGAGATTAAATACTGATCCACAAGGTTTAAAAAACATCGAAGAGTTCAAGTCAGCGCTGTGTCACTGTTGATGGGCTAAATCCGTCATAGAGAGGCTATCAGTTCCCTTAGATACTTGGCCAAAGACCTACATTAACCATTAGATAGACCAATAGCCAGTTGAATTGGGTGCAAGTCCATCAAGGTAGATGATTGTGTGGTGAATGAAGGATTAGGCCTTTAGATATATAACCGCGAGCTCAGCTCTGAGGTTCAAGCGCCTTGGCACTAGACGTCCCCAATACATATTTCATCGCCACACTCCCACACTCCTCAATTACATCCCTGTCGCTCGTCCTCTTCACCCATCTTACTATCGCCATCACCCTCCCAGTAGCCTAAGTCATTGTCTCCAGTCCCTCCACCACACATCCTATAGCCGGCGGGTTTCAGGTCAAACTTTTCGATACCAATATCAACTGCCCCTACGTGGCATCCTTGAAACGAATCTTCGAGCTGCAGGGATTCAAGGCAGAGCAGTCTTCCTGAAACGGGAAACCTAAACCTGCGGAGCCCAGAGATTAGGCAGTCTTTCCCCGCTCGGGAGCGAACATACGGTAGAAGCGAAATTTATATTTCGGCATCTTCATAACAAAGAATTTTCTGTTGCAGGCCTAATCGTCTTTGATACTATAGAAGCAGGGTCTTGGGATCCGAATGACAAGGGGAGCAGTCCTCCAATTCCTGACTAGTCGAAGGATGAAAACTGAATATCACGAGAGATGGGATAGTGGGCGACATCGTACATACATAGAGACGGCACCTGTGAATTGATGGCCGACTGCTCGTAAATAAAAGAAAGAGTCGCCTAACTTACTGTCTCTACCACCGTCGACATCATACGCCCAGAAAGGGCTATGCTTGATCTCTCGCTCAATCCTGCAAAGTCGAAGAGATCTTCAAAGAAGCAATGGGAGCCTCGCTGTTGGTGACGCAATCCAAACTTTCCCAAACTCACACATCGTCTACAAGGAGTATGGTTCGATGTCATTTCATGCATTTACCAAGATCTGCAAATCAACTATTATTGAAGCTTGGGATCAGCGATCTTGACGAGTCAAATGACACAAGTCTGCCCCCCATTTCAATTGAGGCTGACGGGGGGATCGCCACTTGTAGCGCCATCAACGATCACTTGAATTTGTTGCACCCTCTCTAGGCGAAGAGGATGGAGATAAAGACCATGCCTAGATATCGACGACATGCAATCACCAGGCTTCACAGCTCCCGCTTGCTGCTTTGAGTCACATCGAAGTAAAAGCCGGGCAAAACGGAGTGTTTGTAGTTTGGTATATTACCTTTCTATGTTTCCTCTCAAAGACGACGTCGTTCTGCTCGGCATAAGATTTTGAGACACCGATGTTTAACCAAGCATCGACACCTCTCGACTTTTGAAAAAGCTCATACCCTAAGTGGAACCAACTAGCTTGGGACTACCACTGACCGTATTTCAGCTGTTACTGTCTTCGTTCCAGATCTCATTCGGTGGTATTCACCACACCCTCCAGATAGGTAATGACAGAGCTTGGCCCGTTGGCCCGATCAAAAACGCGCTCGTTGTCGAGTTCTTTAAACTTTAGATCACCCTTACGCTTCCAGCCCTTAGCCTCGGCTTGAATAAGTAAATCTTCGATTCTCTCACTAAGCTCTCTGGCTTCGATCCAGGCCTCTGTTGCTATTCTGATATTAGATTCAGTTCAGAGTATTAATCACCATTTTTGCGTACTCTTAATGTTGGTGCAAACGTCATCAGTCTCCTTTCCCCGTACTTCACACGCTGTCGTAATCCTTTGCATACAATGGGTTGCCTGCTCGACAAGATCCGTAAAATTGGGAGTGCCGTTGTAAATAATCGCCTGCTTGAGAGGCTCAAAAATAGTCCGTCTGAAATCCATCTCGATGCGAAGAAGCGCTGTTTTTAATTTCCCTGCCATTTATTAGCTTTGCAGTCGATTCTTTGATGTAGAAGACAATCACTTGAGCTCTCCTGAAAATCCTTGTGTCCAACCAGAAGCCGTTCGAATATGCTCTTCAGGCGGTGTTCCTCTAGCTTTAAACAAAAGTATACGCCCAGAAAGTCACTAAATACGTCTGTGACAGAGGACAGAATGACATCAAATCTTCTAGGAACACCCTGGAGTGTGAGCTCTCTGCTGCCACTGAACATGCGTCTGAAGACGGGCTGGCTCCTTCGGGCGATATGGAAGCCTGCCAGACGTGCTCTAGAAATGATGGCTAGAATTGCTATATGGCAATCGGTTAATGTCAATGGATCATCCTGCGAACATAGCCCCGACTTGTATGTAGGCAGCTTTGTCAATAGCCCCAATGCAGATTCGGTCCCGAGGATCCCACCTGGGAAGTCTTCGTAGGGGTGTTCAATGTTAGCTTCTCTGACACTTTCGTCAATACCGTCCATACCGTCCATACCGTGAGAGTCTAGCACTCAAGAACCTTTTCAACAATTTATACAGCGAATGATTACATAGGGCGATAGAAAATTTGCAACGTGCAGTAAAGACAGCATATACAGCGGGGTTCTTCCAGCTCGTTTACTAAGGCTCGGTAGACCTGCCATAGCGATCATCATGGTACATCCTTTCCTGCGGAGGAACACACCAGAAGTGTTGATTTGTGAGACTCAGGGCTAGGGCTAGACAGGCTGCCTGGAGCAGAGCCCTAGGCATTATGCCTAATTATTTGTTAAATTTGACTTATAGGGCCTTTTCTAGGGAGCATTACTTAGAAATTCCTACTTATTTGGTATCCAAGGCCGGAAGTCCCTAGGCACTCTGGGGGCTTTCGTCCAGGCAACCTAAGATTAATCAGTACTAACGCAAATCAAGACTTCTGGTGTGTTCCTCCGTACACAGTGCTTACATCAAATGCCCCTTTTGTGACCTTTATACGTCCAGAATACTTTGTGACATCGATGTCACTTGACTACAAGTTCACTAAGCACCAGCTGGCCGTTATCATCCCATACTAGGTGAGATCGATCCGCACCAGAAGATCAGCGCGATATGGCAGCTGCTGCCTGCAAACCAGCGTGGCTTCTTCCTCAGTCATCAGGGGGAGATCAAAAGCTCGGTATTATCGAAGATAGTATGACCTATGGAGAACGGTTGTTCCACTACACCTACGCCACTCGAAAGGACGAGGTTCATTTCCTAAATTATCGCATGCTGCATCGATTGAATATCTTTCACCTGCAGAACCGGTTAGCCAGACTAAAGGGGTCGGTTTGGACCAAGCTGGATGTTTCCGACACGGACCTGTTAGACTTGCAAAGTACTCTTTACGACTACAGTAAGCACCTGTGCCTTTGATCTTCTCTAAGGATGTACCGGATCTAGGACACTTTGTCTTCAATGGGAGTTGTGTTAATGCTAAAAGCAATGGAATAGCTACTGCTATCAAAGACTATGCCTACATTCAAACTTTGAATGAGATTGCGGGCTCGCCAGCATCTAGCCGTCGACGAGACATCTCCCAAGCATTCCCGGAGATTGCAGAATTGCGCGGTGACCCATTCAACTCTCGATACTGCAGTCTCCCTTCAGGTCATAGCATACCATCGGATCCTATCCGGAATCATCTCAAAGCTTTTCTGCCGCGTCGTCTCACATACACGAAGCCCGAGATGGACAGTCGGATAGATGAGTATCTGCATGGGCTGCCCCCAGAAACGGTTTCACCGTTCGTAGATAGACTGACTCGTTTCATCATCGCATTTACGGGTGGAGCAGCGTTGGTGATCCCGATGTTAATTATGAGTCTTCCCTCTCGCAACAGCACGAAGAGCTTGATAACGGTCTCTGTGGCGGTGACGTTGTTTGCGTTGATGATGTCTGTAGCAATTCGAGCAAACAACTCGGAAACACTGGTAGCTACGGCAACGTATGCGGCTGTGCTGGTAGTGTTTGTCGGGACGAGTACTTAAGAAAGAGTCAAGACATGAGTTGCTGGTCTCCAACACCTTTTTGCGGCCACAAAGCTCTTACGTCGCAAGTCAATAAGCGTATGCAGGCTCTAGTGCTGCTGTGCTTCAGCAATAAGCCATCAGCGTGAGCTTAACTTTGTCATGGTTGAGGCATGAATCTACGACTCAATTGGATCTCTTCATATACGTACAAATCAGGCATCCAAATGGCGATCTGCACGTAGTCCATGACAATGGGCAGATATGATTCGACCCCTAAGAAGGAATTAAAGGCACTTCTGGAGGCTTAGAAATCTCCTGCAGAATACTGTAATTGGTGCATCAACGACTGCCGATAATGACTCCTCGAAGCTGAAAACAAGTAGGTTGGGAATGACAGACAGACAGAAGTATTGCGGGCGATTGGTCGCTTCAAATCCAGCTTGAGCCCATAGAAGTCCTGAGATCCCTCCCTCATGTTTCTAAGCGCTTTCCTTTCCCTCCACCCTCCGCTTCTTGCGATTGCTCGCCGTGCCAAGCGCAAAAGTTCCATCTTCACACGCAGGCCACATCCTCGGTCTAAGCCAGAATTGAGCATTCTCAGGCCTTCCCTTGATACCACCCGCCACGTCAAAGAGGTCAATGAATGTCATCCACTGCGAGCGCTTATCAATCCACCGGGGCCCCGCGCGTTCAGTCTTACCATCAGGATCAAGATATCGCTTATGCTCAGTAGGCAGAAATCTGCCTGGGTAAATGATGCTCAACCACAACGTGTAAAGGACTATAGGCGCAGTCTCGAACACATATAGATACCATTCATCATTGGAAACTGAACAGCAATAGTACGTCCCACATTTTCCGGTGTACTGTGTGGACGTCTGCACAGCGCGAAAGATGCATCGAAGAAAGATAAGGCTCGAGGTGCCGTAGAGCATGACACATACGATGCGCACATTGGGAGCGAGCGTGCCCGTGCGAATACATTGGCGGTGTAGATGTGTGACCATGCTGACAAAGAAGCACTCAAACCACGCCTTGAAGGATGAGGGAGACGGAGATGAGGGTGCCGCCGCTCAGGTACATGGGTGTACCGGGTTATGCTTTAGATGATATGCCGGCTTTGGCCCCAGTTAGGTCTTCTACCGCAGCGCCCACGTAGATGAATAGCCAGACCGCACGACTGGGATTCAGGGGTGCGTGCATGGGGAGGTAGTGCATGAGGAGGCCGAGGATGTTGTACTCTGTTACGGCGTAAATGGGGGGGCTGGTTGCGCGATGTAAAGAGGCAGGTTCATCAAATCTTGTGAAGCGACGGCCCGGACAATCCATCCAGTCATGAACACCGTGCCGCCCCAAATGAGGAAGAAGGTGATGTGCCAGAATTTGTAGCGGCTCAAAAAAATATATCAGTACCAACTTTCTGTACGCTGAGTACTTAATGACTTACAAATTCTGGAAGATGTGCATCGTGAGCGACACCCCAAGAATGATCGCAAATATAATTGGCAACACAAGACTTGGGTTGTATAGATTAAGACTCGTATGTCGACATTGTGAAAGTTCGATCAGACGTGAAAGATTCCGGTCAAATAAAAGATATGCTTGACAAAGTCAGGGAACGGGTATTGCAGAGCAGGCAAAAGAGAGAACAGAGGAAGATGCATTTTATAACATCCTTCTCATCAGCCTTGAAAGACTCAGCCACAGTATAACCGGTGTCATCTTGCTCATTGCGTTGCCAGAATTGATGAATCTGGACGCCTACAGCGCTGGTCTTGTATAGCCCTACAACAAAGGTACACACCACTAGAACAGACCTTCGTCAGCTTTGAATCAAGTTGTGAGTCCAGCGCAGCATATCACTCGATGAAGTTAGCGTGAACCAGGATCAAAAGGTTGATGCGACGAGTCACTGCCTGCGGTGAAGTAAAACAGTCAACGAGGCCCAAGACATCCGAAGCTCAGCCGCGCTAACTTGATTTGGTCGGATGCGGCGCTCATCGTTCATTGGACAATCCTTCCTCTCGTCATATCGATTGCAACATATTTAGTCATGTGCAGTTTTATGATGGTAGTGGCAGCGTCAGACAGAGCAGCTCCTCCTGCATCAGGCTTCCAGCGTCCAAGTGAAGATAAGCTGCCATTACTGCCGAGCTCCTCCCAAGAGCCAATCCGTTTTCAGCCTCAAAGCAGCCAACCTGGAACAGCACAGGCCAACAGCAATGTCATATGCGAACGCTACGATCGCCTACAGCACCCTTTCCGAAGATCATGAACCATTACAAGATCCTTCCTTGCCCAAGTTGATGTCTTAGAGCACCTCGACCAGGATTACTCCAACAACGACTATCCTTGTCCTATTTCACCCGCCCACGCATCGATTCTCGAGAGCGACCAAGCCGGCCGATCTCTGGACGAGTGTCGCAGCTGAAGCTGTGCGGACGTATGTTTCACTTATGGATAATAGGAGGCGTATTTCTTACCGTTATACTTTTGAGATGTGGGGGCAATCTGTCCAAGGGAGAGCTGTCATGTCAAAAAGTGCCAACCTCTGAGCACCAGGTTGCCGTTATTTTTCTGCAGGAAAAAGGTTAATTAGAGTCTGATAAGGCTTAGGAAACCTTGTCTGGTCTCGTTCATGATGGAACAACAGTTCGTTGGGGCTTCTACCTTGAGAATCGCTTTCTTCACACCAATTTCTGAACGAATTTCCAGTATGTATCTTGCTCTGATCATTTGCAAAATGTCCGCTAATCAGTTGCAGACACCTTCATCACCTTTTCAGTCTTCTAATGTCATTCAAAGCCGCATCTACTCCTTCCATCTGGCCTGTCTATAATGGTATACTGAGTATCGAGAATTTCATCATGTTTCATTTGTCGTATCCCTTTCCGAACCACCAACTCGTGTTGCGTGAATACAATCTTGCAAACCTTGTCTTTGTTGTATTCGCCGAGCTTCAACATATCATACCTTCGTTATTCTCGCAGGTACTTTATGTTGGAGAATGGCTGGGGCAGTCTCTCCAGCAGCATTAAGCCAAATCAGGTCTAGCGTATTGCAATCCTAGGATCACTGTCAGCTAGGCTCTATGCCGAACAATAAGGGCTATACTCAGGGTATATCAGCTTTACTAAATACCTTATTATTTATAGGGCCTAAATTGATTAGCCGAGTATATAAATAAACCTATATTTTTAAATAGATAAAGCAATTGAAATCTCCTAAGCTAACAGGTTATAAGCTCGGCTAGCGTTTATATATTTATATAAAAAGAAAAATATTCAAGTTTTCAATTTATAAATATTATTATTTTATTTATTTTTATATTAAATTATAAAGATAGTATATAAAAAGGTAATTATCTTAAAGGGGATTTTTAATTATTATAATTAAACCTCCGAAATATAAGCTATCCTTATTAAAGAAGGATCCTAATTAACTATTAACAAAAATAAAATTAAAATTAATAATAATTTATTCTTAATAAATAGGAAGGCTTAAACTATTATTATTCTAATATATAAATTATATATTAAAAACCTTTTTAATAGCAAAAAGGATATTATAAAAATATAAAAGCTTTTAAAGAATAAATTCCAGAAAAAAAATTATTATATTATATATATAATTATTTAATATTTAATTAATATAGATTTTATTACTTTCAAAAGTACTAACGAATATATTAGCTATTTATATTACTAGAATAATCGTTTAATAATAACAATATAAATTATAAATAAAATAATATTAGTTTATTTATTCCTAAAAGGTCTCCTGGATAAAATAGAATTATATTAAATTTAAATTATTTAAATTATAAATAATATTAATAAGGATATTATTTTTAAAGAGATTATTAAAGTAATATTTATTTATAATAAACGACGAAGCTAGGAAGGCTCCTCGAAAGCCTTAAAAATAAAGAACTTTAAAAAGTAGGGGAAAACATAAAAAAATAATAATAATAATAATAAAAAGGGAAATAATAAAAATATTAAACTAAAATACTTCTATTGCAAAGGATCTTATATAAAGGAAAAATATTATTTAAATAATAATCTCCGTTTTAATTAATAAAAGCTAAAAAATAAGAAACTCCTTTTTGAAAATAATAAGGAGAAAACGAAATAGGTCTTAAGGGTATATAATCTTAAAATGATTATTAATTTCAAAAAAATATTAATAATACAATTAATATGTAAGGCGTTTAGAAAATCAGATCTTTATTTGGATTTAGGAGCTAAAATTTATATTTACTCTAAATAATTATTTTTTATTTTTTATTATATATATAATTACCTTATTAATAGGATTAACGATATTATTATAATAGTAAAAGGGAAAAGCTTTATTAGTATAATAATTAATAATAATAAAAAAGTCGAATTAATAAATATATATTATATCTTAAAGAATTAATATAATATTATTTTAATAACAAAGTTGGCTAAAAAGGGATATATAATATCGTTTAAAGGAAAATTTTTTAATATTAAAAATAAAATAAAGAAAATATTATTTTTAAATTAAAAAATAAATAATAATAATTTTATTCCCTAATTTCCCTTAAAATATTAAAAATATATTAGGAACGTTATAACAAAGGATATTCTAGCCTTATAAAAGCTTTAATATATATACTTTAAGTATATTAAAAAAACTTTAATAAAAAATATAGCAAAAGTAATTATCGGAATAAATATTAAATAAAATAATAAATTTAAAAATATATTATTATTAAAATAACAATATAAAGCTTATATTATAGGAGAAAATTTTTATATTTTTAATTATAAATTAATAAGGAATAAGTAAGCAATACTTTTAAGCAAATAATAATTTATAAATATTACTAAAAATAAAAAGATTATTCTTATAAAAAATAATACGAAATATATTTTAATATTTATTAATAAATATATTAATATAATAATTATTTATCTTCTTCCTTTATAAGAAATAGGCCTTATTAAGGATTATATTAAGGATTATATTAAGAAGAATAATATTAAAAGATATATTATTAATTATTTATATAGAAATAATATAAAAAAATTTATTAATTTGCAAATATAAATAACTCTTAGTTAAACTAGTATTTAATAAAAGCTAATATTACTATATAACCCTTACCAAAACGGTATCGTTAAACGAAATAATAAAATATTATTTAAATAAATTAGAATAATATTATTTTATTTAGGATTAAATAAAAATTTTTAAAAGGAAGCTTTGAATTTTATAATATATATTAAGGAAAGGCTCTTTATAATAATATTTAATAAAAAAATATTATATAAAAAATAAACTAAAGAGAAATTAGATATTAGTTATATAAAACTATTCGGATATATTTATTAAATATATAATAAAAATATTTATAAATAAAAACTTAAATTCTAAAGTATTAAATATAAATTCTTAAGATTTAATAATAATTCTAATTAATATCGAATATAAGATAAAAAGGCTAAAAAATTAAAGCTTTTAATTTATATTATTTTTAATAAAATAATATTAATAAAAATATATTTATTTAAAATAAAGAATAATAAAAAAATTATTCCTAATATTCCTAATAAAATAGATAATATATTAATAAATAAATAATCCGCGAATATAAAAACAAATATTTAAAATATTAATATTAATAAGGAAGTTAGTTTTAGTTTTAATACGTAAAATAGATTTGAAGAAGTTAATATTTAAAATATTAAAATTAATAAAATAATTAATTTTAATTTTAATAAATAAAATACTGAATAAATATTAAATATAAAATTAAATAAGGAAATTATAATTTATATTAATAATATATTATTTTTATATAATAAATAAAAAATATTAAGAATATAACAAATATCTCCTCAAACTTATTAAGGGCTATTAATATTATTAAAATATTAATTAAAACGGTTTACGAAACCTTATTTATTAATAAATTATTATAATTTCTAAAAAGGAGTAAAAAGGGGAGGATTTCCTTTTATATAAATTTCCTAAATAATTGAAAACAAAAATATTATTTCTTTTAAAAATTAATAAAAAATACTTTTAAAGTTAAATAAAGAATAATAGAAAATAATATTCTAAATAGAATTAAATATAATAAAATTTAAAAAAATATAAAAAATTAGGATATTATTATTAAGATATAAAATATTTTTAAGAAAATAAATATTATTAATTAAGCTAAGTATTAAAAGCGAAATCGTTAAATATAAAGTTTAATAAATCGCTAAAGGCTTCGAATAAATAGAAAGAATAAATTATAATATTATTTTTTTATTAATTATAAAAATTTTAAATTAAAAAGTATTCTTAGCTTTAAAAACAAAATATAATATAAAAACAAAATATAATATAAAAATAAAATATTTCGATATCGATATTATTTTCTTAAAAATAACTTTTAAAGAAGAAATATAAATAGAATAGCCTTATAAATATATTAATAATATAAATAATATATATTATTTAAAAAAGGCTTTATATAACTTTAAATAATTATTTAAAAAATAAAGAGAAATATTAATAGCAAAATTAAAGAGTTTTGGCTTTAAATGACTTTAAAAAGACATTTTTATTTTTATTAATAATAAAAAAACAATTATAATTATTTATATAAACGATTTATTAATACTTTTATATATAAAAAAGGCGATAAATAAATTAAAAGTTTAATTTAATAAGGAATTCAAATTAAAGTATTTAAAAGTTATTTTTTTTTATTTAAGAATAAAAATCTCAAGAAATCGTAATAATTGTATAATAATTATTATTTAAAAAAGCTATATTGCTTAAATACTTAAATAATTAGGAATAAAGGATTATTATACCGTTAAAAATATTATAAATAAGAATATAAAACTGGAACAATTACCTTTTAAATATATTATTAATAAGAAGTTAAAAAACGACTTTATATTTATTATTAAAGCTTTAAATTAAATAATTAGAATAAACCGATTTAATATTAGTTTTATAATATATCGTTTAAGTAAGTATTTTATATAATTAATAAACAATTATTATATAATAGTAAAACAGGTAATAAGATATTTAACTAATACGATTGAAATCGGAATAATATTTGGGCTAAGTTATATATATAATAAGACCTTTTAAGCCTATTCCGATTCTTCCTAATACGATAATATTAATAATAATAAATTTATAATAAAATATCTTTTTAAATTAATTAATAAACCGGTTAATTAAAGGTTTAAATAAGAGCTAATTATAATTATATTATTAATTAAAGCTAAATATATTATTATATTAGAAATATATAAAAAAACTATATATTTTAAGGATTTACTTTAAGAATTTAAATATAATAAGAAAAATATAAAGATTATAAAAATAAATTTAAATAATAAATTAATAATTAATTTAGCCGAAAACCTTATAATATATTTTAAAATAAAATATATATAACTTCGGTATTATAAAATAAAGGAGTTGGTATAAAGCAAAGATATAATTATAAATTAAATCCTTACCAAAAAAAATAATAATAAATTTTCTAACGAAGCTAATAATAGCAACAAGCTTAAAATATATATTTTAACTATTAAGGCTAGCCTAAGAAGGTAAAAAAGGAAGTATAAAGCTTGATAAACTATTTGCTAATAATATTTTAGAAGCTATTATAAAGCCTGAAAAAGGGTATTAGAGAATAACTAAGGCAATCTTTCTAATAGTATTAAGCTAAATTAGGTTTAGCGTATTGCAATCCTAGGATTACTATTAGCTAGGTTATATACTGTTGGGGAATGGCTGGGGCAGTCTCTCCAGCAGCACTAAGCCAAATCAGGTCTAGCGTATCGCAATCCTGGATCACTGTCAGCCAGGCTGTATGCCGAACAACAAGGGCTATGCTCAGGGCATA
>JAABUQ010005204.1_pt1 | contig 21078 bp, 6 predicted proteins | sample 5560001 | NCBI WGS metagenome assembly JAABUQ01 (sample SAMN10711888, study PRJNA513371) | rock metagenome | isolation source: Antarctica rocks | place: Antarctica: Victoria Land, Finger Mt nord | collected 2015-12-18
TTAAAGTATTTTTATAATAAATATTTTATATAAATATTTTATTTATAAACTTTTGTTTTATAAGGCTAATTTAATTTAGAATATTAATAATAATTATTTTAAATTATTAGAACTACTTTTATAATTATAATATTATAATAATATATTAATTAAGTTTATTTTCTTAAGTTTATAATTAATTTTAAAATTATAAATAATTAAATTTAAAGTTTATTTAATTTATTTAAAGCTTAACTTTTTAATATTTATAAAATTTCTTAAGTTATTATAATCTATTAAAACCTTTATAATATATACATTATTATTAAGATAATAATATTAATATATAAATATATTAATAATAATTAATAACTCTTGATTATAAACCTTATAATTTTGTTTTATAAATATTATTTTATAATTATAATAATATTATAATAATAACAAACCTAAAGGTATTCGTTTCTAAATAAATCTTATTTTCGAAATCGAAATATATTAATAAAGATATTTATATAAAAGCTTTATATAGGATATAGAACGCTTATATAATATTCTTTAATTATTTAAATTTGCTAAACTTCTTACTTTTTTTATTATTTTTTAATAATTTAATTAAGGGACTCGCCTTTTTAGAATAATTCAAAATAAATAAATAAAAATAATTTATAAACCTTAAAAATTATTAAAGTTAATAAAATAATATTAAAACCGGTTATTATATAATTATTACGATTCTCTTTAAAAATATAAATATATTTTATATAAATATTATAAAGCCAAGAAACTCAATTATTATTTAATTAAATTTATATTTAAATAATTTTATAAATAAGGAATATTATTTTAATCTTTTTAATATTTTATATATATATTATTAATATTATAATAAATCTTTAGAATAAATTAATTAATTATTTAAAAGGATCTTAATAAGCTTTAATTTTTATAAAATAAATATTTTGATATTATTTATATTTAATAGAAACTTTGCTTTTATTTTTTATTATTATTTTATTTATAAAGCGTTTATAAAACCTTATTATTTCTTATTTTTATAACGGAATTAATAAGATTTTTAAATAAGTAATTTTTAATTTAATAATCTATTTGTTTATAATAATAATAATAATTATTTTTCTTAAAGAAATATAAATATTTAAAATTAACCGGAATCTGATTTAAATTATTAAGTTTCCTATAACCATTTTTTACTTTATAATCGGATTAAGATTAAATTTTCTTCGATTTATCCTTTTAATATTTATTATTAAATAACTTCTAATATTAATTCGGCTTAATAATTCGGTTTTTTAAAAAGCGAATTACCTTATTTTCAAAAATAATATATATATTATTTTACTATATTTTTTAGAGAATTTTATCTAGCTTTATTATATTATTCTAAGTAGAATATCTTTATTATAAAATCGATATAAATATTCAACTCTTTTCCTATTATAATTATTAAACGATAAATATAAAATAATAACTTTTTATTAAAAATTTGCTTTTTAATATTTTCCTTTTTATATTTAAGATTTATTTATATTTCAATATTAAAAAGATAAATATTGAAATTATAAATTAATTAATACTCTTTTTATTTTATATTCTTATAATATAATATAATTTTAGCTAACTTATTAGTTAAATATAAAATTAAATTTATTAATATTTTTTTGAAAATTATAAAAATATATTTAAAAAATATATTTTTAAAATTTTTAATATTCCGGATATATTCTAATTATATATTATTTAAACCTAATTTTATAAAGGAAATTTTAAATATATTATTAAGAAAATAATTAAAATTTTATTATATTTAATTTCTTAACTTCCAAAATTAATTATTAAGGTCTTTAAATAATTTGTTTTTATATTATAAAGGATTTTTAATATAAAGTTCTTTTAATATTATAATTATTATATATAGAATATTTTTATTCTATATAAATTATATATTTATATTTAAATTTTATTATTACTTTCTTAAAATATTAACTTTTATATTTATAAATTATAATTTAAAATATATATTTTTGAATTTAATTTAATACATTTTATCTTTAATTTTTTTTAAGAATATTCTTAAATTAATTATATTAATATTTAAACCGCTTTTATTATAATTCGGTTATAAAAATTATATATTATATTTAATTATTTTATTTTAAATAATATTAAGAAGGAAAATTATTAAAACTATTAAAATATATAATAAATAATAATATAAAATATAATAATTAAATATAAATAAAATATAATAAATAAATAAACATTATTAACCTTATCTCCTAAGAAGATAAAAAAATTAATAATTATTATTAAAAAAATAGGAGATTTTTAAAATAATAAAATAAAGCTTTTGAGCAGGGTAAATATAAAATTATTTTAATAAGTTTAATATTAATATAGTTTCTAATTACGTATCGGAGTATATACGGAATATATATACAATACCAAGACCTGCGTATAGCCTCACATAACGGTTCCTATACGGTAACAGCCTACTGCCAAGCCCAGCTAGGTACTTACTATATACCTTTACTTTACCTAATACTTACTTCAACTTACTTTTGCGTATTTATTGTATAATTATTATTTGCTCCTACCCTTTGATGTTCCTGTTTTCGTAACTTTTAATATATCTTGCCGATTCGATTTTGTCAACTTTAAACGGCGAACCTTAATATAATAAAATGGAGCCAGAGCTAACTTCTTAAGGTACAAAACTGGATACAGAGATTATATTATACCCTTTAACCCAAGTATTATATATAAAACTTTATTTATTACCTTTATACTTTTTGTTTCTTCTTTTTACTTGTTTACTTTATTTTTATTATTTTGTTATTCGTTTTGCAATATGCTTCAATTGCTCCTAGTAAAACAGAACCATATTCTCTCTTTACCTCTTTTCCTTCTTTCTTTTTTCATTTTGCTTAAGCTTTTTACTCCGTTTAAGCTGCTTTCCGTACCGCTATTAATACCGAAGAAAAAGTCTTTAAAAAGTTTTAATATTAATAAAAAAATCGTTAATAACGTTAAAGTTTAAAAACATTTTATATTCAAAACAGTCAAAAATTATATATATAATTTAAATTTATAAAATAAGTAAGTCTTTTACCTTAAACCTTTACGCCTTTTTAAAGAATTATATTTTTTAATATATTAGTTTATATTAAATATATATATATAGAATTATTTTAATATCAATTTAAATTATTTAAAATTAATAAAAATTTTATAAAAGAAATTATATATAAAATTAATAAAAATTTTATTTTTTAATATTAAAAAGATTTTATAATTAAATAAAAAGAATATAACTTTATTATATTTCCTTTAACAGTTTTATTTATTATAAATATTAATTTTTTATAATTTTTATTTCCTTTTATATTTGGAATATTAAAATTAGTTTTTATATAATTTATTAATTATTTTATTTATTTAAAAACGTAACCTTAAAAAAAGGATTAATAAATATATAAATTAAAATCGTTTTATATAAAATATAACCTTTGAAAACTTTCGAAATAAATACGGAAAAACTAAATTTGTTATTTAAATTATATAAAATATGAAAAATATAATTTAAATATCGAAAAAAAAGTTTATATATGATAAAAATTTTTTATATATTTTTTTAATTAATTAAATAGAAAAAGTTAATATTTTTAATAAATATTTTTAGAAATTAAACCTTTATACAGGATATTTATAACTTTTTATTATTTACAATTTCTAAATAAAAGATTTATATTTAATTAATAAATTTTAATATTTTTTATATATTTTTAATTTCTTTAATTAATCTAGCGATATAAAATACGACAAATATAAAAACAAACGGATTTTTATATATTTTTATATATTTAATAATATTAAAATTGACTTTTAAAAGGGATATTTTAATAAAAAAATTATAATATTATAAATAATGGATTTCGCAAAATATTTTATATTATAATATCAAATTTTAATAAATATTATCGGTTAAGAAATAATATAAATTAAAATATAAATTAGAATTTATTATTATTAAAAAGAAAATTTTAATTTTAATTTTAAAAGTTAAAATCGATTTTGTTATTAAAAATGATTATAACATATTAATAATATAAAAACGAAAGTTCATTTTAAACGAACTTTATAAATATTAAAAATAATAATTAAATAAATTATTAATTAATTTAAATAATATTAATTTAATAAAAATTTATTAAATTAAAATTTATTATATTTACTGTTTGGTATAAAAACAAACCCGTTTAATATTTAATTTTCTTATTATTTGTTTGATTTATAATAATAAAAGTTGATTTATTTTTCGAAAGATAATTATATTTTATTAATAAAATATTAAAGTTTCTTTTTACTTAAGTTTAAAGCCGGAGAAATATATGTTTTCAATAATAAATTATAAACTAAACTTCGATAAATATACAATTTTTTATTATATATATTTTTTATATAAATATTAAATAATTAACGAAATTCTTTACTTATAATAAATTAATTACCGAAAAATAAAAATATATTTATAATTAATTATAACTTTATCGAATTATATTTCAATTATAATAAATAAATTATCGATAATAATAAATATAACGATTATTATAAAATTTATTTATAATAACCGAAAATACTTCTTATTTAATATAATCCTTTTATTTATAATAAAACTTTTATTTATTTTAATTATTATTTATTTTAATTATTATTTATTTTGTTTAAAAATTATAACATTTCTAGCTTTTATGCAAATATAATAGTTTTTCGATTAAGAGAAATAAATTGTATATTTTATCAAATATATCGAATTATTAAATAGTTATAAAATAACTAAATATATATATTTAAAAGGAAAATATATTAATATTTTTTTATCCGTCTTAAAGCTAAAATTCTATTTATAAAATATTTATTATATCGAATTTAATAAAAGTACTAAAAAGTATAAATTTAGTAGTAATAAAGATATTATATTAATTCGAAGAAAAAGATCTTAAAAGAGCAAAGATTATAACTTAAATATTAAGTTCGACTGATAAATTTAATTTATATATAAGTTTATCGATAAGACGACGAAGCTATACGGTTAACGTAAAGTTAATATATCAATACCCCTTTTGATTAGCTCGGAACGTCCGTCTCTATCAAACACCTCAGCCACGGACGAGATAACGGATACTATAGAGACGCCGACGTCGTCTATATACACTAATATGTTCGATAAGCTTGACCCTCACCTTCACGACGAGTAAGATTTCTCACCCACTGTGCTCGCAGAACAGATATACGCATCATTTTCGCGGGTGTCTATTGGAGAGTTGTGGACCCTTCAATTTAACGCGCTTGGCATGATGAGTCATTGCTCGGATTAGGCGCGGCTGACGCGGGGTCTGAGTCTGCTTTCGATCTGTGCACTCCTTCACCCACGGATGCTTTACTCTCTACATTCGTGACACCCAAGCTGCTATGCCTTCTCGCTGCTATGGTCTTGATGAAGATGATGCAGCAAGCACTCGAACTTTACTGCCCCCCTATATGCCTCGAAACTATGAGGCGTGTCGAATTTCCTCCCCAGCGCCGTCCTACCATACAGTCGAACCGGGCAGAACCGTAAATATGAATACAGAACGAGCTATCGTACCCGCTCAGGCTAGAAGAGGGGGTCACTCAAGACCTCGAAGTTCTGTTGGGAGAGTTCTGTTAAAGGAAGAGGAAGATGACGAGGTTCGGACTACGATATTGATGGCTGGTATCATACAGAAAAAGACCGTAATGGCGATATTATCAATATTGAGCGGGGCACAAGTGAATAAACAATGGGAGACCGGAATATCGCCAATCCATTTGGCAGTACTCAGGGACAACATTACAATGATCAAGATCCTACTGATGAGAGGGGCCAACGTAGAGGTCAAAGAAGAACATGGATTAACGCCTCTAGATATGGCAGTCATGAAGGTCATACGAAGGCGATAAGACTTTTGATATCCCGTGGAGCCAAAACAAATTTCCTGGCGGAGAACGATCCACTCGTCACCCAGTATCTCAGAAGAAAGCTATGAGCAGCAGACTTGACGGAGGAATTGTCGTGGAAAGGGACGCGAAGCGAGGCTGGTTCCCGCAAGCAATTCGTCTGACGATGGAAGTTGTCTTGGGAGGATAGTGGTCGCATACGTTCAGACGATATGATAGCAAGGAGCTTGTAATTACTCTGTTCGCGTTTCAAATATTTTCTCGGGCCCGATATCAGACTTCATCACAGCACTGGATATGAAAATTCGTCAGCCCGAGCACTTCCGTATATCCCATGAGCCACACAAATCTGGTTTAAGAAAAAATGTTGGTGGCTCCAATAGATCCCACTGTCGATACCTTTCTTTATTCGTTCTCCGAAGAGTCCACTCCCAGGCTCAGTCTCCCAGATTAGCTTCATCTTGGCTCTTTTAAGTGCAGGATATCTCCGATCCCAACTCCTAGGGAATTTGTTCCAGGAGAATTCTTCTGGGGCTAAGAGGCAGCCAGGATGAGCTGGTACTGGGTCAATGACGGTCAAGCCTTGTTGATGGTCCTGGGAGGATCGGCTCAAGACAGATCTTCTAGGACGAATGGCGGTGCAATCAGCTGGTCTTTAAACCTTACTAGCCACCGCTTCCAATTCTTGCACCTCGCTCCAATTCTGACACCCTGGTCCTGTCCCTACTCCAATTTTAACGCCCTGCTCCTATTCTGGCATCGGACTCGGACTCTCCTGGGTAATTGCTCTCGGGAATAATCGCCTGGGCCTTGAATGAGCCAATATTGGATCAGTTGGACTGAGCTCTTATTCACCACATCAGGAGGAACAATCCAAAAGCCTTACATTCCCTTCTACTCCGATCCTTAATAGGAAGAGCAACGGATGCTCATCATTTGATGAATGAGCAAGAAGAGCATGGTTTCCCTCTTTCTATATAGATAGCTAACACAATGCCCTTACGGCTCGTGGTCAACTCATTCGTTATCGCTATATACTGCTATAGCTGATATTACTACGCTATTACCTTTGCCCAAGCACTTGTCCTTGACAGACCTCTTCACTAGTACAACCCAAGACTACCCTGTTGAGAAGTAGCCTTAACAAGTCTCGGCTGCCAAATCATCATGCTCGCTGGCAAGATGTTGCCAAATGGGGAACCTTTGGTGAAGGGAATGCTCATGCAAGCCCACCGCGAATAGAAGAATTCCTCGCTGTTCGAACGCAGGGTTCTCCAGCCTGTGTTTTGCAGTACATGACGCAAGATCTTCTCATCCAGCAAGCTGGCGAAGCAAAATGGATCCAATGGATAGAGTTGATGGATCAAATATTGGCGTCTTTGGGAACAGCCGAGAAAGGCTGGCATGGATGGGTGAAGACAGAGAGCTACGCTTACTCTAAGGAAAGGCTGAAAACTTTGCACGATTCCTGGAGGATCTCTTGGAGGGCGAGGAAGATCGACTGAAATGGTCTGCAGCCTGGCCTCCATCAAATGCTACTCACCCACCAGCAGCCTTCTTGAGTCCACAGAGTCTATCGCGGTAATTGAGAAGCTTTCGGTGGCCCTGCCTACCTTCCTCACCTTCAATTCCATTACATATTGCAATAGCCCAATTACTGTACTCTATCGCCAGATCAAAGTCCTTCCGCTCAAATGCAGCAACAGACAGCTTTTCAAAAATGAAACACCGCCTTTTAGGGAGATCCGGACTAGGCTCTGTAAGACGACACAACAAGTGATGAAAATTCTTAACCTGCTCAAGTCCCTCAACGGGGATACTTGCGACGCCGTTCAACTGCGCCAGGGCTCGGTCGAGGTGTTCCAGAGCGAGATTGAAGTCTTGCCTTTTGTATGCGAGGGTTGATAGCCGTTCGTAGGTTATGCATTTGATCCTGAATAGATCTGCAGTGTCGAGCTGCTGTTCCAGATATTGGAGGAGGGCTTTCTCAGCGTTTTCAATCTCAGAAGCGCTCATGATACTGGGGAATTGCTGCCTTTCGAGCCCGAGGGCGTCTACCAAGGTCAGCGACGGTCTACTCATAGAAAATTCTCCTGGATTCTTAGTGTACTGTTCCTCGCTGAGTTCTGGTGTCGGCATGAGACTTGCTGGCGCATACGGCCCAAGAGCCTTACGTATTTGCGCGGAATAGTCGCTTGGTGACCCAATCTTGTAATTTTGAAGCAAGATCCGGGTAGCGCTACTCCGCGACAGAGATACATCAGAGTATTCACCGTACGGCATGATATTTGATCGAATACCTTCCAGCAATGGTAAACAGTCATGTGTGATACCTAATGACTCAGATAGCATTGCTGTATGTTCAATAGCCATGATACAGATCAACTCTAAAACACCTCTTGTATCCTCTTTAGGGATGTCGGTCAACAATCCTCTCCTATGCTTGAAGTAACGGGATCCGAGGGGCCAGACAATTACGAGTGGCGATGGCAGCTTCTGCGCCAAAGGAACCGCGAAAGTGTCCAATAACCTTGCTAGGTAGTCGTGGACGACAGGCGCACGACACGAATTATCCCCAAGAGAGTGAATGATCGTCATGGTATGCCTGAGTAAGTAGACATTCGTTAGGTTCTCCCCAAATTCCAACGAGTAATTGCATACCGTAATGATATTGGCAAAGTCAAAATTCTGCTGCGCTCTGGCCTGATTCCAGGAGTGTTCTAGACTATCTTTCGTTGGCCAATGACGACTTCGATAGATATGGAATCGTTGGTAGGCGACTTCCATGGTACGCTGTATCCAGCCGTCGAGAGCGAATCGGCGCTGTTTAAGGACGAGTGTCAGTAATGGGTGGATCTTATAGTGATCCTTGTGAAGGCCATTACAGACCAGTCCCTCCTGTTGAAGAGAGCTCAAAGTCGCTGTCATCGAGGGTAGGGCGTCCAGCTGATTTGGGTCAAAACCCCGGATATCCTTGCCAAATAGAATGTTTGCCTCGTCTAGAGACAGTTGCTCAATCCTGCTTCTAACTTCGATATCATCTGAACTTATCTTGTTGTCTCTGGCGATTCGATTTTTTGCCCATTCGAGTATCTGTGGTACGGTCGAATATCAAGAGGAATTGTCCGCCAGAACGGCGCCAGCAGCCTCATGTCTGCAGCAGACACTTCTCTATCAGAGCTGGTAGGAGAGCAAAAATTCAAGGCCTTCTACGCATCCAAAAAGCATCTCAACCTTTCATATTCAAAGAACCCTGGAGAAAAGTCATCGATAGACGACCCATTCGTCAGCTTATTGTACAAAAGCTTGGTGTTGCATTTTGAATGGCAGAAGACCCTTATCAACAAATAAATAGATGCCGGATTACCGTCGACCAAATGTAGACACTGCTCTAGAAACCAAATATCTTGTCGGTTATCTACTGCAATTGAATTGCCGCCTTCTGCAGCTTGGCGGGTTGCAAGTTCCAAGCTTGGTTACATTTCTAGGTTCTGTAAGAAGTATGTGGTAGGCGAAACAGACTTTAGCGAATCTTCTTCGTTGCGTGATACGAGAAGGACAAGACTTCGTTTGATCTTCCTTATGAAGCGGCGAAGGTCAGCTCTTTGAGATTTTGTGGCTGCCTCGCCTCCTGCTTTGGCTGCTTCCAATTTGTCAATGACCACGAGGAACCGATGCTGTTTAAGGAAAGGCAAGAGCTCATTTTGAACAATAGGTTCCGTAGGAGAGAGGCCGCTTGTAATTTCAGAAAAGATGTCGGGAATTACGAAGCTGTCTCTCTTCGAACAATCAATAACGACACATCCATCGACGAATCGAGTAGCTTTCCAACACCAGCAAAGATGCTGAACCAGAAATGATTTCCCACAGCCTGCAGGACCAGCGAGCGAAAGTCCATTCTTATTTGACATGTCGGTCTCCAGCCTAAGTATATCAACCTCGCGTCCTACAATGTCCATTTCGACCTTTTTGTATGCTGCTGGAGATGTCGGAGGAAATTCTCCATCCTCTATGTCCTGATCTGGAATGGCTCTGGAGACCAATACTGGTGTAATCCAATCTTCTAAGATTACATTCGAATTATATCTCGTACGACGTTGATTCTTGATTCGTATTGTAAACTGCGCGATCTGTGCCGCCCGCCAGAGGCTTCGTCCAGATCTGTAAACTTCTCGATAGAAAGCATCGACGAAGATTTCCGCAGCAGAGTCTAGCACTTTATATGCCATCCCTATAGCAATTTCGATGCCTTCCTGAACCATGCTCCTTATAATGTTCGACGAAGGGCTACCTTCTGCAGCGGACTGACAAGCATTCAAAAGTACGTAACCTACACCTTTGCGGGCAAGTAAGCTGGCGACTTCGGATGCTGGCACGTGTCGTGGTTCATACACATCTTCATCAGCATGAATGAAGGTCAGCAATTCTCTGCCATTGGGTTAGCCTGTCCCTTTGGATAGCCGATGTGTAAACGGCTTCGCTTACCTTCCATTCTCTACGTAGCCATGGACATCAAAATGGACAATGCTATACTAGCCATCTTCCTTGCTTTCCAGTGCGTGTCGCAAAGCTTCCAACGTACCCGGTCGCATAATTTCGAATGTTGGAGAATCCCGGGGGTTGTCCTCCGCTTTCGAGAGAGCATTGAAGATAGCTCGAGGGATCAGCCGATAAGGAATGTCCTCCTTCGAGCTTGGTCTAGCGGATATTGCAAGCAAGTGGTTCTGTGCATCAGGATTAGAATCATGTTTTTGGTATCCATGCTCCTTGGCGGATCCAATACCGGTTCTGGCAAACGAATAGGGAAGTCCTTCTTGATCGTGCCGTTTTCTATGTGCCCAAAGAGTGCTACCTCGCCGTTAACAGCGCGAATACTCAACTGAGCCATGAGGGAGCAAGTGAATAGACATGCGCAGTAGGCCTAGACATACAATAATGAGCCTCGCCGCAGGTACGATTCAAACATTAAGCAGGCATGGGAAACATGTGTCGGTAACGCAAGGTTTGGTAGCACTACATGGACTCAGGCGAGTCAGGGATTCAGGTCTGTTGGCTTTAGGAGATTTCAATTGCTCTATCTATCTAGGAATACAGGCTTATCTATATACACTGTAGATCCTATCTAGGCCCTATAGGTAATAAGGTAAGCAGACAAGGCAAATGAGAAGATCTCTAGTAGGGGGCTAGTCCAGCTTATTCCTTCCAGCATGTGGCTGTTCCACCATGTGGCTATCTGTTATGATTGGTGGTATGCCCGAAGAAGTTGTCTCGCCGGTCATCTCATTGGCCGCCCAAGATGTAGTCATGGTGCTAGATGCAGCCAGAACTAATTTGAGATCTTACTACACTTGAAATTTTATTTTGTTAGAGATATGGTGGAGAGTAAATATAGGTTCGAGCGTTCTTGTATAGCAGTCTGCTATTTCGCGCTCATGTTCTTCTTTGTCGTTGTCTTCCTGCGACTCGTCCTTTGCATTGTAGAATTGTAGGCTGCATGCGAAAGGCAAGCCAGACGCCTGTGACCTGGACGGTTGGTATTGTTAGCTTAGTCGCGGGGTAAAAAAAATGTTGCTGAAGCACAAATGGCCTATTTGTTTTACCAAATTACCCCTGTTTCCAATCAACTCCACCAACTCTACCGAATCTACCCCAAAACCTACTATCATCAAGCTGAGAAGAGCTAATCCTAATTGATCATCGTGAAAATGAAGGAGAAGTATCAAATATTGGCAGTACTCCGTATTGCCAAGTAAATCTGGTCTCACTCTCTAGCGTGCTTCGGCGATACCCCTGCCGAGCCTCGCGTGCTAGCACGAAACCTCGTCGACCTCCATGCACAGTGTGATGTACAGCAATTACCCTATCCTCGGCTTCGGGAAGCCTTTTCCAATATCGGAGTGTACGTAGTCGCCGTGCCCAGTAAGACTGCTTGCGGTATCCCCTCTCTACTTTTTGCACCCTTCTGGAGTTCCCCAAGTCAGCGTTTCCGCGTTTGCAATATCACGGATCTTCACAGGCATGGTCGCTACAGTGCCAGCACTTACGAGCGTGTCGTAATGGTTTTCCGCAACGACGTCTCGATACCCGACTCGCATATGGCCACCTCCCTTGCACTCGTGAGCGACAATCGCGGACCGATATCCGAGATATTGCAATACTCTTACTATGTTTGACGGCTACAACTATCGCCGAATCGCAACAACACCGCTATCCAACCTTGAGACAAGAAAAAGGAATAGCATCGCTCTGACTTCCACGTCTTTTTGTTACAATGCCTGTATTAGACCCTATTCACAATTGAGGCAAGGGTAAGGAACAGTGCCGCTCCGTGTTTCTGTTGTATTACTCCAACGATGCTAAGCCTATCCGGGCTAAGCACATAGGCACCCAGTACAAAAACAGTTTTAACAGGGAGTAAGGTAATTTGTGACTACTAACAAACAGAGCGACAGTATTTGTATTTTCATTTGATAGAAATAACGTATCTACATGGATTATGATACTTGAAGGCGCTACAAATCAGTCTATGATGGGTTGAAACCCCTTCTGAAGACAGGAACCAAGTGTTGCAACATATACTATAAATCCTAGTTTACTTCAAGTATATTGCTTTCCATTTTCGGATAAATAAACAGAAGCAGAACCTGTCCCTGTAATCCCTAATTCACTTCAAGTATATTGCGTCTTATTTCCTCCGCATTGACCAATTTGGGATACTACTGCGAAATGAACTGTTGGTTTCACCTCCATTTATGTTCGGAGCCGGAGAATCCAACAGGCTCGAACACGCCAGCGATGGTCGTCGCTACGGTTGAGCTATTGCTATATAAGAGAGTGTCAGTCGTCTCTGGTCTACCTATAGACATCAATCATCTCACCAACTTGACCAACTCATCAATACCCCGACCGCATCATTACTACCTCGACCATCTCATCACCGCCTCTTCCTCGATCTAGTAAACCCTCATCTCAACATGCTCTTCAGCAGGATCCTCGCCCCTCTCAGCATTGCTTTCCTCGTCGGCCATGTTTCGGCTTGCTACCAAGCTTCAGTTAGCCAGGGTTGCATACCCGCTGTCTTGAACGCAGACCCTACTTTAGGTTTATATGCCTGCACCCCGGACAGGACGAACACTGTATGTGATAATCCCCTACCTATACCTGCCGCCCATGACAGCGATCTTCCTTGTTATTTTTCATATGCAATTCAGGGACTTACGAGGTCAAAAAGGTCGTGTGTGGCCCAGACAACGTTTTCGTGGTCTCTAGTCCTTGCGGCGGCGCTACGTGTGGATGCATCAAGGGTACCCAAACTCCCTACTGTGGCATCCACACACCATCATAGCAGGAACGCGGATGTTCAAAGCCTAGTCTCGATGTTTGGAAGAGACCATCTTGTCTCGCTGGGCCCCTGATATCCGAGGTCGAGAAGCTGGAGGATTAGGTTTCGGTTCCGATACTGTTTGGTTCTGGTACAATTCAGGATGTTCTGGCGTTTGTACTCTTGAGACAATTCTGCTGGTCTCCCTGTAACACGAGTAAAGAGACACATGTTAGGCAGATAGCAAAGGAAATACTATAGCTTGCTTCCACGCTGATTGGATCTCGATTATAGCGTTTCCTGGCGAGACGGTTGCATTGAGGGATCGCAACCTCATTTATTGTGACCTACAAATGAGGGGACAGCCCATGATCTCGGGATAGGCCACGATGGAGAGATGGACCCAAGAGCGAGGCTGTAGCCTTGGCAACGAGGACAGAATACGATGAGTGGACAGGCCTTATCTGCAGAAATCAGATGGAAATGTTCCCCAAGCGCATACTCGGATTGCCTCAGTTACTCAGACGTGTTGTACTATAACCCTTTGGAGATAGTATATATTTACTACGTATATATATTATAATATATCTGAGCTTAAGAATATATAATCTTATTAAATCCGGCTTAATTTTAATAATATATTTTTAAAATATATATTTTATAATATATTAATAATAATAATAATATTTATTTTTAATTTTATAATTATTATAATTATATAATTAAATATATATTTTTATTTAATATATTTTAAATAATATAATTCTTATTATATTTAATATTATAAATATTAAAAGAAATCTTTTTTTAATAAGCTTTTAAAATTAATTATTTTATAATAATAATAAATAAATTAAAAAGCTTTATTATATATTTTAATAATTATTTAATTATATTATAATATTCGAAATATATTAAATAATTATATTTATATATAAATAATAATATATTAATTATTAATAATAATATAAAAATAAATATTTTACTTCTTCTTATTAAATTATAATTAATATATTAAAATAAAAAAATATAATAATATAAAATAATAATAATAATATTAATTTTAAAATTATTAAAATTAAAAATCGAATAAAAGAGCTTTTTTAAATATATTTAAAAAATAAATAAACAATTATAATTTATTATATTTAATATAAATTTGAAAATCTTATTTTAATTATAAAAATTAAATTTAAAAAGAATATTATCTTTTAAATAATTTTATTATTAAAAAGTAGATTAAATTAATTTTAATTCTTATATTATTATTTATATTAAAAAAGAAATAAATTTAAAAACTTAAATATATTTTTAAAGCTTAATTAATAATTCTAAATAATAATATTAATATATTAAAATTTTTAAGAAATATTTATATTAAGGATTATATATATAATAAAGCTTGTATTCGAAGAGGCAAAAGTTATTTATTAACTTATTAATTTTTATTAATTTTAAAATTATATTTTTAAAGAAATTTAATAAAAATATATTATATTATTTATTATTCCAAAGTTATATATATTTAATAATAATTAATAAAGTTTATTTAATATTTAAATAATAAAATTTTTGTTTAATTTATTTAAAATTAAGAATATTTTATAATTATCTTCCGATTAATATATTAATATTCGAAGTATTAATAATATTAAATTTAATATTATTAATAATAATAAAAAAATATTATAATTTTAACTCTTTTACCCGGCTTATTTATATATTAATTAATTACTTAAATATTTATCTATAAATTAAATACTTAAATATTTATACATAAATTAAATATATATAAGAAAGCGAAAAGAATATTATTAACTTTTAATATATTTTATTATAATAAATTAGAAGTATATATAATATTCTGAAAATAATTATATATATAAATTCTATTACTTAAATTTATAAAATATATAATTTATTTAAATAATAAGTTAAATAGCTAAACTATTATATATTTTTAAAGAAAATTATTATTATTATATTCGTAAATATAATAAATAATAATAAATATCAAATTTCTGCGTAATTTAGTCGATTATCTTCGGAATATAATAATCTTTATATATTAATTATAATCGATTTATATAAATTAAAGGTCGATAATCTGAATATAAAAATTATTATTTAATAATTAATCTTATTTTTAATCTCGAAATTATATTAACAAATAAGTTATATTATTTATTTTATTAAGAAATAAGAATAATTATTATTTTTTTATTTTAAATAATATATAAAGTTTTGATTTAAAGCTTTTGTTTATTTGTTATAAATAAAAAGAATATATTTTAAGATTTTGTAATTATTTATATTTATAATACTATTAAATATTATTAAGCTTAAAGCTTTTGATAATTATAATTAATTATTAATTATATTAAAAAATATTAAATAGAAAATAGCTTCTGATTAATAATAAAATTTATTATTTGCTTTTTATAAATTTATAAACTTAGGAACTTCTTTATATATCCGAAAATATATTCTTTATTTTTTTAAAAATATTATTTATATAATCAAAAGCTTAGAAAAGCCTATATATTATTATTTAAATTATAACTTATTATTTATATTTTTTATTTAAATATATTTAAGCTTAAAAATAATTATCTTAAGAAATTTATTATAATAATTATAATTTAAAAAAGAACTTTTAACTTAATAGAAATATATTATTTTAAAGCTATATTAAACTTATAAATTCGGCTTTATTTTATTTATAATTATACTGGATCCTATATTTAATTAAATTATTATATAAAAATTATAAATTAATATTAAAGAAAATATATTATATTTAATTAATATATAATTTAATATAATTAATTATTTAATTAAAATTATTAATATTTTTTGCAAAAGTTAAAGTATATTAATAAATAATAATACTAAGGTATTCTTCTTTTAATATAAATATAATAATTAATAATACTAATTATATATATATAAGATAACCGGGGTTTAAAGAGGGGCTATTAATAATTATAAAATTATTAAAAATTAATAACTTATTAAAGAAGATATTTAATTATAAAAGAAAATAAATAATTATTTATAATATTTATTATTAATAATATCGGGAGCTTTGCTTATTAAATTATTAAAAACTTTATAATATTTAATATTATAATTAATAATATTTAATCTTATAATATTAAGCCGAAATATAAACATTATAACCGAGACCTTAATTATAAAATTATAAATATTATAAGTTAAAAATCTATTATTAAATATATAATTAATAATATTCTTAAGAATATATAAATAATATTATTTGTTTTTAATATTAAAAAACCTTATTATATAATATTTATTTTCTAAAACGTTATTTAATATTTAAAGCAAAAAGATTATATTATTAATATTGAATAATAATTATAAATAATTCTATTTATAATCTTTTAATTAAGATTAAAATAATTTAAACGGATTTAACTTTAATTAAATCCTTTTTATTTTTATTTTATAATACTTTGAATATTTAAAATCAGGCTATTTAATATTATATTATTATTTTAAATATTAATAAAATTAAATATTTTAATATCTTTTATATAAATATTTTTATTATAACAAAATATATTTATATTAAACTTTTTAAAATTAATTTAATATAAAGATATTATTCGATAAATTAAATAATATAAACTAGGCTTTTAAATTACTAACTTTTTTGATAATTAAAAAGCTATATTAAATATATTTTTTATAATTAATTTTAAAGAATATATATTAAATATAATTTTATTAAAAATATATTTTATTTAATTTTTTAATTTTAATAAATATAGTTTATTTAATATTCAATATTTAAAGAGTTAATTATTATTTTTAAAGAAATAAAATCTTTTTAATTAGAAAGTTTTCAAAGTATTATTAAATAGCTTTAATAATCGATTAATTTTATAATTAAATCCAACTTTATTATATATATTTATAAGGCTATTAACAAATATAGTTTATTATAATTTAACTTTAAATATTAAATTATTTATTAAATAATTTAAATATAAAAGTTCTTTTATATAGTTAAATATATTATTATATTTAACCTAAAATATAATAATATACTCCTAAAAAATATAATAAAAAAGTCCGATATTTATATATTTAATTATATATCGAAATAGTAAATATATTTCGATATATATATAAAAATATTAATAATTCCGTTATTACTTATTAAGCTTATATATATTAATATTTTTTATATTTTCTTTAATCGAATTTAATATAGAATATATTGGCTTATAAATAACCGTTATTATTAATAATTACGATATTTAATCTTATATTTATAATTATCATATAATATTCTTTTATTAATTATTATTAAAATTAATATTCCTTTTATATTATATTTATATTATAATTACTTATGTTTTATAATTATAAATAATTAAGTTTTCTAATATTTCGAAATTATTTAGCTCGATTATTTATAATTTATTCTAATAATCGGCTATATATTATAATATAATAAAATCTTTTGAATTATTATTATTTTAATATATAATATAAATCAATTTTAATAGATTAAATTGTAAATATTATAAACTAAGGCTTAGAATTAATTAAATATATTTATTAAAGGAGTTTTCCGCTATATTATTTCGGATAGCTTTTATTATTAATATTTATTTTATTATTTTTAAATCTTTATATATTAACCGTAATTAAGTATTATATATTATAATATTAAGGCCGAGATTGAACTAACTATTATATAAATTCTTAAAGATATATATATTATTTAATATTATACTTTCGTCTTTTATTATTAATTATATAAAAAGGTATATTATTTTTATTTATTAAAAGTATTTATAATTAAATATTTAAATAGCTTAAAGGAGTATATTTGGTTTAAAATAAGAAATATAAAAACTTTTAATTATATTTTTAATATAAAATATTTGAATTTAAAAGATATAAATAAAAGTTAATAGAATATATAAAATATCGAAGTTTAATATATATTTAAATAATAATATCAAAAATAATAAATTTTTATATTATTTCTGTTGTACGTAATAAATAATAATAAGGTTATTAATTATCTTAATATAAGTTTGCTTATAAAATACTTTATTTATTAAATATTAATATAATAATAATCAAATAAGATTCCTTTAAGTTTTTAATATATTCGCTATAATACTTCTTTACGAACTCGAAGTTATTATATATAATAATTATATAAGGATATTGCCTTAATTAATATATTTTATAAATAATTAGCTTATTTAATAATATTATTTTTTATTATATAATTTAATAAAATTAATTTAAGTTTATTTGATTAAGAATATTAATAACTCGATACTAAACTTCGTTTTAATATAAATATAAGTTTAATATCTTAATAAAGTTTATTAAGTAAATTAGTTTAATATAATTATAAAGAATAAAGAATATTAGAATAAAATATTTATTTTAATTAATATTATTAAATTTCTAATAATAATTATTAAATAATTATAATTATTAAGGGGTATATTATTATAATATTATTTTAAAAAATAATAAGATTTTCAAAAATATATTTTTTAAATTATAAGCTAATAAAATATATCGCCTAAAGTTCGGAATATTTAAGGAAATATTTTTTTTTTTTTATAAAATAGATTTAATCTAAGCCTAGCTTTATTTATATATAAAAATATATTTTATAAGTTCTTTAATAATATTTGCTATTTTTGAATTTTTTATATTATTAATATAAACAAAGTTCAGGAAATTATATTAAGATTTACGAATTTAATAATTAAAATAATATTAAATTAAAAAAGCTAAAAAAATATTTATATTCTATTTCTATCTTTAGAATTAAATAATAATTATATATAATTTTTCTAATTCGGATAAACGAAGCCTTTAATATATTAACGAGTTAATAATTACTCTTTATTCTTTTATTTTATTATTATTTTATTTATATTTTTATTTTAATTCTTAAATATTCGATATTAAATTATTAATATTATTATAATATTTATATAAAAATAGATTTAAGAATATTATATTTAAAAGCAAGGAAATTATAAATAATAATCTTAATATTATAATATATATTAATAATATCTTAAATTGAAATTTATAATTTAAAAATATTAATAATTAGAATCTTTATAACCAATTATAAAATATATTAATAAAAGAATTATAAATCGAAAATATAAAATAAAGGTTTAAACCAGTAACTTTGACCGATTAAATAATTAATATATAAATATTAAATATAAAATAATAATAAAATTATAAAGTTATTATAAATACTTTATTTAATAAGGAAATAATAAAATCGTTTTGATAGATTCGCTACCCCTTAATATATTAACGTTATTTAAAACCTTAATTATTATCCTTTTTAACTTTTCCCTTTTTAAAACCCTTATTCTTTCTTTTGGAAAAAGAAACTTTCTATTTTATAATATTATATTTTTATTATTATTATTATTATATATATACGCCTATTTAAACTCTTTTAAAGTTTTAATTTTATATTAAATTATCTTTGCTTATATTATTTCTTTATTTATATTTAAAAGAACTTTCGTTTATATTATTATATTCGGATTATTTTATAATATATAGTATATTAAAATATTATTAATTAATATATTAAAAAAAAACTAAATAATAATAAAAAATTAATATAATATTTTATTATATATATTTAAATATTTTAATAAGAAACTCTTAAAAGTTAATTAAATTAAATATATTATTATAAATTTTATTTATACATCCGATTTAATAATATTAAAAGTTATTTTATTTTCTTAAAATCTTATAAATTATAATAATGTAGTTTAATATTATATATAAATATTAAACTTATTTTATATAATTAATAAATTATAAAAATTTTTTAGGCGAATAATTTATATTATTTTCTATATATATAATACCGGTATAAATTAGTTATATTTAATAATAACAGCTATATTTTAAAGAAAATTGATTTTATAAACTTGTTTTGTTATTCCTTTGATTACTTTACCTTCCAAATTTATAATTATATTAACTTATTATTTTTTAAGGCGTTAATAAAAGTTAAATATAAACTCTATATATTTCCTTTTAATTGTCTTTTTATTTAGAAATATAAAATTTTATATTATATTATTCTTTTTCCTAAATTTAAAATACTCCGGTATATTTAAATCGATATATTAAAAGGTTATATTATCGCTAAATTATATATATTTGGTATAATATAAATATATAATTAATTTAGAATTATAATCAGATCAGAATATAATATATAATATTCAATATAAAATATTTTACTAAATTATTTATTATATTAAGGAATATATTATTATATATAATTACCTTTTATTCGGCTTATTATTAATATTCTGCTAATAATATTAATATATATTAAATTTATTATTAATTAAATTTCCGATTTTTAATTCGAATCCTTTTTTGAAAGCTATATTTTCTTATAATTAAATAAATAAGTTTAGAATTATAATATTATTATTTTCTATTTATTTATCTTATATACTTTTCTCTTATATAATATTAATAATAATAATTTATATTTAAGTCTTATTTATAATAATTCCTAATTCTATATTTAAAAATATTTTTATATAAATATTTTTAATATTAATAAATATTATTAATTAATTTGCTATTCAAAATTATATATATATATTAAAAAAAGTCCTTAAGTTATTTAATATATTCTTATTATTATAAAATATATATAAATAGGATTTTAATATCTTAATTATATATATTTTAATTTAAAAATT
>JAABUQ010005205.1_pt1 | contig 21075 bp, 20 predicted proteins | sample 5560001 | NCBI WGS metagenome assembly JAABUQ01 (sample SAMN10711888, study PRJNA513371) | rock metagenome | isolation source: Antarctica rocks | place: Antarctica: Victoria Land, Finger Mt nord | collected 2015-12-18
TATCTATTTAAGTTTGTAACTCATCATCAAGTCTTTAATTTTCCCAAGCTTTTTACCTATGGCTCTTTCTCATAAATCATTTAGGATTGCTATAGTAACAATGGACGGAACAGAGATTACAAGTATTGTCAACCGGATCGCCATTCTGTCTGATTTGCGTGATTGGGCAACCGTGCGTAAATGTTTTACCGATCGAGTCGCGATCGATTACACCTCACTTACTGGAGGACAACCCGAAATGATCGCGGCGAATGTCTTAGTACAACGCTGGCAGTTAGCCTTTGAAAGTACGTTCAAAACGACGCAACACCTACTGGGCACTCACGTCATTACCATTAAAGGCGATACTGCGACCTGCCTATCCCACTTTCAAGCGCGGCACGTTGCCCTAGATACTGCTAAAGGCGTATGGACACTGGGAGGACACTATAACCATGATTTAGTCAAAACTTCATTTGGCTGGCGCGTTCGCAGCATGAAAATGACATGGACATGGGAGGAAGGAACACGCCCCTTCTAGTTAAAGTTCGATCCTGCTAGTTGTCAATCAAAAACCTCAATCATTTCATTCACTCTAATTTTCAATTCAGCCATCACAGAAGCCTTTCTCAAATTCATTAGGAGAATTAACTATGCGCTACAAACTATTAGGGAATAGCGGCCTACGTGTTTCAGAACTTTGTCTTGGCACCATGACCTTCGGCGAAGATTGGGGCTGGGGTGCATCATTGGACGAATGTAAAACCATCTACACAGCCTTTCGTGAGGCAGGAGGTAACTTCATCGACACCGCCAATATCTACACCAACGGCACCAGCGAGAAGTATGTCGGCGAACTGATCGCCTCAGAACGAGATGCAATCGTCGTTGCCACGAAATACTCAAACGGAATACCCAGCAGCGATCCCAACGGTGCAGGCAATCACCGCAAGCGCATGGTGCAGTCGGTTGAAGCCAGTCTCAAGCGGCTCAACACCGATTATATCGATCTACTGTGGGTGCATTCCTGGGACTTCACCACACCGCCGGAAGAAGTGATGCGATCGTTCGATGACTTGGTGCGTCAAGGCAAAGTGCTGTACATTGGCATCTCCGACGCTCCCGCCTGGGTGGTGGCACAGTGCAACACGATCGCTGATTTGCGCGGTTGGACACCCTTCATTGGTTTGCAAATCGAGTACAGTCTGCTTCAGCGCACCGTCGAACGGGAACTTCTGCCAATGGCGCGGACGCTGGATATTGGCATTACTGCTTGGTCACCTTTAGCAAATGGTTGGCTGACTGGAAAATACAGCAAAGATAATGGTAGCCAAGAAGCGAAACGGCTTGATAACGAGGGCATGTCTGACTTTGTACAGCAGAACGATCGCAACCACGCGATCGCTCGTGCCGTTGATGAGGTGGCAACTCAAATCGGCTGTAGTTCCGCTCAGGTGGCGCTAAGCTGGCTGCTGCATCAAGGGGCAATTCCAATCGTTGGTGCCCGTAAAACCGCACAAATAAAAGATAATCTCGACTGCGTGAACGTGAAGCTATCCGAGCAGCAGCTTGCTCATCTGGCGCAGGTGAGTCAAATCGAACTCGGCTTTCCGCATGACTTCTTCAATCAGGAAATGCCACAATCATTTATCTTTGGTGGGCAATTCGAGGCGATTGACAATCATCGCTACACGCAAATTCATTGAGTCGTTCAAAATCTTTTACCTGTAATGCTGATGCCATATGTAAACGTTCAAATCACAAAGGGCGCTACAAGAGCGCAAAAATCTGAGTTAGTTAAGGATATAACCCATTCCCTAGTTCGCGTACTTGGGAAGAAACCAGAACACATCCATATCGTTATTCAAGAGATAGATGATGAAAACTGGGGATTTTCTGGTCTTCTGACTGACGAATGGAAGAAGCAAAATAGTCTGTCTTCGAGGGAATAAACTCTAACGTCAGGAGCTTTTTATAAAGAACATTACCTTCAACAATTACGTAGAGTGTCAGTAAACACCATGAAAATCGGAATTATTGGGTCAGGCAACATTGGCGGAACACTAGGACGACACTGGGCAAGCGTAGGACATGAGGTGATGTTCAGCTCCAGAAATCCTGAAGAACTAAAGCTAATGGCAACAGAGGTAGGTGCGCAGACTGGAACTGTTTCTGAAGCAGCGGTATTCGGCGATGTAATTTTGCTGGCAATTCCGTTCGGAAAAATTCCTGACTTGGCACAGCAGATCGGAAAATTGGATCGGAAAATTTTGATTGATGCAACTAATCCCTATCCACAACGTGATGGTGATGTGGCACGACAAGTGATTGAGGACAAGTCGCAGACAGCATCGGGTTATGTTGCCCAGCAATTTCCGGGTGCTAACACGATCAAGGCTTTTAACTCTATTTATTATAAAGTGCTGCAAGAGAAGGCGTTTCATGCTGGACAGCGCGTTGCAGTTCAGATTTGTGGCGATGATTTGCCAGCTAAGCAGACTGTCAAGCAATTGATTGAAGCGATCGGATTTGCACCGCAGGATCTAGGTAATCTGAGTAGTGGCACGATTTTTGAACCCAACGCTCCGCTCTACAACAAAAACCTCATCATCGGTGAAGCGGAGGCACTGTTACAGCAACTGTCTGTTTAACTGGTTCTATTCGGTGGTGGAGCGCTACGCAAGCCGTTCAATAAGTTAAAAAGGTAAGAGTAGGGGTCGAGAAAAGCTTGAGCAGAAGGAGTACGGTATGGAAGATCGTAAGCAGCAGAATCAAGTTGAAGTTGAGGGAGCGCATGAAGCAGCAAACACTGCTGATAATATTCATCCCCATCACTACGATCCGGCAAAACAAGACATTAAGACTGAATCAGAGTTGCAAGCAGAGGTCACATTAGCAAGCGGCAACGATCCAGAAGGTAATGACATTAGCTTTGATACCTACTCACATGGAACGGAGCTAGTCCGCGCCCAGCCACCGGAACACTTTACAGGTATCAAGTACTCGTCGGTTAAAGATTACGCTGGTGGTATTCCGGCTGTGGTGTCTGTAGCGCAGCATACTTTAAAGGAAATGGGACCAGTACGTAGCACGCAAACTTTACTGCAACTGAATCAAAAGGGTGGCTTTGATTGTATGAGTTGTGCCTGGGCAGATCCGGATGGCGATCGCCATTTAGTCGAGTTCTGTGAGAACGGAGCTAAAGCTGTCGCGGAAGAGGCAACCACTCAGCGCGTCACACCAGAATTTTTCCAACAATGGAGCATCGCGGAACTTTCCCACAAATCAGATTACTGGCTTGGCAAGCAAGGACGCATTACGCACCCAATGGTACTTCGTCGCGGCAGTACGCATTACGAACCGATCGGCTGGGATGAAGCGTTTGCACTTACCGCAGCCGAGCTAAATCAACTTGATTCTCCAGATGAAGCGCTGTTCTATACTTCAGGTCGTGCTAGCAATGAAGCAGCGTTCCTGTACCAACTTTTTGTCCGTCAGTTCGGCACAAATAATTTACCGGACTGTTCCAATATGTGCCACGAGTCGAGTGGTTCGGCGCTCATTGAAACTATTGGTGTCGGCAAGGGGACGGTAACGCTGAATGATTTTGAACTGGCTCAAGCGATCTTCATTATCGGGCAAAATCCGGGTACGAATCATCCACGCATGATGACTTCGTTACAAGCAGCGAAGAGGAAGGGTTGCAAGATTGTGGCAATTAATCCACTGCGGGAACCAGGATTAATCCGCTTCAAGCACCCGCAAGAAGTATCCGGCACAATTGGTAACGGCACGAAACTCAGCGACTTGTTTCTACCAGTGCGGATCGGCGGTGATATTGCACTGTTGAAAGGCATTATGAAGGAAATGCTAGAAGAGGAGCGCCATCCTGGTAAGGTACTCGATCGCTCGTTCATTGATAACCACACATCAGGTTTTGAGGAGTTTGTCGCCGATCTATTAGCTGAAAGTTGGGATAGAATTATAGCAGAAAGCGGCATCCCACGCCAGCAGATTCGGCAAGCAGCCGAAATTATGATGAACTCCGATCGCACGATCACTTGTTGGTCGATGGGTTTAACTCAAAATAAAAACGCAGTCAGCGCGATTGAAGAGATCGTCAACATGCATCTGATGCGCGGTCAAATTGGTAAGCCTGGTGCTGGAGTGTGCCCAGTGCGCGGACATAGTAACGTCCAAGGCGATCGCACTGTGGGAATTTGGGAACGTCCTCGTAAAGACTTCCTCGATCTGCTCGGTAAAGAGTTCAACTTTGAACCGCCACGTCATCACGGTCATGATGTAGTGGAATCAATTAAGGCAATGCATGTTGGTAAGGCTAAAGTATTTATTGCCCTCGGCGGTAACTTTCTTTCGGCAACTCCAGATACAAATTATACTGCCCAAGCTCTACAGCGCTGCCGTCTGACTGTTCATATCTCAACTAAAATGAACCGCAGCCATCTGATCGCTGGCGAGCAAGCATTGATCTTGCCGTGTCTCGGACGCACGGAAATAGATTTGCAAGCGTCAGGAGAGCAGTTTGTTAGTACGGAAAATTCAATGGGCGTTGTTCAAAGTTCCCGTGGAGTACTATCGCCTGCATCTCCCCATCTGCGTAGTGAGACAGCGATCGTAGCAGGTTTAGCACAGGCAACTTTGGGAAGTAGGAGTACGGTGGACTGGGAAAGTCTAGTGGCAAATTACGACCAAATTCGCGATTGTATTGAGCGAGTTATTCCTGGCTTTGAGAATTACAACGTTCGCGTGCGTCAAGGTGGTGGCTTCTACCTGCCCAATATGGCGCGTGAAGGGAAATTTGAAACTGCAACTGGTAAAGCTAATTTCACAGTTCACCAGATTCCTCATCATCAACTTGCACCAGGGCAGTTTGTCATGATGACGACGAGGAGCCACGATCAATTTAATACCACAATCTACGGACTGGAAGATCGCTATCGCGGTATTCATAATGAGCGTCGGGTTGTAATGCTTAACCCTGAAGATATGCGCGAAGCCAATCTTGTTCGAGGACAAGTAGTTGACTTGACAAGCCACTTTGAGGGCGAGGAGCGAGTGGCGAGGCACTTCATTGTGGTGCCGTATGAGATTCCGCGACGGTGTGCAGCGACGTACTATCCAGAAACTAATGTACTGGTTCCAATTGGGAGTGTGGCGGAAAAGAGTAATACACCAGCATCCAAGTTCATCGTTATAAGTATCAAACCATCAACGACGACAACCGCCAAGTTTGACTACGATCGAGTTGACGCACAAGTAAATGTGTGATGAAAAAGCCTCTGGGGAGTAAGACTAAAATCCAGGTCTGGGTGGTAGAAAATAGCCAGGTGCGATCGCATCCAGACCAACTTGCCATTGAGGAGCCGTTAGAGATCCGTCTATCTCCAAAACAGACAGTGGCAGTAACCATGCGAACACCAGGGGCTGACTTTGATTTGACGGCGGGATTTCTCTACAGTGAAGGAATTGTTAGCAACCGCAAAGATATCTGGCGGATGACTTATTGCTCTGAAGTAGACAGCGAACAAAATTACAATACGATCAACGTTGCACTGAGAGAGGGGTTGCTACCAGATTTACAGCGTTTAGAACGTCACTTCTTCACTACCAGCGCTTGTGGAGTTTGTGGTAAAGCCAGTATAGAAGCGCTCCAACTACGAGGCTGCTCAGCTATCTCTACTGATATAAAGGTGTCGGCAGAATTAATCTACAGTCTTCCGGATAAACTACGTGCGGCACAAGGAATTTTTACTGCTACAGGTGGGTTACACGCTGCGGCTCTGTTTGATGCCCAAGGGCAACTTCTGAAACTGCGAGAAGATGTTGGGCGGCACAACGCATTGGATAAATTGGTGGGTTCAGCAATGTTGGCTGACGAGGTACCTTTAAGCGATCGCATTGTGATGGTTAGTGGGCGTTCTAGCTTTGAGATTTTACAGAAGTGTCTTACCGCTAAAGTACCGATTGTCTGCGCTGTTTCTGCTCCTAGCAGTTTAGCCGTGACGTTGGCGAGAGAGTTCGGCATTACTTTAATCGGATTTCTACGCGGACAGAAGTTTAACGTCTACTCCGGCTTTGAGCGAATTTATGCATAACAGCATCGTCATGCGATCTTCACTTCGTCTTCACATCCACTAACTATACTGATATATAGCAAACATTTAGTTTGCTCCTCACACACCACTTAATGCTCTCTTGCTCAAACACGGCAAGGGAGTTTTTTTATTGTAGATTCTGCCATTCGAGCAAGCTGTATGCCAATTCACATCAATTAATATCGAACGACAGAATTACTCTTTTTACGTTAAAGTGTATGTGAAAGATTATATTCGGCTGCGCTGTTTGTTTGACCTATCTACAAGCCCCTCTCCGAATCTAACCCCATAAACACTTTGATTTGGAAGAGATTTTATGTCGCTCTACGTTGGTAATTTATCATTTGAGGTAACGCAAGATGACCTCAAGCAAGTCTTTGCTGAATACGGAACTGTGAACCGCGTTCAACTTCCCACAGACAGAGAAACAGGTCAGCCGCGCGGTTTTGGCTTTGTAGAAATGGGAGCAGAAGCCGAAGAAGCTGCAGCCATTGAGGCTCTAGATGGTGCCGAATGGATGGGTCGTAATTTGAAAGTTAATAAGGCCAAGCCGCGTGAAGATCGGGGTTCTTCTGGCGATAGACGAGGCAATAATAGTGGTGGCTACTCCCGACGCTACTAAGCCGGGAACGGGGTGTAGGGAAGAGAAAAAGGTGAATCTGTAAGAGTCTTCTTCAAAAGTGGATTCATGACTGGGTTTCCACTACCTTTCTTCTCCCCCACACCCTATAGCTGCACAAAGCACGCATTGACTGTTTAGTTCAATGGCAATTCTAAGGGAATCGTACCCAATAGCCCTTTACGAAAATCTGTTAATAGCTGCCTTGCTATGCGTTCGGCATCACTGTTGCGTCGTTCGGCTAGAACTTTTAAGTAGGCTTCGCCAGTGAATACAGTGGGATCTAATCCATAACGCGCTTGTAAAGGGTGTGGTGGTAACAGCATAGAGGCATCAGCTTCGAGTTGTTTGAGCAAATCGATCAAAGCAGATGCTACTCGTTGGTTGTCATAAGCAGCATCACCAATATCGTCACAAATTGCTAACTTGAAGGCGTTCGCTTGATTGTCTAACTTAGCTGGAATTACGCCAGGGGCATCTAGTAGCTCTAGTTGCTCAGAAATCCGAACCCAACGGAGTTGCCGCGTTACTCCGGGGCGAGCTGCACTTTCTACGACACGCCGATTCAAGAGCCGATTAATTAGGGCTGATTTACCTACGTTAGGAAACCCCATGACGACAGCGCGAACGGGGCGGGGCAACATACCGCGATTGCGTCGTCTTTGATTAATTTCCACCCCTGCTGCCTGTGCCGCTTTTGCTATTGCTACGATGCCTTTACCGTGCTGAGCATCAGTGAAATAAGGTTTTTCTCCGTGTGTCAGAAACCACTCTGTCCACAGTTGCTTGACTTGGGGTGAAATCATGTCTAATCGGTTGATTACTAACACCCGTAACTTGTCGCCTACCCATTCATTTACTGAGGGGTGGTGTGTTGCTAGAGGAATTCGGGCATCTCTGACTTCTAATACTACATCAACACGCTTGAGCTGTTCCTTGAGTGCCTTTTCTGCTTTGGCAATATGACCTGGATACCACTGAATCGGAGGAGAATTCATCTTGGCAAACGCTGATAAACGCACGATGGACGCTGATGAATAGGGAGGATTTCGCCGCTGCCAACGCTGATGCTGCGACGAATCTTGGTTGTAGGTGTTACTTGTGAAGCTTTAATCTTGCTTCATCCAGCTAAACATTGCTCGTAGATCTTTACCAACTTCTTCGACAGGATGTTCTGCTTCCTGACGACGCATGGAGGTAAAACCAGGTTTGCCTGCTTGATTTTCTAACACGAACTCTCGTGCAAATTGACCTGATTGAATTTCCTGCAGAATTTTTCGCATTTCCGCACGAGTCTCGTCAGTTACAATCCGAGGACCACGGGTGTAATCGCCGTATTCTGCTGTATTCGAGATGCTGTCTCGCATTTTAGCCAAGCCTCCTTCGACGATTAGATCGACAATCAGCTTCACTTCATGGAGGCATTCAAAATATGCCAATTCTGGCTGATAGCCAGCAGCGACAAGGGTTTCAAAACCTGCCTTGATCAAGGCACTCAGTCCACCACATAGCACGACTTGTTCGCCAAATAAGTCGGTTTCGGTTTCTTCGCGAAAACTTGTCTCTAAAATGCCAGCGCGGGTGCCGCCAATGCCTTTAGCATATGCCATCGCGCGATCGCTTGCTTGACCAGTTGCATCTTGATACACGGCAAATAAACAAGGTACCCCCTGCCCTTGTTCAAACGTCCGGCGCACTAAATGCCCTGGTCCTTTTGGTGCCACCATGACTACATCTACATCAGAGGGCGGTACAACTTGGTGAAAATGAATATTGAAGCCATGAGCAAAGGCTAATACTTTTCCTGGCTTCAAATGAGGTTCAATGTCTTGCTTATATACTGTTCTCTGTACCTCATCTGGCAAGAGAACCATGATGAAGTCTGCGGACTGAGCTGCTTGAGCTACTGTATGAACTTCTAGCCCCGCATCAGTGGCTTTTTGAGCTGACTTACTGCCAGGATATAGCCCCACAATTACTTTCATGCCACTATCTTTGAGGTTTAAGGCATGGGCATGACCTTGAGAACCATAACCGATAATGGCAATTGTTTTCTGAGCTAATAAGTCTAAATTTGCATCACTGTCATAGTACATTCTAGCCATAAGAGCGACTCCTTCTAGCAATTTGGTAATTTGCTGCAAACTCCCTATTCTACCTTAAATCTTTGCTTGCAGGCTATCTCCGCTGCCTATGCCCAATATATCTTCAAGCCTAAAACCCATTCAGATTTGATCTAAATGGGTTCCAGTAGGATGTAACTTGATTTTGTCGTTGTTTACTTAGATCCGCTACTCTGTAAATCGCGGGGCAGCATCACTCGATCGATGACATGAATAACGCCGTTGCTGGCTGGGATGTCAGCCTTAATTACCTTGGCGTTATTTACAATCACTCCACTCTTGCTAACTTTTACTACTAGCGGACTGCCTTCGACTGTCGTCACTGGACCAGATTTTAATTGGTTGGATGTGACTTTGCCAGAAACGACATGATAGGTCAATATCTTAATTAACAAGTCTTTATGCTCTGGCTGCAACAATTTATTCAGAGCGTCTGCTGGTAAAGCGTTGAATGCTTCATCTGTAGGAGCAAAAACAGTAAAGGGTCCTTTTCCTTCGAGTGTTTTATCCAGCCCTGCCGCTTTCAAAGCTGCCGTTAGGATTTTGAATGAACCATTTGCTGCTGCCACACCCACGATAGTGCTGCTCTCGGCTTCGGTTGTTGAGTCGGTAGATGGTGTGGAAGGTGTGGTCATTGAACCACTATCTGGTTGAGAGCTGCCACTCTTGTTGTAAGGAGGCTCGTTAAAAATGCTAGGGCGGGGATTGAGAACTCCTGAGTTCTGCGCTCCTGCTGGTGAACCAATGAGGACACTGGCAGCAGCTACTCCCAGCATACTAGTAGCAACCTTTTTGAGCGTGTTGATGTGTTGCTGAGTTTTCATGTCTGTCAGTTCATCCTAATTTTTAGAGCTTGATTACGATACGTTTAATTCTTACCAAAAACTAGCACAAGAAGCAAGAATAATTCTGTGGACTTGTGCTGGTGAGCTTAGATGCTACAGAAAAATGGCAAATGTTGGCGTGAGTCAGAATATATAGAATAGAGATATAGTCAACTCTTACTTTGGAGTTATCAAGCTCTAGCATTAAAGCTTGTTACAAAAGGCAAGGTTTGAAAATATTACCGACTTTTACTTTGATTAAATAATAATTTGGCACCTGTTTTTTGTGGTTTCTATTAGTTTTGATTGCCTTGAAATTCTATGTCTTTAGATTATTCCTTGCGATAGATGGGAATGCTTGAGTGTTAAGGATAACTTGGATACATAAAGTTAAAACAGATTTAGAAAGAAGTAAAATATGTTAGGTCTAATTGCTTGGATTATTCTTGGTGTAATTGCTGGAGCTATTGCCAAAGCTATCTATCCTGGATATCAAGGCGGCGGATTCATTGCAACAACTTTATTAGGAATTGTTGGTGCATTAGTTGGTGGTTGGTTAGGCAACGTGCTACTTCCTGGAAGTACCGGAGCTGCTGCTGCCTCCTTTGGAGCATTAACGATTGGTAGTGTAGTATTTGCCGTTATTGGTGCCCTGATCGTACTATTTGTGTGGAGCTTAGTCGCTCGCCGCGCAGTTTAATTGAGTTCCATTGCTTGCGAATATTATTGAATAGTACTCTCTCAATCGTTCTTTGGGGGAGTACTAACATGATGTGTAGTAGTTAAATTGAAAATAACTCTGACTTAATTGGTAAAAAATAGGAGCAGCAAAATGATAGAGCTATACCAATTTGAACTATCTCAATACAGTGAAAAAGTTAGACTAATTCTGGATTACAAGGGATTGCAATACCGCAAAATTGAAGTGACTCCAGGAGTTGGACAGGTAGAACTATTTCAAATGACTGGTAAGCGTCAAGTACCCGTTCTGAAAGATGGTACTCAAATCGTCGCAGATTCAACTGAAATTGCCAAGTATTTGGATAGGTATTATCCCGATCGTCCGCTAATTCCAACCGATCCAAAACAACGAGGACTGTGTTTGTTGATCGAGGAGTGGGCAGACGAATCTATTGGTATAAAAGGTCGAAAAGCACTGTTTGGGGCTTTAAGTAAAGATCGGAATTTACGCAGATCGCTATTGCCTGCTACTACTCCCGATCTAGTTAAAAATCTAGCTGAAACTGTACCAAATGAAGTTTTTAAAGTTTTGGGTTTTGGTGTGGGCTTCAGCCCGGATGCGGTTAAAAGTGCGGAAGCCGATCTGAAGCAAGACTTAGAAGCTCTATGTCTATTGCTAGCAGATAGTCCTTATTTAGTAGGAGATCAACCAACTCTGGCAGATTTTGCTGTGGCTGGTTTGTCAATTTTGCTGAAGTTTCCGACTGAGCCTTATCTAGATTTACCAGCAACGCTTAGAGGTAAAGGAGTGCCAGAATTAGCGGACAATATACTTTACCAACCATTTTTCACTTGGCGCGATCGCCTTTATGCTCAATATCGCCGTCCTTTAGTAGCTTCTGGTTACACTGGTTCAACACCCACTTCGATTAACATTGACTAGCTTGATGCTGAACCTCAAAGGGTGATATTTAAACCTAGAAGTAAGGTAAAAGTTGAGTTCAACTTACTGTCTTGAAATGGAAGTAAGTTTTTTCAGTTTAAACTCTTTTACTAATTTTGTAGTACAAAAAACAAAAATCGAATTAAGATCAGCCAAAAGCTTCGTAATTTTGGCATGAATCTAGGCAAACCATTAGGCTCAATCACACAAGGCTCTCTTAGTCAGGGATTAGAAGGGCGATTGCACCCAGATGTTTCAGTAGAAGATATGCGGGTGGGTAAATTTTTAGTCGTGGAAGGAGTGCGATCGCGCTTTTTCTGTATGCTCACCGATGTCGCATTGGGAAGTTCTAGCCCCCGGATTGTGGCGAATCCTCCTGAACCTGAAGACGATTTTTTACGAGAAGTGCTGGCGGGAAGTGGTACTTTTGGTACGATCGACTTGACTCCGATGTTAATGTTCACTCCCGAAGAAGACGAGGGAAATGGGAGCGATCGAGATCTAAAAGTCCACTTTAGTTCCTTAGCTTCTTTCCAACCGCAAAGCAGTAGTAACTTAGAATTACTGCCAGTCAAAACAATACCTAGTCACTTTAGTCAAGTTTTCGATGCCAGTGTTCGCGACTTCCGAGCCGTATTTGGTTGGGAGGACGATCCTCATCGGCGGAACTTTGCGATTGGTAAACCACTGGATATGGATGTGCCGATCTGCATTGACTTAGATCGATTTGTCGAACGCAGCAATGGAGTATTTGGCAAATCAGGTACAGGAAAATCATTTCTGACTCGGCTCTTACTATCGGGTATCATCCGCAAAAAGGCAGCCGTGAACCTGATCTTTGATATGCATTCAGAGTATGGCTGGGAAGCTACCTGCGAAGGTAAGTTCTTCAGTACAGTCAAAGGCTTGCGGCAGCTATTTCCAGGACAAGTACAAATTTATACTCTCGATCCAGACTCGACTAAAAGACGCGGTGTGCGTGATGCTCAGGAACTTTACCTGGGATACGATCAAATCGAAGTCGAAGATATCATGCTGGTGCGTCAGGAGCTAAACCTGTCAGAGGCTAGTTTAGAGAACTCTATCATCTTGCGCAACGAGTTTGGTCGCTCGTGGATTACTCAGTTGCTATCTATGAGTAACGAAGAGATTGATACATTCTGTGAAGAAAAGCGGGGTAACAAGTCCTCGATCATGGCTTTGCAACGCAAACTGCTGCGTCTAGATGAACTCAAGTATATGCGAACCAGTTGTCCGCACAACTATGTAGATCAAATTTTGCAGTCCCTAGATGCCGGAAAGCATGTAGTAATCGAGTTTGGCTCTCAGTCAAATATGCTGTCATATATGCTGGCAACCAATTTAATTTCTCGTCGGATTCACAGTTCCTATGTGCGCAAGGCAGAGAAATTCTTGCAGACGAAAAATGTGAGCGATCGCCCCCAGCAGTTAGTAATTACGATTGAAGAAGCGCATCGCTTTCTCGATCCAGCAACTGTGCGTCAAACCATCTTTGGCACTATTGCGCGTGAGATGCGAAAGTACTTTGTCACACTCTTAGTAGTCGATCAGCGTCCATCAGGAATTGACAATGAAGTCATGTCTCAAGTTGGTACTCGGATTACTGCCTTGCTCAATGACGAGAAAGACATTGACGCTATCTTTACTGGTGTTTCTGGCGCTCAAAGCCTCCGCTCCGTTTTAGCCAAGCTAGACTCCAAACAACAAGCCTTAATTTTAGGTCACGCAGTGCCTATGCCAGTTGTAGTGCAGACGCGCGCTTACGACGAGACTTTTTACAAAGAGATTGGGAATGTTGCTTGGGAAGAGAAATCAGATAATGAGGTTTTTGCTGCGGCTGAATTAGCAAAAGCGGATTTAGGTTTTTAGAGCGGCACTTTCCAAGTTCTCGACATTTACCACCTAGAGTAAGATTGTTAACTCAAAGAAAAAGGGGTTTCACCTGTGAAAACTTCGATGAAAATTATTCTAGCAGTTGTTTTTGTCAGTCTAGGGCTTGGTGGATTAGCCAAAACTGTTGAGGCTACACAACCACAGTTTCTTGCGGCAATTAGATCGCAAGATTCCGGGATAAAAGTAGCTGAAGCTAGTGATGGGGATGGCGAAACTAATGATGATTTTAAGGAATCAGCCCGACTGCAAACATTTGCTAAAATTACGCCTCAGCAAGCTCAGCAAGCAGTTGAAACGGCTCAAAAGGGCAAGGCAAGCAGTGTCAAACTAGAGAACGAAGAAGGCAATCTAGTTTATGCTGTGACGATCAATCGGAAGGAAGTCAAAGTAGATGCTGGTAATGGTCAAATTCTTCAAGTTGAGGGTTTGAACAACGAGAAAGATGAGAGTGCTTATCCCCGTAGCAGCATTCAAATTCCTCAAAAAGGTGAGCGCAAGTAAAATTTCCACTCATATTTTCCTCCATTCAGCCTGAAAAAAAGTTAATCACAATAAGTAGAGAAGGTATGGCAAATTCAAAACATCATTTGTTAAAGCTTTTTGCCATTGGTGGGTTCTTTATGTTCCTCACCTTCTCTTTCCTCGGAACTCAAATATCGCCAACACTTGCAGCAACAACGACAACTAAAATGTCGCAAATGACTATCTTTCAAGCATTTATCTTGGGAATAGTGCAAGGGTTGGCTGAGTTCTTGCCCATTAGCAGTACAGCTCATTTAAAAGTGGTGCCAGTATTATTAGGTTGGGGCGATCCAGGGCTTGCTGTTACTGCTGTATTGCCACTCGGTTGTATTGTCGCAGTGCTGTGGTATTTCTGGCAAGATTTAAGGCAAATTACTCTGGGTTTTTTCCAGGCGATTCGGATGGGTAATTATAGCTCAAACGATTTTCGTACTGGGTTGGGAATCCTCTTAGGAACGCTACCTGCAATCTTTTTCGGACTTTTAGTTAAAGTCTTGATTCCTGATTACGATCGCTCACCTCTAAGAAGTCTGTTGGCGATCGCAATTGCTTCAGTTGTGATGTCTCTACTACTAGGGTTAGCTGAATTAGTGGGAAGGCGGAAGCGTAATTTTCAGCAACTGGGCATTACTGACAGCATCTTAATGGGTTTGGCTCAATCTCTCGCTATTATTCCTGGTGTTTCTCGCTCTGGTGCAACCATAACAGCAGGACTATTTATGGGGTTACAACGAGAAACTGCGGCGCGTTTTTCTTTTTTACTGGGCATCCCAGCCGTTACCTTAGCTGGTTTAGTTGAGCTAAAAGATGCAGTAGGCGTTGAAGTTGGCACTATAGCGGTATTACCCTTGATTGTCGGACTGATTTCTACCACAATTTTTTCTTATCTAGCGATCGCCTGGTTGTTGCGTTACTTACAAACTCAGAGTACCTGGATATTTGTTTGCTATCGTTTGGTGTTTGGGATGGCAATTATCGGCGCGATCGCGACAGGGATACTCAAAAACAGCTAAATAAACAGGTATAATTCAACACAAAGTATTGGGTTTGATTACCACCCGATCGCGCTTTGATAATTCCATTGTCCAATATTTAGTCTTTAACTTCTCGACATCAAAATCAGTCGCAGTGGATCTAAAAAGACATACCAAGGTTGCGGTTGTGCTTGCACAGAGAGCCAGTTTTCCTGAGAAACCTCCGCTTGCAGGTTGTAATCCTGGGGATTGCTGGGAGGATGATGTAATTTTAAATATAGAGTTATTCGGTACGGTGTCTCACTTGTCTGTACTAACCAACAAGGAAATGTATTTTCCTGATTGGGATTGCCAGAGAAGATCAGATCGAAAGCGCGGATTCCTACATGAGCAAGTGTTTCCGGAATCTGTTCCACGACACGGCAAGTACAACCCCAATCTGTTGCTTCTACCAACTGTGGTGAGATAGCTACGGCGTTAGAAAAGTTTTTGCACCCTGTCAGTTGAGCAACACTCTTAGTATTAGGTTGTTTGAAGATCTTTTTTTTATCACCTTGAGCAACTACTCTCCCTTCAGCTAGTACTAAGAGATTTTGACAAGTCCGGTAAGCTTCTTCTAAATTGTGAGTCACGAGCAAGGTAACGCCAGAGTAGGTAGCAAGCAGTTCGATTAGTTGCTTTTCCATCTGACTGCGCAGGTGGGTATCTAGGGCAGAGAAAGGTTCATCAAGCAGAAGGACTTCTGGTTCAATTGCTAAAGCTCTCGCCAAAGCTACTCGCTGCTGCTGCCCACCCGATAATTGCTGAGGATAGCGATTTTCCATGTCTTGCAACTGCACTCTCTCAAGTTGTTCATCAACTCGGCGATCGCGTTCCACTTTTGGTAGATGTCGTAAGCCAAAAGCAATGTTTTGAGCAACGTTGAGGTGAGGGAACAGAGCATAGTTTTGAAACACAAAGCCAACTCGGCGATCGCGCGGAGGTAGATCGATTCCTTGTTTTGAGTCAAACAATACCCGTCCATTCAAAACGATGCCACCCCAACTAGGAGTTTCCAGCCCCGCAATACAACCAAGGAGCATACTTTTCCCCGCCCCAGAAGCCCCCAACACTCCCAGAGCATCAACACTTATAAAAGAAGTTTCCAGACAAAAGCCCCCAAGCTCCTTCCGAACATCTACCACCAACCCCCCCTCTCCCACTCTCCCACTCTCCCACTCTCCCACTCTCCCCCTTGCTCTCTTATCCCCAAAGGGGACCCCGAGTTCCCCCTCTCCCCCTCTCCCTCTTCCAAGCGAATTAACAGCAGTTAAACCTGTTAAAGAAATAGCCAAGATAATCAGCACCCAGATCGAAGCTTGCCTCATATCCCCCGCTTCCACCGCAAAATAGATGGCAACTGGAATCGTCTGTGTTTTTCCAGGGATATTTCCCGCCAGCATCAAAGTGGCACCGAATTCACCCAGGGCGCGGGCAAAAGTTAGAACAGTTCCAGCAACGATCCCAGGCAAAGCTAGAGGTAGTATTACTCGCCAGAATACGGTAACTTCTGATGCTCCAAGAGTACGGGCAGCTCGCAAGAGATTAGGATCGATTTGGGCAAATGCTCCCTGCGCTGTTTTATACATCAATGGAAAAGCAACCACCGTAGCAGCGATCGCGGTAGCAGCCCAAGAAAAAATAACTGTCACTCCCAATTGCCGCAATAGCTGCCCTAAAGGACCATTTCTCCCAAACAGCAGTAGCAACAAAAAGCCCACTACAGTCGGTGGTAAAACCAGAGGAGAAATTAGCAATCCCTCAATTAACCCCTTCCCTTTGCCGCGATAGTCAACCATCCAGTAAGCTGCAGCAATTCCCAGAAAAAAAGTAATGACTGTAGCGCAAGTAGCAGTTTTAAGAGATATCCATAGAGGTGATAAGTCAAATTCCATCAGCAAAGACTCGATCAACGGGCGATGCCAAAGCCATACTTTTGAAACACAGCTTGTGACTGACTGTTAGAGAGGAACTGTACAAAGTCCTTAGCAGCAGAGACATTTTGACTGTCTTTAAGTACGGCAACTGGATAGACAATTGGTGAGTGTGAAGTAGATGGTGCTGTCGCCCCGATTTTAACAGCATTGGATTGTTTGGCATCTGTAGTATAAACAATGCCAGCATTCGCGTTACCTGTTTCTACAAAAGTCAGCACCTGACGAACATTGCTGCCGTAAACCAATTTTGGTCTAAGAGCATCAAAGATTTTGAGATTTGTCAAGACTTCCTGAGCATATTGTCCGGCGGGAACACTCCGGGGTTCTCCGATCGCGATTCTCTCGATTTGAGAGCCGAGTAAGTCTTTAAAGCTAGATAAAGTGGGGCTGTTGCTAGGCGTAATCAAGACTAGGTTGTTAGTGAGCAAGTTTCTCCGAGTTCCTGAAACCAAAAGGTTCTTCTGCTGTAAAGCGTCCATTTGTTTGGTAGCCGCAGAGAAAAACACATCAACTGGCGCTCCCTGTTCGATTTGTTGCTCTAAAGAGCCGGAAGCACCAAAGTTGTAAGTAATGTTCACACTTGGCTGGCGGCGCTGATAAAGAGACTTAATCTCTTGCAAGGCATTGCTTAGACTGATAGCAGCAGATACCGTTAAGGGTGTTTGCGGAGCGAGCGCTAGAGAGATTTGGGAACTAAAGCTGACGGTTAATATTAATGCCGCCGTAAGCCAAGCAAGAAAGGTTGAAAGCCGTCTTCTGTTCATGATAGGTATCAACCAAGGTATAAAGCCATGAAAATTAGCGCCCGGAACACCCTGAAGGGAAAGATCAAAAAAATTGTACCAGGAGCAGTTAATACTGAAGTCACAATAGAAATCGCCCCTGGGGTTGAAATTGTCTCGATCATTACCAGTGCTTCCGTCGAAAGTCTGGAGCTAGCAGAGGGAAAAGAGGCTTATGCAGTTATTAAGTCTAGCAATGTGATGATTGCCAGCGATTAGAGGAATTTAACGGCGACCAATGCTCAAAATCCAGGTTCCGAGGTAGCGCTGTAATGGTACGTCACCTGGTGAGAGAATTTCACAGTTGAAATAGAAAGTCCCTCCGTAGGTAGGGTTCCTGACGTTAGAAAATACTAATTCGACTGGTGTATCTGCTGGTGCTGGCTCTCGTAAATCAAGTGCAACAACGTGGTTTGCTTTGTCCCACTTGGCTTCTTGGATTGGGACTTTTTTACCCTTAACGCGCACCTCTATGCTCTTAGTATCAAACTTACCTTGATAATATTTTGGATAGGTAACGTTAAATTGAGCTACTGCCAACTTCATCTTCTTGGCTGGAATTCGCAGATGGTAGCGATCGAACATGTCGGTTTTACCGCCAAAGTCCAACCGAAAAGGTAACTGATTTTCGCTATTGACACCACCAAATAGAGTGAACCCAGGTAATGACTGTGCCAAACTGATAGCTGCTGGGAAACCGCTCAGCAGGCAACTGGTAACGGCTATGGTAGAAATCAAGCGTTTCATAGAAGCTCCTATGGTAAAAATCGACCTATTGGCTGGACGATGTATGGTTCTGACATTATGCTGGAAAAAGTCACGACTACAGATAAACTAACCTAACCACCGAGCAGCATCTTTAGCGTGGTAGGTGAGGATTAAATCGGCACCCGCTCGTTTAAATCCAGTCAAAGTTTCCATAACTACCCGCTCTTCGTCTATCCAATCGTTTAATGCTGCTGCCTTAATCATGGAGTATTCGCCAGAAACGTTGTATGCAGCTACTGGCAAATTGGTTGCTTCTTTAACTCGCCAGATAATATCCATATAAGCTAAAGCTGGCTTAACCATCAACATGTCAGCACCTTCAGCGATATCAAGTTCGATTTCTTTGAGGGCTTCACGAGCATTGCCTGGGTCCATCTGGTAAGTACGGCGATCGCCAAATTGTGGCACTGACTCCGCCGCATCCCGAAAAGGTCCATAGTAAGCTGAGGCATACTTAGCAGCGTAGGACATAATCGGAGTGTCCTGGTACCCCGCTTCATCCAACCCACTGCGAATCGCTTGCACAAACCCGTCCATCATGCCTGAAGGAGCAATAATATCTGCTCCCGCCTGAGCTTGAGAAACTGCTGTTTTTTTCAGTAACTCCAGAGTTGGGTCATTTAACACTCGCCCAGTCAAATCACCAACTTCTAAATAGCCACAGTGACCGTGTGCCGTATACTCACACAAGCAAGTGTCAGCAATTACGATTAAGTCAGGTACTGCCGCTTTCACTGCCGTCGCCGCTTTTTGGACGATGCCGCAATCATGCCAGGCACCAGTCGCATCTAAATCTTTGTCTGTCGGAATACCAAATAGAATAATTCCTGGAATACCAAGGCCATAGACTTGTTTTGCCTCTTCGACAGTTTTGTCTACCGATAACTGGTAAACTCCTGGCATGGACTTCACCTCTTTAGCAATTCCTTCACCAGGAACCGCAAATAGGGGGTAGATTAGATCGCTGGTTGTTAAAACAGTTTCACGCACCATACGCCTTAGCTGGGAATGGCTGCGTAGGCGACGGGGGCGATGAATTGGAAACATGGCTTTTACTAAAAGTGAGAAACTAATTATCTACAGTAGTATAGAGGTACCAGCAAGCACCGCTATCTATAACAGTCGGAAAATGAAGGGATAACGGAAAGGCTCGTCAGGACTGCCCAGAGTGTGGATAACCGCCCAAATTGACATCCCTTGGTGAAGCACAAGCCATATAGGACCTAGAACGAATAACACCAACCCAAGGGTTAAGAAACCTAACACCCCAATGATTGCTCCATAGAGCCAAACATTTAAGTGAAAGTTGATCGCTTCTTTAGCATTTTCCTTGACAATTGGGTCATCGGAGACAAATAGGACGGCAATAGGTATCCCAACAGACACGAGTGTGCCGCTCAAAAAGATTGAGCCATGACTTAGCCCTGATAGCAACTTTCGTTTATCTTTGTCGTATATTTCGTACATGCAACGCTCTCCTCATCTAGATAAGTTTTGTCTTAACTCACAACCGTTGTAGCTTGTTATCTTTAAGATAGTTCTACTGAATCTTACTATTTATCATCCTACAGCTTGACTTCATGATATCGAATGACCTCCAGACAGAACTTCAAGCAGCAGTTGAGCGTCGGCGCAACTTTGCTATTATCTCTCACCCCGACGCTGGTAAAACGACACTGACAGAAAAGCTCTTACTCTACGGTGGAGCAATTCATGAAGCGGGAGCTGTCAAGGCACGAAGGGCACAACGTAAGGCAACTTCTGACTGGATGGCAATGGAGCAACAGCGAGGAATTTCAATCACCTCGACTGTATTGCAGTTTGAATATCATAACTGTCAGATTAACTTGCTAGACACTCCCGGTCACCAAGACTTTAGTGAAGATACTTATCGCACTCTCGCTGCTGCTGACAATGCAGTGATGCTGATTGATGCCGCTAAGGGTTTGGAGCCGCAAACTCGCAAGTTGTTTGAAGTCTGTCGGATGCGATCGCTCCCAATCTTCACTTTTGTGAATAAACTTGACCGTCCAGGTCGAGAACCGTTAGAACTATTAGACCAGATTGAGCAGGAACTGAAGTTACAAACATACGCAGTCAACTGGCCAATCGGGATGGGCGATCGCTTTAAAGGTGTATTTGACCGTACCAGTCAAGAAATTCACTTGTTTGAGCGTAGCGCTCATGGTAGTCGAGAGGCAGTAGATACAGTAGTTCAACTGGGAGATCCTCGAATTGAACAGCTATTAGAGCAAGACCTCTACTACCAACTAAAAAATGATTTAGAACTTTTAGAAGGACTAGGACCAGAACTAGATTCAGAGTTAGTCCACCAAGGTCAAATGACACCAGTGTTTTTCGGCAGTGCGATGACAAACTTTGGTGTCGAGCTGTTTCTCAACAATTTCCTCGACTACGCACTCAAATCTGGTTCCCATCACAGCTCTTTAGGAGACATTCCACCCACCTATCCTGAATTTTCTGGCTTTGTCTTCAAACTCCAAGCAAATATGGACCCAAAGCATCGCGACCGAGTTGCTTTTATCCGAGTTTGCACTGGCAAGTTTGAAAAAGATATGACAGTCAGCCATGCCAGGACAGGTAAGCTCGTCCGTTTATCGCGGCCTCAAAAACTTTTTGCTCAAGATCGAGAATCAATTGATGTCGCATATCCAGGCGATGTGATTGGACTAAATAATCCTGGTGTATTTGCAATTGGCGATACGATTTACACTGGACAAAAAATAGAATTTGAAGGAATTCCCTGTTTTTCGCCAGAACTATTTGCCATTTTGAGAAACCCTAACCCCTCTAAATTTAAGCAGTTTAATAAAGGGGTTTCTGAGTTGCGGGA
>JAABUQ010005206.1_pt1 | contig 21073 bp, 24 predicted proteins | sample 5560001 | NCBI WGS metagenome assembly JAABUQ01 (sample SAMN10711888, study PRJNA513371) | rock metagenome | isolation source: Antarctica rocks | place: Antarctica: Victoria Land, Finger Mt nord | collected 2015-12-18
AGCCAAGTTTGCCTGTACCGGGTACCTGCTGATGGAGAACCGCCTCGGTCTGGTGGTCGATGTGCGGCTGACGCAGGCGACCGGCATAGCGGAGCCGGACGTCGCCGAGGCGATGCTGGGTGATCTGCCTGCTGGTGGGCCAACTACGGTGGCTGCGCATCCCGACAATTGCAGCCGGTGATTCCGATCGAAGTCAGCCGCCTGTTCCGATCGAAGTCAGCCGGGCATCCCGATGATCCCAGCCGGGTAGCAGTGCGTGTCGCGCGCGAATGAAGTTGGGCTATTGAACGGCGGCTTCGTCAAGCCTTGCCTTGACGGCGCGCAGCTTTCGTATGCTTTTTCCTCTCAGTTCGAGCCAATGTGCGTCATGCACGAGCCTATCCAATACGGCATCGGCGATCGTGGGGTTCCCAATATGTTCGTGCCAAAGCTCCACGTACACTTGGCCGGGAATGATGGTGGATGCCCGGTCGTGCCGGTCGTCGACGATCTTTATCAGGTCTCGGCGCTGCTCGGCGGCCAGCGGAATGATCGCCCAATCATCCCCAGGATCAGCAGCTGCACCCGTGCCAGGTTCTTCAGCATGCGGGCATAGCGTCCGTCGCCGCGGGCAATGCCGAGCGCCTCCAGCAGCCGGGTGATACAGCACGGAGCGGTCGTCGCGGCAGGCCCGATGAGCCAGGACGCAGGACAACCGGGTTTTGCCGGTTTTGGTTGGTCGGGTAACCGGCAGATCCTGGTGGCGTTCGATCCACTCGCCGCCGGTCAGCTTTTGAAACAGGGCGCGGTCGTGCCCGCGGGCGGCACGATGATCCACGTCCTCCGGCGTTGCCTGTTGGCGCAGGCAGGTAAACCGCAGCCGGGCGGCGAGCCGTTTGCTGTCGCATTCTAGCGCCTTACGCTCGACCAGCATGGCCAGGCAGTCCTCGAAGCCAAGATCGGTCGCATCGGCATGACGCCGTTGCTCCTCGAGTGCTCCGGCCATGCCGGCGAGGCCGAGCTCGCACAGCCGGTCTGTGAAGGTGGGTCAGCATGGCAGTCTCCTCAATGGTAGTAGCCGCTGCCGCGGATGTTCTCGTGCTGGACGGGCAACTCGTCCGGCACGGGTTCGGGGCGGTAGGCCCGGTCGAGGCCGTTGCGCAGGATCGACTGCACCGAGCCGTAGGTGCGGGCGCCGATGTCCATGCCGCGCTGACAGGCCGCCTCCGGATGCGCTCGACCAGGGCGATAGGTGGACGGACCGATTGCCTCGGCCTCCCGCAGCAGCCGGGTGGGCTTCCACTCGGCGTGGCGGCGATGCACGCTCGGCCTATGCTCGGCGATCGTCGTGTGCCGGTGCTACCGTGAATTGCGGATGTGGCTGGCGACGCGGGCGCCTTGATGGAACAGCTCGATGGTCTGGTCGGTAATGCTGGCCTCGATGACTTCGCGCATCAGCCGGTAGGGCAAACGAAGTAGGAGTGGCCATACACCTCGACGTGGTAGTCCAGACCCGCCCGGCAGCGCCGCCCTCCGCGTAGGCATACGGCTCCACGGGCATGGAAAGCAGGGCGGCGCGTTCGATCGCCTCGAACAGCGCGCGGGGGCTGGTGCGGAGATGGCGCATCGGCCGGTCGTTGAGGTCGGCGATCAACTCAGGGAGAAGAACCGCCGGTGCCGCAGCCGGGCCAGCACCCAGCGCTGCACCGCCTGGAGAGCAACCTCCACTTTGGCCTTGCGCGGCCGGCGCACCCGTGCCGGCAGCACCGCCGTGCCATAATGGATGTCCATGTCCTGGTAGGTGCGGCTGATCCCCGGTTCGTAGCGACTGGCCACCGTGACGCCGGCCTTGAAGTTGTCGCAGCCGATCTGTCGCGCGGCACAGCCGAAGCTGGCGAACGCGCCGACATGGCAGCCGATCCCACTCCGGCAGCGACTGCGTCCAGCGGTCGATCAGCTTCGCTGCTCAACCGGCGTAGGTGAAGTTGGAAGCCCCAAGCACCGCCACGAACACCTGCGCTCGCCTGACCTCGCCCGTGGCGCCGCAGACGTGTTTGAGGGGGAGGGCTTCTCGAACCTGGCGCATTGGCAGTCCCCTCAGAGATGGCTGAAATGCGTCGGGATACACCCGGTGGCGCCGACAAGGGCTACGATACGGCAGCGTTTGTCGCGCACAGGGGCGAAATGGCACAGACCAAATACCGCGATTTGGCTTGGGTCGGCTGGATGTTTCAGTTCAAAGCCGCTGCCTTGCAACCTCGACGCTCAAGAAGTCGGTCCATGCCAGCGGACAGGTGGGCACGGATGTCACGGCCTCGCGTAACGCAGGAACCTGGCTGTAGCGACGCCTGAAGTCGGACGCTTGATCTGTCTTGGCGAGATCTGAACCAGGACGAAATCAAGACGAACATGACAGCACTACATGAGCGCAGCCAGCGTGGCGAACACCCGCTTTGCCGGACGCCGTTCGACCGTTGGAAGACCAGCACCTATTGGCTTTGACCTATCCAGTAAATGACACGTCAAGTGGTGCTGGATCGTTTGCATGTTTTCCTGCTTGGTGTGGCTCCGTCGTGATACGAGGCTATCCATTGAGCAACTCAAGATGTTTCATGCACATAATGACAGGCTGGAAGAGCTCGCGCGGAATGATATGGCCGATTGCCACCTTGTCGAACAGCGCACGCGCGGTTTCCGGGTCGTGAAAGGCTGGCAGCCTTAGCCGGCGTGCATCCTGAAGGAATCGCGTCACGTCGTCCGTCTCCGCACGCGCAACCGGCATGGGTACACGGGTGTCGATCGCGGAGTAGCGCATGGCGACCACAACCCGCGCGCCCGTAACCAAGAAAGTTGCCTGGTTCAGTCCGGCCCGGGTCTGTGACGCCTCCCTTCGTTCCCGGTTATGAGCGCCCTTGATCAGCGGATTGCCCTCACTGTTCTTGTGCTCATTCTTCTTTTCCGTATGGCTCATCCGCTGCTCGCGTAAGAATAGCCAACGCTGCAGGAACATGTCCGCAAGGCCGAATACGACGAACACCAGGATACCTGCAGCCGCTAACGGCAGCATCGCGCCGTGCAGCACGAGACCGGTGCAGCCAAGGCCGCAGGTGGGCAAATCCACTAGGCTCTGCAGCGTGCCGCGTACGACGTAGAAAGCGATGGTGCCGACGAGAGCAACCTTGAGCAGGCTCTTGAGCACCTCGAGTAGGCCCTTGGTCGAGACGATGTTCTTGACGCCCTGCGCGGGATTTAATTTCTGGAGTTTCGGCAGTAGCGGATCGACGGAAAGCACGAGGCCGCCGGTTGAGATCACGCTGCTCAACGTCACGGCCAGCACCAGGAACAGGAGAAGCGGTCCAATAGTCATCGCGGCGGTCTCACCGATCTGCGAGACGAGCACAGGCAAGGCCCGATTCAGCGGCTCACCGGACAACTCCCCGGTCCGATCGATTAGACCTGTGAAGCGCAGGGTGATGCTGTCCCATTGCATGACGACGAAGCCAAAGGCAGCCAGGGTGACGGCGGCGCTTACCAGATCCTTGCTCTTGGCAACCTGGCCCTTCTTTCGAGCGTCGCGAAGCTTCTTCGCCGACGCCGGGAGGGTTTTGTCCTCGCTCTCGCCGCCCATACCTACCGCACCGCATGACCGGTCGCTGACGGCGCCAGGACCGGCGCCAGGACCTGCAGGATCTGGTCCAGTCGGCCCTCGCTTCGGGCGCCGTAGAGCAGCAGGAAGCCTGCATAGAGCGGCAAGAAGATGAAGAACACAAGGTTGCGGACGCCGAGCGACAGATCGTCGATGCGCAACTGCGGCGCGATCCGCGCGATCAGCAACATCGTCGCGTCGCTCAGCATCATGACAAGGATCAGGGGCATCGCAAGGCTCAGCGCCACGGCTTCGAGCTGGTCGAGAAGGTGCAATATCAGCATCGCCGCCGACCGGCCGGGCAGCGGCAGCATTTCAAGCGGGCGCCATATGCTCCAGGAGGTATAGAGCGTGTCGGCAATGACGTCGAGACGTCCGCCGCTCACCAGGATCATGATGGCGCAAAGCAGCAGCAACGTGCCGGTTACCGACGCATCCCCGAAGCCGGCCGGATCGTTCAGCCGTCCTTGTGTGGCGCCACGCTGCTGATCGACGATGTCGCCGACAGCGAGCATCGCCCAGAACGGCAGGCCGAGCGGAAACCCCACGGCTGCGCCGATCAGCGCCTCCTTGATCACGATCAGCAGGAGCGAAAATGTGCTCGGCTCCTCCTGCTGCAGGACCGTGGCAACGACCGGCCACATCGGAAAGATCAGGCCGGTGGCTATCGCGCCTTTCAGCAGGTTGGAGAGTTCGATGCGGCTGAATATCGGGTTGATCGAGAGCAGCGCCATCGGACGCGCCAGAAGGATTGCGTAGGCGATCACCCAACGACGCGCGATCTGGAGCACCGGCTGCATCTGCGTCAGCAGATCATGCTGCGCCGCAATGGTGGTCATCGCGTCATGAGGGCAAAATTGTCGAACACCGACGTTGCTTCCCGGACCAGCGGAACGCACAGCGCCGGACCAGCCAGCGTCAGGACCGCCATCACGATAAGCAACTTGAAGGCCAGCGGCAGGGATTGGTCCTGAATCTGTGTCACGGCCTGCATCACGCCGACCAGCAGCCCGATCGCGACGGCGGCGATGAGCGGCGGCAGCGCCATGTAAAGCACGATGCCGAGCATCTCGTGCAGCTGGTTGACAAGGGTGTCCTGCTCCATGCGGAATGTCTGTCCTAGCTCGCATAACCGAGCACGAGCCCATGGATCAGCCGCGTCCAGCCCTCGACTGCCACGAACAGGAACAGCTTGAAGGGTACCGAAATCGTCGTCGGCGACACGGACGACATGCCCATCGCCATCAGGATCGCGGTAATGACCAGATCCACCGCGATGAAGGGCAGATACAGCAGGAATCCGGTCTCGAAGGCCCGCCGCAGCTCCGACAGCACGAACGCGGGAATCGCGACGATCAGGTCGTTCGACGACACTTCCATGTGAGCGTTGGGTCCCCAGACGCGTCGGGTGGCACTGGCGAAGAATTCTCGTTCCCCTTGGCTGGTGAAGCGCAGCAGGAACTCCTTCGCCGGCACCTCGGCGCGTCCCATGGCTCCGAGGTAATCGCTGAAGTTTGTCATCGGCCGTCCGCTGCCGAGTGCAGCAAGGTAGGCGGCGTTGGCCACCGGCGCCATGATGTAGCTGGTGAGCAGGAGTGCGATGCCGTAGAGCACCATGTTCGGCGGTGTCTGCTGGATGCCCAGGGCGTTGCGCAACAGGAATAATACAACTGAGATCTTGATGAAGGAGGTCATCGTCACCGCGACGAACGACAGAAAAGCGAGCGAGGTCATCGCGACCATAAGCTCGACGAGATCGGGCATCTGATTATTCATGCGCCAACACTTCCGCCAGAATCCTGTTCGACATCGGTGTCGGCCGCCAAAGCAGTGATCCGTACGCCGGTCCGCTTCTCGATGGTCACCAGCTCACCGTCGCCGATGCGCCGGCCATTGACCAGGATCCGCACCTGTCCAGGCCGCGTGCCGATTTCCAGTATCGACCCAGCTCCGAGCCGACGTACCTCGCCGAGCGGGAGCTCCAGACGGCCTGCTTCGAACACGAGCCGAACGGGGAGCTCATCGAGATCGACGACTGCCTCGGCATCAGCAGGGCCAGGGGTAGCGTTGTCGCTCAAGATCTGACCTGCCCTCCAAGCTTGCCGCAGGGGCGTTTCGAGACACCAGCCCGTTGGCCCGCAGCGTAGCGCCGCGACGAACGTATCTGCCACGACCAGGCTCAGGAGGGAAGGCAAGCCGTCCCGGAGCAGGTCCGCCGCCCCACCCTGCAGCAGCACCGCGTCGCCGACGCGCAGGCTTCGGATCGACCGAACCGACAGGATGGTGCTGCCGGCCTCCAGCGCCAGCGAAATCGGCAGCAAGTCCAGCTTCCGCCTCCCAGCGCCCCAGTTCTGCAGCAGCCGGTCCATCGTCCGGGCGGGTGCCTGGACCGACAACGTCCGGCTCATCCCGGGACCTCGCAGCGAGAACGGGATCCGCATGCACGATGCAGCATCCACCGGCCGCGGGTCCGGCTGCGGCGTTTCCGCGACGGCATGAAGACCGATCGCTAGACCAACGCCCTGCTCGAAAACCTCGACCAGCGGCAGAAGCGCTGCTTCAAGCAGCAACGCCGCGAGATCGGGCGGCGGCATGGGGTCCAAGCTGAGGCCGCTTCGCAGGGAACGGAGCAGATCAAGCACCAGCGCCCGCGGCAATGCGGCAGCCAGAGGATCCGGACCGAGCGTCAGGTCGATCGACAATCGATCCGCCGCCCAATCCTGCTGTTCCTTCGGCTGTTCCAGGCGTTGCAGGGAAAACGCCTCGCTGCCCGGTAGCTTCAGCGGTGCGCGCCAGCGCGCAATCCGGTTCTGTTGGTCCATCTCGTCGCGGGACAGCGCCGGCAGCGACAGGGGAAGCGCCGAGGACAGTGCGGAGGAGTTGCTCATGCGGCGGTGATCGCCCCGACGCGATCCATCAACTCATCCGCGACGGCTTCCTCTTCGGCGGTCATCGCGGCCAGCGCGTCTTGGCGGCGCAGCGTGTCGGCCATGCGGTCACGGCGCAGGCTGCGCTGCGAGACCATACGCAGCGTGTCGCGTGCCCGATCGCATGCCGCCCTGGCCTCCTGCGCCACGAAGTCGGCGGCCTGTTGCTCGGCAAGGGCAGCCTGCTGCTGCTCCGCCAGCTTCTGCTCGAACGCGCGCAGTGCCTGGATGTCCTGCGACGGATGCCGTCCCAGCGCCTTGCCATAGTCGCGCCGCAGCAGCGTGCGGCGCTGCTCGCGCATCCGCACGGCTTCGTCCGCGGCGTTCCGAACACGCGCGTCCGCAGCCTCTTGCGCCAGCTCGGCGGTCCTCAGCTCGGCGCGGCAACGATTTTCGCGCGCGGACTCGACGCGGGCCAGAAGTCTCATGCTGTCCGCGCGGCTACGTGTTCCGGCCATGCTCTCTTGCTCCGCCGTTACTCTGCCAGGCGTTCGAGCTGCGCCAGCATGTCGGGAAATGCGGTGTGCTCCTCGGACGCTTGCCGAAGAAATAACCGGATTGCGTCGATCCGTTCGAGTGCCATGTCGTTCATCGGGTCCACGCCTTTGCGATATTCTCCGACCTGCACGAGGAACTCGATATCGGCATAGCGGCTCATCAGGTCGCGCAGGCGACGGGCACAGGCGCGATGCCGCGTATCCGCCACCGCTTCCATGACACGCGAGCGGCTGGTCAGTACGTCGATCGCGGGATAATGGCCGCTGGCCGCGAGCTTCGGCGACAGGATGATATGTCCGTCGAGGATGCCGCGCGTTTCCTCGGCTACCGGATCGCCGGCGCCGTCGCCCTCGTACAGCACCGTGTAGAAGGCGGTGATCGAACCGCGTGAGGCCGGGCCGGCACGCTCCATCAGCCGCGGCAGCTCGGCCATGACCGATGGCGGAAAGCCGCGACGGGTCGGCGGCTCGCCGGCGGCCAGGCCGATCTCGCGCAGCGCCCGCGCATATCGGGTGACGCTGTCCATGACCAGCAACACGCGCTTGCCCTCGTCGCGGAAGCCCTCGGCAATGGCGGTCGCGGTCATTGCCGCCTTCATCCGCTCCACCGCCGGACGGTCGGACGTTGCGACCACCAACACCGTGCGCGCGCGAGCATCCGCGGAGATCTGGTTCTCGATGAAGTCGCGCACCTCGCGGCCGCGTTCGCCGATCAGCCCGACCACCACGACGTCGACGGCGGCGCCGCGCACAAGTTGGGCCAGCAGCGTCGACTTGCCGCCGCCCGGCTCGCCATAGATGCCGATCCTTTGGCCTTCGCCGCAGGTCAGCATTCCATCTATGGCACGCAAGCCAAGCGGGAGCGGCCGTTCCACCAGTTCCCGGCTTAGCGCGTCAGGCGGCGCCGCCTGGCAAGGCCGCATCACGCAGTGGCCGAGCGGTCCCGCGGTGGCGGTGTCCAGCGGCCGGCCCAGCCCGTCCAGCACGCGGCCGAGCACCGCTTCGCCGGACGGCACGCGCAGCACGTCGCGCGTCGCGGTCACCGCGGCTCCGATGGACAGGCCGCGCACGTCGCCGATCGGCGCCAGCACCGCCTCGTCTCCATCGAGCCCGACGATTTCCGCCATCAGCGGCTGCGCCAGGCCGGGATCGTCGAGCCGGCAGAGTTCGCCGACCCGCGCATCCGGCATGACCGCCCGCAGAACCGTGCCGATAGCGCGCACCAGCCGGCCGCGCATCGGCCGTGGGCTGCCGGCGCGCAACGCAAGCGTCAGGCCATCCAGGCCATCGGACTTCATCGGCATGTCGCAGCCAATCTCGGATATATCGCTCATGGGCCTCATGGTATCGTACTGGAAGTGGTTTCGAACAATGTCCGAAGCTGATCGAGCGGTCCGATGCTGACCCGTCCGCGCGGATGCACCAGCGTGCAGCGGCCAGGGGGCGCGTGCTCGTCCGTCTCCACCAAGATGGAGTCCGGCCGCCCGGCATCGTCGAACGAGACGCGCAGGAGGGCGGCGGTGTGCGGGTCGGCGCGCAGTCGCAGTCCGCTTGTTCCGCGATGCTCATCCAGCGCGGTTGCCACCGCGCGTGTCACGCGATCCTCCTCCGGAAAGGCGCCGAGGATGCGGTGCGCGATGGCGAAGGCCAGTGGAACCAATTCGCTCTCGCGAGTCTTGCTGAAGGTATCCGCCACCGCCGTCGCGTCCGCCATCAGTGCCGCCGCCGCCGCCGCACCTTGACGCAGTCCCTCCTGATGCGCCGCCGAGCGGATGGCCTCGACCTCGGTTTCGGCTTGCACGCGCAAGGCATCCGCTGCCGAAGCCGCGGCCGCGCGGATCTCGTCGGCCTGCCTCAATGCATCCAGGACCTCGCCGCGCACGATCCATGGGGACGCCAGAAGCGTCTCGGCTGCGGGTCGCGCGTTCGGGGTGCCGCTCATGCGTCGGCCGGAACGCGGCGCAGCAGCGCGTCGATGATTGCCGGACCAGCCACCCGATGTCGATTGTCCGGCGCGGCATGGACGCAGAGGCGCAGGACCAGGCGCTGACCGACCGGAGTCGGCTGCGCGTCGCACCAAGCGGCGAGGCAACCCAGCCCATCGGATGCGATCGACGCGGGGAGTGCTTCAACGCCAACCGGCTGCGTCGACATCGGCGCCAAACCGGCATGCGCGATCGCGAACGACCTCAGCCCGGGACCGATGGCGCCGACCAGGCTGCGGACGGCTGGGCCGTCGATCACCTGCACGATCGCCCGCGCATGCCAGATCGTCCCCGCCTGGTGTGCCAGCCCCATCAGGCCAAGGCCATCGAGCGAGAGCGCCTCCCGCTGACCGGCCGAGGCGTCTACCGGCCCGAGCCTCTCATCGATCAGCCGGACGCAGTGCGATGCCAGCCTAAGAGAGCTCCCGATCCGGATCAGCAGGTCGGCATCGAGGCCGTGCCCGAACCACTCCGCGAGGCGCTGTGGATCGGCCCAACCTGTCGCACCGCCGCTCAATGGGCTGGACCTGCCAGGACCTCGACCGGAGCGGCGTCCGCCATGTTGGGCTCACGCCGGACCATGCGGCGCGACATCTCGATCAACGGCCGCAGCCTCTCACGGAACACGAAGCCCGCGGTACCCAGGCCCGCGACACCCGCGGCGCCGAAAAGGGCCGCCATGACGATACCCAGCAGGCTGCCGTATGAAGCGGCCCGGACAGGCGGCAGCGCTGGGCGCAGTGCGGGAACCAGGACCACCGAAACCTTGTCGTAGGTCAGTCCCTGGACGCTGTTCGTGACCAGCATCTTGATCTGCGGAACCAGATGATCGACGTTCGAGGCGGAGTCGTAGCGCACGAACACCGATGCCGCGGACGGCGTCGGGTTGCGATCGAGAATGTCGTTCTCCGGCAGGACGACGGCAACACGGGCGGACAGCACCCCGTCAATCTGCGAGATCGTGCCGGACAACTCCTGCCCCAGCGCATACAGGAAGCGGGCACGCTCCTGCATCGGTGATGCGACCAACCCGCCGGACTTGAAGACATCGCCCATGCTCTCGAATGTCTTGCGCGGGAAGCCTGCGTCATGAAGCGTCGTGACCGCCTCCGCAAAATGGCTTTTGTCTACCATGATGGTGTCGGTGCCATCCTTCGCCATGATCTTGTCAGCAGCGATATTGCGCTGCATCAGAAGCGCGATCATCTCGTTCGCGTCCTGCTCCGGCAAAGCCGAATAAAGCTCCGTCTGGCAGCCCCCGAGCAGCAACGCGCTACCCAAGAGCATTATCTTCCGGTAATCAGAGCGGTTTCTAAGCATACGCTCATTGTCCCTTCATCAAATTGTCCCACACCTTCGTGACGGTTTGGGAGGCGCTGTTGACTGCCTCTCCCTCGACGGCGAACGCGGCCGAGCGTTCGTAGTTGGTCATAGCCTTGTCCAATGCGTCGTTGATGCTTTCCAGCCCGTTCGCGGCCTTCGGAGCTTGCGGCAACGACGCCGATGCCGGATCACCGGAGAGAAGCGTCTGCCGATGCGCGGTTTCGGCTCCTCCCGGCGCGTCCGCGCGCCAATGAGCAGCAATCGTGTCGAGCCGCTGCACCGCGTTCGACGTCATGCTGTTTCCGGTGGTGGCCGGTTGCGCGTCGATCTGTTCGACAGGGGAGTTGCGTTGAACGGCATTAGCGAAATCCTGCTCATGCTGAAGGGGCGCTCCGCCTCCCGGAGGTTCATTGCCACGAAGCTGCTGGCTCGACACTGGGTCGGCTTGCATCTGCAGCCCAATACCAGTCACACCGGTCATTCGCCATCTTTCAATTGTTTAGATCTTCTCAAGTCTTTAGCTGTAGTAGGTCGCAGAAGATTGGTTTGAACAACGCCAAACTACGACGAATCCAATCGAAATAATAAGATAAAGTTCAAGTTGGTTTGTAGGTGTAGATCCAATTTTTGTAGAAGATAAAAAGATAAAGCTCTTTTCGCAAACCACGTACAACGCAGCAAAGTCGTCCGTTGACTTCACGCCATTCTGAGGCACTGACCTGGCCTTGGGCTTCTGCTTGACGTTCTTCATCCCAAGCACGATTTCGACGCCTTCGAAGCCGAGCGGCAGAGAGAGCGCTATCAGACGCTCTTTCCGCTTTCGACGGTATCGAGCGCATCGGCAATAAGCCGGCTTTCGGCGGCGGCGGCGCGGAACGCTTTGACGGCTTGGCCAAAAAGTAATCTATCAGCGCGGGTCGCCTGACGCTCCAACTCCTGACCACTAGCGTGCTCCGCATCCGCTGTGCCACCGAGCTGGTGCGCGGCGTGAGCACGAGCGATGATGCGATTGGCGACGCCGCATGCATTCCTACGCAGGCGCGCCACAGCAGGGAACCAGTGAGCGATATTGGAAATATCCGACATCAGCTCATTCCTCCACCTGCAAGCAGCGGACCGACCGGACGGCGTGCGGTCTGTGTCCTCGGGCGCAGTGACGGTTGTTGCCGTGCGGAACGTGATGTGTCGCATGAGTGCCTCGGGACTTGATTACACTACATAGGTGCACGAGGCGGAGCGCCGGCGTCTGTGGGAAAGGCCACGCCGCTCGCCCGCCTTGGCTTCTCCTGCTCGGTCGTGGGTCACCTCTCCCCTGTAATAGGGCCGTCAGGCTAGCTCGGCCCGGGATAGCCGTAGAAGCCGCGTTGAGTTGAGCATGATGCCATTGCTCTGCTCGCGCATCATCCGTCACTAATCGAGATGTCGGCACTCGGCCGTGGAGTGACTTTTCACACAGACACCGGTGCGCCGCCTCGTGCATTCAGTCCGTGCAATGAAAACCGTAGGCAACCATGAGATCTCCTCTCCTACCAACTGGTCGGGCACAGCCACGACAGCCGAAGTTTCTTGCGTAAACCGTCTGGTTACCCTCGCTTTTGCTACATACATTCCCGATTTCGTACCTCAGCCTACCGGCTTTGTCAGCTTCCGCACCCTTCACGCAGGATAGGCGAGATGTTCATGCATCCCAAATATACTGCTATCATGTTCTTGGTTGCGGGAGCCTCCGTCTTAAACCTTGAAGCCAGTAAGCCCGCGTTTGCAGCTGGAGTAGATTGGCGAAACGCACCTTATCCCTACAGCATTATCAACCAGGATGTCGGTAATGCCGTGAAGAACTTCGGCTACAACACTGGCTTAAAAGTTTCCGTTGCACAGGATGTAAAAGGAACCGTGCGAGGACATCAGCATGCTGGCACGGCGAGAGAATTCCTTGATGAAATCACCAAGTCTAATGACTTGGACTGGTATTCAGACGGAACCGTCATCTACGTGTCGCCAACGGCCGATGAGGAAACTGCCCTCGTTCCGTTGAACGAATTTTCGTTCAGCAACTTGAAAAAACATCTTGCGGAGTTCGGCTTAATCGATAAACGTTTCCGTCTGGCGAAGCGAAAGGCTGGCGACGTCGCGGTAGTATCGGGTCCGCCAAGCTATGTTGCGGTCATCAAGCAAGCGATCCAAGTAGAAACGGGCGGAAAGGATCAGCCGGACAGCGGAGCATCCGGAACATTAGTCGTATTCCGGGGCAACGCGTCTTCCAGCATCAAGCTGCCATGATCCGTAATGCATCGAGCGAGACGACTCGGCCCGGCCCGGCCGGACAGAAATTCCCGAGATGCAGATCGATCGCAATCGATCTGTTAAGCGATGCGCCTAAAGCCATCGCTTGCATAGCGGAGGAACTTATCAAGTCCTCCATTTCCTCAATGGCGCTACAGGCGCCAACAAAGCATAGGAGACAGGTATGTCAGGATCAGTAGGTAGTGCTAGCGGTAGCTCGGGAGGCAACAGTGCCGTTCAGGCGGCGCAGGACTCGGCGCAGTCGCAGTACACTGGCACCGCGATCGACAATATAAATAAGCAGAGCAAATTCTCACAAGAGGAGGCCGAAGTCTCCTTCGCGAACACCGTCGCCAAGGCAAACCCCAGTTCGTAAATGAGGCACTCGGGATGCAGCCTGCCAAATCGGGTTGCATCCCAAGCCGCCACAAGAAAACAATGACTTTCCGCTGCGGGTCGACACCCTCGGTATCAGACGGCCCCTCAGCACGGAGCGTTTCCACGATATGAGTGAACCGGTTCTCGTTATCCTCGACGGTCTGCAGGCAGGGTCGGAAGTTCGACTCCCGCATGGGGAAAGCCGCGTAGGAAACGGCACCGACTGCACGGTCGTCGTAGCTGATCCGGCGATGCAGCCAAACCATTTTGAGATCATCGTCGGAAGCTCTACCGCGATCCGGGTCCTCAGGCCGTTATCCCTGCTCGACGGGAGCGTCTTGGACGTGGGTACGGAGCTGGTGGTGTCAGGACTGACGTCGTTCACCGCCGGTATGACGAATTTTTGCCTGCAAGCGCCCGAGCGTCCGACGATCGCAGGAAATCCGGTGGCGCGTAACGTGGCGCCAAAGCGTTCAGGCTCGCGACGCTTCATGCTGCCGGTGGCCGGCGCGATCGCTGTCATGACCGGATGCGTTGCTCTCTTCGTGAGCGTGGGAACACCGACGCGTCACACCGGCGCCACGACGGTGTCGACCTCGAAGCTACCGCTGCGCCAGGGTAATGCGGCGGCGGCGGCGGCAGCGCTTCGTCAACGACTCGACCGGTCGGGGCTCGGCACGCTTGCCATCACGGCACAGCCGGACGGCACCGTCACCGCTGCCGGCATGCTGATGCCTGGCGATCAAGCGAGCTGGGATTCGGCCCGACAATGGTATGACGGCCGCTTCGGCTCGGACAACGTGCTCGTCGAGCAGCTGTCACCTTCAGGTTCGCTACCGCCGTTGCGGATCGCCGCGGTCTGGACCGGAGTCGGTCCCTACGTTGTCGATGATCATGACGACCGCCTTCGGCCGGGAGCCGGTCTGGAAGGTGGCTGGTTCATCGAGCGCATCGACGCCGATCATGTTTTCGTCCGACGCGGAACGCAAATCGTAGCGCTGAGGTATTAGAAATGTCCGCTCAAACCGCAATCGCGGATTCAAAGCCAGCCAACACGTCGAAAGCGGGCAGTCTGCTAAGCCGGCTTCCGATCCGCCAGGACATGGTGCTGGTGCTGCTCATCATGTGCACGCTCGCCATGATGGTGCTGCCGATGCCGACGATGGCCGCCGACGTCTTGATCGCGGTGAATATCGGTATTTCCGTGCTGTTGCTGATGGTGGCGGTCTATCTGCCGGCTCCGTCCGAATTCTCGACGCTGCCCACGGTTATCCTGCTGACGACCGTGTTCCGGCTCTCGATCTCCATCACGACCAGCCGTCTCGTGCTGACCCAGGCGGACGCAGGCGACATCATACGCACGTTCGGCGAGTTCGTGATCTCGGGAAACGTCGTCGTCGGTCTCGTTATTTTCCTCATCATCTCCGTGGTTCAGTTCCTGGTCATCACCAAGGGTGCGGAGCGGGTCGCGGAAGTCGCCGCCCGCTTCGCCCTGGACGCACTGCCCGGCAAGCAGATGAGCATAGACAACGATGCCCGCAACGGCACGATCAAGGGCGACGACGCCAAGCGGCGCCGCAAGGCGCTGGAGCGCGAGAGCCAGCTCTTCGGAGCGATGGACGGTGCGATGAAGTTCGTCAAGGGCGATGCCATCGCGAGCCTGATGATCATCTCCGTGAACCTGCTCGGTGGCATCGCGATCGGTTGCGTGCAGCACGGGATGTCGTTCGGCGAAGCGGGATCGACCTACTCGCTGCTGGCGATCGGAGATGGGCTGATCGCCCAGATCCCGGCGCTGCTGATCTCGCTCACGGCGGGCCTGATCGTCACCCGCGTCGGTGGAGACGGCGACACCGATCTCGGCACCGATATCGTCCACCAGATCGGCGCGGATCCGCGCGTGCTCATCGTCGCGGCGGTGATCATGGCGACGATGGGCCTGATCCCTGGTTTTCCGATGCTCGTGTTCTTCGCGCTCTCCGCGGCGGCCGGCACGGGAGGATGGATGCTGATGCGCAATCGCCGGCGCCGGGCGGCCGCGGACGAGACAGCCATGCGCGACGCGATCGACGACATGCAAGGGTCCTCGGTCATGCTGGTGCGGCTTGGTGCAGGCTTGGTTGCGCAACGGCAGCAGGTCGAGGCGGCGCTGGAGATCCTGCGCAAGGAAATGGTGGAGGAGTTCGGCGTCGCCCTGCCGCGCCTGCAGATCGTGGAAGCGATCGAGCCGGACGCGCCTGGCCTGCGGCTGGAGATGAACCAGGTCCCGCTTCTGTCGGTGCCGCTCCGCTCAGGCGAGATCTGGTGTGAGGCGCCGGGCCATGACGATGCCAAGCGTCTGGGGCCGGGCGGCCGCGAGTGGTCGGTACTGGATGGTGAGGTCGCCGAGGGCGAGGCGAGGGTGCTGGATGCGGTGGCGATGGTGCCGTTGTTCGCCCGGGAAACTATCCTGCGCTCCGCCGGGCAACTGGTCGGCATCCAGGAAACCCAGATCCTGCTCAATCGCATCGAGGGCGCCTACGGCGACCTGGTGCGCGAGGCCGTCCGCTCGGCGCCGCTGCCGCGGTTGGCGGAAGTATTCCGGCGGCTGGTTGCGGAAGGCGTGTCGCTTCGCAACATGCGGCAAGTACTCGAGGCGGTTGCGGAATGGGCGCCGCGGGAAGCCAGCCCTGCGATGCTGACCGAATACGTCCGGATCGGACTGAGGCAGCAGATCTGTCATGCCGTGACCGGGCCGGACATGACGCTGCAGGTGCTCCTGATCGAGGACGACCTCGCCGTGGATCTGTTCGCTTCGGTACGGCAGACGGTGGCGGGCGATGTGCTGCAGTCGCAGGGCGCCGATCAGTTGGTGACGCATCTGCGGCAACAACTGCAGGCAATCGTCCATTCCGGCGGCTGCCCGGTGATCGTGACGACGCTCGAGTTGCGCCGCCATCTGCGGGATCTCCTGGCCCGATATGGTTTGGAAGTGTGCGTCCTGTCGCATCCGGAAGTGGCGCCCGGCTTCAGGACCAACATCATAAACACCGTTGGCTACACACCCAATGCGGAACCCAGCTTGCGGGATCGTCAGAGCGCCAATGGCGCCGGCGCAACTCCCGCGCTGCGGGCAGCATGACCACGCAGCGTCCCGCAATGGATGCCGCTTGGCCGCTTGTCAATCAACCCAGCAGTCCGCGTGACCCAGAGAAAAGCGGCTGCACCATAAAAGGAATTTACTAATGTCTGGAACTATTAATTCAGTCTCCAACCAGAACCAGCAGGCCCTTCAGGTCGGCAGTCAGAGCGGTCAGGACTCCAAGCTGCAGTTGCTCGAACAGGCGCTGCAGGACATAATTTCCGCCATGCAGGGCAGCAACTCCGGCGCCCAGGGTGCAGGTGGGGGTGCGAATAGCCAGGGTCCGGATGCCTCGGGCGATTCCAGCGGCGGCGCTTCGCCGGCACCGGACGGGACCGGCGGCTCGTCTCACACCGGCGATATGATGCAGGGCGTCCAAAAGCTGTCTTCAGACCTGCTGGGTGGTGGCTCCGGCGCCCAGGGTGTGGGTGCTCAGGGTGCGGGCAGCCAAGGTGGGGCTATTGCGGGCGGCGGTCTCCAGGGTCCAAGTGCGATTAGCCCGTCCAGCGGCGGCGCGGTTCCGCAAGCGTCCGCCGGCGGCGCTTCACCCATGGCTGATGCGACCGGTGGCTCGTCTCAGGCCGGCGGCCAGAGCTCTGCGATGCAGGGTATCGCACAGGCGCTGCTTCCCAAGCTGCTAGGCGGCTCCGATGCTCAGGGTGCAGGCGGCGGTGTAATGAAGGGTATCGAGGAGGCGTTGCTTTCCAAGCTGCTGGGCGGCGGCTCCGGCGCTCAGGGCGCCGGCGGCCAGGGCGGCAGCCAGGGTGCGGATCCAATGGGCGGTTCCAGCGGCGGCGCGGCTCCGCAGTCGTCGGCCGGCGGCGCTCCGCCCACGGCGGATGCGACCGGCGGCGCTCAGGCCGGCGGTCAAGGCGGCCAGAACCCTGTGGCGCAGGATATCCGACAGCTGCTTTCAGATCTGCAGGGTGGCTCCGGCGCCCAGGGTGTGGGTGCTCAGGGCGGCAGCCAGGGTGCGGATCCGATGGGCGGTTCCAGCAGCGGCGCGGCTCCGCAGGCGTCGGTCGGCGGCGCTCCGCCCGCGGCAGACGGAACCGGTGGTCCAGCGACGCCGGCTCAGGCCCCGTCCCCGACGGCCACTTCCGGAAGCGCCGCTCAGGCTGCCGGCAGTGGTGCGCAGGGTGCAGGCGGCAGTGTGCCGGAAACCGTCAGTCAGGTCGCTGTGGGCGGCGCGCAGGGCGCGGGCGGCGGCTCGAAGCTCGAGAGCGACACGTTGGGAATGCAGAACGCCGGCTCGAAGCTCAATAACGACGAGGAGCAGCTCGGTGTCGCCATCAAGAACAATGACGGCGCCGGAGTGAAGCAAGCCCAGGGCAACGTGAAGAACGACCTGGCGAGCTACGACTCGGCGGCGAAGAGCACCACCAGCGACATCGGAAGCTCCGGGCTCGGCACGACGTCCGCGATGCACCTGCAGAACTCGGTCCAGCAGGCGCAGGACGGCGTTCACGAGGGTGCGGCGGAGATGAACAGCGATGCGAGCGGCAAGATGGGCCAGGGCGACGCCAAGCAGGTCGCCGACACCAACTACCAGCAGGCGACGTCGAACATGAACAACATCGCCCAGCAGGAAAGCGGCACACGGGCGGCGTAGCAAATCGGGGAGGCCGCGAGGCCTCCCCATCACAGCAATAAGACTCGATTTTCTCAACACTTCCTAAAATGGAGACACAGTTATGTCAGGTGCAATTACGAGTTTAGTGAAGAGTGTGCTTCCCGAAATCGGACAGAGCGCAGGCGCAGACCAGAAGGGTGGTGATCTGGCCAGCTCGTTCAAAAGTATGCTTGGTGGTGCTAGCGGCGGCGGCAACGAGGGTTCCGGCGGGGCTGCCGGAGGCAGCGCAGGTGGAGGTCTGAGCGCCGTGTTTTCCGGGGTCATGGGCGGCTCCATGCTTGGCGGCATCCTCGGCGGGGGTGGCCAGAAGTCGGAGAGTGGGCCGCAGGGCAGTGGATCGCAGGGCGGCGGCGCGCCCATGATGCCGGGAGGGTCGGGCATGTTGTCAGAGGGCGTAAAGGCCGCGTTCGATATGGTGAAGGGCGACAAGGGTGGGGCCAGCGAGGCGATGCACAACATGAACCCGCTGACTGCCATATCGCACGACGTCAGCGCCATGAAGGATCCGAATAGCACTACGAGCAAGCTTGTCCATACTGCGCTGGACGTGGGCGGGATGGTGCCCGGAGTCGGCACAGCGACGGAAGGCGCCAACGCGGCCCTCTACATGGCGCAAAGGGACGGTCCCGATGCCGCCCTCGCGGGCGCTTCCGCCATCCCGGGCGCCGGCGACCTCGTGGGCGCCGGACGTCTCGGCAAGGACGTCATCGGACTGACGAAAACGGCATAGGCCCATCCCTTGCGCGATCCAACGGACTGCGGCCGTCACGGCGAGCAATCGTTCTGAGCAGCGCCTCGAGGAAAGCACCATCGATTCAGTAATCGTCGAAGGGTGATATTCCCTGTTACCTTGCGAAGGCACTCGCCACCCTGCACGGTTCACGCGCTCGGACTCCGATCCGCCGCTCCTGGCCAAGCGGCAACTCAATCGCCACACCGTTCCGAATGTTATTCGGGTGCCTAACCTGGACGGTCAACCAAGATTTTCAGACGATCTCTAGCGTCGTGAGCATTGGCCTCTGATCTATAGACTCATCAATATCGTTAGAGTCGTTACGAGTATTCTATCTGCTGCAGGCTCAGAAAATACTCTGTTTAAATCCCAGTTTTGTTAAACAAAGTCTAAGAGTTAACTTAACTCTTTTATCATGAAAGGAACATAATATGTCGTCAGTTCACGGGTCATCGGGCGCCAGTAGCGCTCCACACCACAGTTCAGCAGCCGAACACAATACTCAGGCTACCCACGAGTTTTCCAGTGCGATGAGCAGCAACGTACCCACTGCCCCTCCGCCGGCGTCAAGCGCGCAGGAACACGGAGCAGGTCCGCAGGAAGCCGGAGCGGCTCGGCCAGCAGCCGAACATGTGAATGTGGCGAGCCCTCGTCCAGACACCATGTTTCAAGCCTTAGTTGGAGCTCGGGCAAACCGCTATAACCCAGCCATTCCGTCCTCCCTTCGAACCGGTCTTGCGCATGTTCAGACTCGTCTGTCAGGCGGGTTGACCAGACGTAACGTGGAGGCGAATCAAATGCGTATTTACAATGAGCGGAGGCCCGCGGCGGGTCCTTCGACGGCGGCCTCGGAGGTGGGCAGTGCTGCTCAGGACGCAGGCAGGCAGCGTCAACGCATAAACGCGCTCACGGCAATAGACGGCGGCATGCCTGCCAATGAGGCGATTCAAACGCATAACGTGCAGAATACCACAGATCAGAGAGCGATGCGGCATTACGACCAGGGGATTATCAGCCGCCCTGACGCACTGGCGGGAAACCTCGCCACTGGCCGCCTCGCAAATCTCGAACAGAGCCCACCGGCTTCGCCCGTTGGCGGAACTCAACAGTCTCCCGGCGCTTCGCAAGGCAGCGGCTCGGAGGTGAGTGGTCAGCCAGACCATACCTTGCGTCACCCGGGTTCAACTCAAGCCGATCTCCGTCAGCAATATCAGAACGGCGCTCCAAGCTCCTCGCCCCCGCCTTCGCCCTCAGAGAATAGTTCAAGCTCAACCCCAAGTGCGACCGACTTGTGGGGCCAAGCGGCGGGGCAACTCCGCAGCCTCCGCTGAGGAGCGCGGTACCCTCGGAAGATCTCCGCACCCAGTTTAATACCGGATAGATTTGAGTGTCGATATCGAAACTTATCCGAAATGTCTGAGCCTTCAGGAGGTGAGCAGCATGATCGAGGCAGCATAATGACAACACTGTAAATGTCAGCAATTTTCTGGCGACCGGAGGAGCAGAGCAGAGCCGAGCGTCCGGCTGGTCTCGCAGAGTTCGTCGCGGTTGGACACCGCGACGGCGGCGCTCCTGCACATCGAGCATCAACATTCACCTGCATGACGACATTACGATCAAAAAATGCGACGATGTAGACTTTGGACCAAAATCAGATCTTGTTTTATCTCCCTCAACCGAGTTTGTCGTAATTCAGCCCTACGTCAGGTGAAAGTCTTCACTCTCGTTGGTCTGAGGCATCTCGTCACCACGCTAGTGTTCAACAATTGGAAGAAGGAAAAAAGATATGGGTGCCGTTTCTTCATGCTTTCGCAATGATGATCCCGCCGCCGCTAACCCCCGTCCTCATGGCAGGACTGACCCCACCGCGAGCGCCTCCCCGGAGGCCAGCGCCTTCTCTTTGGCCAGCGTGCCCCACGCAAGCACTGCGTCCGGCGGGAGCCCCGCCAGCGAACATCATGGGCCTCAGCCCGGCTCCTCCGAAGCTCGCTCGAATGAGCATCCGGTGCCTCCAACGAGTGAGCAGAACGCGGATGCAACGAAGCTCCAGAGCGCGGTGAGGGGCTACCAGACCAGACAGCATGTCCACGTCGACAACGTCGCGACAGGCATCGATCACGTCCAAATCAAGGGTAACAGCGAGCACTTCAGTCGTCTCGGCTTCGAGAATATCAACACGCGAAACAGAGACAAAACGCTTCAGTACCTGCGGGTGGACGGCGACAAGTACGAAGGCCATGTCGCCGGCGGACCATTGAAGACAGATGTTCCTGACGGGAATAGCCGGCCCGCCGCACAAAGGGCGGCTGAGGCAACTGGGTCGAGACCATCGGCATACATCAACGGCGGCTACTACAACTTTCTCTTTAAGGCGAGTGAGCAACACCCGACCCACACGCCGATCGGTAAGACTACGACATCCCAAGGTGAGACTTCCGGGTTGCCGATAGCGGTGCCGTCGCGGATGTGGTGGAAATAGGTTGGTGGCGTAGTCTCCGGTTTGTTCAACGAACCACAACCGGCGTTGCCACGCCGGCGGAGACCACGCCATGGAACAGAATAGCACAA
>JAABUQ010005208.1_pt1 | contig 21063 bp, 21 predicted proteins | sample 5560001 | NCBI WGS metagenome assembly JAABUQ01 (sample SAMN10711888, study PRJNA513371) | rock metagenome | isolation source: Antarctica rocks | place: Antarctica: Victoria Land, Finger Mt nord | collected 2015-12-18
CAGTGGCGCGAAGGGGTCAAGGTGGCTCATAATGGGGGCAGGCAGGGTGATCATTGGAACCTCTTTTCTCATGAGTGGTCCCTTTGATTATCCCGCCTTCCCCTCCTCCAATTGGCCAAAGTCTAGCCAAGGACGTAAAGGAGCGGGGTTATGAGCATTTCGCGGACATCCGCCTCTTTGCGTCCCGTGAAGTCTAACGCTTTCCATCGACGAGCGAAGGCGTTGATCAGATCATCCATTGCTTCCATGCACCCCCCGTTGAGCAAGGGCGTATATTGTGACCGCTCGCTACCCTAGTCTATGCCGCCATCCCCTACTGCGCGCAGACTTGTTCAGTCTTAAATAAAAAGTGAGCCGCCGGCGTCGAGCACACTAACCAACTCAGCCAGCGATCGAGGCTTAATCCGCTCGAACTCCTTCTGCGGCACCTTCCTGTAGTGCCACTCGGCGCCGGCCAGCGCTGTCACGTCGGCGCACCACTGCGTCGCGCGGGCGTCCTTGCGCGCCACGTCCAGGTCCTCGCGCCCCTTGGTTTCCAAGAGCCAGTGCCGCCCCGCGTCGTCGAGGGCCACGAAGTCGGGCTCGTAGAGGCGTAGGTTGGCCTCGCCATCGAGGTATTCGAGTTGGAGGGGCCGCGGCAGGTTGCCGAGGTTGGCGAAGGCCTCGACGTCGAAGGCGCCATCGAGGAAGCGGGCGAACGCCTGCTCGAAGTCGTTGCCGCACGGCGTGAGGTTGAACAGTGTATGCGTCACGTCGGCCACCTTGCCCGAGTAGGGGAAGGGCGGCGTCGTCGAGAGCAGCTGCGGCGCGTTCTCGACGACCGGCACGGCCTCGTCGGTCAGGTGGGGGCGGATCAGCGCGAGGAACACCTTCTCGGTCAGCGTCAGCGTGACCGGCCGGCTGAGGGCCTGGATCACGGGCTTGCTGTCCAGATCGACGGCCGCGCCGAAGGCCTTCTCGCGCAAGAATTGCTCGACCTTTGGGACGAGCGTCGAGAACTGGGCCGTTAGTTTGAGCGCCTGGGCGATGATCTGCGTGTAGAAAGAGATGATCTCGCTCGCCGTCTGTGCCTGGGGCATCTGATAGGTGCGCGTCACCACCACCTCGTTGGAGATCACGTCGCGGCCCTCGTAGGTGAAGGTGTCCGTGGGCGTCGTCGCGGTATCGACGCGCAGCGGTTGTCGCAAGGCGATCTGCCCCACGTCCAGGCCCTCGATCACCTGCCTGACCGACTTCTTACGCTCTAAGCGCGGCGAGAGGACCGGAATGGCGATGTCGCGGGCGGGGATGCGCTCGGTCTCCACCTGAATCGTCGGGATGAGTAGCGGCGTCTTCTTCTTGCCGTACTCGAAGGTGTCGAGCTTGATGCCCTCCTCTTTCTCCAGGTCCTCGACGACCTGCATGAAGTTCTGGTTACCGATGATATCCACGCGCTCCTGGTAGCCGGCCAGGTTGCGGAACATGAGGCGCAGGCCGCGACCAACCGCCTGCTCGGGCAGGATGTTGGCCTTGGCCGAGAAGGGGCGCAGCCCCACCACCACCGTCACGTTGTTCACGTCCCAGCCCTCGCGCAGCATCAACACCGACACGATGCAGGCGGTCTCGCTCGCGTCGCTGTCCACGTTGCGGGCGGCCGTGCGCGCCTTGTCCAGATCAGCCTTGCTCACCTCGCCGCCCTTGTCGGTGTGGATCACGAGGAGCTTGTCGCCGTCGAAGGTGCCGGGGAACTTGTGGCGCAGCCACTCGGCCACCTGGTCGGCGCTCGCGGTGTCGTAGAGCATCAGGAACAGGATCGGCTTCTTGCCCAGCGGCCCCAGCTCCGCGCGGTACTCCTGCCACCGCTCGACGGCCGCGACCAAGTACGCCTCGTAGCGCACGGCGGCGTTGTCGCTCTGCACCTCGCCGATGCCCTGCGCGACGTCCTTGACCGGACGCTTCACCACGCTGTCGAGGATGGCCTGCTTGAGCGGGTAGTCGTAGACCGTCCAGGTGAACAGCGTGCCGTCGGGCTGGCGCGGCGTCGCGGAGAAGTCGAGCTGCGCCAGCAGGCCGCTTCCCTCCGTGCCCAGGCGGTCGTGCAGGGAGGAAATGACGCCGTTCCAGGCCACGGCCCCGTCGTTGGTGTGGTGCGCCTCGTCGTTGAGCACCAGGCAGTCGCCGCGGCGGGCGATGCGATCGAGGAACGGGGCCTCCTGCTGCAAGGACGCCGGCGGCACAGGGCCGAGCAGGTCGGCGACGGGGTTGGGCGGCGCCGTATCCTCGGGCTTCTCGTAAAGCTGCTGGATATTCGTCACGTAGAGCGCGCCGGCGCTGCGCATGCGCTCGCCCTCTCCGCGCAGGTACACGTCGAGGTCCCAATTGATGCGCAAATCGGGCGGGATCACCGGGTCGGCCCTGAAGACCCTTCCACCGTCGAAGTCCTCGGCCAGGCGCTCGAAGACGATAACGTTGGGCGCGATGAGCAGGAAGGTCGTGGCGTAGTGGTTGCCCTCGCCGCGCACCGCGTTGACGTACTGCCAGGCGATGGCCAGGGACATCACCTTGGTCTTGCCCGAGCCGGTGCCCATCTTGACAGCGTAACGCGCGAAGGGGTCGTAGGTCGGGAGCGTGATCTTCTGACCCCTAGCGTAGGTCAGGAGGAGATCGCTGCGCGTGCGGACACCCTTAACCTCGTACAGGTAGATCAGCGTCTCGATGGCCTCTCGCTGCGCCGTGTGGTAGCGGAACTGGCCACCGTTCGGCAGCCGGTGGTCATTCCTGAACCACCAGGCGAGCAGCCGTCGTGTTGTGGGCGTCACGCCTTGGTAGCCGGCGGCCTGCCACTGCTTGACCTCCTGACGGATCAGCGGGACGCACGGCGCGGTCCTGAGCGTGTCGCGCAGGTCGAGGAGGTCGAGTTGCCGGCCGTCCGCGCCGGCGACGGCCGCTCCCTTCTTCGCGCGGGGCACTGTCTTCCTCCTGCCTCTTACGCGACCTCGACCTGCAAGGTGCGGGTCGTGTCATTGCCGAGTATGTCGATCACCTTCACGTTGACGCAGTACGTGCCAGGGCCATCGTACGTGTTCGTCGTCGTCGTCGCTATAGCCTTGTTGGCCTTGGTGCGGTAACTCTGCCACTCGTTGTGGAACGTGTCGCCCTTGAAGTCGAAATCGACGGCCCAATAGTCGATCCACGACGCCCAACTCGTGATCTTCGACCGGATCTCTTGGGGCACGTAGTCGAGGGGCGGGACGAAGTTGGTCAGCTCTAGCGTTAGCATGCGACCGACAACGCGCGTTTCCACAAAGAGAGCAGCCAACTCGAAGAACTGGATATCGCCCTGCTCGACGGCCTTCTTCTCAAGCACCTCGCGCGGGATCGTGTAGAACTTGAGATCGACCCCGGCATCGAGGGCCTGCTGGCGGGCCACCTCGTTCAGCTCGAAGGCGAAGTCCCAGCCGAGCACGTCGATCCCAGTCGTGCGGACCTCGGACTTGCCGACGTTGCGCTGCCACTCGATGATGATGCTCCTGATGTCGGCAAGTGTCACCGGCGAGTCGATCGAGCCGACATGCACCACGCGGTTGCCCTTGACGCCGTGGAGCCAGGTACGCCCCGCGAGCGGTTGGGCGTGGTAGAGGTCGAGGATAAACGTGATGTAGGCGGCGATACGCTGTGTAGCTTGGGAGCCGAACTCGTCAGCCTGCCACAGCTGGCGCTCGTACTTGCCGAGGTTTTGGACGACGAAAGGCTTGACGCCTTTGATGCCCAAGAGCCGCTTACGCGTCGTGTGGACGGCAAAGCGCCCGAGGTCACAGGTGATCCAGCGGCGGTCGTGCTTTTCCGCCACGGCCGCCGTTGTGCCGCTCCCCGCGAAGCAATCAAGCACCAGATCACCCTCGTTAGAGGAGGCCTTGATGATGCGTTCGAGCAATTTCACTGGCTTCTGGGTGGGGTAGCCCAGTTTCTCATTCGAGATACCCGTGACGTTCGGTATGTCGTCCCAGAGCGATTGGAGGGGGCGCCCCTTGGACACACTGAGGTATTGCTTCCAACCGTTGATACTCGGCGTCCCGTCCGCCTTGAGCTGGATACCCCCCTCCGCCAGTATCCGTTCCAACTCCGTGGGCGCGCGCCGCCACTGTCGCCCGAAGCTCGTCGGGTTGACGCCGCGCCACGTTTGTCCTGTTGCCCCCTTACTGACGTGCGGAGCCGTCAAGTCACCGAGCCGATACTTACCCTTCGCATCCTCATAGACATAGACTTTCTCGACGTATTCGGGATCGAGGGGCTGATACTGCTGGTTCCAGGTCCAATCTTGCGACCGTGCGTAGAGATAGATCACGTCGTGGATGTTGCCCGGCTTGCCGGGGTCGTTGTGTGAGGACGTGCGTTTCCACACAATCTCGCTCACATACTTGTCGGGGCCGAAGACCTCATCGAGCACGGCCTTGGCGTAGTCGCCCACATGCCAGTCGAGGTGGACGTACATGCTGCCGTTCTCGGCCAGCAGCTCGTGCAGTAACACGACGGTCTCGTAGAACCATTGCAGGTAGCTATCGAGCCCACGCCCCCAGGTGTCGCGGTAGGCCTTTTTCTCGATCATAGACGGCTCTTTGGTGAAGTTCTCGCCGTCTACCGCGACCTGGAAGCTAAAGTCGCCGCTCGTGTTAAAAGGCGGGTCGATGTAGATGAGGTTGACCTTGCCGGCGAACTCGTCGAGCAGTGACGGCAGGACATAACGCTTATCGCCCCATATCAGGCGGTTGCGCCAATCGGCCGGCCGGCCCGCGCTGAACAGGTCGAGCATGCGCTGGCGCTCCTGGGCGCTCTCGTTGACCGTTTCCACGTCCTGGAACGGCAGGCTGATGCGCAGCGGACTGACCTTCTTGCCGTCCTTATACTTCCCATCCCACACGAGTTCCGTCGGCACCTATTCTCCCTCCCTTAAGAGATAGTATGCACTACCAGCGACTTATGTATCTCATTTACGCACATGGCCCGTCGCGAGATCACTATACGCCGCCCTCGCCCGTGCCGCAACGAGCTGCGTCCGTTTCCTCGGCCGTATTTACATTCCATCCGCACTCACTGTCTGCAACGACACGGTGAGGCAGGGGCGTCAGCGCATCATAAGTCAAGCAAGGAAGCGGCAACTCATCGGCTACCGATGGTGTGCACGTCGAAATGACGCATCGGGCTGTGCCATCCTCCATTTGTGAATAGGCCTTCGTGCCATAGCATGACCGCGGCAAGTTGAGATCGTAAAGCTGCGATGTCCTCGCCTTCTAAGCCCAGCGGCCGCATTAGGCGGCGCGCCTGTGTGTCGCGCGATGCCTGGACCAGGAAGCGCGGCGGATGCTTCATATACAAGGTGCTCCAGGGGAGCCAGTCCACAATGGCCCGTTCTTGCAGGTCTGTAAGGCGATAGCGCAAGGCGAGGAAGTAATCGGCCTCCATGAACTGGATCATGGGGACGAGTTGCGCTAGCTCCCCGGTCGTATGGCGCTCGTTTAAGATGTCGGCATGGACCGAGAGCCTGCGGAGCTGCAGACGCGCATTGCGGTAGTCGAACAGAGTAACGGGACGGGCAATGTACGCGAACGGTACAATACCCGGCTCATGACCGTATGCGTTGGCCACGTATAAATCGTCGTCCAGAAGGTTGGCGATAAGCTCCCATCGCTCGTCGTGGATCAGGAACGAAAAGAACGTCACGAAGAGCTCATCGCCCATGAACTTTGCGAAGTCAAACTCCTCATCGTGGTAGCGAATTGACGCCCCCGGGCGGTGATTGTACCACTCCAAGATGCCGGCAAAGCCCTTATAGACGGCGTGGGCCACTTCGGCAGCGTCCATGGCTGCGACGTCCTGAGCAACACGTGCGAACTCGGCCACGAGCCCGACTGACTCATTGATGGTGCCCATGAGCATGTCGTACCATTTGTCCGTGTCGGGCTCGTCATTGAACTGGGGCATGCGGGCACCAATTTCTTTCGCTAGCCACGTCATGTACCGCCTGACCACCGCCACTTGATTGGGCCGTGCTTCATCTATGGCCAAGATCGCCTGCTCGGCCAGCGATAATGGTTGTACCATCTTCGCACCTGGCGGCATATCGAGCCCGGCTATGATGACGCGCAGTGCCTCGGTGAACAGCGCCTCAAGCCTTCGCCGATCCGCAGTTCGCTCCCCGGCTGCAGCAGGACCGGGGGATGTGGTGTAACGCGCGACGCGCTTTAGCCGCAAGTCGAATGGCAGCAACTCCGGCGCACCGTAGGCGTCGTTGAGCACCAGCACGATCCTCTTCAGTCCCAAGACCTTCAGAGCGTAGCCAAGCTCGATTAGCACGTTCGGATTGGGCGTCGGTCGCACGATAATATCGTTGGCGATGCCTGGCAGCATCGTTTTATCGTCAAGCGCCCTGATAGCATCTATGGCCTCCATGACGTCACGGTTGACGATGGACACGTCGCAGACGAAGATATCGGCGTGGTCGATCTTCTCGAAGATGGTGCTCGAAATGTCGGGTGAGCCGGGGACGCCGGCGGTGTCGCGATCGATCACGGGCTCAACATTGATGGACTCGTCGACGCGGAGCGCATCAGCCGCCGCGCGTAGCGCCGTTTCGATGAAGTTTCTGTTCGTAGAGCCTGACAAGTCCGACTGCCAGGAGTAGAACACCGTGATTGTCTGCTGCGCCACCGTCGCTATCCTTTCGCTCCACCATTGCCGGCATCGGCCGGGGCATACGTCGCACCGACCAGGATTATCGATTCCCGTTCATAGAACCGCGCCGCCTTCTGGGGCGCGAAGCGGTCCCGGTTGGCGGGCTCACTGTAGCAGACTATGACGGAGCCGAGCCCCCTCACCGTCCATCGGCCTCACCATCGCCGGGTGGCAGTACGAGGCGCAGGTAGGGCTCCTCCAGCCGTACGGCCCGCTCCCACTCGGCCTGGGCCAGCATCGCCAGGAACCACGCTGCCTCCTCCCGCGCGAAGCGGTCCTGGTCGGCCGGCTCCCGGTAGCGAGCGACGGCGGGGCCGAGCGCCGTGAAGTAGTGGCCCACGAACGCAGCCGTCATCTTGTGGTGATACACGTCGGCCAGCGGGTCGGCCGTCACCAGCGCGTGGTAAATCGCCGCACGGGTCCGCTCGATGAGTTGGGTTGGTCGCAGTTCCTTGGGGTTGCCCGGCATCATGGCACTCGCCCTTTCACCACGCGCCGGCGCGGCGTGTGTAGACGGGTGCGTGGTACACAGGCCCGCCACGGCGGGGCTGGAGAAAACGCGGAAACGCGCGTCCCCGCACAATCGGCGCTCACCTGACGACCTGGCACCGAGGGACGCGCCACACGGGCCACCTGGGGCGCCACGACGAGTACAGGGGCGGCACAAGCGGCACAAGCGGCAACATCTCGCCGCCTTTGCGCCGGTCCCTGCGGCCGTTGTTGTCGGGGCATCAGCCACCCTCCTGGTAGACGCGGACCTCGCGCATCCAATGCAGGTGCTCGTAGTACATCTGCAGCAGGGTCTCGTGACACGCGGGACAGACGCGCAACTCAGCCGCGGCGTCGGGCCGTCCGCCCCGCCAGAGCTCGTCGCCGGCGTCGTCGCTGTCGAACCACTCGACCGCAACGGGCCGCAACGCATCCGCACGCACCTCGTGGCCACAACGGGGACAGGCGGCCACGCGAATTATCCATGCCATGCACCCGCGCCTCAATAACTGCGCTCGACGGGCAAACTGGCCGGGCCGCCGATCAGCGCCTCGACCTCGGCCCGCTCGATGTGCCGCCAGCGCGGCGAGTGCAGCGCGTCGCCGTCGAGGTCGAACGTCACCTCGGCGAAGCGTGCGGACGGTTCACCGGCACGGCGCGGGGTGTCCGTGTAGGCTTCGACGACGATGATACCCTCTTTGGCATCGGGGAGGAGCTGTTGCCACACCTGGGTCGCGATCGACGCCGCGGCGGTGGTCACGCTCGGCCCCTCGTTTGATGCAAGCTCATAGACGAGGACGACGGGCAAGGTGCCTCTGTGTTCGTACACGCTGAGGTAGCACCGTCCCTCCGCGCCGCTCGCGCTCGTGTACGTGAAGGGGCCGTCGAACGAGCGGAAAGAGGGGACCCACTCACTCCGCATCCTGCCGCTCCTCTCCCGCTGTCGCCTCCGGCTCAGGCATCGGTCGCCGCCCCGCGCCGGGGCGGTAGCCGCCGCGCTGGCCTAACCGCTCGCGCCGGTACGCCTCGATGGCGTCCAGCGTGACCATGTTCAGGCGCGGGTTAATCGACACGTAGGCCATGATGCCCCGTTGGATGGCGCTTCTGATTGTATGGGGCGAGACGCCAAGCATGGCGGCCGCCTCTGCTGCTGTATACAAGGTGCGTTGTTCCCCGTCAAACACGCAGGCCCTCCCCTTCCTGCCTTCTAGCGTAGCGTATGGAGTGGGCCGGGGGAAGGTCCGGCCCACAACGACGCGGGGAACGGTCGAGCCCGTCCCCTAGCGGTCCCGCTACGTGGCGCTGCACACCTCCTCGCGCTCGGTTGACCTCTCCATAGCCGACGCGTCGGCCCCCTCCCCTGCCGCCCCCTCATCCTCGGCGTCGTCCTGGGCTACCTGCGCCCTCTCGCTCGCCACGCCGACGCCGACGCCGACGCCGCCGACAGAGGTGAACGTCGGGGGCAGAGGGGCGGGCGGCGCGCTGGAACTGGCCTGGTCGCCGGTGTAGAGCTTGAACACCGGATCGGGGCCGGCGCTATAGTGGTTGTCCGGCTCGTAGTCGCGTGCGGCCTGAGCCTGCCGGAGCAGCAGCGCCTCTATCGTCGCCTTGACGAGGCCCAGCGCGTCGAGCTTCCGCAACTCCTTGATGTGGTCCGCGCTCGGGCGCGTGCTGCCTCCCGCGCGCATCAGCGCGGCTACGTCCACGCCGTGCCGGCGCGCGATCTCGCCCCAGTCCTCCTTGTCTAAGCGGATTGTCGTAAGAGAATACGCCGCCAGCGTCGCCAGGTCGTGGGCCTCAACGTTGGCGATTAGATCGACGGAGCGGCGCACAGCCAGCACGTTGGGCATGTAGTCGGCCTTTTGTGCCAGGCGGCGCGTCCTGGTCTCCTTGCCCTTCTGCGCCGCCGTCTTGTGGTCATCGTGGGCCGCGAGGGTCTGCGTGAGCTGCGCCGTGACAGCGGCGGGGCTGGCGGTGATCTCCTGTTGGCGCGCCCGCTCGGCCGCGTCGTAGCGCGCCTGCCCCTTCGCTTTGAGGGCGGCGTAGTGGTCCGGCATGAGGCAGAAGCCTTCATACTCGTAATCGCCCGCGCCGACCCTGCGATAGGCCGCGAAGGGGCAGGCACGGCACACGGCATGGGTGTCAAAGAAGTTGCCGCCCCAGCGCCCATTGGTGTCCTGCCGGTAGTGGCTGAACCGCTGCACGAGGCTCGGGTGATGGAACGCGGCGTTGGCCATGGTCGGCTCGTGCGCCGTCCCGCTCGCCAGGTCCTCGGCTAGCGCCGCGATCAGCGCGGGGAAGCCTTTATTCTCCTTGCCACCGCGCGTGTACTCGTGCAGGGTGAGCATCTTGGTGAGCGTGAGCCGCCCGCTGGTGTCGCGCAGGTACAGGTCCTGCGTCGCGGTCGGGAGGTCGCACAGCTTCAAGCGGTCCTTGATATAGCCCTTGGAGCGCCCCAGGCGCGCGGCGAGCTTGTCCACGCTGTAACCGTGTCCGGCGCGCAACCGGATCAGGCCGCGCGCCTCCTCCATCGGGTGCAGGTCGCGCCGTTGCAAGTTCTCCAACACGGTCGCCTCTAGCGCCGTGTCCTCGGTCAGATCGTGGCGCATGATGGCCGCGATGGTGCGCCGTTTAAGCACGTCCCTGATGGCGCGCAAGCGACGCTCGCCGGCCACGAGCAGGTAGGGGGGCGCGCCCTCCCCCGCGTCGAGGTTCGCCCGCACGGTGATCGGCTGCACGAGCCCGTGCGCCTTGATCGACGTGGCCAGCTCGCGGAGGCCGGCCTCGCCGTCCAGGTCGAACAGGGTGCGCGGGTTGCTCCCATCGGTGGCGATGTCGGCCACGGCGATCTCGCGCCACTCGGCCAACGCGGCAGCGTGAGGGGCCGGCGGGGCCGTGTCCGTCGTATCCGTCGCATCCGTCGCGTCCGGTGTCGCGGCCTCTGTGGTGGCGGTGTCCGTGGTGGGGGGTGCTGTCTGCGCGGTCGTTGTCCGTGCCATGGGTTGTCACTCCTTATCCACTAAGGGAAGGGCCGGCACCCTGTCTCGGGGGCCGGCCATCCCCGCCTTTGTCCTTATGCCGCCTCGGTCGCCTCGGTCGCCTCAACGAGGGGCGCGATCTCGCCCATGATGGCCGCGATGCCGCGCCTGATGGCGTCGAGGTTGGACGCCAGCACCTCCCGCGAGACCCGATACAACGCAAGGTAGGTCGGTGAGTTCGGGCACGGGATGTTGAGCGCCTGGCACACGCCATACGCCGCCGCCTCGGCCTGGCACTCGACCTGCTGCGTCGTGAAGGTGCGGCGCTCCTCGGCCCGGTGCATCCGTTCGTGACATATCTCGTGGATCAATGTCTTGCAGAGGTTGCCGGCCGGGTTGCCCTGCTTCAACTCGATGCGGCCGTCGCCGTAGCTGACACCGTTGGCGTCCTGTACGAGGCGATCCTTGAAGGTGACGGAGAGGCCCCCGCGCTCCGCGATCTCGATAAGCTGCCGGAGGAGCGTGTCGTAGCGGTCGCCTTCGACGGCGTGAACGGTCAGCGCGGGCAAGTCGTCCCCCTCGGTGTCGGCCAGATCGAAAACCCATCCGGTACGGAATCTGAGGGCGATCACGGCGTCGTCGCCCGCCTCTGTCTTGCCTTTGATCGGGGCAGGGCACAAAATCGCTATGCCCTTCGCGCCCTTCTTGACCTGCCGGCCGGCCGCCTGCCAGGCGCGGTAGCCGGCCACGCGCCGCGCGTCGGGGCGTTGCATGGCGATCAACATGCAGTTGTGCGCGCTGTAGGTGTAGAAGCGGCTCAGGGTGGTGAGGTAGCGGGTCAGCTCGGCGCCCTGCGCGGCCTGGTCGGTCTCGTCGGCGAGGTGCCGCATCCAGGCGTCAATTTTGGCGAGGTTCGCCGTGGTGGGGTTGGTCGTGGTTTCCGTGGTCATGTGTCATCACTCCATCGGCGAGGGGGAGAGGGCCGGCACGAGCGCCGGCCCTCGGTGTCGCTACCAGCCGTACCAGGGGGCCGGGAGCGGGGGCGCGGCGTCCTTATCACTCGCCGTTTTGTACCCATCGCGGTAGGCGAGCAAGCGGACGATGGCCGCGTCCAGCAGGTCCAGCACGCGGGCATGGGTGGCCGGGTCGGGGTTGATGACAACCTCGGTCGCGCCGATAGGGTCGGTGGGGTGGAACGTGGCCGTCACGGTCACGTCGTCGTTGTGGGCCACGATCACGAGGGGCGGTATACTGGGGGTGGTCGCTGCGGCGTAGGTCTTCATGCTGGTTGATCCCGTCCGTGCTACTCATGCGGGTGGGGTCCTCTAACCCCCGCCCGCATTTCTTTTTGTTAAGCCCCGAATGCTTCGAGCAAGGCCGCCATGCCGGCTGGGCGCGTGGTCGCCACCGCCGCCAGGGTGGCCTGTCGCCGCGCCTTATTGTGCGCCTTATATTGCTCCTCGGCGCGCTTGTACCACTGCTCGGCCTGGAGCGCGAGCACCAGATGCCAGCAGCGCATGCCCTTCGCGCCCGCCTCGCACGAGCACTTGAGGTACAGCACGTCTTGTGTGTGCGTGAGACCTTCCCGCGTCCGGCTCTTAGTCTCGAAGGTGTACCGACCGGTCCTGCGGATGCTGGGCCTGCCATCCATCGGGGTACTTGCCTGTGCCATGTCCAAAGCTCCTCTAACTAGCCTCGTCGTCGGTGGGAGCCATCCGCCCCTCACCCTCTAATCATAGCATATACGTATATGCAATGTCAAGGTGAAAATGCGATTTGTGGGGATGTGAGGGCTAAGAGGCGCGCGTTATCGCGGGCGGTTGTGTGCGAATTGCAGCCGTCGCCGTCTTTTCTCCGCGCGCCGCCGGGCGCCTTGTGTGGTAGGCGCTGCACCGGACGCGTCCGCATGTGGGTCACACATGCCAAGGGTAGGCATGCGCCACACAAGACCGCCGCTGGCGGGAGAAAATAGAGGGTGTGGCGCGCGGAGAGCGCACCTATGTCAGGGCGGGGACCTGCGCGGCCGCTGCGGCAGCATGCCTCCATGGGGCGATCTAGCCGGCGTCGTGGTATGCGCGCCACATGATCGTCAGGCGGGGAAGTGGTCGCGGAAACGCACGTTTCCGTAGCCGTCCGTGTTGTCGCAGAGCAAGACGCCACGGCCGTAGCTGGCCCGGTAGCAGGCGCGGGCCTCCTCGACGGCGCTCGGCACGAGCAAGGCTTGCAGCGTTTCGGGCGTGAGGTGGTCCGGGTCGCCGAGCGTGCGGCGCGTCGCCGGCGGCAAGGCCTCCGCGCGCCGCCGCGCCCGCGCGTTGACCTGGGCCGTCACGTCCAGGCCGGGTCCGAGATTGGCCGGGTCCGGCAGCAGGTCGAGCGCGTCGGCCTCAGGCCGGGCGGGCGCGCAGTGGACGCCGGTGATAGCGTCCATCATGGCGTCGAACTCAGCTTCCGTGACCCAACGCGCCGGCTCCCGCGCGGGGTAGACCGCCAGCAGTTCGGCTTGTCCGGCGTGGCGGCCGCGCTCCTGGATCGGCCCCAGCACCCACGCCGGCAGCCCCAACTCCCGGATGCGCCCGTGCATCAGCCGCGCGTGGTCCTCCATTGTCCCCATCGCCTCATCCGCGAAGACGATGTGCGCCACGAACGCGTCGCAGCGGTCGCACTGCATCACCTTACTCTTGATGAGGTGGGTAGCGTCGGGGCCGGGCGGCTGCGGCGCGGGCGTGTCCGTGCCGCGCGCCGCGTCGGTCTTCGGGTCGCTGCCGCTGCGGTGATCAAGGATCGCCGTCAAGGCCTCGCTGATCGGTCGGAAGATGGCCAGGCGCGCGGCGGTCATGGGGTCGTCGGGGTGCCCGGACAGCTCGCTCGTGACCTGCGTCTGGTCGTCGAGCGCGCCGATGACGAGCCGGCCGAGCAGCCCCAGGCGGGCGTGCCGGAAGCTGTAAGCGATGGCCCCGTTCGAGAGCGTGTCCCGCGTCGAGGTCACGTCCGGGGGTAGCCGGAAGTCGGTCGGGGGCGTCGGGGGCCAGGTGCGCGAGCGGGGCATGGCCATCTACTCCTGTGGTCCGCGCGGCGGTCGTTAGGGGTAGTATAGGCCAACGGACGCCGGCGTGGTACCGCACGTCCACGCCAGGGCACGTTTTCCGCGGCCCCAGCCGGCCCTGTGTCGCCCCTGTCGTCAGCGTTGTAGAACTCACCCGCCACCCCGCTACACAGGCCACCCGCATGTGCGCCTATAGACTGACATCGACCACACAAGGCCGCGCGGGGCACCGGGGAAAGGCCGGATGGGTGGCGACGGCTCCAGAGTGACCATGACGCGACCGATGGGAACATCTACATCAATCCACCCACTCTCTTGACAACGTGTTGTATTTATACTATGATGTGTCCATGAGAAAGAACAGCGATCGCGCGGTGACGACAGAAACACCGGCTGACCGACCGCTCCACAACCGCATCGCCGTGCTGCGAGCGGAGCGGGGGCTCTCCCGCCAAGACCTGGCCGACGCCCTCGGGGTCAACTACCAGACGGTCGGCTACATCGAGCGCGGCGAGTACAACCCCAGCCTGGAGTTGACCTTCCGCCTGAGCGAGCTGTTCGGCTTGCCGATCGAGGCCATCTTCTCCCGGCAGCCGTTCAAGCCCCTGAGCGACGAGCTCTATGCCCGCGCGCGCGCGCCGCGCGACCAGGAGTAGGAGGAGGAGGTATGGCCACGAAATCCCTGTCCGGCTGGCTCACCGGCGCCACGGCCGCGCTGGGGTCCGCGCGTCCGGCCCGCCGGGCCACGCGCCGCTGGCTGGTGCTCGCGTTCCTGCTCAGCTTCCCGGTCGTCGTGGTCTGGTTCTGGCCCGGCTTCGTGCTGGGCCTGGGGCTGCGCTTCGCCCTGATGCGCGAGGCGCTGCGCCTGGGCGATAGCGCCCCTGCGCTGATCGACGAGCGCCAGGAGGCGGTGCGCAACCGGGTGTACCACCTGGCCTACTATATCCTGTCCGCGCTGAGTGTCGTCGCTGTCCTGCTGGTCGCGCTGGTCGTGTCCGTCGTCACGGTCCCCGGCGGACACGCCTGGCTCGCGCGGACGGCCTGGCTGCTGCCCGGCCTCGGGGTCGTGGTCCTCCAACTCGTCGGCGGCCTGCCGCCCGCGATCCTGCTGTGGACCCAGCCGGACGAGCCGGATGAGGAGGAGGGCCTATAGCCCGGACACCGCCCGCGGCCGCCTACCACGAGGGGGCGTCGGAGCGGGGAGATCACCACGCGTCATGCCCTGTGTGTCGAGCGAAGAGAAGAAAGGACCGAGAGATGAAACCGTACACGTTGTGGACCCATCTGCCCATCATCCTGATCATCCTGCTGGTGTGCGCGGGCGTCGCGCTGGGGGTCATCGCGCACAATGCCGTCCTGGGCGCGGTCGTGATCGCGAGCAGTCCCTGGCCGGCGGTGACGGGGAGACCAGGCCCGACGCGCCCGACGCCCTGACCACACGGGGCACATCCACGGACACCCGACGTCCACGGACCGGCGCGCCATGAGATCGTGTCGGGGTGCAGGCCGCGCGGTGGACGTAGCGCGGGCGCGAGACGATGACCATGCATGACGATGGGGGGAAGGAGGGACGGACGATGCGCGTGGCGGAGACGGCGACGAGACCGGTCACGCCGGCAGGCGACGACACCGGAGACGCCATCGAGGCGGAGACGGCCGCGGTGGTCGCGGTGGAGGGACTGCGCAAATCCTACGGCGCGACCGTGGCCGTGGACGGGATCAGCTTCACGGTCGGGCGCGGGGAGGTGTTCGGGCTGCTGGGCCGCAACGGCGCCGGCAAGACCACCACCCTGGAGATGATCGAGGGGCTGCGCAGGCCCGATGGGGGCACGGTCACGGTGGCCGGGATCGATCTGGCGCGCGATCCCCAGGCCGTGCGCCGGGCCATCGGCGTGCAGCTGCAGGAGGCGGCCTTCTTCGACCGCCTGTCCCTGCGCGAGCTCCTGACGCTCTTCGCCGACCTGTATGGGTGTCGGGCCGACGTCACGGCCCTGCTGGCGCAGGTCGGGCTGGCGGACAAGGCGCGCTCCTCCGTGAAGACACTCTCCGGCGGCCAGAAGCGGCGCTTCAGCATCGCCGTCGCCCTGGTCAACCGGCCCCAGGTCCTCTTCCTGGACGAGCCGACCACCGGCCTCGACCCGCACGCCCGGCGCAGCCTCTGGGGGCTCGTGCGCTCCCTGCGCGAGCAGGGGCTCGCCACGGTGTTGACCACGCACTACATCGAGGAAGCCGAGGCGCTCTGCGACCGCGTGGCGATCCTGGACGCCGGGCGCATCGTGGCCCTGGACAGCCCGCCCGTGTTGATTCGGCGCCTCCTCGCCACCGGCTTCACCAAGCCGGTCGAGGTCTTCCCCGCCACCCTGGAGGACGTTTTCCTCCAGCTGACGGGACGTGCTATGGAGGTGGTGGAATGAGGTTCAGCATTCAGGGCTACCGCGCGCTGACGGTGGCCACCCTCAAGATGTATGCGCGCAACCCGCTCGGCGTGTCGGCCATCTCCCTCGGCCTCCTCGTCCTGATGGTGGCGGTCCACCTCCTCACCGTCCAGGGCGCCAGCCGGGTCAAGGTCGCCCTGGTCGACGACGCGCGCACGTCGGTCGCGGCGACCCTGGTGCGGGACATCCAGGCCGTCCCCGCCTTCACGGTGACCGCGTGGCCGGAGGCGACGGCCCGCCGGCAGCTCGCCCTCGGGACGGTCGACGTGGTGGTGGTGATTCCCGCCGACCTGGGCCGGAGACGCCGATCCGGCGTCCTGACCACGGCGACCGTGACGGTCGCCTATCAGGCCGGCGCGGGGACCGGGCTCCTCCTCCTACGCGACGCCGTCAACGGCTTCAACACGGTGATGCTCCATGAGACGCCGGTGGTCGCGCTGCGCGCGTCCAGCGCGCAGGCCGACCTCGGCTTCGTCGAGTCGTTCCTGCCCGGCCTGCTGGGCTTCAACATCGTGCAGTCCGGGCTGGTGCTCGCGGCCGGCGTCTTCGCGGGCTATCGCTCCTCCAGTATCCTGCGCCGGGTGCAGGCGACGGGGACCGCCCCCGCGACCTTTGTCCTCGCCCACGCCACCGCGACCTTCGCGCTCGGCGTGGCCCAGGTGGTCGTGCTGCTCGGCGTGGCGTCCGCGCTCTACCCCATCCGGCTCAACCTAGCGATGCTGCTCCTGCTCACCGTCGTCGGCTACCTGGTCTTCCTGGCCCTGGGCTTCGCCCTCAGCGGCTGGATACGCGACCCGCAGCGCGGCCCGGCGGTGGCCACGGCGCTCGCCCTGCCACTGATCTTCGTGGGTCTCTTCGCGCCGGCCCTCCCCGCCCAAGTGGCGGGGATCGCCGGCCTGCTCCCCATCGCCTTCGTCACCGACGGCATGCGCCAACTCGCCCTCGGCGGGAGCCTGAGCAGCGTGTCCAGGGATCTCGCGAGCCTGGCCGTCTGGGCTGCCGTCCTCTTGGTCGCGGCGGCGCGCGTCTTCCGGTGGGATGCGAACTGAGCACGCGCATGTCGGCGGCGGGGACGCGCCGGGGGCCGACCGCGTGGCGATGCAGGACAACACCGTACGGGTGCGCTCGACGAGGTGGACCGGTCGCAGTTCCTCGGGCTCGTCCGGCGTTATGGCGCCCGCCTTTTCACTGCACGGGAGCGCGCCGTGTGTGGGCCGGTACGCAACACACAGGGCGGCGCGGGCCGCCGGGGAAAGAGCAGCGTCTGTCTTTTACTGCGAACGTGCGTTTCCGCAAAAGATGGGCGCACCTTTCCCTGGCGCCCCGCGCCGTGCTGTGCATGCGACGGCTGCATGTGACATAATACTTGGCTGTGAGGCGTGTGTGTCAAGGCATTGGGTACAGGTTTATCCGTGAGCTTGTCCAACCACGGAAACATCGACGGGCTCCGCCGCCGATGCCTCGTGGCCTACGGCAAATCGGTCGCCGCACAGAGCGGGGGCTTGCCTGGAAGGGGACGGCGGGACCTGCACGCGAGGGATCCGGGCAGTTGCCAGGGTGATGACGCTTACCCCCCGTGTAGCCGCACGGCCCGACGACATAAAGCTTTAGGCTTGATGCAAGGGGTATGAGTGGAGTAAGACTGTAGACGAGCCAAGGAGTCGAGGAGTCGAGTGGCTGATACTCTGGTATCGCAATGAGGATGGCATGGCACTCTCTGTTCCCGGTTATCACTTCAGCGACCTCAATCTCTTGCCGATCTCTCTCCATATCGAGCGCTTCCAGGGCGAGATGCAGAGTTGGGGCTTTATCGAACCGGAGCGGGGACAGTGGCGCAACTACCTGCACACCCACTCCTTCTTCGAGGTCTGTTACGTCTTCCAGGGGTGTGGTGTGTTCCACATCCGGGATGCGACCCATGAGATTCGGGCGGGAGAGGTGTTCATCGCCAAGCCGGGCGACCTGCACGAGATCATATCGTCGGGCGACGCCCCCTTGGGCCTCTACTTCTGGTCGTACACGCTTGTGCCTGGTCAGGGGGCCGACCCCGCTGCGACGAGCGTCGATGCCTTACTTACTGCTTTCGTGGCCGCGACACGCGTGGTGGGCTATCCCTCGCGCACCATGCAGTCGACTCTTGAGCTGCTGACTGAGGAGATTGCCCGGAAGGAGCCGGGGTACGGGCCTATTATCGAAGGGCAAGCGGCGAAACTGGTCATCGACACCGCGCGCGCCGTCGTCGATGTCGCGCAGATACCGCCCGATCCGCTCACGGGGCCGGCGAAAGATCACGCCGAGGTTGTCGCGCAGCAGATCGCGCGGTATCTGCGCGACAACTGCGGCCGGTCGCTCTCCCTGCGCGACGTGGCCGCGCAGGTCCATCTCAGTGAGCGCCACATCAACCGCGTGTTCCACCGGACGATGGGCGTCTCCATCATGGAGTATCTCACGAGCGTACGCCTGGACCACGCCGCACACCTCCTCCTAGAACGCCACATGCCGACCAAAGAGGTCGCGCACGCCGTCGGCTACCCGGACGTGCGGTATTTCACCACGGTGTTCCACCGGCGCATGGGCCTCACGCCGGCCGCCTTCCGCCGCCAGGGGGGCACGCGCTTTCTCCGCACTCCGTGACGAACGGCCGGTCACTATGCCATGCCGCGATGTCCTTTTCTCCAACAAGTGTGTCCCCTACATCCTCTTGTCGCCGCCGTTGGCAACGGTCAGACTGTCTATATAGAGACCACCGCATAGCACCAGGGACAGGGGGACAGCATGCTGACGCAGGACCAGCGAACGTTCTACCACGAGCACGGCTACGTCATCATAAGGGGATTGCTGCCACGCGCCGAAGCCGATGCGCTACGACATGAGTGCCACACGCTGGCGGACCGGCTGTCCGCGCACGGCACCATCGACGCCACCTGGGGTAGTGCCAAGGATGCCGTTGCGCAGGGGCAACCGACGACCATCTTGCACTGTCATAACGTGGAGTTCTATGCCGCCGCCTTCGGCCGGTTGATCGTGGACGAGCGGCTGACGGGTGTGGCCGCAGCGCTCATGGACGGCCCGAACGTCCAGTTGCATCACACGAAGATGTTCATCAAGCCGCCGGAGAAGGGATCGCCCTTCCCGATGCACCAGGACTACCCGTTCTTCCCGCATCGGCGGCATAGCATGCTGGCCGCGATCATCCATTTCGACGATGCGCCGGTCGAGAAGGGCTGTGTGCGCGTCGTGCCGGGGAGCCACAAGCGCGGCCCGCTGCCGCACGTCGAGAGCGGCGGGTGGCACTTGCCGTTCGAGGAGTACCCCCTCGATGCGGCCGTCCCCTGTCCCGCCGCGGCGGGTGATGCCTTGTTCTTCAGCTACCTCACCGTCCATGGCTCGGGTATCAACGTGAGCAACGAGGCCCGGACGACGCTGCTGGTGCAGATGTGCGACCCTGCCGATCCCCCGACCGAAGGGGGGCATGAGGAACCGGGGCAGGGCTTGATGCTCTGCGGGACTAACCCCTTGGTGGGCACACCGTTCGTAGGCTAGCGATTTTAGGAGGAACAAGGGATGGCCACACTGACGCCGGAGGACGTGCGCTTCTATCACCAGCACGGCTATGTCCTCCATCACAAGCCCCTGTTTTCGGTGGAGAAGCACGGGCGGTTGCAGGACATCTTCGAGGAACATCTCGCCGAGAAGGGCAGTAAGCTCTCCGATGAGTTGGACACCCCGCATTTCCGCGATCCGCGGCTGTTGGAGTTCCTGCTCAGCGACGAGGTGCTGGATCTGGTGGAGCCGATCACCGGCCCCGATATCGTCCTGTTTTCCAGCCACTTCATCTGCAAGGACCCCTACACAGGGCGGGCCACGCCCTGGCACGAGGACTCAGCCTTTTTCGAGGGGCGCATGAGCGCCTACGACAAGATCGTCACCGTCTGGCTGGCCCTCGATCGGACGACGCGGGAGAACGGCTGCATGCGCGTCATCCCGGGATCACACGCGAATGGGTTTTCCGAGTATGTCACCGTGGACTACAGCGAGAATACGTTCGGGGCGCAGATCACGCGCGTCGACGAGTCCAAGGCCGTGTATTTCGAGCTGGAGCCGCAGGAGTGCTCATTGCACGACGGCCGTATCATCCACGGCGCAACGCCCAACACGAGTCCCTTCCGGCGCTGCGGCTACACGATGCGCTATTTCCCCGCGTCGGTCCGGTTCTACCCCGAGAAGAACCCCGCTGACTTCAAGATTTGGCTGGCGCGGGGAACGGACCGCGCCGGCAACAGCTACGCTAACGTCGGATGAAAAGGCACGCCACAGGCCTCTCTCTGCCCTCTTCGCGACAGCTAAGAGGGCACGGTTGCCGATAAAGCCCCGGTCCAGATGTCCGGAGTGCATAATCTCCGGTAGGCAAACAAGGAGGGAAAATTTGTAAATTCTAGCGAGGAAGTCAGCATGGATTATAGCGGTGGCACAGCACACCGCTCGGGCCACATGCCCGTCTTTTCACACAGAAGCGCAGCCCTGTCCCCCCTGTGTGGACGACTTGGAACGTGCCGCCCTCCCCGCTAGAAAAATGCTGAATCTCCCGATAGAATTTACAGCGAGCAGGGGGTGCCCGTCGGCGTCGTGCAGGAGCGTGAGCGCGCGGCAGCCGAGCACGGCCCCGCGCCGGGCGACGAGGCCGCGTGGGATCAGGCGATCGCTGTAGGGGGGAGACAACGATTCCTGCATTTTTGGGCCATTTGCTCCGACAGTACGGCAGCCGTGTCATGAACTCCCGGTTGTGAAGATCGGCAGGTCATACTCCAGCGGGAGTGGGACGCGCGCCATGTCTAGCGTGTAGCGCCCGAAGCGGTTCAGATGCGATGTCCGGTAGGGGCTGAGCGCGGCCACCGCCTCCCTGTCCAGGGGGTAGCCCTCGGCGTGCAGTTGCGCTAGTTCGCGACTGAGCGTGGCCACCGTCGAGAAGATCAGGCAATTGGCGACCAGGTGCGTATACTTCACCAACTTGCGCTGCTCGAGACGATCGTTCTCCGCGCTGAGCCCCTCGCCCCCGAAGGCCACCCACTGCACGAAGTTGTTGAACGACTCGTTCTTGTTCAGCGCAGCCTGGATCGTCACTCTGAGATCCGCGTCGGAGATGTAGTGGAGGAGGAAGCCGGTTCGTATCGCCCGACCGAGTTCCCAGAAGGCGTGATACAGGCGGTTCTTACGGCTGTAGGTCCCCAGACGGTGCAGGATCGTCGATGGCGTGAGCAATCCTTCCTTGATGGAGAGCGCCACACGCAGCATGTCGGGCAGGTGCGTGGCGATCAGGTCCCAGTCCACCGTCGCGGTGAAGAGTCCGTCGATATGCTCGTAGCGGCTGTCGGCTCTGGGACGGCACCAGGTCAAGTCCTTCCAGCCTCTG
>JAABUQ010005210.1_pt1 | contig 21061 bp, 26 predicted proteins | sample 5560001 | NCBI WGS metagenome assembly JAABUQ01 (sample SAMN10711888, study PRJNA513371) | rock metagenome | isolation source: Antarctica rocks | place: Antarctica: Victoria Land, Finger Mt nord | collected 2015-12-18
GGTTGCGGTCTAGGAGGTCGAGGGCTGGGAGGAGGAGGGTGGGGTAGAGGGCGTGGAGGGTTAGGAGGAGGGGTTTTGCGGCGGGGGGTGGTGGGGTTGGAGTTGTTTGAGAAGGGGGGGGGCGTGGGGGGGGAAGGGTGGAGAGGGCGTGGAGGAGGGTTGAGGGGAGGTTAGTGGGGGAGGGGAGGGTGGTGGGGAGTTGGAGGGGCATTTGGGGGGCGGGTTGTGTGAGATGCTTGGGGTTGGGTGGGGGAGTTGGAGGCGGGAGGCGAGGATAGGGGGGGTAATTTGTTGGTGGGCGGGTTGCTGTGGCTGGTAAAAGTTGCAACAGGGTACTCCGGACTATCTTCGAATAGCAAGGAAAGAAGCGCTTTGTGTTCGGTATAATTGATTTGCTATCTCTTCACCGGTGTATTTGATGCAAGAAACAATACAGTGTGATATATTGGTACAGAATTTCATCTAATACACGAAACCATCCATGCAGCCGCGCCACTTTTACATGCCCCTGACCGACAACAAAAACATACAGCAGAGGAATCCAGCCCGGTCTGAAGCTTTCTTTGGACGACGCGTGGGGCGACGGTAAATATTTACCGTGTCTGCTTCTTGTTCTTGTTCGAGGTGCGTTTCTTGGCTTTGTCGCCTTGTCTGGGTTTGGTCGTTTTCTTGACCGAATTAGTGTTTGCAGGTGCTGCTATCGTGGCTGCTACCGGGGCACGCTCGACCTGTCCAGGATCCTCGATTCGAGTGTAGAAGAGAGTCAATGGGTTGAAAGAATTCGTGTCACTCAAAGCGGCGGCTAATGTCGCTCTTTCGACGTACTCGTCATCAAACCATTTCCACCTTCCTATAGGGTCTTGTGCTATAATTTTATAATGGCCAGAATTGAGGGAGCCAGAGTGACGGATGACAGATGCAAGTCGATATTTGTGTGTCGTCGGTATCTCGAAGTAAGGCGTGAGGTCCAGTTCTCGGCCGAAAGGCATTTTTTTATTACTTTTCCTATAGGATAATTGGCCGCCTGATCGTTGAACGAGCTCGAACCTATTTAGTGCAATGACCAGAACCTCAGGGCCAGTGGTCAAGCGCTCCTGACGATCAACATCGGAAACTAAATCACATTGGGAATTACCACAGCGGCGCCCCAGGAGTCTTTCTGTACCAAACACTTCTTTGCGAAGGGCGGTCTAGACAGAAGCCACGGAGTCAGCATTGTAGTTGCTAGGTAGAGATTCAAGGCCAAGAAGGTCTCTCGAGAGCTTTTAGAATAGGGATATGTCTCAAAATTCCAAATGACTAGCAGTAAAGAAGACTCAGACACAGAGAGAACGTACATCTAGATTAATGACACTTGGATTCGCAAAGCGTACGTTCAATGCATACGCGCATGGTTCGAGGTTTCGGGAAACAACCCCACATCCAGGACAAGTGATCACACGTATAAAGTTGTGGCTCAATAGACTATCAACGACTGGTCCCTCCCTGATAATAGTCAGCAGTATCATGTATAGGTGAAGGGATTTTTCAGCTTACGTAGGACACTTTTCTATTATGGCATTGACAAGAGCAATGTAGAATTCGTTGGCATCTTGCTGCTCACGCCAGCTCCAGTCGACCCTGCCTCGGAATGCTGCATGAGTTAATGAAAGCTGGCCACGAATGGAAAATAAGAAAGGGGTCGGGCCTTATACTTACAATTCGTCGTCTTCAACATCTTGGTGAGAGAACCCAGTCTTTTCTGCATACGGAGCTTTATACTAGTATCATTGGGGTCTGTGTCCCAATAAAGGCAGCACACGGAACGAAGCATACATGCCACGCATGAGGCTTCTCCATTTCTGCACTGTTTGTAGTGGAGTTCAAGCCAATTGACCAATTTTGGGATGTGAAAGAGTGCTTGCAGTAGACTGTTTCGGTAGCAATGTACGCTGCTGTTTGGCATTCCTCTAGAAGTTGGATGGAGTGCCTGTCGATCCCATCTTGAAGAAATACGATCGGACTGTAAGATGTTTATTAGCGAAGATCTTGTCACTATCCTTGATACTTACGCGAGAGCGACGATTTCGTTGTATCTGACTCAGACGCGAATCCTGCAACACTCTCCGAGGTCGTAGATTCGGTGCCATGCTTTTCTCGTCTTCGAATGTAAGTCTTGTAGCCGGCACAAAGACAATTGGATTCCGTAAGAACTTTGTGATAGAACGAACTGGAAATTGGGGCGAGCCATTGGAAACGTCGCTATTTAGTCGCCCCATCGAGCCAACAGCAGAACCGTTAACCATTGTCATTTCCATTACTGTTCATACGAAGCTAGGTTCAAAGTAGTGCTTTGTGTTGTCTTTGATGAATAGTCAAAGTTTGCAAAGACAATAAAGGCGGGCTTTCATGAAAGTGGGCCAAAATGTGGTACCAACTACAATGATAACAAAGAATAGCCAGCAGCATATGTTCAAATGAAATGTCAACAAGCACGCATCAAGGGAGGTACACCAGAAGTCGTTTATTTTTATAGATCAATAGAAAGAAATCTCTTAGGAAGCAGAAGCCTGCGAAGGGATGCCAGCTGCAAGATATGGTAGACATTTGAGAATTTCGCTTCGTAGAGGCTAGGAGCGTGCCAGCCTCTGTTGTTCGACTAAAAATTCCAGCTGTGTATGATGTAGTCAAGGATCTCAGGCGCAGTGCTACAGTGAATCTTAAGCTAGTATGAGGAGGTCGCTGATATTGGAAGAGCGTGAAGCGGTCGATGGGTAGAAAGGATTCGAAGACATGTAATTTAAGCGCACCCTCGGCACAATATATTACCGTAGTGTAATATGAGCCTTGGCAAGATTGGATGAAGATGAGAGCGGTAGAAGAACGACTTACTATCACTATCAACTCAGATCAATGATTGCGTATCGGCAGCGGCAAGAGACTCCGCTGGCTCACGATGGCGTATGCAATCGTTGATCTTTGGCAGCACGGTGATGGAAACGTCCAAAGTCCCAGGTATCTCCGTTTTGGCTGTATGAATGAAAACATTTAACTGACTCGCGTGCTTAATCAGTCGAATATAGCGATCCCTCTAGTCTCTACCATTCAATTGGTCCGACGTTTGAGCAAAGACTTCCTCTTCGTAATTTACATTGGAATTCAACGTCACGACCCCTTCGATCCATATCCTCTCTTCACATCGACCTTGTCCCCGACACCAAGACTGCATCAGCCCACCGTCCGTCCTCTACTGGCAGTCTTCATGGAACTGCGAACGATGGCCAGGTGCCTCCCGCCGAAGCCTCGAGCCAGCAGAGGCGTCATCAAATTCCTGGGCTGCGCAAGACCCCGTACCTCAAGATCTATCTTGTCGAATGCGAAGATGTCGACACCTACAGGGGGACAACGAGGAAAGAGCTGCGTGATTGGGTCAAAGATCATACGCCATCAGCACAGAGTAGCACAGCGGCCAATAAGCAAGACAACCATGATGCATTTGAATGGCTCATCGTTCAGGTGGTACCTTCCTCCACCAATTCTTCTCGGCCCTCAAGCAATGCCAAGGGGGAAGCCGATGTCGGGAAAAAAGTCAACTCGTCTCGATGGCCATCGCGAACTTCCACAAGTGTGATCGAGAAGATCCGCGCCGACTTCAACGGAACATCCAAGGCCGCGATTGATCGTGTTGCGCAAATCCAGATAGCTGGAAGCACGAACGACGTCCAGACTGAAGGACGATTGGACTCGCAAGATGGCAAGAATGGATGGGACGATATGATATTCAAAATGAAGTCCCTCATTCTGGCGTCTTTCGATCTAAGAGTGCGCCAATACGAGGAAGACATCAAGGAGAAGGAGCTGCAACGAAATCTTCCGGGATGGAATTTCAACACGTTCTTCATCTTGAAGGAGGGCTTGGCTCGCGGATTCGAAAGCGTAGGCCTGATCGAGGATGCTTTGACCGACTATCGCGAACTCGCGGCTGGTTTGTACACCATTATCAACGAGCATGCTTTGGTTGATGCGGCGGAAACACGGGCTGCACCGTTCAAGGACTGCACGGATGACCTTCGCGAAGCATATGAACGAGCAGCTAATTCTTTGCAAGATACACCAGACAATTCTCCAGACTCACGTCAAGAACGGTTGGATCTAGGCTGCCTGCTCTTAGACGTGGATAGGAAGCCTTTCCGAGATCTCATTCTTGCAAATACGATATCGATCTTTGACTTTCAATGCTACGTATTTGCACGTCAAGTTTCCCTTCTTTCACGGCTTGCGAATGCAGATATCAAAGACGATAATTCCTCCGATGCCACAGAGACATCAAAGATAGCTGGCCCGTTATTGGCCAAGCCAAGTGACCAAGAGCCCGAGAATCTCTTTATTCTTGCGGAGATCTGCCAACTCTCGCTGGACTTCATCACTTCGACCGCTCATAGCGTACGACAAGACATTAGGGCTTCACAGCGGGTGTCTGATGAAGCATACGACACAGGCCTTGGTCTTAAAAAGTCTTCGTCGGATGACATTATGGAGGATCTCGTCGCATCGTGGGTGTTCTCTGCATGCGAGACAATTTTATGTATTACCGCGGCACGATCGCTCTCCTCACAAATTGATCCTCCTCTGCGACAGTTGAAGCATACCGCTCGATCTGGACGCACCAACAAAGAACATGCCTCTCAAGATATGGGAGCGACGAACCGAAAGAGGTTCCCTGATCGCTCATCTTCTCTGCCTTCTCATACGCCTAAAGAGTCCATTGATAATAGCTTCACATCCGTTACTTTTTTGGATGCCATGCGGCTACTACCTCCTGGTACTCCCCATGCAGGTTCTCATGAATTGGCAGCACAGCGAGGAGATTTGTTTGGTCTTTCACGGCGGACCCTTGACAGCCTTGCATATCACCATCGAGGGTGGCAGGGAGGACTTACAAATGCAGCCCTCTCTTTCGGGGGACCTGGTCAGGCTATGCAAGAAGTGGAAATGAGCGACGATTCGCAGGAAGAGTCAACGCCATCTTCCAATACGCTGTCCCAGACTCCCTATCTACATCAGTTTAATGGTATTGGCAACAAGTCTCTATTTTCGGCTTTGAGATCACGGGAAGACTATTACGCTGCACATGAGGTAACAAGTCGCTTCGATACAGAGTCAAGATGAAGCTGATTGAGTGCTTCAGGAATTCACTGCGTTAGCGTTAGCTCACTACGTGGCTGGCGAGAGAAGCAAGATGGCCGAGGGGATGACGGCAGATCTTGCTGTTATAAAATTGTCAGTATATCAATTTGCAAGCAATCGCTTGGAATCTGACAGCATGCAGCCGACTCGGGGATTATGGTGCAGCTGCCTCATACTTCAAACAACTGGCTCCTTTTTACAACGACAGAGATTGGCTGGATCTCGGAGTGACAATGCTTGACATGTGGGCGCAATGTTTGAGGCGTCTCGATCAACCTAAAAACTTTATTCCCATCGCTATGAGAACCCTTGCCAGCCACAATAGTAGGTTGAGCATGACTCAAAACACAACATGGTCCCTCAGAGACTTGATCACTGCTTCTGCTTCGCTAGACGACCAGATTGCAATCCCAATGCGTGGATATTTCACCAAAGTGAGCCTCAGCTCACATCTTCAACACCACCACCAACATGACGGCTTTCAATTAGCCTTACAAGCGACAAGTCTTCTGCCTGAGTCCTTCCAAGCTCAGTCTATAGGGTTACGCATTGTCAGCCTGAATGAGGCCGATCAATGTGACCTGTGGGTCGTCTCTGAAGCCGGGCAGGAGATAGAGCCAGGCATGAACCAAATGCTTCTTGGATCGAGGGTGCGTTATTTGATTACTCGTTTACGCAAGAAGACCTTCATTGACACAGACAGGTGATGCGGCCAGGATGGTACGCTTTGGACAAAGTTTTGGTCCAGGTTCAGAATCTTCTCTTCATTTATGATCCCTCTCCACCACCGGAGTCTCCCCTTTTCCCGAACACAACCCGGCCAATACCTCTAGACCAAGAGGACGACATTAGTCGAAAGCGTATACTAATTTGGGCACACTCTCGAAGCCTTGGAATATCAATATCTCACTCAGATTCCATTCATTTGTCTGAGCCACGGTCAATCCTTATAACAATTTCTGGTGGGCAAAAAGCGACTTCCACGGGTAGGCTTCTTTTACGACCTGGTTCTGCAGGCCTTCGGCTACGTACTGCAGAATCAGGCATCCTAAACGGAGACACGACCTTAGACAGACCTCAACCTGGTATCATCACGTTTGGTGTGCTTGCTGAAAAGAGCAGTCTGGGTATCAAGGTACCTTACAGCCTTGAGAATGATTCGAGGGACATCATCATTGGGGTGGAAATCGATTACACGACTGAAGATGGCGACTTTACATTCATCAGCAACGAACATGTGTCAATCATATTGCCTTTGGCTGTGAATGTTCAAGACATTTTCAAGCAAGACGCTTTGTTTTCCAAGTTCACTATTGGTACAGCAACATCAGTACCTCTTAGGGTAAAAAGGTGTTGTATTGAAGGAAATAGTGACATCGATGTGGTCTCGTCACCCCTTGGTGGTGGTGAAATTGATGTTTTTGCTCATCAATCTCTATCGTTAGTATCCAAAATATCCTACAAATCTCAGCGTCTGCACCAAAGCTCGCAAGAACTCAAAGCAAGACATAAAAGGCTATACCTCCAGATTGAATTCTATTGCCTAGACGAGGAGATACGCACAGCAATAGTGGCAGAGATGAAGATTGCCCTCGAAGATGAATATTTGGAACGGTATTCACGCCTTGTCATAGGGCAGCTTGAAGCAGTATTGCGTTGCAAATTTACAACGCAGGATCTAGAGACGATTGCAATTCTCCGAGAAGTCGAACTAGGGTCGTTTGAGGAGTATGAGTGGGAGAGAATTCTGCAAGGACTCCCGCCAAAGCAAAGCAGGGAGCTACAGTCATGGTTGAGAGACTGGCATCAGGTTTGTTCATCAAAATGTTCATCTTCCACAGCTGACACGCTGAACTGCTCTAGCAACGCAAGTCCGTTCTACTTGGAGGCAATGTTCCGCCGACGCAGCATCTAACTGTCCCTGTTGATATCCCTGAAATGAAAATCGTTCATACCGTTCGGTTCTCCATCCTCAATGAGATCGAATCACCTGACCCTGAGTACCTCTTTGCAATCATTGGGCAGGCTATGCCGATGGAACTGTCTATCAAATACACACAGAGATGGGCTCACGAGAAACGAGATACAGCAGCCATGGATTTCTGGTACGAAGTACATGCAACCCCAGACACATGGCTAGTAGGGGGTCAGCGGAAAGCTCGATTCAGTCTTAAGGTATAGAGTCAAGGATCCGTGGCACGACCATCATGCTGATCATCAAAACAGGAAGACGAACTTGTAAGCTTTGCAGTATTATTTCTACCGCAACGAACTGGGCACCTTCTATACCCGTCTATCGAAATTGGGCGAGTATCTGCGGATGAAAATAAAATCAAGCATGTAGATCAGGAGAATCCAGCACAGCCAGATATGTCCTGCGAGACCGACTATCTAAACCAAGGGGAGACCATTTTTGTCGCTGAAGACCTGGCTAGCACGACTGTGAGCCTTGATCTCAGCGGACCCTCGAGTGGAGCATGGCTGGTGGAGTCGAAGAGCCGGTAGTGCTCAAGACACGAATTCTATTGCATTACTTTCCGCCCCTCTCGGAGGTCGCCATGAGGCATGATAATCCTCAAGCTGTGCTGGTCCATCATTGTCGGTTGCACCGTCGAAGATGATTCGAGAAAGCAGCACTTCGATAGCATGTGCGGATATGGGGACTTTCTCAGCTTAAGAGGCTTGCAGCAATGATTTTGACCTAGAATAAGATAACCATGGCGAAAAGGAAGCGATATATCTCTCTGTGAAGTTTTCGCAGTTGTTGCTCGCAACAGCACGTGTCCATTTCAATTACGTACATCGGCCTATCTGTTGCACGGCAGCTGCAGATACCCTTAGCAGGTTTCTTGAGACTGTCAGCAGATCTCGTCGACTCCATTCACAACGACTGACTTATAATACTTTAAGAATAAGGCAATTCTAGCCGAAGGCCAGAGAGATCTCGCGCTACACGTCTCCCAAGACCTCCACAGCTTCAAAATCCAACACTTCGAACAACATCTAGCTCCATCGACTGAGTTCAATCGTGATCGCTGTGCGCAAAGAACAGACCCGCGTCAACGGAAAGAGCCAAACATGGCACAAAAGCGTTTGCACTCACCCATCTCCACAGATCTTCATGTCGGTTCGCTGATGTCCCAGTAGGCAAATCCTCGATGCTCTCCAGTGGCGACGAAGATATCTTCTCCCTCTCGTCAGCGAAAAAGCCCAAGACCACTACCTCTGGACCCCCACCCACAGCTTCCGACCTCGAAATGCCTTCCCCCAACGACCTCACCTCCATCATTCTCAAAGTCACAGAACAAGTCAGGGAGCTGCGCGCTTTACTCAACCAACTAGGAGCCATGAACGATAATTGGACGAACGATGCAAAGGAGGCTGCCTTGCTCGGTAAGATAGAGAAGACAGCCGAACGAGCGGCGAAGGTCGTAAATGGGCTACGCGGGTATCAAGGCGCAGATAAAACAGCAGGTAAGGGATTTTACCTCCAAATCCGTTGCTTGTGTGGTCAGCGCTCGTTTGTCGCTGACGAGATCTCCAATGAAAGCCATCCTGTCAGCAAATACGCACGCGCTGGAGCTACTTCTGTGCGCTCTCAGCCCGAAAGTATTCTTCAAGATGCTCAAATTGCCCACAGACAGCAAAGCGTGGAAGGAGAAGAAGCTTCCATTGAAACAGTTGGAGAACGCGGTAGGGAAGTTCGGGTCTTGGTAAGATACGATAATCTGCGTATTTGTTTGCAACGTGCTGACTCTTGTCCCGGGGATAGTCTTGATACAGCAAGCTCCGCATCTCGAGCGCACATGTTAATGTCAAGTGGGTGCCTGAGGAGCATTCGTTCCCGTTGAGTGGAATGTTTGAGTTCTAAGGCGGAGAGGATGTGAGGTTGTCACAGGCATGGGATCTCCTGTTGCTGGTGCTGTGTTCATCAGCGATGAAATACTGTGCGTTTCTGAACCTCTGTAGCAGAGGAAGACTTCAGTAGACATCCTGAGAGCACATTTGCTGGCCTGTCCTTTTCATACTTGTAGACTTCAACCACATTGCAATATGTAGCTCTGGCTACATGCTCGCTATTGAATCGCTCTTTATGGTTCCTGATTTAAAGTACCTCAGTAATCAACAATAATGCTTCTCTACGTTGCGGTGGCCTTAATGGATGACGCTACTTTGCCGGCTTTTTTGTATGCTCTTCGTTCGGATGATGCTGTTAGATTCCACCACTTAATCCCAGAAGTCAAAATGCTCCGATTGGCTTTATTTCCCCACACGTCATCGCCAAAGAAAGTGCCTCGGCATGTCGATAAGCGAGGGCGAGACCTTTGGAAGCTTGTCCAGGGTCCAGCCTAGCGCCTCAACAGTTCTGCGACACCGATCAAAGGGATCGTCATGAACATTTGGGCCAGAGTATCGGGTTGTTTGCGTGGCCAAACACTGAAAACCGAGCATGTCCATTCGGTCAAATCGATATTGTCACGTTGCATGCTCTGCTTGTCTCAGAGGGCCAATTGGACATGGCTGAATGCAACAGATGCATCCAGAAGCTCATGCAACCTGCTTCCCCAATGAACAGGCACACCGCAATCGTGAACATGGAGACTTCCCCGTAGCGGCTTGGTAGTAGATGATAGGCTTTAATGGAGCTGGAATGTCCCCGATCAGGCTTTTTAGGAAGGGGGCACAAGAAATGGAGAAGAGCTCGCACCTCTTTCTCCATCAACATCCATCCCAAAACGGGACACTGGACCAGGCGACAGATCTTTCAGACACCAAGATCACATCCTGTTCCTGATCTAATTTTTCAGCCTAAACCTCGGTAAAACCTTTCACCTAGCCCACTTTCTGGTGATCTTATGAAGCGTCATCTTCAACAACACGTCCAGTCTTTCACAACATACAACACTCCCTTCCTTCATTCCTTACGTCTCAACACCCTCTTGCAATTAGTCCTTGCTCGTCCATATCTTTACCACCAGCTGCATCAAATAAAAAAGCCATTGCTTCTTTGTTGGTAAGAAAACGTGCCAGGAGCTGTGTACGCTCAACAACGCTGACGATCAGCACAGCCGGTAAAGAAAGAACAAATCTTCGAACTCAACTTGCATCTTCGAGCATCCTCAACGGTCCTACATCATACATCATCAGTCATATCATACCCACATTGCACTAAAATCAACGACACAAAAATATCATGGCATCTGCCGCCCTTCCTCGTAAGAAGGACGTGCAGTTGACGGCCATGGGCAAATCCGAGCTGTCAAACTTTGCTTCAAAAGGGTCATCCTCGTCCGCTTCTCCAGAGTTCACTCCGGCAGCGCGTTCCGAGTCTTTGACCGATCTGTCCTCGGTCGAGGAAGATGGCAAGCCGGCACCTGTGATTGATCTCAAGAGCGTGAACACAAAGCTTACCCAAGACGGTACCATCAAAGACAAAGATGGCAAAGACCTTACTCTTTCCGACCACGGCACGCTTCTCGACACATACGGCAATGAGTTCCAGATTCCCGACTTCACCATCAAAGATCTCCGTGATACTATTCCCGCACATTGCTTCAACCGCTCGGCACTCTTGGGGTTCTCATATATTCTTCGAGACCTCATCCAAATCTCCGGTCTTCAGATGCTGGCATGGGCCTACTTGAACTCCGAGTACATGCCTTCTGAGCTCTTCCGTGGCCTTGTGGCTTGGCCCATCTTTTGGCTGATCCAGGGTGCCTCATACACCGGCATCTGGGTCATTGCTCATGAGTGTGGCCATCAGGCCTTCTCTGCCTCCCAGACTCTCAACGACACCGTCGGCTTTGTTCTGCACTCACTCCTGTTTGTTCCATACTTCTCTTGGAAGATCACTCACGCCAAGCATCACAATTCCACCGGCAATCTCGATCGCGACATGGTATTCGTTCCCAGCACTCGTGAGAAGTATGCCTCGAAGTTCAACAAAATGGTCCACGAGATAGCTGAGCTGGCTGAGGACGCACCAATTGTCACTGCACTCACTCTTATGGGTCAGCAGGCTTTCGGTTGGAACCTCTACCTTACTATGAACACCTCGGGTCACAACAAGCACGAGAACGCTCCGGACGCTCGCGGCGAGGGTAAGAAGAACGGCTTCATGGGTGGTGTCAACCACTTCGACCCCAATAGCCCTCTCTATACCAACAAAGATCGTAATCTAATCCTCTTGAGCGATGCCGGTCTTCTCATCACCATCTCAATCCTCACGTGTCTCGGCATGCATTATGGCTGGTCGAACCTTTTCTTCTACTACGTCATCCCATATATGTGTGCCAACAACTGGCTAGGTAAGCACCGCTCCTCGATCTGTTCAGCAATCAGCTAACTCCCCGAAGTGTACATCACCTACCTCCAGCACACCGACCCCACCCTCCCTCACTATAGCAGCGACGCCTGGACCTTCACGCGTGGCGCCGCCGCAACAATCGACCGCGATTTCGGCACCATGGGTCGCTTCTTCATGCACGACATCATCGAAACCCATGTGCTCCACCACTACTTCCCTAAGATCCCGTTCTACTACGCCCCCACAGCCTCCGCGGCCATCAAGCCCGTCATGGGCCGTCACTACCGTGCCGACACCGCTGGCGGAACGTGGGGTTTCCTCTCAGCACTCTGGACCTGCGCTCGTCTCTGCGTCTGGGTTGAGCCTTCCGAGGGCGCCAAGGGCGAAGGCCAGGGCGTGTACTTCTTCCGTAACAACAACAAAACCGTCGGTCCTTCACCTGCGAAGATGGCCGCGCCAGATTCCGGATCTTGAAGTCTCCACTTCACACACAGCAAATTCACCATACCACATCAGCACGCGCAGCTAGAATCAGAACGCCATGGGTTATGAATCACGCAGCGCACCATTCCAGCGAAAGCTCGGCTTGCTCCAACGCACCCACGTTTTCTCTGAACGGTATCATCGATACCACTCGAAGCATTCGGCCCGACATCACATCACACGACAGTGTCACGGTGTTACGCCTCCACATCCAGCAATGCTGAGGCGATAGCAATAGCAAGAATTCGGCTCACACTTGATCCGAAAGGAACGCATTCTATTCGCACGAATAGAGGGATGGAATCTCCACTCGGCCCCCCACACAATACGCCGCACCACCACAACATGTCCTTCCCCCGCTGTGGATCAGCACTGCACCTTAAACCCATCACCCAGCACCGTTTCCTTCTTACCCTTCATGTCAATACTTGTCTCCATAGATTTTTTTCAAGACCGAGAGATTCCCCATCTGCACAGTGCACAGATAGAAAAGTCGGCTAGATCCGCGAGAGCAAATAAGAATGGAATAATGTTTCACCACAACGTCCCATCTCTGAATCCATGTGACTGTCTGATCTTCCACCTTCCTGCCCACGTAGAACTCGACTCGCTGCCGACGGAAACGGACTGGGTTGCAGAAGGACGCACTCACTGCACACAGCGCCATCCTGCGGCAGTGCTTGCAAAGCATGTTTGTCATCGCGAGCCCCCCCCGCTCACTCTCAGCCCCATCCCCGCTAGAGACGGCTCCCCTCCCTTCCCCTCCCGTTCCCCCACTTATTTCACCCCCTCACCTCCCCTTCCTCCCTCCACCGCTCACACCCTCCACCAACATTTTACTCCTGCAGCCCCGGTGCACGTTTACCGCTGGCATGCGGCAGCGTGACTACCTAGGCGGAGCAGCTGCCCCGGAAACCAGAACGGGAACGGTGAGCTGGGGAGGGAGCGGGGGGGGCAAGTGGGTACGTTGGTCTACTGGTAATGATATATAGATGTATAGGTGGGTATTTATACATCCTTGCTGAATGGAAGATAATACGTGACTGTGACTGTGACTGCTGGTTGAGGAAAGTGCTACTGCTTTGGGATACGGGTGAGGGGTCAGGCGTGGGTTGTTGATGTGCCTTTCTACTGAGATGCTGAGGTCTTGGGATTTTAAGGGGAATGTTTGCTCGCTTGGTGGAGACTCGATGGTCCCTTAGTGGTCTTGCGATGCTTCCTCCTACTCCTCCTTTTCACGAATGTTATGACTGGCGTCAGAGAATAAGCAGTATACATCTTACGAAATGCCAATCCGGCGAAACCTTATGACGGTTCATCAATCAATTTGTCGTTTTATAGATGATAGCTTAATCCTTGCCTTCCTGCCTCTATACCTTATATTATTGTCATAACCCTTCTGGATTACCGAGTCAGCTTTACATCAGACCGCAAGCCGAAATATTGAAACGAGAGCTTTATCAAGCCATAAAGCAGGTCTAAGGAGGCCATACTCACTCGGTATACTCAGATACGCTTCCTATATAGCACTTCCAAGGCGGTCTTGCAGCATGCCTTTTCGTCGATGCCTGCACGTTCAGACAATGCCTTCAGAGATTGCTTCCATGAAGCTATACACGGGCCGGGAATCCTGGATGCAGGTGCGCCTGAGGTCGAGAGCAATGTCATCTATTACGATACCACCAAGACTGTGAGTACAGTAAGGGTGGCGGCACCAATTTTAGCAGACGTGTCTCTCATGAGAAGGCCATTTTTCTTTTCATCACCCTAGGCCTGCAGAAGGCCTGGAAGCGCTGTCTCTACAAGACCTCGGCTGGAATCGCAACCTCATACCAAGACAATGAACCAGTCTAGTCTCACCTCCTGGCGACAGCCGCGAGAAATTGGGTTGCTCGTAGCCATGGTTAGAAATAGCTCATCCACCCTGATATACAAGGGTGCCAACGTACATGAGATCGCTGAGGACAACAAGCCCATATTATAAGGACCAGCCCTTCCTCACGATCTATTGTCCTACCTGTACAACTGCGCCTCTCAAGGCAAGTCCGGTGATAGGATATTCCAGGCATGAAATCATCAAAAATCGCAGCTAGAATGTGGATGAATATATGAAGCTAGATATTGCGATACGTGCTCCCCAACGGCATATCTTGGAGCAAGTTCATCTTGTCTGGAACGCGGAAGGTGTACCCAGCATTTCCTCGGACTGGTCAATCCCCCAGGACTCTCTTGTATCTTCATCGCAAGCTGAAGCAAGAAGGACGATGAACACCCCAATTGAAAACAACACGACCGGCTCTTCCAGGCTTCAAATAGCAGCTTCGAAACCCCTACAAAAGCACAGCCTCGCACAGCAACACCTCCCCTATTCATACTACCATGGAGCCAGGCAGCGCAAAGACGAGCGCATCATCCGACGAAGAGAAAATTAACCTGCCAAAATTGCTCCTTTCTCCAAAAACGAAATCGTCTCTGAGGATCCCCAGCGCCTGGCCAGCATGGTACGAACGACTTCCACTAGCCAGCACACATCTTGTCTACAGCATCTGAAAATCGCACCGTCAATGGGATTGGACGAAGTGTAGGAAGGGGGGGATAGCGGTGCCTGATCCTGAATCAGGAATGTTTCTGACACATGTACATACATTCCAGACACATATATAGATAATCCAGCTCCCCAAGCGGCAAGCGTCGTGCTGGATCGGGGAAAGAATCAAGCCTCGCTTCCAAAAAGGCACCCGCGACCCCAAAAGTGAGCACCACAGGAAGTCGAGAGCGAAGCAGCACGATCAATGAATACCTTGTGTACACTACCAACACGCTCAGGCTCGAGCGCAGCAATCCCGATGCTACTGTACTCGTGTGGGATGTTGCCTGAGCGTGCCCCTCGCACTCCTCGTCACTTCGGTAGCAGTAAGCAAGAACCGCAGGCATCGAAAGGCTGTGCCCCGTCCCCCAGGTCTACTTTCTGAAGCAGGCGAGGCGAGGCGAATACAACATATTACTAAAAGTCTTCCAAATAACCGTAACGGGGAATGAGGCCGCCGATCCTCGGCTTGCTCTCTCCTGTTCCCTGCATACTCCCCGGTGCTCCCCCAGTGGCTCATCTTGCTCTCGTGCTGCGCCCATGGGGTCGTTTGGTGCTCCTTTTAAAGCGGCCTTGCTTGGTATGCCGAATGGAAACGGCGATTCTTGATCCTGCGTTCGGGGTGTAGATTACATATATAGATATCTCTACCAGACTTGGTTACAAACGGAGTGTGGGATGGCAGCTTGGGGGAGGGGACTTCCACGGCGGTAGGGGAATTGGATAATTGGAGAATGGTTCAAGACATTTGTTTGCATTCATGGAAAAGCTGTTGGTCCATCTCCGGCCCACACCACACTCTTGCCCCATATGTCGGAAACACCGGTATGAAAGTTTCCTGAAAGGAAGGGCTCCATGCAATCCCTAGCGCTTGGAGAAATGAAGAAATGGCTTCGTTCGTAAAAGACAGGTTCATACATCGTGAAGAGAATGCGGCCGTTCGTGGGGACACGTCCTTTGAAGTTCCGTGGTGAAAAGTTGAATAAACTCCTGGTATGAAAAGGGGAATTGGAAGACTGAACGCTTTCCGCCCATGGAATCCGAATATGCTGTAACAGAAGCTCGAGGCTGTAGGGTAGTTGTACTTTTACACTGCTGCGAATATGGGAGCGAGTGTGAAGGTTGCCGCCCTATGCGAAAATGCTGATGATGATGCGAAGTTGCTAGTTGGATAGATGAGGAGGATGCATGTTGCTATGCGAGTGGTGTGGATGCGTAAGGGGTACATGGCTGTGAGATTGCTGAAGAGGGCAGGTCAGGGGTATCTTGAAGTAGACTGTTTTCGCAGTGTGGGAGTAGTTGTGATGATCCGAGAAATGTTGGATGAACATGGTAGGAGTCTGATCAAGCGCGACGATGGACATGGTGGGTACGGGGCCGGCGTGAACTGAATCAGAAGGAACCATGTCAGCTTCATTTTCAGAATTGTTGGCTTGTAAAACTGACTTCTTAGGAACGAGCGTATACTAACTTGGAGCGAAGACTCTGAGCATCAATAGTAGAAAATGACCCGTTCGCTCGTTTGAATACTAGAGGAACACTCAAATCCTCGCCTAAAGCATTGTGAGGATCCACCATTTTCCCGTCAAAGTTCTCAACCTGGATCACATCCTGCCCGTGATAGGAGATATCAGGACGCCTGCCGCTCTGCATACGGCTATCGAGGCTGGATTGATCGAAGGCAGAGCCGTGGGCTCGTTTTGTCTGGCTTGCGGATTGGGGAGTTGATGAAGAGTAGGGATTGTAGCTTGAGGAGGTGTGACTTGATGCGCCAGCTGAGTAGGGATTTTGGGGTCCTTGGGGCATTGCTGATGTCGCGGACACAGGCTCGTTCTTCAGATCCATTGGAGTGTGCGCAACCAATGTAGTGATCGGTGGCAGCGAGGGCGGCGGTCCTGGAGGTTTCGTATTGATAGGAGTCAGGGACCTTGATGGCGATTGTTGAGATATCTGTTGTTGGAGAGCCGGGTGGCTTTGAGTGTAAGATGCCTCGGGCATGTAGGAGCGGACTGGGGTCATGCCAGCCGAGGCACGGCGATGGTCATAGGAAGATGGGCTGTTGTCCACGTAAGTAGGACATTGACCGTAGGGTGACTGCGGCTGCTGAGGCTGCGATGGAGGATAGTTGAAGCTTTGAGGAGCGGACATCTGGCGAGCGTGAGTGATGGAAGGATTCTGGTAGCTAGGACTAATCTGGGTGTATGAATGAGGCAACGCAGGTGGCGGTGGTGGCGGTGCTGCAATCGTTGGGGTCTGATAGTGCGAAGTGAGTGGGCCTCCAAAGCTAAGATGAGAATGATATGAACTGGCAGAGTCCGTTGGCGCCGGCGGAGGAGGTTGTTGGTAGCTTGCTGGCTGACCGTAGGGGCCCTCCGGAATCGACAGCCGACGTACAGGATTGTAAGGCGTCGGTGCATCTATGCTGCTGTTGCTGATGGATCTTGATCGTTCCGGAGCCTGGCGAGGTGTAGCGTAACGGTCGGGGGGATAGTGGCGCTCATCAATCACTTCTTGGTAACGCTCAGTAGCCTTGTCCCGCCGTCTCATGCGCACATCACGGCGTATCCGGACACGGCATCCTTGCTCGGCAACCATTCGGCTGAGTGAGGTGCTCTCCTTCAGACCTGGAAACTTCTTTGCACTGAACACCACAAATGACTGAGACTTGACCTCCAACCGGAAGTGGACATGGGACCGAGGTGCCAGGGGATTGCTAAGTAGGAGCTTGTCTCTCGTGTTGGGGCTGCCTTCCAGTAGATCAATATCGACATCCTTAGGATCCTTGAGCTCCTCGTAAAGATTGAAGCTCAAGCGGTATTTTCCTTCGTGCCGAACAGAAAGATCTGGAAAAATAAAGTATCCAGCAGCATTTGGACGATCGAGGTATGCCATTCCAGCCACAGGCGTTCCAGTGAGGACGGGTAGTGTATTGTTTGTTGAGACAACGCGACCATGCGCCATCGGACGCGCATTCTCCAGGGTCGTGTAGAGGAAGAAGTTTGCATCGTGCGCAAAGGTGATATCCTTTTGGTCGTCGCCATCGCATTCGTATATTTTAAGCTCGACAACGGGAGGTGGGTCAACTGGGCGACGGTCTGCGGATGCTGGAAGATTGTTAGTCGCTTCTTCCGATGCTCTTTCAGCGGTGGACTTACACTTCGCCCCAGAACCGCATGCTCTTGCCTGCTCTGGCTGTTGGATGACCTCCATCTTGTACAGAAGATTTCTTCCATCTCTCGTGGTTCGCCTGAATGAGCTCTTGGTCTCGTTCGCGACCGCTATCACCGTTTCCATGGCTGTAAATATGCTGAGGACTGGAAACCTCCTCACGTTCCACCCCGGACACGAGAGGCCAAACCAATGTTTTCCCGGAACGAGAGGTCATGCAATTCTTGAGGACTTGTTTCGGACTCGTCGTCGGACTCGAAATCGTTGGAATTTGACCCGCTACTGTGACCGACGTGAACTGATTGAGCCGGCCGGCAGCGAGTTTTCGAGACGATCAGCAGTGATGCGACGTAAGCGCTTACACCTGGATTAGCCGGCGATGTTTATGTAGTATCAAGTAAAGCAAGGCGAGTCCTTGCTGACTGGTGAGATCTGTCAGGCTTCGACCAAACGACCGGGTACAGCCGATCAGACAAACTCAGCCAGAGACTCGGGACGGTAAGGGTGAGCAGGCTCGTGTGGTGCGCGACAACGGTCTCACGAGAGAGAGAATTGTGGTTTGGCGCGTGGTGAGATGGTGTAGATTTATTGTGGGTTGGGTGGAAATGTAAGGAGCAAGATTTCTCTCTTCCTCTCTTTTTCTTTTTTTCTCTTTTTCCCCAGTGACGAGGTGGTGTTTTAAACTCGGCGGGTAGGGAACCTAATCTGCCAGCACGGGACCGACGGAATGGTGAGTGGATGCCTCACTCTCTAGCCCCAAGGATTGATGGCGCCCAAGAGGGTGATGGGAAATGATGTATGCAGTTGAAGAGAGAAGAGCAAGGACAGAGAAAGATGAGAAGCTGGGCGATGCAGCCGAGTAGTACAGAGTAGGGACAATGGTTACCTTAGTGTGCATCACCTTCTTCACTCTCCTCGTCTGCAGCTGTCCCAACTTTTGGCTTTTTAGTCCCCACTTTGACGAATGAGACGGATTCAAAGTCTCCCGGGACAGGGAAAGTCAAGATGGGGAGGCAGCTAGACCGCTCGTGGGCAAGGTCGGAAGACTGGCCCCAAGATCGGTGCTGGGCCTAAAGAAACAGCAGGGTCTAAGCCTACTAGGGGGTCGCTGGTGTACAAATCTAAGGTGCCGCTGGTAAGGTACCTACCTACCTACCTTAGGGCGATTTGGCTTTTCTAGGGGGGGGCTCAGAAGGCAAAGCTAGGGAAGGAATTCAGCCTTTGCGCCCAAATTCCAACAATGCGCAAAGATGAAAGTGACCATTGCGTATGACGTAATTCTTCGATTTTGGCGAAGAGGTACATATCCATACAACATGAGATAAATCGGGGTTTATTGTTGGGTCCGGCCCACAACAGAGGCACCTAGCTGGCTGCGACTTCGGTAGGTACTGTACGCACGTCCTAAAGAATAAAACACCCATGGTCCATTCGCTATCGATCCCATCATCGGGCACTGTCTGTAGGTCAACAGTGATCAACAGTGCAGACGGCGGGAACTGCAACAGGCCGAAGAAGGTTCCGAAATGTTGTGTTGACGGACTGAGATTTGGTAATAGTACTACTTGGATCATGAGACTCGGGTTATTGGGAAGAAGGATTTCCGCAACTTTGTCTTTGGGCGATCCCCAATCCTAACCGCTCTTTCATCATCCCAGGAGTTCGGATAGCAGTTGCTAATCTAGCACGGCGGAGTGCTGATTGGAGTCAAGCAAATCGACGAGTATTTTCATGAATCTTCCAAAAAACCTTCCAGCCGAGATCGACATCTTAAGCTCCAACCGAAGTCGTCCAAGCTGCCATGATATTCGTGTCGCAGCAAGTGGTCAAAGGCGCCAGAACACAGCGTTCTCTCCATTGGTCTTGGGTGGCTTTGCTGAGGTGCTACCTTGACCTTGCAACTGGTTTCATGAGGCAGAGCCAATAGAAAATGCTACTGCACCTTGCAACGCTCTGCACACGCCCTTAACCCCCAGGCAGCAAAGGCGATCGACACGGCCCTCCAGCCGCAGCGGTGGCACTGTCTAATTATTTTTGGGCCGCTTGCTAGGCTTTACCAAGCCCGGGGGTTGCCCAAACCGACTTAAGTCTTAAAGTGCTGGTTACTCCTGTAAGCGGCCACAAGGCTCCTTCAATGGTACCAACCTAATCAATGGCGGAATCCATCCCTTTCGCGCCGCCACTAGAGTTATCATTCCGCCGTGTATGGAAGAGATCTGTGGCAAGAAAGTCGACAATTCGTCATCTGATGATAGTCTTCCAAGCATACATATTGTGATTGTTGACGTGCAAATCGTATTCGCGCTGCCATTGATCTGGGTCCAAGGAATTCCGCACCCGCACACCACTATTGACTAAGGTATTGAGAGCGAACACCCACCATCACCACTTTTCTACCGCAAAGAATCCTTGACGATGGCATCTCAAGTGGAGATATCACCCCGGCCATCCCGCCGGATAGAGTATCAGCATCCTGTCAACATCTATAGCCGCAAAAGTCTAACGCTACCTTTCCTTTAACTTTGCCGGCAGTGATATCTCTCCACATTCGTTGTCGCCATCCAACCAGCCGCGAACACGGTAGACCTGCACATGCAGGTCAGTGTTTTAGGACCAGCATATTTATCTTCAAGCAGAGCCGTTGAAGACTGCATGACCGATCGGCTGTTGCTCCTCTCGCCTATGCGCAAGCTCCAGAGGGAAACCTGGAAAGTCGACCGTCGCTCTTCTTGGCGGATGTGGGACACTGGTCTACTCCACGCTGAGCTCGGTTGACCAATGGCATCATGAGCCTACGATTCTTTATTGTGTTTCTTTGATGCTGCACGGATAGAAAAATCATGAGTCTTGTTCATGTCGATCTGTTTATTTTAGTATCCAGATTCGAGCCATGATCTTGCATCTCTCCTTCAAATGTATTATTTGTACATCGTTTTTGTGACAAGCTCCCATCTTCCCTCTCCATTGTAATCATATCTGTTCTGCTCTTAAATTCCATGAATCATGACCACCCTCGCTCTAAGCATTCGCAGCCCCGATACCCTCGTCCAATTCCGCACCCCTCACAAAATTTTGCATATACTCAATATGATGACCGAACCCCCCTTCCAACCACAATCTCTGTCAACCACAACGATCTAACATCCACACCAAAGAACCAAAAACACCTCTCCGCACCCTTACATAGCTCAACCGAACACCGCTCCCGAAAACTTCTTCCCAAGCATCATCCGAACCAAGTGAAACACCATTCCACGCTCAAAACCCCACCAGCGTACCCCAGTCCTCATCTAGAGTCCTCTCCCTTACCACCACCCCAATCGAAGCCTAAATCCCCCTCTCCACCCTTT
>JAABUQ010005212.1_pt1 | contig 21059 bp, 26 predicted proteins | sample 5560001 | NCBI WGS metagenome assembly JAABUQ01 (sample SAMN10711888, study PRJNA513371) | rock metagenome | isolation source: Antarctica rocks | place: Antarctica: Victoria Land, Finger Mt nord | collected 2015-12-18
TTGGAAGGGGAGGGGAGGCGGCGCGGCGGGAGAGGCGGGAGCGGGGGGGGAGGGCTGTGGGGTGGGAGGTTAGTTGGTGGTGAGGTGGGGTGTGCGGAATAAGGGTTGTATGGTCGAGGGGGAGGGGGATGGGGGAGGGGGATGGAGGGGAGAAACCTTTGGAGGTGGGTTTGGGCTTGGGGTGGGGGACTTTGGCCATTGTTGTTTTGGGGGTTTTGGGGGTTTCGGGAGTTTTTGGGGCGTTGATGGAGGTGGGAGGTAGGAAGTGGGATGTTGGGGTGTGGAAGATGTGGTGTGAGGGATAGTAGGGTTTCAGGGAAGGTTAAGTATTGTGGAAGGTGGGTTGGTGGGTGTGGGCTGTTGAGGAAAGGAAAGTTTTCGAACGGGGTGTAAGGTTTTTTGAGTGCGAGATCTGCGGGCAAAAACTCCAAGATTTCGCGATGTTCTGTTGAATGGCGTTGGTCTACAGGTTCACTGGCTTATTGGGATCGTAGAGTGCTATGTGTGATACAGCAGCATGTTGCAGCTGGGAGACTCAGCCCGCGATGCTCCTACTAGAGTGCCACAGTCAAAAGCCTATACGAGATTTGGACCGATGCAACCAACGCCTTGACAGATACTCTACAACAGGCCAGCATCAACCCATAGGGCGACAAATTACGACGCAAGTATCAGAGTCCAGTCTCATCACCACCAACAGACAGTTACCTCTATTAAGGCTTTACTACGACGACCAAGTCTCTTCTCCAAGCCCTCGCACAAGGCGAGCAAGCATGATGAAAAGAAGATTGAAGACCATCAAAAATTGCGGCCTAAAGGTCACCGAAGTGAACTTAATAGCTCGTACCGCCGCGATGTGCAATGCAGGGTTTGAATTATACCGAAGCGGCTTTATGATCCCGCCAGGTAGGCCAAGGTAAGTATGCGGAGGGAATAGGATGTAAAGGTTGAGAGGGTTTATGTACTTAACTAGAGCGGGCCGGGTAGCGGGGAGGGTGAAACTGGGAGCGCGCTAGGGACTTGATAAATTGAAGTTTGATACTGCGTGGGTGGGGCTTGTGCTTTACCTCGTATCACTTGAATTCTTACTCCTCAGAATTACTTTACGGTATAGTTGTTTGCGATGCATTAGCTGTTGCATGTGGCGTACTTCAGCCTTCTTCTCCCTTCTAAGTTTGTCCTCTCGTCTTCCCCAACATGGCCTCCAAACGCATGACTGCAAACCCCATTAAGCCCGCCCGCTACCGCCCCGGCAAGCCCGTCGCTGAGGAACACTCCTCGTCCGAAGAAGAAGCGGAAGACTCTCAAGACGAGGAAGTCGAGCAATCCGCCCCACAGACCAAAGCCCCACCACCAAAAGTAACGTCCTTCCCCTCAGATGCCACGCGCATAGCCAGCAACCTCAAGAAAGTCGATCTCAACGAACGCCGCAAGCAAGCGGCTGCTAGAGAAGCTTTAAGACAAGAAGCAGAGCAAGCTGCTAGAGCTAAGGAGGAAGAGGGATTCGAGACTGAAGAGAGTGAGGAGGAGGAGGACGAAAGTGAAGATGGAGGAGAGAGCGCCAGTGAAGAGAGCAGTAGTGAGGACGAAGCTCCTCAGAAGCTGATACGGCCTACCTTTATCAAGAAGGGGCAGCGGAAGGAGGACACAGTTGCGGCAGCGCCTACGAAGACAGAAGAGGAGCATTGGGCGGAAGAAGAAACTCGGCGGAAAGAGAAAGCTGATCTTCTGGTGCAAGAGCAGCTAGAGAAGAACGCCGCTGCGAAGGCTGCAGGCAAGAAGTATTGGGACGACGACGAAGATGAAGAAGCCGACCACGTGGACGACACCGACGGGCTTGACCTGGAAATGGAGCGCGCGGCGTGGAAGCTGCGGGAGCTGAAGCGGGTGAAGAGAGCTCGGGAGGCGATTGAGCTTGCGGAGAAGGAGCGCGAGGAGGTGGAGCGCCGACGGAACCTCAGCAAGGAAGAGCGAGAGGCTGAGGATGCGGAACATCTGGAGCGACAGAAGGAGGAGAGGGAGGGCAAAGGCAAGATGGGCTACATGCAGAAGTATTTCCACAAGGGAGCGTTCTTTCAGGATGATGCTAAAGCGGAGGGGTTGGATCGGAGGGATATCATGGGCAGTCGGTATCAAGACGATGTGTCGAATAGGGAGCTGCTGCCGCAGTATATGCAGATCAGGGATATGACGAAGCTGGGGAGGAAGGGCAGAACGAAGTATAAGGATTTGAAGAGCGAGGATACGGGGAGATGGGGTATGTTTGAGGGGAGAGGTCCGAGGCGGGCTGATGGAGGTTTGGATGAGAGGTTCATGCCTGATAGGGATGGTGGAGGGAGAGGAGCTTCTGGTGCCAATACCATGCCTGTCGGTGAGAGGAGGAAAGCGCCTGAGGGCGCTCCTGATGGTCCGAAGAGCCGAGGGGATGATTTCGAGCGAAGAAGAGACGACAGGGGCCGAGACTACTCCAATACAAGAGGTCGAGGTGACGGAGATGATCGAAATCGATACAGAGATGATCGGACAAGTCGCCGTAGCCCTCCGCGAAGACGCTCATACTCACGGTCGTATTCGAGGTCACGGTCACCTTCACCGCGAAGAGATCGATATCGGGACAGGGACGATCGAAGCAGAAGGAAACGGAGTCCGTCTCCATACAATGACCGCTGTTCCGACAAGCGGCAAAGAGTAGATGCTAGGTAGCAGCTCCAGCTCCTAAACATCCACCAAAAAAATCATATACCATCCAAAACTCCTCCGCTATGCACATGCCCTTGAATCCTCATCATGCAATATCGCTCTCCCCGCCCCCTCCCTATCAACCCACTCCCATCACCCCCCCAACAACTTCTCCCTCTCCACAACCCCCTCCTCAAACCTAATCAAAAACACCGTCTTCCCAGGCCACATCTCCCCCTCCGCCCCTCCCCCCTCATTCCCCACCCAATGCGCACTGACCCCCGCCCGCATCCCCAGCCCCGCACACACCCCCTCCACAATGCCCGCCACGAACGCCGCGCAATTCAGCTGGCTCATCTCCTTCGGCACGCTGATGTACTGGTTCACCAACGGCTCGTTGTCCGTGATCATGTACTCCGTGGGGTTCGTAGAGCTCGCCTCGATGGCGTCGGCGGGGCGCGCGAAGAGATGCATCCAGAGCGGGCGGGCGATGAATTGCAGGAGGGGGAGGATGCGCGTGGGGCGCGGTTGGGGGGGGGAGGTGGAGGAGGAGGAGAGGGTGGGGGGGCGGTGGAGGAGGAGCGGGAGGAGGCGCTGGCCGAGGGGGAAGCCTTGGATGGAGAGTCTGTGGTCGATTAGCGCTGGCGTGGATAATCACGAAGAGGATGCCCAGGGGGGGGGGATGGTACCGTCTCTCAAGGTCTTGGATCCCGGTCACGCGTTTCTGTGCGTAGCTCACCATCTCGGCGAAGAGGTAGGCGAAGCTGGCGCGGCTGAGCTCGGCGGTCCGTGTGCGGTTCAGGTTGCGGTCGTAGATGCTTTTGCGGTTGGAGGGGCAGCGCAGGCCGGTGGGGCCGGCTTGGGAAGCGGGGCGGGTGGGAGGTGCTTGAGAGGAGGCGGGGGGAGAGGGAAGTGCTTGAGAAGCGGGGCGTGAGGGAGGTGCTTGAGAGGCGGGGCGTGAGGGAGGGGCTTGGGAGGCGGGGCGAGAGGTTGGTGGGGTGGGTTGTTGGGTTTGGGTGCTGGGGAAGGAGGAGGTTGGCTTTGTGGACGCCATTGCTTGTCGTTTTCAATGGTGGGTTGAGGAGAGGGGGAGATTGGAACACTTTAACCTAAGGGACTGTCTGGTGAAGCAGAAGTACTTACCCTCGAGTCCTAGAAGGGAGCCTTAGGGCTGATCTACAGCGCTAACAGGGGCGAACGAGGAAAAAGTAAGCTAGAACATCGTTGATGAAGTACTCATAGAAGTACTGCTATGACCTCTTGCCCGCCTTGATCATCAAAATCAACTCGATTGGCAATCATAGTAGATCCTCATTTCAAGCCCTCGGTATGTCCTCATGTCCTATTGTACGCTCAGAAACTGAACATAAGCACAGTTCCAACTCCATTCGACTTGTATATTTAGACCATGCTACCTCTCACTCAAGCGATCCTTCGTAATCGGTTGCTGACGCCAATCACGTGTGACTTTCCTGAAGAGCAAGCCCACGGAAAGGACGGCGTTGGAGACCCATACACAGACGAGCATAATGGTAAATCTTGTTTCAAAAATTAGCTACGTAGGGGAAATTCGAATCAAGCCTTGGAAAACGTACGCTTCGGACAAAACATCCCAAGCGGGAGCATTCATCAGCTTCCCAAACTCGAGAGTCGCCAAAGTCCAGACTCCCTAACAACACATCAATAAGCGATTCGACGATTGAGAGGAGAACCATACGGTTGGAAAGACCGGACTCCACATCGAGATATCGTGGCCCAGATTCTTGATCCCTCCACCCTTGAACAAACCTAAGTGAATAGACTCGACCAAAGCGAAGGCAACCCAAAACGCTCCGTAGCCCCAAAGCACAAGAGCGAATAGGATACTGGCTGCTTCGACGATGTTGCCATCATTCCCCGTAATAAAGCGACCTTTGTTGTAAACTCCGAAAGATCCAATGCCTGGCGATGCTGCGCTAGTACCCAGAACCATCGCGGCATACGATGCTTGACCCAAGGGCCCGATGATGACATAAGTCAAAGGTGCCTTCGAGCGAGGAGGCCAGCTACCATTGAGCAGGCGAGCTATGTATACAACTATCAGGGACAGAGCAAATGGCAGGCCCAAGCCGATCATGATGTAGCCAACAATAATCATTGGTACCTGCATACGGGCTGTGATATTCGCGGCGAATGAAATAACTCCGCAGGTTGCCGCGGAAGCGAGAGCAGCTATAGCTGGTAAAATTACAGTCGGAGGCATGCTGTCGATCCCTGGAGCGTGGTACCACATATAGACGTACGGTATGCCAACGGTGGCAATGAAGGCAACTCCAACGGCTATCCAGCCCAGGGCATAAGCAGCCGTCCCCCACCCTGGTCCAAAGGAATGGGGACACACTAGAGCAACCATGTCGACGATCTATAAGTTTTCAAATTCAGTGTTCCCCTTCTTAGTCCATCAAATAGACAGGTCAGAGTCTCTTGATACACCCAAACGGGGTCAAAATCGCTCAGGAATAACAACTTACACTGCTAAAGGTGATAGACGCACTAGCCAGGCAACACACCTCAACGATATTGGAAGTGAGCTCTTGCCGGGTAGTCTTGGAGAACATGCATGCTTTGACAACATATGTAAGACTAAAGAGTATCGCGAGCACGATGGTCAGGAGCCAGACTATGATAGCGATAATCTTGAGGCCGCTGAACTGGTAGTCGAGGTTGTAGAGAATGACTGCCAAGATGCCGGTGCTTTGAGATATCAAGAAAATTTGCGTGGTACATTGTTCAATCAATTTCAGGAGGACCGATGAAGACTGCGACTTCTCTATCAAAATGTCAGTAAACCAGAATACAGTGTCTCTAGTCTTCAGGGTCGAGGCATTACCGGAGGAGTGCGCAGCTCCATTGGACATGCTCATCGTGTCAGCTAGAATAGCGAGAAAAAATACGGGAAGCTTATAGAGTTAAAATCAATGATAGAATGATGTCCAGCCACATAGTGAAATGTTGCCAATAATCATTACGTTATGCAGTGCCTCTTGGCTTCTTTACGCAGATTTTACCTTTACCAAACGGAAATGAGACTCGGCTTCGCGGCTTCTCGTGATGTCATGCAACGAGTATGGACCTGCTAGGAAATACGACATGACTGACAACAAGCGGAAAGAGACTGATAGACCTCCCGTTCTTGTGGCAAGCTCAATATGCCAATTACCTTACAATTCTCCGCTACCAGTGTGCATAATTACTGTCGTCGTCGCTGCTTTCAGATCCATATGTCGATCACGGCTGGTCCACTTGAGCGAAGCGACCTTTACGTATTCACGCATAGAGTGAAGATAGCATAGATTGTTGTCGGCTTTATGTATCAAACGCTTATCGTCCAAGGAATAGAGAATGTAAAGTACTCATTGACGGTAATTCTTATCAGTCACGGGAAGAAGAAGAACTCGGCGGTCGCCGAAACATTAGCCGAGTCATACTATTGTGGAATCGACACTCATTGACATACGCTTGCGCGTGATCTATGAATTGATAGCTACTTTCATATGCTGTCTACGCGATGTATGGCCGGATACACCTTGAACACCTGAGCATCGTACACACATATTTCCAAAGGCGCATTACAGATCAGACTGCTACTTCCACAGAGAACAAATTGTGGTCCTCAACAATCCTGTATTGGTCAGCTCCCTCTGTACCACAGACTAGATAACGGCCACTCCGCGGTAAGATTGGTGACCCGCGCGGACCGGGCTTTGGTGATCGTCATCAGGACTTTGCGTTCGAGATTGATCGCGATAGCACGCCCTATGCTGCATGCTTATGCTTCGACCTTGAGATCTGTCGTGAAGGCATGCTAGGAGGCATACACTGACAGCTCAGCCTCTCGAAACCGCATGGTATTATTCGAGTCCCGGTTCTTGTTCGTCCTCTTAGAATATCCGATTTTCGCCAGCCACTGCACGTTTTCCCTTCGTCTTCCGCTTGCCAGTCGTGCCCGTTGCTTGGGTCTTGAAGAATAAACTAGGCCCGTGTCCTTCAGCGACCTGGTAGCTAAGGTAGCCTCGGTGCGCATGATCCCTGTAATATTCGAGGTCTTTCCGGCTCGTAGGGTCTGGCAAGCGGGCCATAAACCCCGCTGTTTTGACGGGCTCTTGACCTTCGACCTTAAGCGACTTCAATGAGTTGATGGGATCTGTCTTTCCTCGCAGTATCCTCTGGATGGAAAACGGTGTGTAGAATCGTGTGGTGACCGAGCCACCCGCCTTCTCAATAGCTGCTATAGCTGAGGCGGACGCCTTCGATACAATGACATTCAACGGGCTTCGTAGCTGCTCGGAACCCCTTGAAAGTAGCTTGACTCCTTCTGTGATGTTGCAGACGCAACGAGATTGGCCTAATTCTTTGATTGTAATCGGTCGTAAGGGGTCTATCCGACCCTGGTCGACCCATGACTGAAGACGGTCTAGATTGAGCGGAACGAAATCCTCAGAGAAGCTACAGACCCATATGGTCAGCATTCGCAATTTTTCCGTCCGATCTTGGCGCCTACACGTTGTTGAAACCACGTAGGCCATGGCTGACTTCTACTGGCGTCTGCCCTCCATTAAGACCGCGCGGTACTTTTCCTTTCGATTTCTGGCCGTTATAACCACGACCAGCGGTCTTTCCTTTGCCTGACGACGGCCCTCGACCTCTTCTAATTTTCTTATGGTAAGCGCCAGGTGTATCGGAAAGGTTCGCAAGGATAGATGCAGATCGTCGTTGCGGGTAGACGAAGGGCAGAAGGAATGGCGCAATGGCAGACGAAGGAGGAAAAGCAGTTGGTCGTATCGTCGACAGTAGTCTTGACGACATGATAATTGCCTTCCTCAACTTTCATTAGCAGTAAACACTAAGGTCGGAGACAAGAGATTGTCGTGAATCTGAAGAGACGCCCTCTATCTTGGCAGCTCGGCGGAATAAATTCCGGCCTCTACGGGAATTTCCCTGAGGACTCGATGACACTGAAGCGCAGCGGGCCGTGAAACAGCATGCAACTGGAAGACACAAGGTTATGGCGACGCTGATAGCATGTGGCTGCGGTGGCATGCGCAGACTTGAGTGCGTCCAAGTCTTGATTGTTATACCGTACGAAGAATGATCTCTTTTGGCTTCACCAAGCGGCGTCTGTTCCTGGCCATCGCAGCATTTTCTCTGTTTTTAATCATCTCAAATCTTGTCGCACTGTCAGACACCGGCATCACCACGCGCATCGAGGATCTACACCTGCCCGGGCTTCCGAAGAAACCATGGCACTCTGGGGACAAATACGAGGATTCGCCAGGACCCGCCGACGCCCACCCCATATCGCTGTTAATGACGGAGGCGGACAAGACATGGCGCGCTTACGAAAACACTCGCTCAACGACATTTAGACAAACAGTCAGCAAGTACAGAAACAAATACGGGAGACACCCGCCCCCAGGCTTCAAGGATTGGTATCGATTCGCCCGGAAGAAGAACGTTCATAACATCGACGATTTCGAACAAATCATGGACGATTTGCGTCCATTTTGGGCCATCGAGCCTCGGGTACTGCGTAATTTAGCGGCAAATATGGCTAAGAAAGAAGACCAAGGGGTTGCAACAATCCATATCCGCAATCACGAAGTGGTCAAGGAGAGTAACGGTTCATGGAGGTCGGAGACATTGGTCACTTTGATCAACAGGTTCATAAAATTTCTGCCGAATCTGGATATCCCTCTGAATAGACTAGACCAACCGCGTGTTGTCGTAGAGTGGGAGACGATGCAGGAGCACCTGAAAAAGGAATTTGAGACGCGCAGAACTCCTCCGGAAGCAATCGACGAATTCTCGACGGAGATGTCTGACCTTCACAACGTGACCAGTGGTGAAGATGCGAGTGTGGAGGAAGATCCCGAATGGTATCCTGCTCATGGAAAGCAATACATGGACATCGCACGGACTGCCTGCTCTCCGGAATCACACGCTGCCAAGATGGATACAGATACAGCACACGCTGAAAGCACCTACAAGAACCGTCAGGGCGGCATCATTACTAACTTCAACCGCTCGTCGGACTTGTGCACTGTTGGTCCGGAGATTCAGGACAAACATGGCTTCCTCTTCTCAGGCTCGACTATCATTGCTACGAAAAGGCTTGTACCCATCTTCGGAGAGTGCAAAGTGAACGTGAACAGCGATATTCTATTTCCTGCCAATATGTACTGGAAACATGACGACCGTTATGACTACAGTCCCAAGCACGACGTGCGTTGGGACAAGAAGCAAGATATCATGCTCTGGCGAGGGGTCACATCTGGTGGTACGCAAATTGCGGAGAACTGGCGTCGGATGCACCGTCAAAGGCTCGTCATGTACCTAAACAGCACTGAAATGGAGGGCCAAGAAGTCCGCATACTGACGGAGCAGCCTGAGCAAAGGGGAGAATATGAGAATTACCGCCAGTTTCACGCTTCTCCATTTGCCCGAAACCATACCGATGTTGGTTTCACGGAAACATGGGGTTGTGTCCCTGACTGCGGCTTCTACGACGATGTCTGGACACTCAAGGAACAGGTTCCTCTTCCGGACCAGTTCAAGTACAAATTTCTTGTCGATGTAGATGGTCACTCGTTCTCGGGACGATGGCGAGCTTTCCTCGAGAGCAAGTCCCTGGGCATCAAGGCCACCATCTTCCGAGAATGGCACGATTCTAGACTGTTTGCATGGCGTCACTTTGTGCCGATGGACAACCGATATGACGATGTGTACAGTATTCTTACATATTTCCTCGGCGTGGGGAACGCACCTGGCTCTGAGCACTCGGATGAGAAGGCTTATGTGGCGAGGCATGATGCTGAGGCCAAGCGAATAGCGGACCAAGGCAAAGAATGGGCGAAGAAGGTCTTGAGGCGGGAAGACATCGAGGTATCTCTCTGTCGATCAATTGGTGATGTCTGCCGAAGCTGACTTGTTGCTAGGTATATATGTTCCGACTCCTGCTCGAGTATGCGCGAATTGTCGACGACAATCGAGACCGCATTGGCTACTCTAAGGATGGTAGCGAGCTTGACAAGTATGACGGGGTGACGAACGGTGCTGAGGTGCCTCACTGAGCTGTTGATTTGTCACTTTGCAAGATTGGGGAGCGTGGCGTTATGATGGCATGAGCGCACGGTGGTATATTGGGATTTAAATACCATTGTAGCGATATTCTTGCCTTCTCCTATTCTATGCCCTGTGCCCTGGCATGGTGCACTTCCTGGCCTCATAGAATATCGCCTATCTCCATCGCTGCCTTTAGGCCTTCCGATTCTTGAGCCTATCGACATTCGACATGCCTGATCACGCTCTTTGATCGATGCCCAGCATCAAGTGTGCACGCTTTGTCGGCAAGCGGGAGAGTATGTTACTTGGCCTTGCCATAATGATACATGATCAATGGTGCCTCGTGTGCGATAAGTCCGTGTTGTATGTACTTGTGGCACGATTGCCAGAGCACATGTTGGGTATCTTAGATAAGGCTGGTGTGAAACACCCTGCTCCATCGTCGTTCCTGAACCTTATTTTTACCCCCAGCATTGACAACTTTCCAACTTAAAGTACTGCCGCAACACTCCGCAGTCCGCACTCATCGCCATCTACCTGCCTGTAGCTTTGCATGGGCCCGGGGCATCATTATCATGAAGTTAATTGCTCCGCAAACATCTACACCCTGATCAGGTCTTCCGCGCACTGAAGATCTCACAGCTCTCTTTTTGCCAAGATAAATGTGACAAAGACCCGGCCTTGGTGGAAAGCACAAACTCAGACTTGAGATTCTAGCACGCAAGAATAGGAAGGCAGCAAATGAGGAGCTCTCCCCACTCAGAGGGTATTTCTCGCTTACCGCGACTTCCATTGCGATAGCGATCTTTCCCGCCAGCTCCTGCCCAAGTCCAGGTGGAAGTGAGCAACGCCGAGCGCTGCAGCTGTCAACATGACGAGGCCCAACATCATTCGAGCTGGTAAGTCTAGTCGCTCACCTTCCACGTTCAGAAATGGCTCAAAAGCGGCGCAAGCTTCAAAGAAAGCGGCTCTCTGCAACATCACTAACACAACCTCTTGCAGATACGATTGACCTACAAAGCCAGGATGCCCCGTCTGCGAAAGACCATACACGTCAACCGGCTCATCCGGCGCCATTAGGGGATGGACCTCCAGCCCCACATCAAGCAGTCACACTCAGGCATGCCGAGCAAGAAGCGTCAGATCTTCACCTAAGAAGCCCAAGAGTCTCGCAAGATCTCTCAGGCAAAGAGTTGCAACTATTGCATGACGTTGACGAAGGCGATTCATACAACACTCACGATGGGGATGAACCGTTTGGTCTTGGACGCAATGGCGGATCAGCTGGAGCAGAAGGAGAAGCTGGCGACGTGGAGGGGGATGACGGCATGGACGATGACATGATGGACAAAATATCAAGTTCGCCGTCTATCGATGATGGTGGGTATCATTTACCTCTGCCTTGGCCCGACCGAGGGGATTCCCTCGTCTCTTTTCACACAGCAGAAGAAGACGTTCCACCTGCTCCACCCGAGCATGATAGGTCTTCTTCTCCTTTCCTTACCGCTCCAGCTCATTTCCCTCTCTTTTACCCCAAGGATGAAGCAAATCTCGGGTCTTCCGAAGATCGTCCTCACAGAAGTGTGTATCCGTCTACCAAATCTGGCCTGCTATCTCCGGAAGAAGACCTCGAGTCCGAGAGCCGCGACCGGTTGAGCCCGCTTCCCGGTGAAAGTTCCAGGAGCTGCTTCCACGAGGACTTTCATGATTTGGAGGATTCCTATGATGGGGACTTTGACCCTGAGGATTTCCGTCATCTTCTGCTGCCAGCAGACGACCCGCTTTTGGACAACAGCTTCGACGACGAACCATTTTCTTCACCTTCGCTAATTGCATTGCCACATGAGCCACAATCACCACTGGAGCACGCATTTCCAGAGGAACCAGGAGAAACCGATGAGGATACCGAAACTATCTCCTTTTCTGATGATGACCGTTTCGTGGACTCTGGATGGGGCGGAGAGTGCTTACGTGAAGCAGAGGATATCGATTTCGAGTTCGTCTACGCCCTCCACACCTTCGTCGCGACCGTCGAAGGGCAAGCGAATGCTACGAAAGGTGACATAATGGTCCTGCTCGACGACAGCAACAGCTATTGGTGGCTTGTTCGAGTTGTGAAAGACAGTAGCATTGGTAAATTTAGTCTCAGACTGTCATCCGAGCGTTTGCTGATGGTGGTAGGCTACCTTCCCGCCGAGCACATTGAAACACCTACGGAACGACTTGCAAGATTGAACAAACACAGAAACATAGATGTAGGTTCAAGCAAGGTGTAGTCTAAACCATCTTTGGCTAACGAAAATGCAGTTATCACAGACTATGCTCGGGGACAATCCGGAGAAGTCAAAAAATCCTTTAAAGAAAGCCATGCGACGGCGAAACGCCAAAACCGTGCAATTCGCTGCGCCAACGTATTTCGAAGCTTCAGAGGTGGAATACTCATCCGAAGAGGAAGACGAACCTGAAGGTGACTACTTTAGCCAAGGCCAGGAGGAAGAGGTAGCAGATAGACAGGGTCAGGAGCAGGAATTAATGACCGACAAGAGCGCAGCAGTCGAGCCGCTCAAGTCTTCCGGCCAAACTCCAATTGATCCACAAGCAGCTATAGATCCTCGAGTGGATGCTCCTGCCCAGAACCATGTAGCCGACGTAACCCAATCTTTTGAAGAAGCAAATGAACAGACCGGTATGTGTATGGATTAAGTGACAATCGTAGCGGCGCTTACGATTACAGATGAAGCTGCTTTCGCCAAGTCGAGAAAGGGTACTCTACGAAATACCGATTCATTCTTCAAGGACGATAATGTGGAGACACGGAAAATCAACCTAACTCCCAGCTTACTGCGAGATGATAGTAGCTCAACTATTACAACCATCAGATCAGTTGAGCCGAGAGAGGTAGGTAGACAATACTATTTTCACTACCCAGTCTACTAACAAGTCAGCAGCCGCTCAAGACGAGACCCAGCCTCGATTCTCTTGAGAAGTCAGCCTCGCCTCAAGACAAGGCCAAGGAGGACAGGAGACGTAGGGAGAAGAAGGGCATGCTTGGTGGGTTGTTCAAACGAAAGGACAGGAGAGGTAGAGGTCAGGGTGAGGATGTTGACGACAGCGAGAAGCTCTCAGACGAGCTACTTCGGGGCTCGCCACAAGGTAAAGGCTCTTCAGAGTCCTTGCCTCTTGAACAACAGAATGCTCGGTCTCCACCACAAAGTCGACCCCAGAGACAGACTAGCAAGCTTCAGAAGGCCCCTCCACCAGGCATGGCGCCTAGAATCATGTCCCCCCCTGGTCCGCGGGATGTCATTTCGCCCACAGGCCGACGAGACGTGGTTTCGCCGAAACCCAGTATTCCCGAACAGCAAAGCCGGACTGTTTCCCCGGTCAACAGAGCCCCGCCATCGGTCGCTCAGATCAGCATACCAAGAGCCTTCGAGGAGCCACAGCAGGATCTATTTAGTAGGACTCAACAGACTGCTGAGGTAAACTCGGAGCCTACAGCCGAGGACTCTTTCCAGATTGAGTCGCCCAAAGAATCGCGGCGTGGCATGTTCTCGCCCATCAAAGACATTCTTTCATCCTCGTCACCATCATCTTCGGAGGCCAAGCCTGAAAAGGTCAAAAAGGCCAAACAGCGCATGCCAATGGATGAGTTCGACTCCGATTCTTCTCCTGACGCTGAAGAGCAACCCGATCCCATCCTGAGACGGCCAGAGCCAATCATTCAGCAGGAACTTGAAGGAGAACACACTGTACCTCAGGACGCTATCAGAGAGCGCCTCTCCGAGTCTCCTGTCGAAGTAACAGCCCCAGAACCCTCACACTCACAAGAACAATCATATTTCAACCAAACACCGCAGGACAAATCATTCGGCCAGCAACCGCAGCCTTACGCCCAGGAGTCTCCCCAGGATAAGACATACAACCAACAGCAGCAGGCATACTCCCAGCAGTCGCCACAGGACAGGCCACTCAACCAGCAACAGCAGCGTAATGCCCAACCCTCACCACTAGATCGATCCTACAACCTCCAACAGCAGTTCCAGAACCAGCGAACCGCACCCACTCACCCACCCCCCTTAGTGAACGACACCTCCTCCGCCGAAGACGCCTCCCCCTCGCCCACCTCCCCCCCCTCCTCACCATCCCCCATCGAAGCCCCCCAAGAACCCGACATTCCACCCTCCATTCGCGAGGAAACCCCCGCCTCAACCACCCAGTCCTCAACCGCACCTGCATGGAGCGACGCCAGCCTGCGCGCCTATCTCGAGGACGACAGCGACATCCGCGATCTCCTCCTCCTGGTGCATGATAAGTCGGATATCAAACCCGCGCCACCAGATCATCCGGTTGCGAAATCCTTGTTCAAGGAAGAGAACAGGCGGCTCGGCGAGATGGAGAGGAAGCTGGATGGCATGTTGGGGAAGGTTTTGGAGCGGAGGAAGAGGGGGAGGGTGACGCCGGTGAGGTAGCGATTGCTAAGGTGGTGTTGTTGTTGCTGTTTTAGGGGGATGTGAGTTATCTGAATGTGGGTAGTAGCTTGGGGCGCTTGGGGATCGGGCGGGGGTGCGTTGGCTTTCTGTACGAGGAATGGATAGCGGTGTATACGCCTCACCACAAGTCTTGTCTGTCTGGGTGGTTTGAATTTAGGGATCAGGGTATAGTGTGGATAGGTTTGCTATGTGAATGCTTCGAAATACCAATGCGACATCTTTGTCTTGTGCATTGATGTTGTTTTTGAGGTGCAATCATATGGTGTGTGCTGATTTCCCATTCAGTCTCTGGATAAGATTCTGAGAACTTATCCGAGGCACATTATGTTTACGTGGCTACCTGGCGCCGGACTGGCTTTTCGAAGGCTATGCTATAAAGAGCTTTTCCCCATGCGATCCAAAGCCCCAATGCATCAACGCCCCTCACCCACTCATCGCTATGCCAAAACATTGATTCGCTTAGTTCTCCCACACACGCAGGCCTACAGCCCATACGTCGAAGCCCTCTGCATCGGCTGGTGATACATGCTACTCGCATACTCACTGCCCCCATCCTGATAGATCGTGCCTCTCTTATCGTCCTCAGGCAGCAACTCCTTAACCTCCCAACTCCCCTGCTTCGTGCCGACACTGAACTCCAGATCCTCCCTTGTGATCGAGTCCCAGTACTTGTACACCATCATCACCGCCAGCAGGTTGCAGACCGTGGCGAGGAACAGTCCGTCGAGGTAGTGCTGCGCGGCTTCGCAGATCGGGCGGCTGAAGAGGTAGAGGATCACCTGCCCGATGGCGAGGAAGAAGACGCCGAAGGAGATGTGCCCCAGCGGCCAGCGGTCCTGCAGCGTGTTCGCGACGAGGATGATCTGCATGATGGTGTAGATGAGAAGGCAGATGCCGTTGAGCAGGTAGAGTACTACGAATAGTCCGACGGTGTTGGTAGGGCCCAGCCCGGCAAGGTTCTTGAAGGTGAAGAGGGAGACGGCGAGAGAGATGATGAAGGCGCCGGCGGAGCAGCCGCGGAGGAGCCAGACCGATTGCCGCGTGCCGTCCTCGTAGAGCTGGAAGCCGACGAAGCCGTTGATTAGCAGGCAGGTGCAGAGCGCGGAGGTGAGGCCGTTTTGCACGGCGGCGAAGTAGGGGTAGGCGGCGGAGCCGGGGGGGATGACGCCGGCATCGAGGATGAGGGAGGTTATGGTTAGGAGCATGTAGATGTAGAAGAAGGTGGTGATTTCCTTGCGGCCTATTTTTAGGAGTAGGGGAAGGCAAATGTCAGCGGGGGGTGTTGTTTCGTCTCGAAGGGTTTGGGTGAAAGGAAGGGTAGGGTTGAGGCTTACCGACGGCGGTGAATTTGGAGCGGACGTGGAGTATCATGATGGCGGTCATGCCGAGGGCAAGGATGTGCATGAAGTCTGTGGCGGCTTCGAAGATGATGGTGTTGGCCAGCTCAACGCTGCGGGCGTAGCAGTCTGCCTGGATGCCAGGGCGGCTGGAGATGGGTGATTGGGGGCCGACGATGGAGCATAGTGGGAGGGCGCTTTGGTGACATATTTTCTCGAAGTCGCCGAAGCCCATGGTAGTTGCGGGCTCGCCGACGATACGAAGGGGTTTCGCGTTGGGGGAGGATGAAAGGGTCGAGTCAGGACGGAACAGAGGAACGAGCGTGGGTGGATGACGAGACGAGAGAGCGAGAGGCGGAATAGGCAGGTTTCAATTAGGCATGTTGTGTGTGTATAAGTTAACGATAGAGCAGTGGAGGACGAAGTACTTCGTATCTTCGTAGATGTAGAGACTAGTGCTCGAACGAGCTAAGCCCGGTCGGTGGGGAAACGTTTGGCCTATGTTGCCGAGGCAGTTTCACGAATCTTTCGATTGTTAGAAATACTCTAGCAGTACTTCTAGATACCGCCAATAGCGGGAACTTTGTGAATAAATTGTGATACTGATCAGATCAATCAGAGGATCGCCCTCGATGACGACCTTTCGCGGACCATCCCTTCATGGACCTGTTGTGTTTCGCAGCATTCGATGTTCGACGTTCCCCTCTACTAGGGTGACCCGTTCCATCGTCGCCCCTGAGGCATAGCTCTACGCCAAAAGATACCTTGCTTTTTCGAGATTGAACAGTCGTCGCTTCTACTTGACGTCTGGAAGCAGCAGTCTTCCTCTTGGCTGGAACAACCATCCGGACGGGAGCTTCCTTCGATCTCGTCGATCTGACGTCTGCATGATCTCCATGGTAGAGGACGCTAATTGGGTCGAATCCCCACGCCGTTCGCTCAATAAGGCCATATGCGACATGCGACGCAGCAGATGAACCCACGTGAGTCATTTGACATATCCAGGAAGTCGTCCATCCACCGGACGGCGGAATCCCGCAGCCGTTGTCTGCAGCGGATCTGGCGTCTACCTGAGAACTTGATCAGTGCGTTCTTCAGATGCACGAAACCACCACCGCTGGGGCTTTGCGGCAAGGGAAATGTTAAATTCGCCACTGCTGATGGGGTGACAAGAGGTTCTCATCGCTGGGATCAACGCTATGTCACCTGATCGCACGCTGTCTGCTAGCAAATGAGCCAGCGGCTGGAAGTATTTCGTCGAGAAGTCAAGTCACATGGCCAGTCCTGGCCTGCAAGCGGTATTCGGTAGCCTGCAATTGAGTTTCCGCCAGGCGAAAATCCGAATTTCCTTTCTCCCTCGCGCATATCAGATTTCTGAGACGATGACGGACACGATTAGGAACAGCTAACTTCATGCCTGGCCTTCGAAATGGTCGAGTGTCGACGCAACGTCAAGGCCTACAGGCGGTGGACCCCCATACTAATGTAATGACCACGCATAGCATCTTCAACCAGCTCTCTCATTGCTATCTTCGGCTAAGCGGTGAAGCTTCCAACCTTCTTTGAAAATCAACATCGCTTCTTCCGCTCCAATTCGAACGCTCTGAACGCTCCAAGGGTGACCAAAGCCCCAGCAGTCCCCAGCAGTCAAATCTGCATTAGGCTAGCAGCGGCAGCCTTAGTGAGCACAAGGTCCTCGTTCCGGTTGCTGTTGGAGCTTTGAAGGTGCTTTGACCGCCCGACCGCTGTGGCCCTCGCGGCCTTCAGCACACAGACCGTCTGAGCTACCTTCGATGTTTGCTCCACGCCAATTCTTGATCGTCTAGACCAGGATACCATATGATAATTCGGCGCGAATAGCACTACCCGCCACACGGGCACGGAATGGGGCTCTGGCCTCTGTACTCCGAGGCGAACGTAAAACTATGGCTATGTTATGGATTAAATTTTCATGCCCCTACCCTTCAGGCTGTCACATCACGGTCGTCCAAACACGGCACATTGACTACCCTGAAAGCAATCATCCATATTGGCATGGCCGCAGAAAAGGTATGTATGCCAATGCAAGGGGTGTGAGATGCGACAGGAATATAAAGTACTTCCATCGGCCAGTGCAATAGCATCACACTCGCTCAAAGCCATCGGACTATATAATTACTAGAGACCTCTCATACAGGATTTGCCCGTCCGACTCTGGCAAGCGACTGTCATTCCCGTTCTGAACTACTTATGCTGACTACTACAGGGAACTTCGAAAAGATCATAAAGTCGTCATTGTCTCGACATCGCCTTTCCGCCGCCATGTGTGAATGGGTCAAGAACTACTACGTATTCCCCAACTGCACGGACCGGGGTCTACATTTCTTCAAGACCTCCACGGATGGCAGCAGTCAAGTCCGATGCGGCAAAGGTCCTCATGAACGCTATATTGTCGTCGCGGGGACATGTCCATACTGCCGATGACAGCTGCATTATTCCCGTCTCGACTTCCTTTCGAAGCAGAGGCATGCAGGCGCTTCTCTCTGCCTTAGTGCATCCGAGCACCTTTATCCTTCGAACCATCGCCAACACCGCTGTCCCCTTGCAAGTCCAATGTCAACCTAGCATGCCACGTGCGCAACCGCCAAATGTCACCCCATAGTCCGAGCTTCACCAGGGTGGAGACTGACCGCACGACCGGGACCAGACAGGCCTTCATTCGCACACTTTCTCCTATGCCACGAGGTCAGCGCTCCGGGATGACGGCTTGCAGTCTGCAGCTGCATTCTAGTGCTGTTTCGGGCGATCACGATTCGAGTCCTGAAACAGGGGGTTTTACCAGTCGTAATTGGCTCCAGTCTTTTCGCAGCGTCTAATCTCGAGCTTTAAGCGCGCTATACAGCTGTCATTGTATCATATTGTTGGAGATGGCTTGCGGATACCAGATACCCCCACTATGTACCCCCAAGATTTAGTGTCTAATCAATCGTTGGTCCTGCCGTGTTTCACCCCGTTTGCAAATGATCTCCAGCCGTCTTCTTCACACTTGGCCTTGATGCCCTTTGAACAGCTTGCAGACGCATCCGACCTCATTTGGTGTCACTAGCGCTTGAAATTCGAGAGCTAATGCAATCCAGCTGGGCAGCTTCTTGGACCAAAGATAAAGTAGGAATACTTGTCAATCATCGGTCATTCACCGCTCTTCTTGAACATTCTAGTTCCACGCCAATCAGCCATAGCATTTTTCTTTCCCACGTGTCTAGCTTCTCGAGGCTCGCGGCCGAGGCCGAGAGGAAGCAGTCTATTCATCCTCCCGAGAGTATTCAGTCAAGGACCCTGCTAAGCCGGGCCCTCATTCATAGGAATGTCTCCTCTGAACGCTCCAGGAGAGTTTTCTCTTGATCTTCGGGGGAAGAATAGACCGCATGCCGGATCTGATGGCCGTACCACAGTACTCCCCACACAAAATCAAGGCATACCAGCTCAACCCGTCAATGGCGTTTCTCTATGCACATCCCAGCTATCCACTGTCCAGGACTATCGAGCGTGACATATGCGGGATGCGTTTAAGGGCACGTGCCAACTAGCCTTCAAAAACTGTCCACACTAAGCTTGCTCTGTCGATACCTAGCACATCATGTCATTCTTCCATCGCTACTGTATCCACTGATCCAGACGCTCTAGCGCAGCAAGTGCCCTTTTAGGACAGAACACGGCTTCTAGCACGGAAATTGACCTTCTAGCATAAGATATAAAGTACTTTCCAGTGCAGAACATGTGCTTCGAGCCTGGAACGCCCTTTGCCCATGAACGCATTGAATGTCCCTCTGATCCCCCATTACACCATCTCGCAAGACCACTGCCAACGTACCCCCAAACCCATGACGACAGCTAGGCTAAGCCACTCGTGAATCGTACACCCCGAAACTTTACTTTCAGCCTTTTCCAGAGCAGATCTCGCACGTCACGCACCGATAACTCCATCCTCAGTAGAAATGACAAAGGCAGCCTTTCGTCTCCTTCTCTCATCTCCACTATCAAACCCAAGCCTACTTTATGCTCAAGACTCGTTCTGCACATTATAGTACTACTGCCCTTATCCAAACAGTGCACCATCTTTATTCCCATGTCACCGCTCATTTGTTCACCAGCTCAAAAGAAGCCCAATTGCCGCCTCATAGCGCTTCTCATTGCGCTTCTCTCATCTCTCTTCTAATCTCTCTTCTAATCTCTCTTCTAATCTCTCTTCTAATTGCTCTTCTCATCTCCCTTCTGATCCCCCTTCTCTCTCGTACATATCTTCTCTTTGGTACTTCTTAGCACCAAAGGTGGACACCCCGAAATCAATAGAATTATAAACCCCATTCAGCTCCACAGCATACCCCCTCTCAGTCCATGAAGCACTTCTGCGCACATCGTCATTCATCTACCTCCTTCCATCCACCCATCAATACCAGCATCTCCTCCGAACCTTCTCTCCGCCCTCCCCATACCCCTTCCACCGCTCGCTTGGACATCAGGCCAGAAAATTCCCCTCTGAAACACTATCTCGCTTTCCATACACCACACCGCAGGACCTACGCGCTCAGGACTCGAAACAAGGGGGCTTACACCTTCCGTTCATGCCCCTCGCCTTATAGCCATTTCTTCCTCCCCCCTCATACCACCCCAACCACCTCCGGCCCAGCAGCCGCAGACCCTCCACCCTACCCCTCGCCTCCACGCATACCCAGGGAGGAGGAAGGGTTGGAGCGGGGCGGTGGGTTGGTATTCTCTTGGAGGGAAGATGGGCTGGACGGAGTGGGAGCTATACATGTAGGTTTGGGGTGTCAAGGTGGGGGGGAACGGCGAGCATGGCTAAAGGGGGTCGATAGAGGGGGGTGATGGGTACCCCGGCGTAGGGTTGGGATGGGAATGGGGGAATGAGTATAGCACACTGGACTAAGTGGATAGAGTGAGTATTGATAGATAGATGGATGGAGAAGCCTACGAGAGGACCGAGGTTATTGTGTCGGCGTGAATATGCACCCACCGAGAAGGATGGTATGCGACCACTCAAAGGGGCGGAAATGTATTTATCGCCGCTGGTTACGAAACATGTGAGGATGCAAGCAAACAAACGAAAATACCCGACATGGTCCAGCCCTCCTCCAAGACTGCAGTTCCTTCATCGCAGTAGATTGCTAGGTTGTACATGGAGTAGAAAGTGTAATCTGTATGCCCGGTTTTCGGACTTTTTCACTCCTTTTTTTTTTTTCTGAGAAGCTGGCATACGAAGGGTATCATGTTGCGGGGGGCAGAGTGGTTGTTCTGTGAGGAAGATCGAGAAGATGAGAAGGGTTGATGGGAGTTGTGAGGGTGACGAGAGCGTTTTGTGGGGGAGTTTTGAGCTTGATTTTCGCTTCTGAGGTTTTGGCTGTTGTGGAATTAAGCTTGGTTTGGGGGGGGGGGGGGTTGAAGGTACGGGTGG
>JAABUQ010005213.1_pt1 | contig 21055 bp, 19 predicted proteins | sample 5560001 | NCBI WGS metagenome assembly JAABUQ01 (sample SAMN10711888, study PRJNA513371) | rock metagenome | isolation source: Antarctica rocks | place: Antarctica: Victoria Land, Finger Mt nord | collected 2015-12-18
GGCGGTGCGCGCGGTCAGCTCGGCCAGCCGGCGCCCGTCATAGGTGCGGGAATGCCCGTCGCACCGGCCCGTCGCGTTCACCTGGCGCACCAGTTGCGCCATGGCGCTCAGGCTGTCCACCGTGCCCACCTGGTCCGCGGGCGGCACCGGCTCGCGCTCCTGCTCGTTGGGCGGGGTCAGGGTGCGGATTTCCGGCTGGCCTTTGGGGTAGTCGATCTGGGTCACGCGGGGACGCCCGCGGAGGTGGCCGGCGCTGTAGAAGCGCCGAGGCGCGGGGCGGTCGCCGTTGAAAGCACCCTCGACCACGGTGTCCTGCTCCGCCGAGACGAGCAGGCCGACCGTGCCGGCGGTGTGGTAAGTCAGGTGCACCCGGTAGTCGCGCGGACCAACGGCGAATTCTGCGTTCAGGCTCAGAACGTTCAGCCCAGTGGAGTAAGCGGCGTAATGCGCGCTGACCGGCTGGGCGCGGGCTGCCGGGGACAGGCACAGCAGGAGCAGGGCAAGGGCGGGATACCTCATTCCGCCACTGTCGGGCCAAATCGGCGCCGCCGCAACTTGACAGCGGCCGGACCCGGCCCTTACACAGCCAGCCCTTGCAGCCGGCAAAGGTTCGGGCGCGTAGCTCAGCGGTAGAGCATTCGCTTCACACGCGAAGGGTCACAGGTTCAATCCCTGTCGCGCCCACCATGCCGGGATGCGGGCGTCCCGCCCGCCCCCAAATCCCACCACAGTCCGGCGAAGGCCGCGATGCCCTCCCGCGCCGGCGCGGCCAGCAGGTGCTCGTCGGGGCCGTGCTGCTTGCAGCCGTTGTAGCTGTGCGGCACCCAAACCAGCGGCGTGCCGAGGTGATCGACGAACACGTCCCCCGGCAGGCCTCCGCCGCCGTTGGGGATCAACTGCACCGGCCGGCCGAGCGTGTCCGCCACGCTGGCGACGGCCCAGCGCACCCAGGGGTTGGCCGGGTCGGTGCGGCTCGCGGGCATGCGGACGCCGGGGGCGACGATCTCCACCTCGGGGAAGCCGGCGTCGTCGAGGTGGCGGCGCAAAGCGCTTTCGAACGTGGCCGGGTCGGTATCGACGGTGTAACGGACCTGGCAGCTCGCGCGGGCGTTGGGGGCGACGGCGTTCACCGGGTTCTCCGGGCGGCCAGACAGCAGCGCTAGCACGATGAAGCTGTTCCAGCCGTAGATCTTCTCCGCCGCAGACAGCCCCGGCTCGCCCCAATCGGGGTCGATGGTCGCGGCCTCCCCTTCCGCCACCAGCTCGCAGCCGCGCAGCGCGTTGCGCACGCTGGGGGGCATGGCGGGCGGCAGCCAGTCGCGCACCAGGATGCGGCCGTGGCGGTCGGCGATGCTGGCGATGGCATGGGACAGCACGATGGCCGGGTCGGTGGTCATGCCGCCCCAGCTGCCGGAATGCACCCCGCCCGGGCGCAGGTCGAGCACGAGGTCGAAATGGAACGTGCCGCGCGTTCCCGTCGAGACGGTGGGGGTCGCGGCGCTCACCCGCGGGCCGTCGCTGGCAATCAGCACGTCGGCGGCGAGCCGGTCGCGGTGGGCGGCGACGAACGCGCGCAGGCCCTGGCTGCCGCGCTCCTCCGCGGTTTCCAGGATCAGCTTGAGGTTGAAGCCGAGGCGCCCGCCGCGCTCGGCAAGCACCGCTTCCAGCGCCGAAAGGTTGATCGCATGCTGGCCCTTGTTGTCGGCGGAGCCGCGGCCGTACCAGCGGCCGCCCTGTTTCGTCAGCGTCCAGGGATCAAGCCCGGGGCGCCACTGATCCTCCAGCCCTCGCACGGTGTCGCCGTGGCCGTAGGTCAGCACCGTCGGCCCGGCGCCCTCGATCCGCTCGGCCAGCAGGATGGGACCGAAGCCCGGCACGGGGTTCGCGTGCAGCTCGGCCGTGAATCCCATGCGTTCGAGCCACGGCCGGATATGCCCCTGGAGGTAGCGCGCCAGGTCCGCGTCGTGGCCCGGGTCCTGCGACGTGCTGGGCACGGCGACGAGGTCGGCCAGCCGAGCCTCGAACCCGCCCTCGTCGAAGAACGCCAACGCGCGGCCGATTGCCCCGCCCCTGGTTCCGCTCATGCCAGCCTCCTTTGGTGCAGCCCAAGGCTGACGGCTCCCGCGCAGCGGAGCAAGTGTCCGAGGCGAGGGCGGCTAAGACTCAGCATTATTGGGCGCGGCGGCCGAAGGAAATGGGATAGGTCTGCACGCGCGCCGTGATCAGCGGGTCGTCCGAGACCTCGATGCCCGCCGGCAGCCGGTTTGGGAGCAGAAGCAGCGTTCTGTCCGCAGTCTTGCCGTTCGCCGCAGCCTTGGTGATCGTGATCGTCCCAAGGTCCGCCATCCGGCGGTCAGCGGGCCAGGGCTGGGTCGGGTCCTTCGTCTGATCGCCGGGATTGGCAAGCTGCGCCATCATGCGGAAGGCGACCGGCTCCTTGGCCAGGCGTTGCGGCAACTCGTCAACGAGGATATCAGGCGGCTGCTTTGCGGCATCGGCCGGGGCCAGATGCTCCGCCCCGGCGGCTGGGACGAATTGGAAGCGGAACGGCTGCCGCTTGCCGGCCGCGTCGACGAAGATGAACGCGTCGATGCCGTTGTAGGTTTCGCGCGCGCGAAGCTCGTCGGCGTGGCCGCCGAGGCGAACGCTTTCGGCACGCTGGGATGGGCGGCGATGAACTGCTCGGCCTTCGTCGGCTTTGCCGCGTCGGGGCCGCTCGCCGCCAGGGCCTGCAGCAGGTCGCGGAACTCCTCCCCGGTTGCGACGGGGAAGAAGGCGAGCGAGTTGGTCACGACGTCCATCTCGCCGCCGCCGGGCAGGTCGAACTTCATGGACATCCCGTGCGGATTGGCGTCCTCGGAGCCGTCTGGAAGCGATGGCAGGCCCGTCGAGTCTGAGAACCGCACTGTCACGGAGACCGGTCCTCCACTGAACAGGCTGGCTTTGCTGAGGGTGGCCGCCTCGGGCGTCGGGGTAAAGCTGCCCTCCACCACCACGCCCTTGGCATGGTTGGCGCGAACCCCGGGATGGCGTCCCCAAAGCTGGTTCATGACATCGACCGTCTGCGTTGCCGTCGTGCCGCCCTGCGCCCAGGCGGGTGCGCCCGGCATGGCGAGCAGGAGGACCGCGACGATGCTTGTTGCACGCACTTGATGACCCAGCATGGATTTCCCTCCGTTTGCTTGGCGGCAGCAGCCACACGCCAAACGATAGACGGGAATGGGGCGGCCGATCACGGCGATTTTCCCCGTGCAACTGCACCGCTTGCAAGGCTCTAGGCGCCCGTCATGCCACCCCGCCCGGCTGCCAAGAGGACGCGCAATGCGGCCCAGCGCGTGCGCCAATCGCCATGCAGCAGAGATGTCATGCCCGCGAACCGGGCCAGGTCGTTGTCCGTCGCCGGCGCCAAGTGCGGGCGCAGACGGCCGTAGCGTTCGCTGACCGTTTTCACCACCGTCATCGCCAACAATCCCTCTGCGCCCCTGGTCGTGCCGAAGCCGCTACGGCCCCGCCCACCGAACGGCAGGCGCGGGTCGGCGGTGGGCACGATCAGGTCGTTGACGCAGACCGACCCGGCGCGCACCTGGCCCGCCACCGCCCGCGCCGCATCGGACGGCCCGAACACGCTGGCGCCGAGCGCGTAAGGGCAGCTTGCCGCCGCGGCCAGCGCGGCCTCCGGGCCGGCGACCGGCACCAGCGCCAGCCAGGGCGCAAACACGTCCTCTCCCAGCAGCGCCATGCCGGGCCGGGCGTCGGCGACCATCACGGGCCGGCCTTCCCCGTCCGACACGGTGCGGGCGCCCTCCGCCACGGCCTCCCCCACCAGCGCCGACAGCCGGGCCGCGACGGCGGGCGGCACCGCCGCGGATGGGATGGCGGGCAGCCGGGCCAGCAGCTTGGCCTCCAGCGCCGCCGCGTCCGCCTCGGTGACGAACACGCGGCGGGGCGCGATGCAGGTGGCGCCGCCATTGAGCCGCAGCCCGTAGGCAAGGCAGGAGGCGACCAGATCCAGGTCGGCGCCGGGCAGCACAAGCACCGCGTCGGAGCCGGAAAGCTCCATCGTCGTGGGCGTCAGGGTGTTTGCGGCGGCGGCCAGCACGCGCTGCCCGGTTTCGGCGCTGCCGGTCAGCACAATGTGATCAAAGCCCAAGCGGACCGCGGCTTCTCCGGAATTCGCGGGCAGCACATGGAACATGCCTTCCGGCAGGCCGGCCTGTTGCAGCAGGCCCGCCAGCGCCCGCATCGGCGCCTCGCACCCCGGCGCCGGCTTGACGCACACGGCGTTGCCGGCGGCGAGCGCCTGCAGCGCCTGTGCGCCGGGCAGGAACAGCGGGTAATTGCTGGGCGCCAGGATCAGCACGGCGCCAAAGGCTTCGCGGCGGATGCTGGCCCGCACGCCGAACAGCCAGAGCGGCCGGCCGCCGCGCAGGCGACGCGGCGCGAGCAGCGAGGGCGCGCGGCGCAGCAGGAAGCGCGCGGCTTCCGCAAGCGGCAAGACCTCAGCGACCAGGGTGTCAGCCGGATTGCGCGCGACGGTTGAGGCGAGGGCCGCCGGGTCTCGGGCGATCAAACGGCGCAGGCGGCCGATGACCGCCAGCCGCGCCGGGACGCCCATCGCCGCCCAGGCCTGGCCGGCGCCGCGGACATCGGCAAGGAACGTAGTGGTGACAACCTCGTTCATGCTCCCACTTCCAGTCAGCATCTATCCGCCCACCGTGAGAGGGATTAGGTTCCGCCGCATGTCGCCTCGTATCATTGGCTACCCGTTTCCGCTAAATTGGACCCTTGCATGACGCGCCGGGTTGGCATCATCGGCGCAGGTCCGGGGGGCTTGGCATCGGCCATGCTGCTGGCCAAGGCCGGCGTGGACGTGACGCTTTACGAATCGCGCGACATGGTCGGCGGCCGGTCCAGCACCATCACCGCGCCCACGGCGTCCGGCACCTTCCGCTTCGACATGGGGCCGACCTTCTTCCTATACCCGCGCGTGCTCTCCGACATCTTCGCCGCGTGCGGGCGCACGCTGGAGGAGGAGGTCGAGCTGATCCGGCTGGACCCGCAGTACCGCCTGGTGTTCGAGGGCGGCGGCGAGATCCAGGCCACCGGCGACATGGCGCGCATGGCCGCCGAGATTGCCCGTTTCTCCCCTCAGGACGCTGCCGCCCTGCCCCGCTTCATGGCGGACAACCGCAAGAAGCTCGCGGTGTTCCGCCCGGTGCTGGAGAACGCGTTCAACTCCATGCGCGACCTGATGCGGCCCCAGGTGATGCGCGGCCTGTCCCGGCTCCGCCCGCACCGCAGCGTCGATAGCGACCTCGGCACCTACTTCCGGGACGAGCGGGTGCGGCTGGCGTTCTCGTTCCAGTCGAAATACCTCGGCATGTCGCCGTTCCGCTGCCCGAGCCTGTTCACCATCCTGTCGTTCATGGAATACGAGTTCGGCGTCTACCACCCGCGCGGCGGCACCGGCGCGGTGATGGCCGCCATGGCGCGCGTGGCGCGCGACCTCGGAGTCAAGATCCAGCTCGGAGAACCCGTCGAGGAGGTGCTGTTCGAGGGCCGCCGCGCCGTCGGCGTACGCACGCAGGCCGGGGAAAAACGCTTCGATGCGCTGGTCATCAACTCGGACTTCGCGCAGACGATGACCAAGCTGGTGCCGGACGCGATCCGCCGGCGCTGGTCGGACCGGAAGATCGCGACCAAGAAGTTTTCCTGCAGCACGTTCATGATGTATCTCGGCATCGAGGGCGACGTGCCGGGGCTGTCGCACCACACAATCTATTTGGCCGACGACTACCGCCGCAACATCGCCGAGATCGAGGCCGGGATGGCGCCGTCCGAACCCAGCTTCTACGTGCAGAACGCCTGCATCAGCGACCCGGCCTTGGCGCCGCCGGGCCACTCGACGCTATATGTGCTGGTACCCGTCGGCCACCGGATCGGCGAGGGCGTGGACTGGGCGGCGGAAACGGCGCGTTACCGGGCGCTGACCTTGCAGCGGCTGGAGCGCGTCGGCATTCCCGACATCGAGAAGCGCATCCGCTTCGAGAAGATCCTGACGCCGCAGGGCTGGGAGCATGACTTGCAGATCTACCGCGGCGCCACCTTCAACCTGGCGCACAACCTCGGCCAGATGCTGCATTTCCGTCCGCGCAACCGGTTCGAGGATCTAGATGGCGTGTACCTGGTCGGCGGCGGCACGCATCCCGGGTCGGGCCTGCCGGTCATCTTCGAGAGCGCCCGCATCACCGCCCGCCTGATGGCGGAGGACCTGGGCCTCGACGCGCACTGGGAAGCGCCGTCCGCCATGGCGCAAGACCATTACGAACCCGCCATCGCGGAGGCCCTATGAACGCCATCAACCCCATCCGTGGCAGCCTGCCGGTCGGCGTCATCGGCGCGGGCTTGGGCGGCCTGGCGGCGGCCTGCACGCTGGCGGCGCGCGGGCATAAGGTGATCCTGTTCGACAAAAACCTTTGGCTGGGCGGCAAAGCGGCGCTACTGGAACAGGACGGCTTCCGCTTCGACATGGGGCCGACCATCCTGACGGTGCCGGACGTGCTGGCCCGGGTGTTCAGCGAGGCCAGGCGGCAGATGTCCGACTACCTGGATCTGCGCCGACTCGACCCGCAATGGCGCTGCTTCTTCGAGGACGGCTCCGTGCTCGACTTGCAGGAGGACGTGCCGGCGATGGCCCGGGTCATCGCGGACTACGCGCCCGGCAGCGAGGCCGGCTACGCCGACTTCATCGCCATGTCGGCCAAGCTGCACGAGGTGTCGGAGAAGTTCTTCTTTTGGAAGTCGGTGGAGGGCATCGCCGACACGCTTGAGTTCAAGGGCATGAATCTCGCGACGCTCAAGGACGTGCTCAGCCTGCGCATGGGCACCTCGGTCGCCGGGCAGATCAGGAAGCGGGTGCCGGACGCCCGGGTGTCGCAGATGCTCGACCATTTCGTGCAGTATGTCGGCAGCTCCCCGTACGCCTCGCCCGCCGTGCTGTGTTCCATCGCGCATATGCAGACCCAGAAGGGCGTGTGGTATCCCATGGGCGGGACGCGCGCCGTGCCGCTGGCCCTTGAGCGCCTCGCGGGCGAACTCGGCGTGGACCTGCGGCCCGGCACCGGCGTGGCCTCCATCCTGTCGGAGGACGGCCGGGTCAGCGGCATCCGCACCGAGGCGGGGGAGACGGTGCCGCTCTCCGCCGTGGTCAGCAACATGGACAGCGTGCGGACCTACCGCGAGTTGGTGGGTGGCAAGCCGCAGGCGAGCTTTGCCCGGCGCTGGAAGCGGGACCCGGCGTGCTCCGGCGTCGTACTCTACCTCGGCCTCGACCGGCGCTACGACCACCTGGCGCACCACGACTTCGTCTTCTCCCGCGACCCGGAGGAGGAGTTCGACTGGATCTACAGCAAGGGCGAGCCGGCGCCGGACCCGACCTGCTACGTCGCGGCACCCTCCGGCACCGAGCCGGGCGTGGCGCCGCCGGGCGGTGAGGCGCTTTACGTGCTGGTGCACACGCCGTTCCTCCGCCCGCACCACGACTGGTCCAAAATGTTCGCCCCGTACCGCCAGGTGATCCTCGACAAGCTCGCGCGCTGCGCCGGGATGCCGGATCTGGCCGAGCGTATCGTGTTCGAGCGGCACCTGACGCCGCAGGACATCCATGAGCGCTACCGCGTGCTCGACGGCGCGATTTACGGCCTGGCGAGCCATGGCAAAGTCAACGGCGCGTTCAAGCCGGGCAACCGGTCGCGCGACCTCAAGGGCCTGTACCTGGCCGGCGGCGCCGCGCATCCGGGGCCGGGGATGCCGATGGTGCTGATGAGCGGCTGGATCGCCGCCGACAGCCTGGCGCAGGACATGGCCCAACCGGCCTTGGCGCTTGCCGGTGCCTGAAACCGCGTCGCCCGACCCGATCGCGACACGGTCGGGCCGGGCGTTCTGGGCCTTCAGTTGGTATCTGCGCTGGTACTTCTACCGCAAGTTCCACGCCGTCCGCATCTCCCACGGCGGCCTGCCGCATGGGATCACCGGGCGGCCATTGATCATCTACGGCAATCATCCGTCATGGTGGGACCCGGCGCTCTACATCCTGCTCTGCACCCTGCTGTTCCCGGGCCGTCGCGGCTACGGCCCGATGGATGCCAAGGCACTCGGCAACTACGGCGTGTTCGAGCGCATGGGGGTGTTCGGCATCGCGCTCGACACCCCGCGCGGCGCGGCGCGCTTCCTGTCCACCAGCCTGCGCATCCTGTCCGACCCGGCAAGCGCGCTCTGGATCACTGCGGAGGGCGAGTTCACCGACGCGCGGCGGCGCCCCCTGCGGCTGCGGCCCGGCATCGCCCATTTGGCGCGGCGCGTGCCCGGCGCCGTGATCCTGCCGCTGGCGATTGAGTACCCATTCTGGAACGAGAGCCGGCCCGAGGCGCTGGCCCGCTTCGGCGACCCCATCGAGACCGGGCCGCAGCGCAGCGTCGCCGAATGGACCGACCACCTGGAGACCGAGTTGGCGCAGACGATGGACGCGCTCGCGGCGGAGGCGATGGGGCGCGATCCCCGCCAGTTCCGCACCCTGCTGCGCGGCGGCGCCGGTGTGGGGGGCGTCTACGACCTGTATCGCCGCAGCCGGGCCTACGCCGCCGGGCGTCGGTTCGACCCGCGGCACGGGCCTCGGGAATGACGGTGCTGGCCGGCTTCGCGCTGTTTTTGGCCGCCGGGCCGCTGCTGCTGGGGTTGTGGAACCTCCTGCTCTACCGCGCCCCGGCCCCGGCCACCGGACGCCCCCAAGTCTCCGTCTTGATCCCGGCCCGCAACGAGGAGGCCAACATCGGCGCCGCCTGCGCGGCCGTGCTGGTGAACGAGGGGGTGGAGCTTGAGCTTGTCGTGCTCGACGACGCCTCGACCGACCGGACCCCGGCCATCCTCGCAGGGATCGCCGACCCGCGGCTTCGGGTGGAGGCAGCGCCAAAGCTGCCGCCGGGCTGGTCGGGGAAGCAGCATGCGTGCAGCGTGCTGGGCGGCCTTGCCCGGCATGAGCTGATGGTGTTCGTCGATGCCGACGTGCGGCTGGCGCCCGACGCCCTGAGCCGCATGGCCGGCGTGATGCAGCGGCACGACGTGGGGCTGGCCAGCGGTTTCCCAGCGCAGGAGACGATTACCTGGTCGGAGCAGTTGCTGATCCCGCTGATCCATTTCCTGCTGCTCGGCTTCCTGCCAATTGCGGCCATGCTGCGCCTGCCGGCGGTCGGCCTTGGCGCCGGGTGCGGGCAGTTGTTCATCGTCCGGCGCGACGCCTATCTGCGGGCCGGCGGCCACGCGGCGATCCGGGCGTCGCTGCATGACGGTCTGATGCTGCCCCGTGCCTTCCGCCGGGCCGGCTCGATGACCCGGCTGTTCGACGCGAGCGGCTTCGCGCGTTGCCGCATGTATGCCGACGCCGCGCAGGTCTGGGAGGGATTATGCAAGAACGCGACGGAGGGCATGGCGAAGCCCCGGGCCTTGCCGGTCTGGACGGTGATCCTGGGGGGGGGCCAAATCCTGCCGGCCGTGCTGATGCTGGCGGCGCCGGGCTGGACGGCCGAGCTGGCGTTGCTGGCATCCATCGGGTTCCGCCTGATCCTGGCGGCTCGGTTCCGCCAGCCTTGGCTCCCTGCCCTGCTGCATCCGTTCGGCGTGCTGGCGCTGCTGGTCGTGCAGTGGTGGGCGCTGATCCGCGCCGCCCGCGGCCGGCCCGCCACCTGGCGCGGCCGGGCCTATACGGCGCAGTAGCGGGGCTGGCGGCAATGTTGGCAGGTAACGCGCAGGCGGCGAGGCTGGAGGTCGTCGTGGGCAACATCCGCAGCGGCAAGGGGCATATCCGGGTGGCCGTCTGCTCCGCCGACACGTTCCTCAAGGAAACCTGCCAATGGCGCGCGCACGGCAAGGCGGCGCCCGGCGAGGTCACGGTCACGCTGTACGTGCCGCCTGGCACCTGGGCGGCGCAGGCGTACCAGGACGAGACCGATATCGGGAAGATCACCCGCAACTTCTTCGGCCTCCCTACCGTGGGCATCGGCTTCAGCAACGACGCGCCGTTCCGCTTCGGGCCGCCCTCCTTCGCCGACGCAGCCTTCCGTTTGGACGCCGGCGGCGGACGCATCCGCCTCAACCTGCGTTATTTCTGAAGGATCATTCAATGGGCGCCCCGCTGCCAACCGACCCGCCGCCGTATTTCGACGCGCACCTGTTCGTCTGCACCAACCGCCGCTCAGACGGGCACCATCGCGGGTCCTGCGCTGCCCGCGGGTCGGAGCGGCTGCGCGACTACATGAAGGCGCGGGCGAAGGAGCTGGGCATCGCCAACCTGCGGGTGAACTCCGCCGGGTGCCTGGACCGCTGCGAGCTTGGCCCCTGCTTGGTGATCTACCCGGAAGGCGTCTGGTACCGGATCGACAGCCCCGCCGACGTGGACGCCGTGCTGCAGGCGCACCTCGTGGAGGGCGGGCGGGCTACGGCGCTGATGCTGCCGCCGGGCTGAGCCGGGCCAGCACCTGCGCCGCGTCGGCGCCGCCCGGCACCGCCAGCATCTGGCCGGGCTGCGCGCTGCTCACCGTCGTCACCGCGTGCTTGGGGCACAGGCCAAGACAGCCGACCTCGACCACCCGCATTTCGCGCCGGCGCCCGGCGGCTTTCAGCGCGTCCTTGAGCACCTCGGCCAGGCCGTGCTTGCCCTTCTTGCCGAAGCCGCCGTGCAGCTTGCGGCTGCACTTGCCGCAGACCATGGCGACCTCGCGCCAGGGGGCCTCAATCGTCGGGATCGCATCGTCGTTCGGCATTCCCGGCAGATGGCCCAAGGCGCCGCGGTTTTCCAGGCTTGCACAAACGGCTGCCCGGCCCCAATTCACTGGCTCAACTTGATGAAAGGAGGTGATCCAGTGTCTCATTGTTTGACCCTACAGTCGCGCCCCGTGACCTGGACGCCCGCCCTGAGCCTTCAGGCTTTGGCTGGCTAAACCCCATCGTCCGGCGGCCGAGGCTGTCGAACAATGTGAAGGCCCCGGGTTCACACCCGGGGCCTTCAGTGTTTTCAGGCCTGTTCGCTGGCGTCCTCAAGGTCGAGCATGGCGTCCGCCTGGGCCGGCTCCAGCGCCTCCACCCCGCGTAGGCGGCGGCCCACGGCGCGGGTGCGGCGCCGGGCCGAGTCGATGGTGTTGCTGAACGTGCCCGCCTGCTTCGCCAGCTTGTCGAGCACCTCGTCCATCCGGCCCATCTCCGTCCGCGTGGCACCCAGCAGGCGCTGGATTTCCTCGGCCTTCTGCTCCAGCGACAGGGTGAGCATGCCGAGCTGGATGGTGCGCAGCAGCGCCGGCGCCAGGCTCGGCCCCATGACCAGCACGCGGTGCTCGCGGTTCAGCGTCTCGATCAGGCCAGGCATCCGCGCCGCCTCTACATACAGCCCGTCGGTCGGCAGGTACATCACCGCGAAATCGACGGTGGTCGGCGGGTTGACGTACTTGCCGCTGATCGTCTTGGCCTCCAGCCGCAGCCGGGTTTCGAGCCGGCGGCGCGCGGCGCGCTCCCCTTCAAGGTCCCCGGCCTCCGCGGCGAGCAGCAGGCGGTCGTAGTCCTCGGCCGGGAACTTGGCGTCGATGGCCAGCAGCGGCCGGGCGGCGCCGCGCATCGGCATGATGACGGCGAACTCCACGACGTCGTCGCTATCCTCGCGCAGCTTGCGGTTGGCGTGCCAGGCGCCCGCGGGCAGCACGTCCTCCAGCAGCGCACGAAGCTGCAGTTCGCCCCAGGCGCCGCGGGTCTTCACATTGGTGAAAATGCGTTTCAGGTCGCCGATCTGCGCCGTCATCGCCTGCACGTCGCCCATGGCGCGCTGCACCTGGGCGAACTGGTCGATGACGCGCTGGAAGCTGCCCTGCATCTGCGTCTCGACCGCCTGGTGCAGTTGCTCGGTCACGCTGCGCTGGATGGCGGCGAGGCGCACGGCCGCCTGCTCGCTCATCTCCCGCAGCTTCGCTTCCAAGAGCGCGCGGGCATCGCCCTGATCGCGGGCCATGCTGGTGGACAGGGTGCCGAGCGTCGCCTGCATCTCCAGGCGGGCGTGCTCCGCGCGGACCGACAGGGCGCGCTCCACCTCGGCCAACTGGGCGCGGGTCGCCTCCGCCTCCTGCCGCTGCCCGGCGGTCCCTCGCTCGGCCAGCAGCAGCAGGCGCTGCAGCTCCGGCGGGCGGCGGAGCAGCAGGGCGAGGACCAGTAGGCACAGCACCACCAGCAGCACGCAGGCGACGATCAGCAGCAACTGGGGCAGCAGCAACTGGGGTAGCAGCGACTCGGACAGCATGGTGTTGATCGTTACCGGTTTTCCATGAACGCCGCGAGCGCCGGCATCGCGGCATCGAGGTCCAGCGTCCAGCGGCGGTGGGCCAGGCTGCTGTCGGCCAAGTCCTCCTGCCCGATCACCAGGCCGTACTCCAGCCCGGCGCCCGCGAAGACGTTGGAATGGGCGTCGAGGAACAGCGACGTGCTCTCGATGTCCAGCAGCCGGGCGCCGGGCCGGCAGAACACCGCGTTGAACAGCCCGGCGCCGCCAATCGCCACGATGCGCTCAGCGCCGGCGAACAAGCGGATCTGGTCCTCGACGGCGAGGAACTCAGGCTCGATCACGAGGTAGCCCAAAGCGGTCAGGCGGCCGGCCAAGGCCTGCTCGTTCAGCAGCCCGCGATAGGCGTTCAGCTCCCGGGTGCGGCGCAGGCGGGCGACGTACAGCTTGCGCGCGGGCGACGGGCCGTGCCGGGCGACCACCCTATCGCGGAGCTGGACATAGAGGCCGCGTGCGGCCGGGCTGACGTAGCAATCCCGCATCGACTGCCGGAAGACATGGACCTCCTCGAACCAGTAGGCGGCGCCGCAGTCGTGCAGGACCATCTCGTCATCCTGCACGCCGAGCAGCGCCAAGAGGGCGCGCATGTTGGGGTGCGTGGCGAAGACGAACAGTTTTCGGTAGAGGTGCCGGTTGCGGGTGAAGTGCACGACGGCCGGCAGGACATAGAGCAGCCACAAACCCCAGTTGTGCGGCTCGTCCGAGGTTGCGAACAGCACCGGCCCTTCAATGCGCCGCGCGTTCTGCAGGCGGGCGCGGTGGGTGACGAAGTCTTCGCCGCGCCGGGTGATGCCGATGTAGCGGGACAGGTCCCCATGCGCCACGACCTGATGCACGGCGTCGCGGGCGCTGCCGTCATAGATCGTGCTGACGCAGCCATCGGCCAGGAAGAAGTTGGACCACAGCAGATGCACCGAGCGCAGGCACTCCAGGCGGCGCGCGTGGGAGGGGCGGTCCCCGGCGTTGAGCCGCGCCGGGTCGAACGCCTGGCCCGACAGGTTCAGCAGGACGCCGGGCCAGGGCTTGTGCCACGTCACCGCCGGCTCCTCCGACAGCACACAGGCCGTCGGGCAGGCGTCGCCGAACGTCAGGGTCAGCAGGTTGGTGCTCACGCGGCCAGGGTATCGCGGATGGCTTGCAGGTGCTCGGCCGCGGTGCGCTCCCAGGTGAAGGTTTCGGCGTGGCGCCGGGTGGCGGCGCGGTCGGGGGGCGCGGCGTGCAGGGCAAGGACTCCGTCCACCAAGGCGGCGGCGGACCGCTCCCGCAGCAGCACGCCGGCCGCCGGGGTGGTCACGGCCTCCGGCGATCCCCAGACCGCAGTGGCGGCGACCGGGGTGCCGCAGGCCATCGCCTCGATCAGCACGTTGGCGATGCCCTCGCGGTCGCTGCAATTCACCAGCACGTCGGCGGCGCCCATCAGCGCGGGCAGCCGGGCCTGGTCCACGTGGCCCAGGAAGCGCACCCGCCCGCCCAGCCCGAGGCCGCATGCCAACTGCCGCAGCGCCGCCTCGCGCGGGCCGTCGCCGACGATCAGCAGCGTGTGGCCCGGCAGGTCCGGCATGGCGCGGATGGCGATGTCGTGGCCCTTGCGGTCGATCAGGTGCCCAACCGAGAGCAACGTCGGCCCTGTCATGCCGAGACTGTCCCGCAGCGCCGCCCGGTCCGCCGGCGGCCGGAACAGGTGCAGATCAACACCGTGCAGGACCACCCGCATCCGGTTGGCGGGCACGCCGAGCCGGACCAACTCGTCCTTCAACGCTTGGCACACCACGGTCATCAACGGCGCCTGCCGCGCTGCCCAGAGCAGCGCCCGGCGCGGCAGGGCATAGGCCGGGATCTGGCTCACGTCGCTGCCGAACGCGGTGAGCAGCAACGGCTTGCGTAGGACGCGCGCCAGCACCGCCGCGGCGACGCCGTCGGGGTACAGGTAATAGGCGTCGATCAGGTCGAAATCAAAGCCGGCACGCCGGATGCGCCGCAGGTGGCGCAGCATGGACGCGGCCAGCAGCCAGGGTGCGACCGACATGCTGACCTTCGGCAGCAGCGGGAAACGCGGGTACGTGACCAGTAGCCCGGCCCGCACGTCCGCGTCCGGCACGCGGGCGAACTGCGCGTAGCGGCCGAAGCGCGGATGGCCGGAAGGGAAATACGGCACCGGCGCGACATGGCGGATCGACAGCGCCCCGGCGCGGGCCAGATGCGCCAGGCGATGCTCCAGAAAGATGCCGTGCCGCGGCTGCGCGGCGTTGGGGAACAGGGTCGAGAACGACAGGATCTTCAGATCGGGCACAAAATCAGTTTGCTTGGAAACCGACCTCATTGCACGTCGTTTCGAGGGCAGCACTGCGCCCGCCCATCGCCTTGCGCCAATGCAGCGCGTCGAAGTTGCGTGTTTCGTGCACCCGGTTGGCCTGGGCGCTGACCCGGAACTCCGCCCATTCCAGGTCTTCCGGCAAGTCGGGGTCGGGCACGTCGCGCAGGGTGGACTGCACCGGGTCCTGGTTGACCCAGGCCTGGCGCACCCGGTCCAGCAAGGCGTCCACCTGCTTGAGCGCGCCGGGCAGGTCCGGTTGCGGCTCATAGGCGGCGGTCCAGGGATTCCATACCTCGAAGTCGAAGCGCGCGGTGCCGTCTGCCGCGTCGTGCCGGGTGATGCGTAAGGCTGGCCGGCTCATTCTCAATCCTGCAACTGTTGGCCGTTATATCGACAACCCAGCCGCCGCGCGCAACCGCAAAGCGAGGCTTGCGGACCTGGGCCGGGCAGGACAGCATTGCATATGTCCCAATCACGACCGCTTCGCATTGCCGTTATCGGCGCCGGCATGGCCGGCCTCGCCTGCGCCGGAGCGCTGCACCGGGCGGGCGCCGCGGTCGCGCTGTTCGACAAGTCGCGCCGCGCCGGCGGACGGCTGGCGACCCGGCGGGTGGATGGCCTGGTGTTCGACCACGGCGCGCAGTACGCAACGGCCCGCGACCCGGCCTTCGCCAAGGCGATGCAGGCGATGGCGGCGGCGGGACACGCGGCGCCGTGGCCCGCAGCGGGCGAAGGCTGCTGGTGCGGCGTGCCCGGCATGTCCGCCCTGGCGAGGCACATGGAGCAGGGGGGCATCGGCACCCTGCACGCCGGGCGGCACGTCGCGTTCCTGCACCGCGGCGGCGATGGCTGGCACGTGCGGCATCGCGACGCGGCGGATACGCGGCCCGGCCTGGTGTCCGACGCGGGCGGCGACGTGGCGGGGCCGTTCGACCGGGTGGCGGTCGCGCTGCCGGCGCCGCAGGCGTCCGGGCTGCTGCAGCCGCACGCCTTTGCCGCCGAGGCGGCCCGGGCCGACATGGCGCCGTGCTGGGCCGCCATGCTGGCCTTCGACGAGGCGACAACCGCGCCCGACCTGCTGCGTCCGGGCATCGGCCCGCTGCGCTGGATCAGCCGCGACAGCTCCCGGCCGGGCCGGGCCGCCACGCCGGAATGCTGGGTGGCGCACGCGACGCCCGAATGGTCCCGCGACCGCCTGGAACAGCCGGCTGAGGCCGTGCTGGCGCTGCTGCGGGCCACGTTTGCCGCAGAAACCGGGATAACGGCAGCACCGCGCTATGCCGCCGTGCACCGCTGGCGCTATGCGCTCGCCGAGGCGCCGCTCGGGACGCCGGCGTTGTGGGACGCCGCCGCCGGGCTGGGGGTTTGCGGCGACTGGTGCCTGGGCGCGCGGGTGGAGGCCGCCTTCCTGTCCGGACGGGCGCTCGCGGACATGATGGCGGGCTGACGCCGCGTCAGGACCGCAGCGCGAACAGCAGCAGCGAGCGGCTGGTCACGTCGTACGGGTCACCGATCGCAAAACTCTGCCAATCGTCCCGCTCAGGCACGTTGGTGTCGAACACCAGTTCCCACGCCTTGCCGTTGGTGCACTCCGGCAGGGTGATCGTGACCAGGTCGTGGTGGGCGTTCAGCACGATCAGCATGGTCGTGTCGCTGCCGGGCTTGCGGATGCCGGTGGCCTGGGCGCGTCCGTCGATCAGCATGCCGAAGCACTTCATGCGGGGGTCGTGCCAGTCGCGCTCCCCCATCTCCGCGCCGGACGCGTTGATCCAGGTCACGTCCTTCACGTCCAGCGCGTCGATCGGCGTACCGGTGAAGAACCGGCCGCGGCGCAGGATTGGGTAGTCGTGCCGAAGCTTGGTCAGGCGCTGCACCAGCGCCACCTGGGTCTGCGCCCACTCCGGCAGCTTCCAGTCGAGCCAACTGACCGCGTTGTCCTGGCAATAGGCGTTGTTGTTGCCGCCCTGGGTGCGGCCGAACTCGTCGCCCGCCAGGATCATCGGCGTGCCCTGGGACAGCAGCAGGGTGGCCAGCATGTTGCGCATGTGGCGCTGGCGGCGCTCGCAGATGTCGGGGTCGTCGGTGTCGCCCTCGACGCCGTGGTTCCAGCTATGGTTGCTGTCGCTGCCGTCGCGCCCATCCTCGCCGTTGGCCTTGTTGTGCTTCGCGTTGTAGCTGACGGCGTCGCGAAGGGTGAAGCCGTCATGCGCGGTGATGAAGTTCACCGTGGACCACGGCTTGCGGCCCCGCTTGTTGAACAGGTCGGCCGAGGCCGACATGCGGGCGGCCATCGCGGGCACCATGCCCTCGTCGCCCTTCCAGAACCGCCGCACCTCGTCGCGGAACTTGTCGTTCCACTCCGCCCAGCCCGGCGGGAAGCCGCCGACCTGGTAGCCGCCGGGGCCGCAGTCCCAGGGTTCAGCGATCAGCTTCACGCTGTTCAGCACCGGGTCCTGCCGGCAGGCGTGCAGGAAGCCGCTGCTCTCGTCGAAGCCGTGCGGCTCGCGCGCCAGGATGGTGGCCAGGTCGAAGCGGAACCCGTCGACGTGCATCTCCTGCACCCAGTAGCGCAGGCTGTCCGTCACCATCTGCAGCACTCGGCTGTGCGACAGGTTCAGCGTGTTCCCGGTGCCGGTGTCGTTGATGTAGAAGCGCGGCTCGTGCGGCAGCAGGCGGTAATAGGACGCGTTGTCGATGCCCTTGAACGACAGGGTCGGCCCAAGCTCGTTGCCCTCCGCCGTGTGGTTGTAAACCACGTCCAGGATCACCTCCAACCCGGCGTCGTGCAGGTGCGCCACCATCTCCTTGAACTCGGCATGGGCGAAGGCGGGCTTGCTGGAATAGCGCGGGTCGGGCGCGAAGAAGCCGATGGAGTTGTAGCCCCAGTAGTTGGTCAGCCGCTTGGCATGGAGGTGGCTCTCATCGACGAAGGTGTGCACGGGCAGCAGTTCCACGCTGGTGACGCCCAGCCCGGTGATCCAGTCAAGCACCGCCTTGTTCGCCATGCCGGAGAACGTGCCGCGCAGTTCCTTCGGCACGGCCGGATGCCGCTTGGTGTAGCCGCGGACGTGAGCTTCGTAGAAAATTGTCTGTTCCCACGGCACGTTGGGCCGGCGGTCGCGCAGCCAGGTGAAGGCCGGGTCGATGACCACGCATTTCGGCATGTGCGCGGCGCTGTCCCGCTTGTCGATGACCGTGTCGTCGCCGGTCTCCAGCCGGTAGCCGAACACCTCCGGTCCCCAGGCCAATTGCCCGACATGGCCGCAGGCGTAGGGGTCGAGCAGCAGCTTCTTGGGGTTGAAGCGATGGCCGGCCTTGGGGTCCCAAGGGCCGTGCACGCGGTAGCCGTACACGGTGCCGGGCCGGGCGTCCGGCAGGTAGCCGTGCCAGACCTCGTCCGTGTATTCCGGAAGCTCAATGCGTTCCAGCTCGGTGCGGCCTTCCTGGTCGAACAGGCAAAGCTCGACCTTGGTGGCGTTGGCCGAGAACAGGGCGAAGTTAACCCCCACGCCGTCCCACGTGGCGCCGAGCGGATGCGGCAATCCTTCGGCGACCCTGGACGCCCGAGCGATTTCAAACAAATGGCGACCCCTTCGATGCCCAAGCGGCAGGGCTGGCGATCTTCGGCCGCGCATCACCCTTCGGGGGAATGTAGCGTCGTCACCACGCGCTGCAACGCCGCTTGCAGCTCTGCTGCAGGCGCCGCGCCGTACCGCGCCTCGAACCCGGCCTGCGCCACGCTCCAGGCGGGCCATGCCGCTTCGACAAGCGCCATGCCGCGCGGGGTAATGGACAGCAGGCGGGTCCGCCCATCCGCCGGGTCGGCGGCGGCGCAGAGCAGGCCGTCCCGCTCCAGGGGGCGGATGTTGCGGCCGAGCGTCGTGCGGTCCATCGCCAGCTCCGCCGCCAGGGCCTGGATGCCGCGCGGGCCATCCCGGCTGAGGCGGGCCAGGATGCCGAATTGCGAAACGCGCAGGCCCAACGGCGCCAAGGCTGCGTCGTAGAACGCCGAAGCCCGACGTGCCGCCTGCCGCAGCGCCTGGCAATGGCAGGCGCCCAGTGGGGGGCCGGCGACGGTCATGGCATCCAGGCTGGACAACGCGCGCTCATCGCATAGAATTAGGTGCATATGCGCCTTCTGTCCACGGCATAGACAGGCAAGGATGCGCTTCGGGGAGAACGGGCGTGGACGATCCGATGTATTACGAGGACCTATCCGTGGGCCAGGCCTTCCTGTCCCGCGCCGAAGCCATCGGCCGCGACCGCATCGTGGCCTTCGCCCAGGAATTCGATCCGCAGCCGCAGCACCTGGATGAAGACTTGGCGCGCGGCAGCATGTTCGGCGAGCTGGTCGCCAGCGGCTGGCACACCGCGGCGCTCACCATGCGGCTGCAGTTCGAAGCCGTCGTCAGCCGCTTTCCCGGCGGCAGCCTGGGCGCGCAGATCGACACGCTCGCCTGGCTCCGCCCGGTGCGGCCGGGCGACCTGCTGCGTGCCAAGATCGAGGTCATGGAGATGCGGCCCTCGCGCTCCCGCCCCGACCGCGGAGTGGTGACGATGCGGACGACGACGCTGAACCAGCGGGACGAGCCGGTGCAGGCCATGACGGCGTCGGTGCTCGTGCCGAGGCGGCCGCAAGGCGGGGACGGTCCGGTCAGTTAGCCAACTGGCCACGCTCCCGCAGCCCCGTCTCCGCCAGGCTGGGCAGCAGGGCCAGCAGCAGCGACAGGTCGCGCTCGGCCCGGCAGCACAAATAGTGCTTGACCAACGGGGCGTCGTTCGGACGCTCCGGCAAGGGCAGCCCGTCCGGGCCGAGCGGCAGGGCAGTGAGGCCCAGGTCGGCATAAACCTTCAGCAAGCCCGGTCCGGCCCGCCAAACCGCGGCGTCGAGGCCCTCCTGCTGCGCCAGGTCGCGCAGGTTCCAGATGGCCGACACGCGGTCCTGCACCGACCCGGCCGGGTCCCCCAGGCCGAGCAGCACCCGGCCGATGCGGCGGAACGGGATGCCGGCGCGCCCGGCCTCCCCCATCACGATCCCGTCCGCCTGCGCCGGCGGCAGGGCGCCGAGTTCCGCGTAGCGCCGCCGCCCTTCCCCGGCCCACGGCATCCAGCCGACGCGGCCCGGGCGGATCAGCCGCCACAACGCCGTCAGCGCCAGCACCACCGCGAGCGCCACTGAAAGGCGCAGGCTGTTCGGCAGGTCCGGCGACAGCACGACCTCGATCCAACTGCTTTCGTTGACGGTCCGCATGGTCGGCTCGAACGCCGACAGCGCCAGCACGCAGACCACCAGCGCGAACAGCGGCACCGCGGTGCCGGCCTGCAGCGGCCCGGACAGCAGCCGGGCATGGCGGTAGTAGGCGTCGCGGAACGGCGCCACCAGCAGGGTCGCCAGCAGCAGCACGGCCGGGACCCACAGGTTGGTGCCCTGCGCCGCGGTGAAGCCGGCCGCGGCCAGCAGCAGCACGACCGTGGCGCCCCAGGCCAGGGTGACGCGCTGCGACAGCCCGACCGACAGCACCAGCAGCGCCGCGCCGATCAGCGACGGCACGAACTGCCCGGCGTTGGCCGCAAGGTCGGCGTAGTCGGGGTCGATCCAGGAGAAGTCAGGCCGGTCGTCCAGCACGCCCAGCGCCAGCAGGAGCGCGCCGCACAGCGCCACGGCGCCCGAGGCGGCGCCGGCGGCGAAGCTCGGCTCGCTCCATCGCGCCAGCGCCTGCGTGCTGCGGCCGAAGGTGCCCGACTTGAACAGCGCGCCGCCGCGCAGCAGGATCTCGTTGCCGGCGAACATCGTGCCGGCCAGGAACAGCGGGATGATGTAGTAGTACAGCCGGAACACGACGATGGCGCCCAGGATCTGCGGCGGCTGCAGGTAATGCTCAAGGCCCAGCAGCATGGCGGTGTCGAACACGCCAAGCCCGCCGGGCACGTTCGCCGCAAGCCCGGCGGTGTAGGACGCCACGTAAACGCCGAGGAACCGCACGTAGGTCAGCCCCGGCACCTCCGGCAGCAGTTGGTAGAAGATCGCCGCCGTCACCGCCACATCGACGGTCGCGAGCGCCACCTGCACGATGGCCATGCGCCAATCCGGCAATGTGACCTCGGCGCCGAACAGCCGGATGGTGCCGACGAAGCGGGACAGGCAGACATAGGCCGCGACCACCAGCCAAAGCAGGGCGCCGACCGCATACATCCCCCATTTCGGCACGATCGCGCCGAAGAACGGGATGGCGTCCGGTTCCAAGAACAGGATCACCCCGCCCAGCACCAGCCCGCCCAGCCCGAAGGTCAGGCTGCAGAACGCCACCACCTTGGCGATCTGGAACGGGGTCAGGCCCCAATGCGCGTAAAGCCGGTAGCGCACCGCCGCC
>JAABUQ010005214.1_pt1 | contig 21054 bp, 26 predicted proteins | sample 5560001 | NCBI WGS metagenome assembly JAABUQ01 (sample SAMN10711888, study PRJNA513371) | rock metagenome | isolation source: Antarctica rocks | place: Antarctica: Victoria Land, Finger Mt nord | collected 2015-12-18
TATCCCGGCGATGCGGTCTCACGCGAGCTCGACGGCATGAGCTTGGAAGATTACTGGGTTCGTTTGTACGGAATCAGTCGCGAGACGATCCGCATGCTGTCTGTGGCCGATACCGCGGCGGGGTTCGGTCTGGGTCCCGACGCGCTCTCAGGTTTCCTGGAGTACGAATGGTCGAGAACAGTTCCGACTATTGACGACTCCATGGAAACAGGCATTCAGATGTTCCCCGGCGGCAATAGCGGGCTGAACCGCATGATGGTCAAGACGGTTATTCCAGAGGCGATCGAAGGTCCGCGAGGGATGAAGACCACCTGGAAAAATCGGATCGACTTTTCGGCGCTAGACAGGCCCGGCCAACAGATTCGCATACGGCTGCGCTCGACTGCCGTCCGTGTCGAACATGAAGGGGAGCCGGAGAAATCGAATTTCGTTTGGGTCACCTATACTTTCGAAGGCAAAGTGTACCGGCTCAAAGCCAAGACGGTGGTGATGGCCGGCGGTGGCTGGATCACCAAGCACGTGGTGCGCGACTTGAGTGCCGACCGGCTCGCCGCATACAACACTTTCGGGTACGCGCCGTACATGGTGGCGAACGTGGCGGTGCGCAACTGGCGATTTCTTTCGAAGCTTGGGATCTCGGGTGGTAACTGGTTCGAGGGCTTCGGACGCTTTACGGAGGTGCGCAAAGTCGCAAAGTTTGGCACCGATATGCCGAACGTAGGCCCAGACCTGCCTGCTGTTCTGACCTTTTTCATCGATTACTGCAAGCCCGGGATGCCGGCGGCTCAACAGACCCATCTTGGGCGGACTGAGATTCTAGCGACGACGTACGACGTGTATGAGCGCCGTCTGCGTGAACAGATGACGGAGATGTTCGGGCCGGCCGGGTTCGACGCGAAGCGCGACATCGCGGGGATTGTGCTGAATCGATTCGGCCACGCTTTTATCAACCCCCAACCGGGCTTTTTCTTCGGGCTCGATGGAAAGCCGGCAGCGCGCGATGCCCTGCGCAATGGGCCGTTCGGCAGAATCGCTTTCTCCCATTCCGATCTGGCGGGCGCGATGGATCACCGGAATGCTTTCATCGAATCGAATCGAGCGATGAGCCAATTGCTCGACCGCGTCTTGACCTAGGAGCCTTCTCACCCATGACATGCACTGTACTCAGACGCCAAAACTCCCGCCGTGCCTTTGCGATCCTCGCGCTTGCGTTTATCGGGATGACTAGCGCTTTTGCCCAGGTAGATACAGGCTCGATACTGGGCACGATTAAGGACACGAGCGGCGCTGTTTTGCCCGGCGCGAGAGTGACCCTCACGAATGAAGACACTGCTCAGGCGCTCTCGACAACGAGCGGATCGTCCGGTGAGTTTACTTTCTCGCCAGTCAAGATCGGGCATTACAATGTCGCCGCGGAATTTAGAGGCTTTGCACGCGTGGAGCACACCAGAGTTACGGTGGATGTGCAACAGCGAGTGGTGGTTGATTTCGCGCTTCCGCCTGGTCAGATGACCGAGACTGTCCAGGTAACGGGCGAACCGCCCGCCCTACAGACCCAGGATGCTTCGGTCGGGCAGGTGATCAGCGCTCGCACCATCAACGATCTTCCCCTGAATGGACGCAACTTCACCTTTCTCGCGCAACTCTCCGCAGGAGTCACTCAGGACCAGCAGGATACGCGCGGATTGGGCGCCAGCGGCAGCTTCTCCGCCAACGGTTCACGGCCTTCGCAAAATAATTACTGCTCGACGGCATCGATAACAATTCGAACCTGGTCGACTTTCTAAATGGAACTGCTTTCGCCGTCCGGCCGCCGGTGGACGCCATCCAGGAATTCAAGGTGCAGACCAACAACTACAGCGCCGAGTTCGGGCGCTCGGCAGGCGCGATTCTGAACGCAACGATTAAATCGGGTACCAATCAGTTTCATGGAAATGCTTGGGAGTTCCTGCGCAACGACAAACTGGACGCCGCAAACTTCTTCGAGAATGCGGGAGGCCTCCGGAAAGGCGAGTATCGCCAGAATCAATTTGGATTTACGATTGGCGGACCGATTCGCAAGGACAAAACATTCTTTTTTGGCGACTATGAAGGCACTCGAATTCGCCAGGCGCTCAACTCGGTGAACACGGTCCCAACTGCGCTCGAACACAGCAGCAATTTCACGAATTTGTCTGAGTTGCTGACTCAGGGCGGAACGCGAACCGACGTGCTCGGCAGAACGTATGCGCTCGGCCAGGTGTTTGATCCGTCGACCACGCGTGCGGTAGCGTGCGGAGTACCGGATATGGTCAGCGGCCTCTCGGCGCCATGCGCGGGAGCGATAACAGGAAGCCCGATCGGCTTCGTGCGGGAGCCCTTTCCCGGCAACATTCTCCCGGCCAACAGGCTTGATTCAAACGCAATCAAGCTGCTGAATCTGTATCCCGCACCGAACAATGCGGGCCTGTTTAACAATTACGCCACCAACCCGGTTTTGCGGAACGACGTGAATCAGTTCGACGTGCGCGTAGACCACACTTTGAGTGACAAGGACAGCATCTTCGGACGCGTCAGCTATTCCGATAACCCGGCGTTCTTCCCTGGACCGTTCCCAGGTATTGCCGACGGAGGCTCCTTCTCATCGGGTGTTCAGACAGCGACGTCCATCAACGCGGCGCTGAGCGAAACGCACTCCTTCTCGCCCACTCTGGTGAATGAAATTCGCGCGGGCTTCAATCGCATCGCGACTACCCGGGCTCAGCCGAATGCCAATACGCTCGGCATTCCTGAGCAGTTCGGCATTCAGGGTGTTCCGCAAGTTCCACTAAACGGGGGCTTGGGCGAGATCAACCTCACCGGTCTAACCAGACTCGGCAGTAACAACTACCTGCCTTCCTCGGAATACAGCAACACCTATCAGTTAACAGAAAATCTCACGAAACAGATGGGCAGGCATTCGTTGAAAGGCGGCTATCAATACCAGCAGTTGCGCTTTTCCATACTGCAACCGCCTCAAGGTCGCGGCTCTTTCTCGTTTAGCGGACTATACACTGAAGTACCCACTGAAAGCAGTGGCAACACGGGCCTCGCGCAACTGCTGTTGACACCGGTTCCGGGCACCGTGCCGGGAGCAGCAGACTACGTGGGCGGCGCCGATAACGTCTCGGCTTCCAACATCGCGAACACCGATCAGAAGCGTAATTACCATGGCGCGTACTTCCAGGACGATTTTAAGATCACAGATAAGTTGACCGTAAATCTCGGGCTGCGCTGGGAGTATTTTAGCCCTCTGATCGAGCGTTACGGAGCCCAGTCAAACTTCCTGCCTTCAGGATCAAGCGCCCCATCGGAATTTCTCCTGACGAAGAAGCGTTGCAATACTCCGTTATCTCCGGAGTTCACAGCTGCGGCCGCTGCCGATAACATCAGTATCGTTTGCTCCAGCGTCCCCGGTCTCGGACATTCACAATTTACTAACTTCTCCCCGCGGGTCGGGTTTGCGTATCAGCTTACGCCGAAGCTCGTCGCGCGCGGCGGATACGGTATCTTCTATGGCGGTTTTGAAAACTCGGTGGTGGAGACCTACGTCGACTTCCCCTTTCAGTTTGGTCTCGGTTATCCGAACTTGACTCCTGACGCCCCGATTATTTATCCGAATGGCGCCCTAGGGACTTTGGAAACAGGGATCTCGGCTATTCCGCTGAGTTCGGGCGCGGTCCAACCGGCCGGCGTTTCGTTCACCGGCGAAGATTACAAAACGAAGACGCCTTACACGCAAGGCTACAACTTCACTCTGCAATATCAACTAACGTCCAACGACACGATCCAGGTTGGGTATGTGGGCAACACCGTTCGTCACCTGGGCGTCTATACGAATCCGAACTCTCCTAACCAGATACTCCCTCCGGGCCTGAACACGTTCGATTATTCACCGTATCCGGATTTCCAGAATGGTTTTACGTACACCAGCTTCGCCGGAAACAGCTTCTATAACTCGCTGCAGGTCAACTATGAGCGGCGGTTTACAAACGGATTGAGCGTGCTTGCAAACTTCACGTGGTCTAAGTGCCGCACCGATGCTGTGGATGTACTGAACAGCACGGCCATCTCAGGCCGCGGCGCGTCACGGCTCCCTGGCTTTGGAATTCAAGGCGACTACGGGCTCTGTGATTTCGACATTCCCAAAGTCCTGCACCTCAGCGGCGTCTACGAGCTACCGGTCGGGCACGGGCGGCAGTTCCTAAGCAACAGTCGAGGCGTGGTCGACGCGATCCTCGGTGGCTGGAGCACCAACTGGATCCTCACGCTCCAGAATGGCCAGCCGGGTACGGTGCCGTGTGCTATCTCCACCACGTCTGGGTTTGGCTGTTACGCTCTGGTAGTTCCAGGCCCGGATATAAACGGCGGCCCGCACAATGTGGACCAGTGGCTCAACCCGGCCGCTTTCGCAAGCCCGCCGGTTGCGACGACCGTGGGCCAATCGGATTACTCGCCGCTTGGGGGCGCTCCTTCACAGTTCTACGGCCCGGGCTATCACCGGCTAGATTTTTCGCTGTTTAAGAATTTCCGTATCACTGAAAGAGCCCATCTGGAGTTCCGCTCAGAGTTCTTCAACCTGACGAACACGCCGAACTTCTCGCCTCCCGGGTTCGGTGGGAACGGAGTCTCCGGGGCTCCCGGCGCGCTCGATTACACGTCATCGACATTCGGCCAAATCAATTCGACGCGCGATGGGCAAAACGATCAGCGTGAGATTCAGTTCGCGTTGAAGCTCTATTTCTGAAGACCTCTGGAATGAGAAAGGTCTGTTTCCTTTTCGCCGTCCTGATCTCTGTTCCGCTTTGCAGTTACTCAGAACAAGTAAGTGGCAAAGTCGTTGCCACGGGGGATGGCTGGGAAGTGACTGCCATCCCCTCTCAAAGAGCTCTGAGCATTACTCATACGCGGCTCGGGACGCTGCTCGAAAATATTCGGCTTCACGTATCCAGCGAACACGGGTTGATCGAACCGCGCAATTGGTCAGCCGAGAATAGCGCACCAGGCGCACTGCGAATTCAGACCACGCAACCGGCAAGCACCTGGGTCGTGCAGCTGAAAAGCGACTCTCTAACTATCTTCTCGACCAGGTCCGACGGTATTCTAACTGCCCAAGGGGCTGCTGGCGAAACCCGCCAGGTCGCACGGCTTCTTGACCCGCGCGGGTCTCCCGTTACCTGGTCCGGCACAGCGGAAGTGGCTAACGGTTATGACGGCGCTCTAACACGCAATCCCTCTTCCCTTCCCCAGAGCAATCCCGACGTGATGTATTTTTCACTTGGGCAAGTTAGCGGAAGCGGCTTCCACAGCCTGTTCGACCGCAAGACCGATATTGCTATCGAATTCAGCAACAGCACGCAACTTCAGCGGAGCCTTTCGAGTAAGGACCTGTTATCGGTGACGATTCCGATTCCTGGAAACACCGCGATCCGGCTGATTCCCGACTACTACACGAACACCCTCGGCGTCCCATATTATGCTCTGTTCGACGATTCAGCTTTCCCAAGAGCTCCGGCCGTGTGGTCCAGCTGAACCGGCTACTACGCAGAAGTTACCGAGAAGGATGTAGTCAGCAATGCGGATTGGCTCGCTGACCATCTCAAACCGCATGGCTTCGACTACGTTCAGCTTGACGATGGATACGATCGCGGCAAGGCAGGCGAGCACTACTGGATTGAAAATTGGGACCCCGTAAAGTTTCCGCACGGGCCGCAATGGCTAACGGAGCACATCAAGTCGAAGCGGCTGAAAGCAGGCATATGGCTCGTTCCCAATGCGTACGCCGGCGCCGTCGAGCAGCATCCCGATTGGTACGTGAGGGACAAACAAGGAAAGGTAATCCTCGACTACAAGACACCCGCTCTCGATTCCACGAATCCCGAAGTGAACGGCTTTCTTAAGAAGCTCTTCACAACGCTTGATGGCTGGGGCTTCGAGTACTACAAATTCGACGGCGAACATGCTTTCTCGAAATACGTTCCTTCTGTCGATCGTTCCAAGCTGCACGAACCGTCAGTCGACCCTCTGGTAACTTATCGGAATCGATTGAAACTGATTCGCGAAACAGTCGGGCCCCGAACCTTCATAGAAGGTTGTCCAGCCGGTAGACGGAAGTGTTGCGAAGTTGGAATTTAAGCCGCGAAAGGGCATGCTCAACGAGCATCAGGCAACCATCGCGATTCCGAAGAGACCTGAAATAAACAAGGCTTGCCCAACGATGTCGTCCTTCGGCAAGCACCGAATCTGTCCCTTGCGGATCATGTTTATTGTTTCAATACCCTGGATCGTCCGCCATGCTGAATGAAACGAGCGGAAGCCCTGGCAGGCTCTCACCCGGCGTTTGATTGCCCGATGATCCTGTTCCACCACATTGTTGAGATAGCGAACGCTCGACAGCGGCAGCGCCGGCCGAGTTCTCGAGTCCGTTTAAGTTCATCGATGACCTTCGGATAGGAAGGATTCCCGTCAACGTTGATGACTCGTGGACGAGCGTGGTTTGACGATCGCAAAGCTTTCTGAAAGAAGCGTTTGGCAGCATCGGCGTCGCGTTTACAAGAGAGCAGGAAATCGATGGTGTCGCCAGTGGAATCCACCGCTCGATATAAATAGGTCCACTTGCCGGCAACGCGAAGATAAGTTTCATCGACACGCCAGGATCGATTGGGATAGCGGACATGACGCCGCATTCGCTGGTTCAGGATCGGAGCGTAGCGCACTACCCAGCGAGCGATCGTAGAATGATCAACACACAGACCACGTTCGGCCATCAGTTCTTCCAGATCTCGATAGCTGAGCGAATAACGCAGATACCGTCCTACGCACAGCACGATCACCTCATCCTGAAAATGTCTTCCTCTGAACACCACTGGCCGGTTCCTGCGCACTCGGTCTACCTTAACAGCCCTGTTTTCCCTTTGCGACACTACCGAGAACAAAACTGCAAGTGTTCTCGATGCGCAGCATGGCGAGCGGCGCGGCGTTCCACTGCGCGTTTCTACATGCGACGCAGCAGGCGTTCTTGGAGGCGCACGAACTGGCCTTCGCGTTCTTCTGCCGCGTCTTCCGCGAGCTGCGTTGACAACCTGACCTCGGCGGTGAAGAAGATTCTGCGCGGCTACCGCCGCGAAGAGACAGCGCGGTTCATTGCATTCCGATCGCACTGGCGCTTTGACAGTGAGTTCTGTACACCGGGCGAGGCGCACGAGAAGGGCGGTGTTGAAGGTGAGGCGTGCTACTTCCGCAGGAACCATTGGGTGCCTGTTCCAAACGCTGCCGATGTTAGCGAGCTGAACCGGCAGTTGCTCGCCGCCTGCCAAGTGGATGAGCAACGCTGCATCGCGGGACGAGAGCAGAGCGCGGGCGCGGCGCTGATCACGGAACGAGAACACCTGCTGCCGTTAGTGGCGGAAGGAGTGGACCTGGCAAGGATCAGTTTTCCTTCCGTGAACAGCCTGGGCGGCGTGAAGGTGCTGACGAACTCGTACTCTGCGCCGCTGCCAGCAGGAACGCAGGTGCAAGCCAAAACGTATGCAAGCGTCGTTGAACTCTGGCATACGGGTCGCTGCGTCGCCCGTCACGAACGTTGCTATAGCCGTCAGCAGCAGGTCCTTGATCTGGAACATTATCTCGATGTGCTGTCGCGCAAACCGGGCGCACTGGCCGGATCGCGACCACTAGAGCAGCAACGGCGGGCAGGTCTTTGGCCGAAGAGTTTCGACGAGATCTGGCAAGCGTTGATGACACGGCATGGCAAGCAGGTCGGCACCAAACATATGATCGAGCTGCTGAAGTTATCCAGGCAGTTTGGCCGTGCGCCGTGCAATCGATACAGCGCTGGAAACCGGCTGCACGGATATCGCGGCGGTGCAGCATCTGGTGCACGCCCATAATCTAGGTCGCCCGGCTTGCGAGGTGATGGACATCGGATCGCTGGAACGCTATCACCGCCCAACGCCGGTGATGAATGAGTACGACCTGTTGCTTGCGGGCGGTGAAGCGCGATGAGCAACGCTATGGCTGAGCTCGAACACGCGGCCATCAGGCAGCATTGCAAAGCGCTGCGGATGCCGATGATGGCATCCCAGTTCGCTCCGCTTGCCGAACAAGCCGTGCGCGACAACCGGACCCACATCGGCTATCTCGAAGCGCTGCTCACAGCCGAGATCGAGGAGCGCGAGAAGAAGACCATTGAGCGGCGCATCAAAGAAGCAGCCTGCCGCGTGTGAAGACGCTGGAGGAGTTCGACTTCAATCAGTCGCCGCTGGTCAAGGCCGCCAAGATGCGCGAGCTAGCGGATGGCGGCTACATTGACCGCGCTGAACCCGTGTTGCTCATTGGTGATTGCGGCACGGGGAAACGCATCTTCTGACCGGGTTGTGCGTGGCTGCGTGCCGGCAGAAGCGGCGCGTTCGTTTCACCACGGCGGCGGCGTTGGTGAATGAGCTGGTCGAAGCGAAACACCAGCTGCAACTGCGTCGAGTGATGGCGCGCTGGAGCCGCTACGATCTGATCGCCATCGACGAAGTCGGCTACGTCCCGCTGGCGGAGTCGGGGCCGAGTTCCTGTTTCAGATCATAGCCGAACGCGCGGAGAGGACCGCCGTCGTCCTCACGACGAACCTGCCGTTCTCGGAATGGACGCAGATGATTCCAAACGCCAGGCTTTGCAAGGCGCTGCTCGACCGAATCACCGATCGAGCGCACATCCTTGAAACCGGCACAGAATCGTACCGTTTCCGGCGCACCTTAGAGCGCCAGAAGAAAGCAGGCAAAACAACCACGAATACGTGATGCAGTGGAAATGACGGCCCGTGGAAATCCCGCAAAACCGCCGGGATTCCCACATTCCCACCGCCGCGACGGCGATTCGCCATAAGAATAGGTAAGAACCAAAACACTTACCTCAAACCATCAACCCCCAGGGTGGGCCAAATTAAACTGCCACAAATGGGCCAAGTGTAGTTGCCAAACGCACCGGACCTGCTACTGCTTTTAGCTACAGAGGACCGTATGAGGACGAGATCCTTCCCCTTCCCGGAAGCAGGTGTACACTCCGCTCACTCAACGCTGTCAAGGCTGCTGATCGTTCACAGGCCGAGACGCATTTTCAGAGACTCAAAATGCTTGCTCATCCGCAGGGCGGGTAGAGCAACCCGTGACAGCCCCGAGCGCTCCGTTTCTCGCCCTGCACATAGAAGGCGAAGGGAGCCAAAAGGGAACGATGCCGAACAAAGAGGAGTTCTACATTACCTGCGGTTGTGGCGTAACGCGCATTCTGCAAGGACTTCGATAGTGGATTGGAAGTGTAGGCAAGCGCCGGACTCAACATCCAGCACAGAAGGGAAAGAACAACGAAAGGTAACACAATGAACACGGTTAAGTTCGGGTGCGAAGCGTGTCAGGGTACGAGATTACTCGCAGATCCAACGGAAGCTACTTTGCCGGAGCTGCTTGCTGCCCTCGACGATCTGGATCAGAAGCGGGACTGGTCGGCGAAACTCATCCAATCGAAGCGGCAAGACGTTGCGCGCTGGGGTCTCGGCTCGCACCCGGACCGAAGCCGCACAAAGGCTGCGGCATGATGGTCGCAAACGAGCTCTTACGCTACTCGAACTGGGTGTGTCATCGCCACAAGATACCGCATGATCCAAACACCGGGAAGCGAGCAAACTGCCGTCGGTCCGAGACTTGGAGCGACTTTCGGACCGCAGAAACGGCGTGCTGGAAGTATGGCTTCGATGGTGTCGGCTTCGAGTTCTCCGGAACCCCTTTCTGTGGCGTGGATCTCGACGACTGTTACGCAGCCGATGGTCGACTGGAACCGGAAGCGCAGTGTATCGTCGATACACTGAACAGCTTCACGGAAGTGTCTCTTTCTGGCAGCGAGCTCCACATCATCGGTTCAGGCCAAGCTTCCCGGGAACACGGGCCGCCATCCTTGTGGCATCGGGATCTTTGATGCAAACCCATAGTTTGCCATGTCGGGCCGGCACCTGGCCGGCGTTCCGTTCACAATTGAGGAGAGGCAAGCTGAGATCAACGAGCTGTACACAAAGCTCTCTCCCCAAAGGACAAGCAGCGAAGTGCCGGCGGAGTTCCCGCCTCTCTCCGATGAGAAAGTGCTGGCGAAAGCGCGTCAGTCAGCCCGGTTCAAACAGCTCTATGGTCGCGGTGATCTGAGGGGACATCATGGCGATTGGAGCGCTGCTGATTTGTCGCTCGCCAAGTTGCTCGCGATCTTTACAGGCAGGAACGTAGAGCAAGTCGAGAGGTTGTTCCGGCAGAGCGCACTCATGCGCCCGAAGTGGAACGCATTCCGCGGCGACAGTACCTATGGGACGACGAACGATCGAGCGTGCCATTCAGAAGTGAGGGACAGTCGGGCTAGGTCCGCATTAGCTCTAGTCAGGGTCGGTTTACGATGAGCTTTTGTCGGCATTCATCTTCGCCCGTGCCGAACGTGTACAACGAAAGAGGTTTGCCCGGCCGAACGTTTTGGGAATCGTTCGCGTTCTGTAAAATTTTCGTAAAATGAGAGTCCTCTTTGTAAGGGATTTCTCGTGAGGCGCGCAAAGCGGATAGAATGCAACTACGATGCAAACAATCCTCGTCATTGATGACGACGAGAGCCTGCGGGATACGATCGGCGTCATGCTCGAGCGCGAGAAATTCGCCCCCATCCTCGCGGCGGATGGAGAGAGCGGGCTTGAAAAGGCTGTGACGCTGAAGCCGCAGCTTTTGCTGGTCGATCTAAGGCTACCTGGAATGAGTGGCGTGGAAGTTTGCAAGCAGTTACGTGCTGACCGGATACAGACTCCGATCATCGTTCTGAGCGCCATCGGCGAGGAGATCGACAAGGTTCTGCTGCTTGAGATCGGCGCTGATGATTACATCGTGAAGCCGTTTGGAACGCGGGAGTTGCTGGCACGGATCCGAGCTTTGCTGCGACGCACTACTCCAGAAACGAAAGTTCTCCATTTCGGAGATGTAGAGATCGATATTGATCGACGGAGTACAACTCGAAAGGGACGAGAAGTGAGGCTTACTCCGGCAGAGTACAATCTTCTTCTGTTTTTCTTGCATAACGCGGACCGCGCCTTAACGCGAGACGTAATACTCAATTCCGTGTGGGGCTACGAGTCGTATCCAAATAGCCGGACCGTTGACGCCCACGTAGTGCGGCTGCGTCAAAAGTTAGAGCCGGAGCCGAACCTTCCGCGTCATTTTCTGACTGTGCATGGAGTAGGTTATCGGTTCCTGCACTAGCCACGCAAACATGGCCCGAACCCTACTGATCATCGAGGATAGTGACGCAGTCGCGCCCCTGGAGATTGCGCTGGCCTCGCTTGCTGAATGCAGGGTCCTTGTACTTACGAACGGACGCGATGCACTGGATCTCTTGCGAGCCGGTTCCCTCGAACTGGCCGCGATGATCACCGATCTTAATCTGCCGCTGGTGGATGGATTCGAACTCATTTCGGCCGTACGTTCTCACAGCCGCTATTCGGGCTTACCCATTGTGGTTGTGAGCGGTGATAACTGCCCAGAAGTCTGCAGCCGCCTTCGCCAGCTCGGCGCCAATGCATTTTTTCCTAAACCTTACTCGCCTACTGCAATACGCCAAGCGCTGAGGGGTCTCCTACATGCACCGTAGAATTGCGCTAATCCTTCCGATCTTAGTCTTTAGACTCTTTGCCCAAGAAGAAGCGGGTTCAGAGGCAGTGATGAAACACATCTTGGAGCGGCTGGATGGTCTTGAAAAAGAAAATCAAGAGCTCATCCAAGAGGTCCGCAATTTGCGCAAGGAGCTAGATAGTTCCCGGGCGGCGAAGTCAATTGTTCCTGACTCGAATCAAACCGAAAAACCCTCACTTGAAGAGCGCGTCAGTGTTGAGGAACAGCGCACTGCGGAACAGGCTCAGACCAAAGTAGAAGCTTCTCATAAATTCCCGATTCAGCTGGATGGAATGCTCCTGTTTAACGCTTTTGCAAATAGCACATACAAACCAACAGAAAGCCCGAGCGATTATGGATTGCTAACAGGCCCGAGCCAGTCCGGGGCAACTCTGCGTCAGACATTGCTCGGTTTGGAGTTGCTAGGGCCAAGCTTGCCTGGAGGAGGGCGCGTAAATGGATCGCTGATGATGGACTTCTGGGCCGGGTATCCCGATCCTGGATCCAATTGGCTCCGGCTCAGGAGAGCTGACGTTTCCCTCGACTGGACTAACCGAAGTTTCTCGGTTGGGCAGGACAAGCCTCTCATCTCCCCTCGCCAGCCCGATTCTCTTGCCGAGGTCGGCATCCCGCCACTTGCTGGTTCTGGCAACCTCTGGCTTTGGTTGCCCCAGGCTCGTTACGAGGAGCGCCTTCATTTCGGGGCGAATTCGGGCATTACCGGCCAGCTCGCGGTGATACAAACCAAGGAGGATTATGCTACCATTCCGTCGGCTTATTCGGGATTCGTCGAGAAGGCCAGGCCAGGGCTGGAGGGCCGCTTTGCCTTTTGGCACAGTTTCGATGACACCCGCAAATTCGAGTTCGCCCCCGGTTTTCACATAAGCACTTCCCGTGTGGCCGGCAATCCTGTCAAGTCACGGATTGGTTCGCTGGACTGGCTGGTTGTGCCTGCATCTCATCTGAAATTTAGTGGAACAGTGTTTTCAGGGCAGGACGTTGCTGGTCTCGGCGCTCTCGGCAATGGCTTCACCATAGATAGTTACGGAAGGGCCCGGCCTATCAAGAGCTCCGGTGGCTGGGCGCAGATCGCTCTTCCGGTCACAAACCGCTTGACGTTCAACTTCTCCAGCGGTCTAGAGAACAACCGGGCCGATTACATGAACCCTTCCGCCACCGTTCGCAATTGGACCTACGCTTCAAATTTGATGTATCGCTTAGGTCCAAACGTAATTTTCAGCCTGGAAGGATTGCAAATACGGACCCGCCTGTTCTCTGGCCAGAACGAGATTCACAACCATTATGATTTGGCGCTTGCCTACCTTTTTTAGTATTTCGTCGTTGGCAGTACTGAACATGTTCTATGGAAGTCTGTTGGCTGGTACCGTGAGCGGCCACGTGAGTGTCGTACAATCGGGCCATTCCGCAGGAAGGAGATCCAGCGACTACTCAGGGGTGGTAGTTTGGCTCACTTTCAATGACACCGTGGGCTTAGACCCCGTACGGAAGCACGTGGAAATGCGGCAAAAAGACAAGAAATTCACCCCTCATATCCTCGCCGTCGAAACCGGCACAAGCGTGGATCTCCCCAATCTGGATCCTATTTTTCACAATGCGTTCTCAAATTTCAATGGCCAGATTTTTGACGTTGCCCTGTATCCCCCAGGCTCTTCAAAGTCTGTGCGTTTCGATCGCAGTGGTATCGTGCGAATCTTCTGTAACATCCATCCTTCTATGTCAGCGATCATCGTGGTTGTCGACTCCAGCTACTATGCTGTAACAAAATCTGACGGAAGCTTCTACATACCTGATGTCAGATCTGGGACTTACGAGCTAAATGTCTTTTATGAGCGTTCTACACCCGAGACGCTCGAAGCCCTCACGCGCCGCATAACGGTGGATAGTGAGGCACTCGAATTGCCGGATATCAGCGTCTCTGAAGCAGGTTACTTGCCGGTTGCGCACAAAAATAAATACGGGCGCGATTATCCAGTGAACAGCGATCAGGCAGGTTACTCTTTGCCTCTCAAGTGAGCACCATGCAATTCCCAAGGAGCTCCTTGCTGTGGCGCGTTCTTATCTCAACCTCCCTAGCGGTTACGGCAGTCTTCGCCTTTACCGGCTGGATGGTCCAGCGCTATGCCGCAAACGTGAGCGAGCACAGCTTAGAGGAGGAGATTCGCACCAGTCTGCAGGCTTACCAGTCTCTCTGGAGCGCTCGCGTTCACAACCTTATATCTATTAGCAAGGTCTTCAGCTCAATGTCCGATGTGCGGTCTGCATTCATGACACGGGACAGAGCGACAATACGCGACACGGCCGCGCAACTCTGGTCACAGGTTTCAGACCAAGACGCCAGCTTTCTGGTATTAGATCCGACCGGCGAAGTGATCGCTTCACTTGGTGGCGATCCCGGGTTTTCGATCGCAGTTCCGCAAATGCGAGCTGTACTTGCTCAATTTCCGCGGCAGGTCTACGGCTACGCAAGGCGCGGATCTCGCCTCTACTATTTTGTATTTACCCCGGTGTATGTGCAAGCCGGAACCGATCAAGGGCTCCTGAATGTCCTGCTTGTCGCTTTCGACATCGATAAAAGGCTTGCGCTTGCGCTGAAGCAGTCAACCAACGGCAGTGACTTCGCATTCGTTAGTTGCGGCGATGTGATTGCTGCTACCTTGCCGCTCGTCAACGCGGCAGACCTTAGCTCTCGCAAAGACACCCAGAACCGGGCGCGGCGCGTAAAGATCCACCGATCGGATTATCTTCTTGTCGGTACAGATCTAAAGGATGTCTCAGGTAACGTGACGGGCGAATTGTATATCATTCGTTCCTTTGCTGGTCCGAAGCAGGTCTTGTGGGAACTTCAGCGTAACGTCGGCCTCTTCTGGGGAATGGCCATCGTGCTTGCGCTCAGCCTGACCTATATTTCATCGAGACGCGTGCTCGAACCGGTGAAGAGGCTCGATCGGGCCGCCGAAGAGGTTGCGAGGCGCAATTACGACTACCGGGTGCCGGTCGAGACCGACGACGAACTAGGCCGGCTCGCTCTGACCTTTAATTCCATGTGCGATTCCATTCAACGCGCTCGTGAAGATCTCATTCACCAGGAACGGATCGCGACCATTGGCCGGCTGGCAAGCTCAATTGTTCATGACCTGAGGAATCCTTTGGCAGCTATTTATGGGGGCGCCGAGATGCTTGTCGATGCCGATCTTTCACCTGAACAGCAGCAAAGGCTAGCCGGCAACATTTATAGCGCATCGCGCAGAATCCAGGAACTCCTGCAAGAACTACTCGACGTTTCCCGATCGCAGAAGACGCCGCTCGAGACCTTCAACCTTCGCGATATCTGTAAATCGGTACAGGAAGAGTCGCAACGGACTGCTGCGCTCCGGGATGTTTTAATCGAGATCGAGATCCCGGAGCACATAGAGGTGAAGGGCGCCCGAGACCGCCTGGAACGTGTGTTTCTGAACTTAATAAACAACGCCAGCGATGCTATGCCAGAGGGTGGCAGCATACGGATCACCGCGGGTGAGACAGACGGGAACATTACTATCAGTGTCGAGGACACCGGACCGGGAATTCCGGAAGAGGCATGGGCAAAGCTCTTTCAGCCATTCGCGAGCTTTCGGAAAAAGAACGGACTGGGTTTAGGATTAGCGCTCTCGAGACAAACTCTTTTAGAGCACGGCGGAGATCTCTGGGCGGAAAAAACGACCGCCGGCGCTCGATTCATCATGCGGCTACCATCGGGAGCATGTTTTCAAGACAGGTACAAGACCGATCAGTTCGTCACCGCAGAACCCAAATGAGCGGCACAAAGCAGACAAAGTCTCTTTAATACTTATCAAGGCTGCCACCTATGTGGAAGGCAGCCTTCACGTCTGGGATGTGTGTTAGAGAAGGCACCCCAAAGAAACCGCTATGCGTTCAGAATTGATTTAGGCACCTCTAATCAATTCCCTCGCGTCGGGCCGCATCGGCCGCCATTGCCAACCCCATCACCGCCGCAAAGAACGCTTTGTCCTGGCCGAGGAAGAGATTCTCACCCGCTAAAAACTTTACGGTTGCGACGGCGCCTCCGTTCCGGTCCAAAGTGGGTCGTATTACTGAACAGCGAGGCAGATCGTCGCGTACCAGGAAATCGCATGGCTCGGGGAAGATGAGGTTCGTCTGGAACATTTCACTTCCGGCCGCTTTGTCTTTCGGTGAAAGTTGCGAATTATGCTGGTTCTTGGGGTTGTTGAAGTCAGGAAATCGTACTTTGGTTTCCGGGTCGACGACACCTGCAAAAGGTTGATTTACGGCGTTGCCGGCTTTGTCATGCCAAACTGCGAAATGGTCGATCTCGGTCCCTCCAATGCTCAGAAGAATTCTCAGGACCTCCAGGCTGGTTGCCTTAAGCGCCAGAATAGGATATAGGCTCGATCCTCCTTGTTCGATTGATGCAAAATGGAATCCCGCCGCGTTGGCTATCGCTTGTATGCGGAGCTGATCCCTGGCCGCGCCGCTTACCGGTGGAACCAACTGGGGTGTGTTGGGTGGCGTGTCAGCGTCACTTATCGGGATGACTGGCTGATTCCTGATGTTTAGAAGTTCAGGAAACGTGGCGCCCAGATCGGGATTTTGCGTACTCCGGTAGCGAAAATACCAGCTAGTGCTCACGTTGACCGATTGCAAGTTAGTAAGCCGTCCGATAGTCTGATCAGATCCGGTTGCCTTACTACTCGGTAGATTCCGAAAGGCGTCAAGATCGGCTGGTGCTTCACCTTTCGATATCAAATAAGCATTTAGAAACGCGGCGTGAGTGATTTCGTCGTCGGTGTTGTCGGAGATATATTGCGGCATGTCCCCGTCCAGGTTTTGGAGTGCAGCGATATAAGCTGGATTTCCCCCATTCATACCGCCAAGCTCGTTATATTGCTGCCATAGATCAGTCTCTATAAGTTCGGCTGCTGCTGCGAACCGTAGCAACGCTGCGTCGCCTCTAGTGAGCGGCTTAGTATCGAAATTCCGATCCACTCCAGCCACGAGTGTCGTGGCTGGCAGGACGGCCCCGGCAGCGCCGAGGGCGTGCAGGAAAGAGCGCCGCGCCACCAAGCGGCCCCAACTAGAGGCAACGTCTTTGGGGGTTCTGGTGGACTTTGTGTCTGGGAAAGCAATGGCCGCAGACAGACGATTTTCGTCTTTCATGATTCAGCTCCTTTGGTCTTCATGATCCTGTTTGAGGGGTCGGGGTGGCGACTACTTACCGACCTCAAAGGCTCTTAACAACCGTAAATCGATAGCACGGCGAATAGTGTGCCGGTTCTGTAAACAAAAAGTAAAAGCTGAGTCTCAGGCGGGTCGTTGTCGATGACGTGGCAGTCCCCACACACACACCGACGGTCCATATTGCTCCAAGGGCTTTAGTTATGTTCATTGTTGTAAGCTCCTACGAACCGTCCGGCAGTATTCGTGTTGAGCGTGGACCGTTAACGTTCGTTTCCGATTCGAGCTTTGATAGAAGATCAAAGACGCGATGCACGACCCGGTCGCAGCGCGTTCCCATGAATTGGAACGCCTGGGAGCCGGTAGCCCCTACTCGTGTGTAGAGTTCGTTTCTAAGCATGTGGCGAGCTCGAAGCAGGCGAATCTTAACCGTTTCTTCCGTTAAATTGAGGCAGTCAGCCGTTTCATCTGTGCTCATGTTCTCGACCTCGCGAAGCACGAAAACGCGACGATACATTGCTGGTAAGGCGTCGACTGCCTGTTCCAAAAAAGAAAGGGCTTCATGCCTGAGAGCCTGTTGCTCTGGATTGAGGTCTGAAGATTCTACCGACCCCATACTTTGGTTCTCTCGATCCGAACTGGGTGGGGTCTCCTGAAAGCGCGTGCGCTTTCGCAACCGAGCAGCAGATTCATAGACTGTAATTTTCGCCAACCAAGTAGAGAAGCGCGCCCTCCCAGCAAATTGGTCTAGCGAAGCATACGCCTTGACATAGGTATCCTGCACAACATCTTCGGCTTCATCTGCATCACGCAAAATGGCACGCGCTATGCGGAACAGGCGTTGGTTGTAACGGCGCATGAGAACCTCATAAAAGCTGTGTCACCCGACCGTACGCGCGCCACGACTTCCTCGTCTGTAAGCAGTGAAGTAGCTGGCGAACCGAATTTCGGAGCCGGACTAGTCGTCACCTCTTACGGAGTTGGATCCGTCGAAAAGGTTACGACGGCGACTACAGGTTTGTAACCAAAGGTTGTCATCCCACTCTGTACCCATAGGCCGGCAGGAGAGCCGGTAAGGAGAAGTCATCTATGGCACAAGGTATGGCAAGCGGAGCAGAAGGTGCTTTTTCGCAAAGGCAAACCGCCTCGAAGTCGTTGCCCACGTATCAGGCCTATCAGATTCTGCACCTGGCGTTTGTAGTTGCTCCGATTATCGCGGGCTTGGACAAATTCTTTCACTTGCTCGTGAACTGGGACATGTATTTGGCCCCTGTAGTTCTGAAGTTCTCGCCAATCGGAGGACATGGGCTTATGCTCCTGATCGGAGTCATTGAGATAGTGGCCGGCGTCCTCGTGGCCATAAAACCGCGGATCGGGGCATACGTTGTGTCTGCCTGGTTGCTAGGGATTGTGATCAATCTGCTGATCGTTCCGGGCTTCTTCGATATCGCACTGCGCGATTTCGGATTGTCCTTGAGTGCATTGGCGCTCGGCCGTCTGAGTAAGGAATTCAGCTCATAAGTGGCTTTGGGAGAAGGCGAGCTCTGATCGAGGCCGGAATGAGGTTTGGTCGCCGTGCCAGTAGCGGCTGTGGGTAAGATATTGGCCAGAAGCGCGGTGACTCGACCGGCAAAGTTCGATATTTCAAGCTGCCGCGTTGGGAAAGGATGGCAGCGAGGGCAAAGCTCCCGGAGCTCATGTCTGAACTCTCGTTCTTTTTATTTCCCCCAAATCCGGGAGCTTCGGCTTCTGTATGACGGTAAGCAACTTAGACCGCGCAGGAGCAGACCGTCAATACCGCGTTTCTGCAGTAGGCTCAATGTGAACTAGGACCCTAGCGATCCTCGGCTGGGCGGCCTGAATCGCGCCCTCTACTTCGTGCGCCACACGGTGACCATCCACACGGTGACCATCCACACGGTGACCATCTGTGACGGACATCCGCCCATCGACCAACACATGAAGGTCGACATAGTAATTGAACCCTACTTTGCGAACGAAGTATTTTTCCAAGCCGGCAACTCCATGCACAGTTTTCGCCACCTGCCGAACCGCGCCTTCCATATTAACAGCGGGCGGGGTTCACGATATCGGTACGCGACGGATGCGAAACGTGCTCACTCCCCGGTCCATGGCAACGTTCGCATCCAACATTCCATTCGGTTACCGATTTGGCTTTGATGTCATAGTTCACCGAATGACAGCCGTCGCAGAGGGGGCCTGTCGGGCGCTTGAAATTGTCAGGTGGATAGAGGGGAGCCCACCAGTCGGTACCATTCTTCACAAAGTACGGACGACGCCAGATCTGGTGTGCGACGTCCCATTGCGCCGGCAAGACAAAGTAATCGTCGCCGACCTTTTTAAAGTAGCGTTGCTTCCACCTGCTTCCATATACAAAGGCAATATCGCTTTTTGTGAAAGTAACGAGGGGGGTCGGGCTTTGAAAAGTCTGGAAGAATGGCGTCAGGATGCAGCTGCGGATCGCGGACCACATTGGCCATCCGGGTCTTCGTCCAGCGCACATAGATTTGATGGTGGCAGGTCTGGCAAGCGAGCGAGCCGACATAGGCCGCTTTTCCCGTCGCAGTCTGAGCGCACAACCTGGACTCAACACCAAGCAATAGCGCCAGGAAAACGCCAACCGCCGCTGAAAACCCATTCCCTGGCATCGAACAAGACTCCTTGGGGCCAAGCTTACAAGACCTCCGTGAACATGCGGAAAGGCGTGGTGAATTCGGAACCGATTCAATTTCAGACCCCTGGAGTCTGCGATTTGACGTTTGAGCTGCAGATTTCAGCAGTTTGCCGAGGAATGATTGATTCAAGATCAAACGGTCGTATATTCGATTCTTGAATGTACACTGACTGGAAAGGCTTCACAACCCTTGCTGTTTTAGCCATTAGCTGTTGGCAGATGCGGGCTGCAGAAGGACCATATTTTGTTACGTATACGCATCGAATGGAAGAGCAGGGCAACCTGGATCTAGAGACTCGTAGTGTCCTGTCCAAACCAGGCGGAGGAAATCGGTTCCTGGGGGCCGCGACGGAATTCGAGTATGGAGTAGCTGGGGTGGTGGACGACAGAAATCTATCTTGACGGCCAGAAAACCGCAAAAGACAGCACGCTATTCACGGGGTTTCGCTGGGAGAATCGCTTTCGGCTCACAAAACGGGAGCACTGGATCAACCCTGTCCTGTACCTGGAATTTGAGGACATCAATGGAGCCGACAAGACATTACTGGAAATCGTCGGCCACGACGGCAAAACAGACCTGCTCGATAGCAACAGCACGGCTCGTCAAGAGAAGAAGCGCGAGCTGGAAGGCAAGCTGCTACTTGGCAGCAACTGGCGGGGATGGAATTTTTCCGAGAACGTCATTGTCGAGAAGAATGTGGCCCATCAGCCTTGGGAACTCGGTTACGCCCTCGGCTTTTATCATGCCCTGAGTTCGGTAGCCCGTCCCGATAATTGCACTCTCTGTCCCGAAAACTTCCGTGTCGGCGCAGAGGCTTATGGCGGCCTTGGCGACACACAAGCACTCACCTTGCGCGATACATCCCATTACATCGCGCCGACCGTGGAATGGACATTGGCGAGCGGAGCCACAGTCAAGGTCTCGCCTTCTTTCGGTGTCTCCGCCACCAGCCTTCCTTTTTTACTGCGCTTTGGAATTTCCTACGAAATCTCGCAATTTGCTCGGAGGCTCCACCACCAATGAGTCGAGTAACTCTCGGTCTTTTTGTCATCTATGGCGTGCTTCTGGGAATGGTGGCTCGTTCAGAATCCCTTCTGCAGACAGCCAGCAAACTATCGCAACACCGCAGTAATACTTACGTGGACGATATAGGCGCCCGCCAGGCAGGAGAAAAACTGTTTCGCCGGGAGTGCTCCGGGTGCCACGGGAGAGCGGGTCTGGGCAACGGCCGAAAGCACACTCCGCCTTTGGCGACGGCAATGATTCGACAGGCAGATCCAGGCTCGCTTTTTTGGATTTTACGGAATGTGACCCAAACCCCAAAAACGACAGCGGGAAAGTTGAGAATCTGGGCCGGATGTGGTCCTCTAAACGAAAACGGAAGGAGGACACAGAATGCCACGGAAGGGGTACGGGGAAGAGAAGATCATCTACGCATTGCGGCAGGTGGAGGC
>JAABUQ010005215.1_pt1 | contig 21053 bp, 21 predicted proteins | sample 5560001 | NCBI WGS metagenome assembly JAABUQ01 (sample SAMN10711888, study PRJNA513371) | rock metagenome | isolation source: Antarctica rocks | place: Antarctica: Victoria Land, Finger Mt nord | collected 2015-12-18
ACGCCAAGCCCGCTCGCTGACCGGCAGGTCCTGAGTGAGCGTCAATCGGCCCGACTTCAACATGCCATAGATGATGTATGCGGTCATCAGCTTGGTCATGGACGACGGCGGCATCGGCGCGTCGCCCACCTTGTCCAGCAATGTCGCGCCGGTGTTGAAATCCAGGATCAGTGCGAACCTGGCCGCGGTGTCGATCGGGCCGAGCGGGGTCGTGGCGGCCGTGCCGACCGGCGCCCCTTCGCGGCCCCGACCACGGGCCGGCGCCCGGCGCTGCTCCGCTCCTATCCCCCTGCCCGGCATGGCCGCGAGCGCCGTTCCGGCAAGCAAAACCTCACGGCGACCCAGCATGGCCCGGCGCTCCCTACGTTTCCACGATTCCCGCATTGGCTACTCCCGCTCGCATGGCCCAGTCCAGCGCCGAGTCCGCCCGTCAAACAGCGGCTTGACCCAAGAGGCTGACGGCTAGGGCATAGAAGTCGGACGGGTTGTAGCGTCGGATCACGTTGAAATTGGGATAGGTCATGAAGCCCTCACCCGGCTCCGCCCCACTCGGCACGACGACTGCGCCCTGAATGTCGGCGCGGCCGAACTCCCGGCCGTCCACCCGCCGCACGCCCGTACGCGTCCAATCGTCGAGGCTCCGGCGGTTGTCGCGCACCGCAGCCGCCGCGTCGAACCCCGCAGGCAACCGGACCGGCTGCGCCCAAGGCTCCCCGCGGCGCCAACCGTTCTTCGCCAGGTAGTTACCGACCGACCCGAACACATCCGGCCTGCTATCCCAAATATCGCGCCGCCCGTCGCCGTCGAAATCCACGGCGTAGCGAAGGTAAGAGCTTGGCATGAACTGCGGCTGTCCCATCGCCCCAGCCCAACCGCCGGTCATGCGGGCGGGCACCACGTCGCCCTGGTCCAGGATGCGCAGCGCACTGATTAGCTCGCCGCGGAAATACGCCGCCCGCCGTCCCTCCCAGGCCAAGGTCGAAAGCGCCTCGACCAGCCGGTAATTACCCTTGTTGGCGCCGAAGGCCGACTCGACGCCCCATATTCCCATGATGATCGACGGGTCCACGCCAAACCGCTCCTCGACCCGGGCCAGCAGCGCGCGTTCACGGGCATAGTTCTCACGCGCCGCCTGCAAACGGCTGTCTGGCAGCACGCGGGCGCGGTACTCCGGCCAGGTCAGGGTGAACTCCGGCTGGCGGCGGTCAAGCTCGATGACCCGCTGATTCGCCTCCACTCCGGCAAAGGCCTGCTGCAAGGTCGCCTCGCGGATGCCCACGCGCCGAGCCTCGGCCTTTACGCCGCGCACAAAGGCCTCAAACGCGTCCTGCCCCCAGGCCGGCAGCGCAAAAGCGGCAAGCGGAATCGGCAGCAGCGCGCGGCGGGATATCATTGCGCAACTGTGCCACAGCGCCGTCCCAGCCGGCAACAGACTTGGACCCGCGGCCAATTCGGGGCAGGATGCGGCAAAAGTCAACGGGAACGACCACCATGGGGATTACAGCCGAGCTGTCCGCCTTCAGCGCCGCCATCTCAACCACGGCGCTGCCGCCGCCGGTGGTGGAGCGGGCGCGGCTCTTGGTGCTCGACCTCGTCGGCAACATCGTGCGCGCCCGGCATGACGCAGAAAGCACGGCGCCGTTGCTGGCCGCCACTCGGGCCCTCGGCATGGCGGCGGGCAACAGCGGCGTGTTCGGCGATTGCGCCCGCTACACCCCAGCCGGCGCCGCGCTGCTGAACGGCGCCTTGGGCCACTCGCTCGATTTCGACGACACGCATGCGGCCGGGTCGCTGCATCCGGGTTGCCCAGTGATCTCGGCGGCGCTGGCAGCCGGTCAGATGGCGGGCGCCGGCGGCGCCGACGTGCTGGCGGGGATCATCGCGGGGTATGAGGTCGCCTGCCGAATCGCGCTGGCGCTGCCGGCAGGCGACCACTACGCTCGCGGCTTTCACCCGACGGCGACCTGCGGCGTGTTCGGCGCCGCTGCTGCGGCCGGCCGGGTATTCGGGCTTGGCGCGGACGACATCGCCTCGGCCCTTGGAGTAGCCCTCAGCCAAGCCGCCGGCAGCCTGCAATTCCTGGCGAATGGCGCCTGGACCAAGCGGTTTCAGGTCGGCTGGTCCGGTATGGCCGGACTGACGGCAGGGACACTGGCGCGGGAGGGCTTCAAGGGGGCAGCCGACGCCCTGGAAGGCCAACACGGCTTCCTCAACGCTTATGCCCCCTCCCCCACCCCAGCGCGCGCGGTCCAGGGGCTGGGCACCGAGTTCGAGCTGATGCAAACCGCGGTAAAGCCCTATCCATCCTGCCGCTACGGCCATGCCGGCATCGACGCCGCCCTCATGCTGCGGGCCGAGCACGCTATCGACCCGGCCACGATTGAGCGTGTGACGCTCGGCCTGCCCGAAGCCGGGATGCGGCTGATCGGTGCGCCTGCGGCGCAAAAGGCCGACCCGCAGAACGTGGTGGACGGGCAATTCAGCGGACCGTTCGTGATCGCGGCGGCGCTGGCCACCGGGCGCATGGACTGGGACAGCTACGCCCTGCTGCATGACGCCCGCATACGCGCCTTGCTGCCGCGCATCACTTGCGAATGGGACGCCGACATGCAGGCCGCGTTCCCCGCCAACATGTCGGGCAAGCTGACCGTCACCGCCGCCGGCCAGACCCATCAACGAGTAGTCATTGTGCCCAAAGGCGAACCGGGCAACTTCCCATCAGGGGAGGAACTGCGGCAGAAATTCATGGCGCTGACCATCGCGGTGCTGGGCGAAGACCGGGCAGGAGATTTGGCCAACGCCGTGCTCGCCATCGACGAGGCGCCCGGCGTTGGTCGGCTGCTGTCCATGGCTGCGCCCATGACAGGCGCGCAACTCGCCGGCGATTAGCTGAACCGGCCGGTTTTCGGGAACCCGTTGGGCGGCATCCGGCCCGCTTGGCCGCGTGCGCCCGTCCAGTCCTGCAGCCCCGCTTCCGTCCGCGTCTTCTCCCCCAGCCGCCAGGTCAGGCCATCGGCCAACCGGAACACCTTGGCATCCGCCAAATTGCCGTCCCGATGCTTCTGCAGCAGCACGCCGGAGCCGCGTGACAACTCCGGCACCTCGTTCAACGGGAACACCAGCAGCTTGCGGTTGGTGCCGATCACCGCGACATGGTCGCCCTCCGCCGGGATGCAGAGCAGCGCGGTTTCGGGCGGCTTCACATTCAATACTTGCTTGCCGGTGCGCTTCTCCGCCAGCAGGTCCGCGGCCGGCACGATAAAGCCCCGGCTTGCGGAACTGGCCACCAGGTAACGCAGCCTTTCCCGCCAAACGAACAGGGCGGCCACGTCGTCGTCGCCCAGCTCCGCCAAAACGCGGATCGGCTGCCCATCACCCCGGCCGCGCGGCAAGTCGCCAGCGCGCAGCGTGTAGGCGCGTCCGTTGCCGGCGAACAAGCAGAGCCGGTCCGTCGTCTGGCAGGGGACCAGCAGGCGCAGCTTGTCGCCCTCCTTGAACTTCAGCTCGGCGCCTTCGGCCAAATGGCCCTTCACCGCCCGGATCCAGCCCTTGTCGGACAGCACCACGGTGATCGGCTCGCGCTCGATCAGGCTGTCAGCGCTCACATCGACGGCCAACGGCACCTGGCCCAGCACGGTCCGCCGGGCGCCCAGCGCGCCGTCCCCGAACTTGTCCCGCACCGCCGCAAGCTCGCCCTCGATCTTCCGCCACCGCCGGGCGGCGTCCTTCAGCAGCCCCTCAACCTCCCGCTGCTCTTTGGATAGCGCCTTGTGCTCGCGCCGGATCTCCATCTCCTCCAATCGCCGCAGCGAGCGGAGCCGCATGTTCAGGATCGCCTCCGCCTGCAGGTCGGTCAGCGTGAAGCGGGCGACCAGCGCCGGCTTCGGATGGTCCTCCTCGCGGATGATCCGGATCACCTCGTCGAGGTTCAGGAACACCGCCAGGTAGCCGTCCAGCACCTCCAGCCGACGCTCGATGGCGGCCAGGCGGTGGCGGGAGCGGCGGACCAGCACCTCCTGCCGATGGTCGAGCCAAGCCTGCAGCACCCCGCGCAGCCCCAGCACCATGGGCGTCCGGTCGGCGGTCAGCACGTTCATGTTCAAAGGGAACCGGCTTTCCAACGCCGTCGCGCGGAACATGGTTTCCATCAGCACTTCCGGCTCCACGCCGCGCGACTTCGGCTCCAGCACCAGCCGGACCTGCTCGGTGCTCTCGTCCCGCACGTCGCCGAGGAACGGCAGCTTCTTGGCTTCCAGCAGCTCGGCGATCTGCTCGATCAGCCGGGCCTTCTGCACCTGGTAAGGGATCTCGCTGACCATGACGTGCCAGGCGCCGTGCTTGCCCCGCTCAATTTCCCATTTGGCGCGCATGCGGAAGCCGCCGCGCCCGGTTTCGTAAGCCTGCAAGATGGCGGCCGGGTCCTCGATCAGCGTGCCGCCGGTCGGGAAATCCGGGCCGGGCATGTGGGCCAGCAGTTCGGCCGTCGTGGCATCTGGACGCTGGATCAGGTGGATCGCCGCGGCGCAGACCTCACCGGCATTGTGCGGCGGGATACTGGTGGCCATGCCGACCGCGATCCCCGCGGCGCCGTTCGCCAGGAGGTTGGGGAAACCCCCCGGCAGCACGACCGGCTCGTTCTCCTCGCCGTCATAGGTCGCGCGAAAATCCACGGCGTCATCGTCGATGCCGGACAGCATGGTCTGCGCGACCTCGGTCAGCCGCGCCTCGGTATAGCGCATCGCGGCGGGGTTATCGCCGTCGATATTGCCGAAATTGCCCTGCCCTTCGATCAGCGGGTAGCGCGCCGCGAACTCCTGGGCCAGCCGGACCAACGCTTCATAGACGGACGCGTCGCCGTGAGGATGATACTTGCCGATCACGTCGCCCACGACCCGGGCGCATTTCTTGAAGCCGGACGCCGGGTCGAGCTTCAGCTGGTGCATCGCATAGATCAGCCGCCGGTGCACCGGCTTCAGCCCGTCGCGCACGTCCGGCAGGCTGCGCGACATGATCGTGCTCAGCGCGTAGGCGAGGTAACGCTCGCTCAGCGCGTCCGTGAGCGGCGTGTCGGCAATCGTTCCGGTCAGGTCATCAGGCATCTCGGCTCCCCTATCTGGAACATATAGAGAACTACGGACTCGTCGCCAAGGCCGCAACCCGGTCGTACAGCATGTGCCGCGCCGGCGGCAACGGCCGGTGCTGATGTCCGAAAGCGTCTCGCGCCAGGAAATGCCCTGTGAGTTCGAGGCCGTCGCGCCAGTCCTCGGCTAATGCCGCATTTCCGCCCACAAGGAAGCCCGGCAGGCGCAGCAAGCGCGGCCGCCACTCGCCCGCCGCCCTGTCCGACACAGCACGGCCAGTCTTCGGCGACACCCAAGCCAGCCCGGACGTCGCCCCGGACACCGCGCAAGCCGAAAGGTCCAGCCCGTAGCCGAGTTCCGCCAGCAGAACGACCTCCCAGCGTACAAGGTCCGTGAGCGAGTCCGGCCCACGCGCCAGCCCGGCGATCGACTGCACCAGGCCGGCGAACACCTTGGGATGCGGCTCGCGTTCCGGCAGCGCGCCCTCCGCCACGGCGCAGGCAGAGGACAGCATGGCGAGCGACAAGGCGTCGTCCATCGCCAGCGCCGCACCGGGATGCACCAACTCAGCCGTCATGGACCCCAACTGGTCCGGAAGCCGGGCGCCCCACCGCGCCTGCACGAGGTTGCCGGGCTGCCAAGTCGGGGCTTGCGCCCGGGAACTACCGCCCCGGGCCAGGCCGTGGTGCCGTCCGTGGCCCTCGGTCAGCACCGTGACCAGCGCGTCGCCCTCGCTGTGCGGGCGGGCGGCCAGGACGACGGCGGGCGCCTGCCACTCCATCGGTGACGCTACGCCGTGTCGTCGAGGCCGATGGCCCGCAGCCGCGCGCCCTCCTCGTCCCAGCCGGCGCGTTCCTTTACGTTCAGGAACAGGTGCACCGGGCGTTCCAGCAGGCTGGTCAGCTCTTTGCGGGCACGCGCGCCGATCTCCTTGATGCGTCCGCCCCCGGCCCCGATCAGGATCGCCTTGTGCCCGGCCCGCGCGACATAAACCGTCGCCTCCACTCGCACCGATCCGTCCGGCTTCTCCTGCCAGTTCTCCGTTTCGACCGTGGTGCCGTATGGGATCTCCTCCTGGATTTGCAGGAAGATCTGCTCCCGCACCAACTCGGCCGCCAGCAGCCGGTCCGGCAGGTCGGTGAGGTCGTCGTCGGGATAAAGGTGCGGCCCGGCCGGCACCCCGGCAGCCAAAGCATCCAGCAGGCGGTCCAGCCCGCCTCCTGTGGCAGCGCTCACCATGAATGTCTGCTCGGCCGGCAGGATCGCGCTCAGTTGGGCGGTCAGCGGCAGCAGGGTATGCGCCGCGATCAAGTCGATCTTGTTCAGCACCATCCAGGCCCGGCGCCCGCGCTCGGCGATCTGCCGGGCGATGGTGAGCACCCCCTCCGTCGCGCCCGCTTTGGCGTCGACCAGCAGCAGCGTGAGGTCCGCGTCCTCCGCCCCGGTCCAGGCCGCCTTGACCATGGCGCGGTCCAGCTTGCGGCGCGGGCGGAAGATGCCGGGCGTGTCGACCAGCAGGATCTGGCTCGGCCCGCGCATCAGGACGCCGAGCACGCGGAACCGCGTCGTCTGCGCCTTGGGCGTCACAATGGACAGCTTGGCGCCGGTCAGCCGGTTCAGCAGCGTGGACTTGCCGGCGTTGGGCGCCCCCACAATGGCGACGAAACCGCAGCGCGGCTCAAGGCTTTGCTCCGTACCGGGTGTGTCGGGCTGTTCGGTCATGTACTCAATCTTTCAAGCAAATCGGCCGCCGCCAGGCGCTCGGCCAAGCGTTTGCTGCCCGCGCGTCCGGTGCCTGTCTGGTCGCACGCCGACACGCTGATGACGAACTCCGGCGCATGCGACGGGCCGCTGCGGTCCACGACCTCATAGATGGGCAGCGCCAGCCGCCGCGCCATCAGCAATTCCTGCAGCGCGGTCTTCGGGTCCTTCGGCGGCAGCACGAGCGAGTCCATCGCCGGCTGCCAAGCCCGCCACACGAACCGCTGCGCCGCCGGCAGCCCGGCGTCGAGGTACAGCGCCCCGATCATCGCTTCCATCGCGTCGGCCAGCACGTTGGCAAGCTGGCCCACGCCGGCCCGCGCCTCGTTCGGCGCAACCGCCAACGCTTCCGACAGCCCGGCTGCTTCCGCAATCACCGCCAACACTTTGCGCGACACCAGATGCGCGTGCCGCGGCCCCAGTTCGCCCTCCTGCTCGTCGGGAAACCGCTCAATCAGCCAGTCCGCCATGACCAAGCCCAGCACACGGTCGCCGATGAACTCCAGCCGCTCGTTCGAGCCAACGCCGCGCCGCTCTCCCCGGCGAAGCTGGCCGCGCCGGCCATGCGCGGCCGAACGGTGGGTCAACGCTTCATGCAGCAAGGTAGGACGGGCGAAGATGTGGCCAAGGATGGCCTCGGCCGCCCGATATTGGGCGGCAGGGTCAGGGGGAGGCTCGTCGCCCGCGCCAGTCAAGTGATGCCGTGCAGCAGCCGGTTCCAGCGGATCTCGAACGGCCAATCCCAGAATTCCCACCACGGCGCCCAGCCGTCGATCGAGAAGAAGATGAACTCCGCGCGGCCCACCAGGTTCTCAACTGGCACGAAGCCCACGCCGCCGTTCGGGTCGCGGCTGTCGCTGGAGTTGTCCCGGTTGTCGCCCATGGCGAACACGTGCCCGTCAGGCACCTTGAACTCCGGCGTGCTGTTCAGCCCGCCTTCCTCGTACATCTTGATGATGTCGTGCTCCCGCCCGTTCGGCAGCGTCTCCACATAAAGCCGGGTGACGGTACGCGACCCTTGCTCGTCATCCGTGTAGTTGCCATCGGCCTGACGCGGCACGAGGGTGCCGTTGATGTAGAGCTGGCCGGACTTCATCTGGATGCGGTCGCCGGGCAGGCCGACGATGCGCTTGATGTAGTCGGTTTGGTTGTCGCGAGGGAACTTGAACACCGCGACATCTCCGCGGTACGGCAACCGCCCGAAGATCCGCCCCTCAAACAGGTTGGGCGCGAACGGGATCGAGTACCGGGAATAGCCATAGCTGTATTTTGACACGAACAGGTAATCGCCGATCAGCAAGGTCGGGATCATCGAGCCAGATGGAATGTTGAAGGGTTCGAACGCGACGGTGCGAATGCCGACCGCGATCAGGCCGGCGTAGACGATGGTCTTGACGTTGTCGATCAAGCCACCCGGTTTTTGGTTCGCCATTATGCAGAGGTGATCCGGTTTACAGGAATGGCGGGATCAAGCCGACGCCGCTGCCCCGTGTCAAGGAACCCCGGCCATGGGCAACGCCGAGATCACCACCTGGGCGAACGCATACGGATACTCGTCCGTCACCGTCAACGCCATCGAGTGTTGCATCCCAGGCGGCACCAAGGCGAGCAGACGGACCCGCGCCCCTCCGGTCAGCGCCAAGGTCGGTTGTCCCGACGGCAGGTTGACCACGCCGATGTCCGAATGGAAGACCCCCATCCGGAACCCGGTGCCGAGCGCCTTGGCGCATGCCTCCTTGGCGGCGAACCGCTTGGCAAAGGTGGGAGCATGGAGGCTGGCAGTGCGCCGCAGGGCGCGGGCACGCTCGACGGGCGTGAACACGCGCTTCAGAAAGCGGTCGCCGAACCGGGTCATCACCGTCTCGATCCGCCGGATGTCGCAGAGGTCCGAGCCAAGCCCCAGAATCAAGTCAACCCCGCGCCCGCTCAACCTGGGTCACGCCGCTGGCCGCCCGCAGCCCGGCGATCACGTTCGACAAATGCCTGAGATCCCGCACCTCGACGTCCAGCACGACCTCGAAGAAGTCCTGCTGGCGGTTGGTGATCTTGAGGTTCGTCACCGCGCCTTCGTGCTTCGCGACGGCGTTGGTCAGGCTGGCGAGCGTGTTGGGCTGGTTCACCGCGACGGCGCTGATCCGGCCGATGTGGGTGGCCGTCTTGCCGCCGGCGAGCGAAAGCGGCGTTTCCCAGCCCACGTCGATGAAGCGCTCAGGCGTCGCGGCGAAACTCTCAAGTGTCTGGCAGTTCCTGGTGTGGATCGTGACGCCCTTGCCGGTCGTGACGATCCCGACAATCTGGTCGCCCGGCAGCGGATGGCAGCACCCGGCGTAGTGCACCGCCATGCCCGTCACCAGCCCGGTGATCGGAATACCGCCATCACGCGCCGCCACGCGGCCAGGCCGCGGCGGCAGGCTCGGCAGCATGCGCGGCGCCCGGGGCGCCTGCCGCAGTTCCGGATAGGCCGCGTGCACGACATCCTTCGGCCCGATGTTGCCGTTGCCGACCGCGACGTACAGGTCGTCCAGCGACGCCGCCTTAAGGCCCTTCAGCCCGGCCTCCAGCACCTTCTCCGACCCGTCCAGGCCCTCCTGCCGGAAGGCTTTGGCCAGCGCCGCCCGGCCCGCGTCGAGGTTGTTCTGCCGCTGTTGCTGGGCGATATAGCGCCGGATGCGCGCCCGCGCCTTGCCGGTAACGACGAACCGCTCCCACGCCGGGGACGGCACGCCGTCGCGCGCCGTCATGATCTCAACCTGGTCGCCGTTCTGCAGCTCATGCCGAAGCGGCATTAGACGCCCATTCACCTTGGCGCCCACGCACTTGTCGCCGACCTGGCTGTGCACGGCATAGGCGAAGTCGATGCTGGTCGCCCCGCGGGGCAGCTCGATTAGTTGGCCTTTCGGGGTAAAGCAGAAGACCTGGTCCTGATACAGCTCAAGCTTGGTATTCTCCAGGAACTCATCCGCCGCCTGCGAATTCTCCAGGATTTCCAGCAGATCCTGTACCCAACGGAACCGCTGCAGCTCGCTGGAGGAGGCGTCCTGCTGCTTGTACAGCCAATGCGCCGCAACGCCGTTCTCCGCCACGTCGTGCATGTCGGCCGTGCGGATTTGCACCTCGATCTTCTGGTTGCGCGGCTCCCGCAGGGTCACGCCGGTATGCAGGCTGCGATAGCCGTTGGACTTCGGAGTCGAGATGTAGTCCTTGAATCGCCCGGCGATCACCGGATACGCCGCATGCACCGCGCCCAAGGCAATATAGCAGGCATCGCGGGACGGCATCACGACGCGGAACGCCATGATGTCTGACAACTGCTCGAACGCCACGTTGCGGCGCTGCATCTTCTCCCAAATCGAGTAGGGAGACTTTTCGCGCCCGGTGATCTCGATGGGCGCGGCACCGCCCTCGGCGCAGATGCGATCCAGCTCTTCTCGCACCTCTTCGATCACATCCGCGCCCTGGCCACGCAGGAAGTTGAGCCGGGCCTGGATCGTGTCGAACGCCTCCGGCTCGATCTGCGCGAAGGCCAGCGTTTGCAGCTCGGTCTTCAGCGCGTCCATGCCGATCCGCTCGGCGAGCGGCGCATAGATTTCCATCGTTTCCCGCGCCGTGCGCATCCGGCGTTCGGGGCTTTGCACGTAATGCAGCGTCCGCATGTTGTGCAGGCGGTCGGCCAGCTTCACCAGCAGGACGCGAATGTCCTTGCTCATGGCCAGGACCAGCTTGCGGAAGTTCTCCGCCTGCTTCGTGCGGTCCGATTGCAGCTCCAGCCGGGTCAGCTTGGTGACGCCGTCCACCAGCCCGCCGATGGCCGGGCCGAACTGCCGCTCCAATGCGGGGAGCGTGACTGAGGTATCCTCAATGACGTCATGCAGCAAAGCGGTTGCGATGCTTGCCGTGTCCAAGCGATACCCCGCCAGGATCTCGGCCACCGCAATAGGATGTGTGAGGTAGGGGTCGCCGTTTTCCCGGGTCTGCTGCCCATGGGCCTGCGCGGCGAGCGAATACGCTGCATCAAGCAAGCCCATGTCCGCCTTGGGATCATAGGCCAGAATCTTTTCGGTCAGCCTAGACCGGCACTCAGACAGGGTACCGGACTTGGCAGGATCAGACCGAGTGTCGGACGACGCCAAGCCGTCGGGCGCGCGGACGGGGCGCGACGCGCGACCCGTCACGGCCGGCCCGCGTTTGTAAAGTTTGGTTTAGCGGCGGGAACGGCCGCCAAGCTCCGCCTCGATGGCCGCCTCGATGTCGTCCGGCGAAAGATCGCCGACCGGCATTGCCGAGGCCTCCTCCTCCGCCGACACGTCCTGCAGGCCGAAGATGTTCTGGTCCGTCGGGATCAGGTCCAGTACTTCCTCATCCGCCGGTTCCGGCTCCGGCGAGCGGGACAGCGACTTGATAAGGTCCTGCTCCAGTAGCGGCAGCGCCACCGTCTCCTCAGCAATCTCGCGCAGCGCCACGACTGGGTTCTTGTCATGGTCGCGGTCAATCGTCAGTTCCTCGCCGCGGCTCAAATTGCGGGCGCGCTGCGCGGCGAGCAAGACAAGCTCAAACCGGTTTGGAACTTTTTGAACGCAATCTTCTACGGTCACGCGCGCCATGCGTCCAGCCTCCGCCATTCATGTCGGTTAAGTAAACTATGTAAGCGAGGGCTACGCATTCAGCAAGGGTCGGTTAGAATGCCTGGACATCTTGGTCCGACAGCGCCGCCAGCATTGTGGAAACCCTCACGTGGAGCACCGGATGCGTCCAATCCGGCCTGATGTCCTTCAACGGGGCCAGAACGAAGGCGCGATCGTGCATCCGCGGATGCGGCAAAACAAGCTCTGGCTCCGTCATGACCAGATCGTCCATCGCCAGCAGGTCAAGGTCCAAGGTCCGAGCCGCGTTCGGCACGCCGCGCACCCGACCCGCTTCCACCTCGATGGCTTGCAGCATTCCCAGAAGACGGTGAGGTTCGACGGCGCCGCTCAGCCAGGCCGCGCCGTTGACGAAGCGCGGCTGGTTCGACGCGGGAACCGGCTGAGTGGCGAACCAACGCGACACTCTGCGCAGCTCAAGGCCGGGCAACTGCCCAAGCTGCCCGACCGCCCACTGGCAGGTCTCAAGCGGCGTGCGCCCCCCGGTCGAAGCGAGGTTGGCGCCAATCGCGACCAAGATCATCTGGAACATCCCGTAAGCTTCCCATCAAGGCTTGACCGCTCACGCGGCGGTCGGCATCCCGCTTGGCCATGAACAATCAGACACCCCGCCCTTCCAATGCCGATTGAGCAGCCCCCGCGCGATTGCCCGCTCTGCCCGCGACTGGTGGCCTACCGCCAGGCCAACCAAGAGAGTCACCCCGACTGGTTCAACGGTCCCGTCCCGAGCCTTGGCGATCCCGATGCCTCCATCCTGGTCGTCGGCATGGCGCCCGGCGTCAAGGGCGCCAACCGCACCGGGCGACCCTTCACCGGCGACCATGCCGGTATCCTGCTCTACGAAACCTTGACCCGTTTCCGCCTGGCGACCGGCACGTATGACGCCCGGCCGGACGACGGCATGCAGCTCCACGGCTGCCGCGTGGTGAACGCCGTGCGCTGCGTGCCGCCCGCCAACCTGCCGCAGCCCGTCGAGGTCCGCACCTGCAACCGCTTCCTCGCCGCGGAGCTGAAAGCCCTGCCAAAACTGCAGGCCGTGCTGGCGTTGGGCGTCCTGGCCCATGCCGCCGTCCTGCGCGCTTGCGGCATCCCCGCGGCCCGCATCCGTTTCCAGCATGGGAGCGTGACCGAGTTGCCGGACGGCCTGCTGCTGGCGGACAGCTACCACGTCTCGCGCTACAACACGAACACCGGGCTGCTGACGCGCGAGATGTTCGAGCAGGTGGTGCTCAACCTTGTGACGCGGGTCACAGGCGAGGCACCGATGCCTTAAGCCCGGCTCATCGCCGTCTGGATCGCGGTGGCGAGGCGGCCGCGGTCCGGCTCGTCACTCGAACCGAAGGTCCCGGCGATGGCGCCGTCCCGCCCGATCAGCACCTTGTTGAAGTTCCAGTCCGGTTCCCAACGCCGCTGCTCGCGCACCCAGCGATAGAACGGCGATGCAGCGGCGCCGCGCACGTGGCCGAGGCCTGCCATGGGGAAGTCGACGCCGAACGTCGCTTCGCAGAACGCCTTGACCTCGCCGTTCGACCCGCTCTCCTGGCCGAAGTCCTGGCTGGGCACCCCAATCACCGCAAACCCCTGCGGCGACAAGCGCCGGTGCAGGGCTTCCAACTGGCGGTATTGCGGCGTGAAGCCGCAGAACGAGGCCGTGTTGACAACCAGCAGCACCTTGCCCTGGAACTCCGCCAGCCGGAGCATGCCTTCGTCGATGGAAGGGAACTCGAACGACCATGCCGTGGCCGGCGCCGGGCCTGCCGCCATGCCGGCCAGCGCCGCCCCGCAAATCAATGCCGCCCGTCGCGAAATGCCCATGCTGCCCGTCTCCTGCATTGCTGCCTTGCATTTAGGCGGCGCGGCGATGCTGGCAACGGTCAGCCTTTCTCCCGCATCAGCCGGGCCTTGTCGCGCTGCCAATCACGCGCCGCGATGGCCTGCCGCTTGTCCTGCTTCTTCCGGCCCTCGCCTACGCCCAGCAGCACCTTCGCCACGCCGCGGTCGTTGAAATGAATTTGCAGCGGCACCAGCGTCAGTCCGTCCCGGGTGGAGGCGCCGATCAACTCGCCGAGCTGCTTGCGCTTGAGCAACAGCTTGCGCGGCGCCCGCGGCTCGAACCGCGACAGCACGCCGGCCTGGTATTCCGGGATGTAGCAGTTGAACAGGAACAGCTCGCCCTCCCGCTCCCCGGCCCAAGCCTCGGTCAGGGTCGCGCGGCCATGGCGCAGCGATTTCACCTCGGGGCCGCGCAGCACCAGCCCGGCCTCCATCGTCTGCTTGATCGTGTAGTCGAACCGCGCCTTCCTGTTCTGCGCGGCGACGCCGTGCGAGATCAGGCCCGATTTCTTCTTGGTCTTGCTGTCCGCCACGCCGCCCGGTCCTAGTTCAGCAGCCCGGCGTCGAGCATCGCCGCCCGCACTTGCGCCCGTGTGGCGTCCGACACCGGCGCCAGCGGCGAACGGCAGTGCTCGCTGCCATGCCCCATCAGGCTGGCGCCATATTTTACCGGGCCGGGGTTGCTCTCGACGAACATCGCATCGTGCAGCGCGAGCAGCCGGTCCTGGATCGCCATCGCCCGCTCGGTCTCGCCGTCCTGCCAAGCCCGATGCATCTCGCTGCACAGCCGCGGCGCGATGTTGCCGGTCACGCTGATGCAGCCATGGCCGCCGGCGGCCAGAAACGCCAGCGCCGTGTGGTCATCCCCTGACATCTGCACGAATTCGGCCCCACAGGCCCGGCGGGTGTGCAGCGGCCGTGCCAGGTTAGCAGTCGCGTCCTTGACGCCCACGATGTTCCGGTGCCGCGCCAGGTGTGCCATGGTCTCGACGCTCATATCGACCACGCTGCGAGACGGGATGTTGTAGATCATGATCGGCAGATCGACCGCATCGGCAATGGCGGTGTAGTGCAGGACCATGCCTTGCTGCGTTGGTTTGTTGTAGTAGGGCGTCACAATCAAGGCGGCGTCGGCCCCGGCCGCCTTGGCGTGCCGGGTCAGCTCGATCGCCTCCGCCGTGCTGTTCGACCCGGCGCCGGCCACCACCGGCACCCGCCCGGCCGCAACCTCCACCGCGATCTCAACCACACGGCGGTGCTCGTCGTGGCTGAGCGTTGGGCTTTCCCCGGTGGTGCCCACCGGGACGATGCCGTGGGTGCCTTGCTGGATCTGCCAATCGACGAAGGCGCCGAACGCGGCCTCGTCCACCGCGCCGTCAGGGCGCATGGGCGTGATCAGGGCGACATACGATCCCTTGAACAAAAGGTTGGACATGACGGGCCTCGGGCATGAGCGGGGATCGCGAACCTAAGCACGTGGGGGATGCGCCGCAAGGCTGCCTTGCGCTAGAAGCCATCATGCGCCGCGCCGTGCTCCTGTTCGTGCTGGGCCTGTCCCTGCCGGCCCACGCCGCTGCGCAGGACATCATGGCCGCGGTCAGGCTTGAGCATTGGGCGGAGGCCGACGCCCTCGCCGCGGCGTCGCCCGACTCGCTGGCCCGCAAGCTCGCGTTGTTTTTCCGTCTGCTCACCCCCGGCGCCGCCCGCACGGCCGAACTCGCGGCGTTTATCGCGGACAACCCGGCTTGGCCACAGCAGGCGCTGCTCGGTCGTCGCCTGCAAGAAGCGTTCGCCGCAGACAGCGACGACTTGACCACCATCAAGCGTTGCCAGCAGACGCCCGCTGCCGCCCAGCCGGCCACCACCCTGCTGCGCTGCGCCGAAGCCATGAGTCGGGCCAGCCGTCAAGCCGAGGCCGAGCAGGACGCCCGCGCAGCTTGGATCAAGGGTGTAGACCCAGCCAGCGAACTCGGCTTCATCCGCACTTGGGGTCACACGCTCACCGCCGATGACCAGTGGCGGCGCTTCGACCGCTTGGCCTGGACCGACGCCGGCTTGCCGGGCAGCCCCGCAGCGCGTCAGGCGGCCCGGGTCCATTCTGCCAGCCGTCCTGCCGCGGAGGCCCGGCTGGCGCTGCGGCGCGACGACCCGTCCGCCCCCGCGCTGGTTGCGGCCCTCCCTGCCCCGGCGCGTGCCGATCCGGGCCTCATCCTCGATCTTGCCAAATGGCACCGCCGCGCGAACCAGGACCGCGCAGCTCTGACCGTCTGGATCAAGGAGGGCGGCCCTGCGGAGGCCGCCGCCGCAGACGACCGCCGGCCGGCGTTCTGGGACGAGCGCAACCTGCTGGCCCGGCGGATGCTGCGCGCGGGCGACCCCGCCGCCGCTTATCTTCTGACCAGCAGCCACCGCCAAACCGGCGAGGCCGCAATCGACGCCGAATTCCTGTCCGGCTGGATCGCGCTGCGGCTGCTGCAGCAGCCGGACGTGGCGGCCCAGCACTTTCGGGCGCTTGCCACCCTGTCCCACGCGGCGATTACGCAGGGCCGCGCCTATTACTGGATCGGCCGGACCGCGGCGGCTCAGGGCGACGCCGCGGGCGCGCAAACCGCCTACGCCCAAGCCGCCGCCTGGCCAACCACGTTCTACGGCCAGCTCGCCGTCCGCGCCCTGGGCGACGACGACGCGGCGCTCGCCGCCCGCATCCGCGCCGCGCACGACCCGGCGTGGACTGTCGAGCAGGCCACCGCCCTGATCGGCGAGGACCTGGCGCGGGCGGCGGCGCTGCTGGTAGCCTGGGGAGAGCCGCGCCGGGCCAAAGCGTTCCTCCTTCGGCTGGCCGAGACGGCGGCGGATGCGGCCGAGCGTGCGATGGCGGCCCGCATGGCCCTTGGCCTCGGCCTGCCGGACCAGGCGGTGGCCATCGCGCGCCGGGCCGGGCGGAATGGACTGATGCTGCCGGAGGCCGGCTGGCCCATCGCGGTGGAGCCGCCGGATGCCGCGGTCGAGCCTGCAGTGACGCTCGGCCTCATACGGCAGGAGAGCAGCTTCGACACCCAGGCCGGAAGCCCGGCCGGCGCGCAGGGCTTGATGCAGCTCATGCCGGCGACCGCCGCGGGCGTCGCGCGACGGCTGAACGAGGCGGTGAGCCTGCCCGCGCTGACGGCCGACGCCGCCTACAACATGCGGCTCGGCACGGCCTATCTCCAGACATTGCTGGACCAGTTCGGCGGCGCCTTGCCCTTGGCGCTGGCCGGCTACAACGCGGGGCCGAACCGAGTATTAGATTGGCTCGCCGGCTATGGCGACCCGCGGACCGGTGCCATCGACATGATCGACTGGATCGAGCTGGTCCCGTTCAACGAAACCCGCAACTACGTGCAGCGCGTGATCGAGAACATCGTGATCTACGCGGCCCGGCGCGGCACCGCGGCACCGCACCCGCTCGCGCGGTCCGCCGGGTGAGCCGCCTGGTGGCCAGCTTTTTCGGCGTCGGCTTCTTTCCGGTCGCGCCGGGGACGGCGGGGTCGGCAGTGGCGCTGCTGATCGGCATGGCGCTGATGGCAGGGCCGCCCTGGCTGCTGCCGCTCGGTGCGGCGCTCGCGGTCATGGCCGGTTCCCTCGCCGTCCCGCGCGCCGTGACCGACCCCAACGTGGACCCGGGCTGGGTCGTGATCGACGAGGTCGCCGGCCAGTGGGTCGCCATGCTGGGGCTTGCCGAGGTCTCAGTGACCGGATTGGTTGCGGCGTTCCTGGGTTTCCGCCTGCTCGATGTCTGGAAGCCGGGGCCGGTTGGCTGGGCGGACCGCCAATCGGGCGCATTCGGCATCATGGCGGACGACATCCTGGCCGGCGCTGGCGTCGCGTTGGCGCTTTATGCCGCCCGGCAACTGATTATTCTTTGAATGAAAGGGCATCGCCCATGTTCGATCCGACTCTGATCCGGGCCGCGACGGCCCTGCTTGCTGAATGCCGGTCCCGCGGGTTGATGCTCGCGACGGCGGAAAGCTGCACCGGCGGCTTGATCGCCGGCGTGCTGACAGAGATCGCGGGGTCGTCCGATGTCTTGGACCGTGGCTTCATCACCTACTCGAACGCCGCCAAGTCGGACATGCTCGGCGTGCCACCTGAACTGCTGGAGGCGAACGGCGCCGTGAGCGGCCCGGTCGCCGCCAGCATGGCCACCGGCGCGCTGCTGCGTTCACAGGCTGCGCTGACGGTCGCGGTCACGGGCGTCGCGGGACCCGGCGGCGGCACTGAAGGTAAGCCCGTGGGAACCGTCTGGTTCGGCATCGCCGGTCGTGGCACCCCCACCTTGACGGAGCGCCAGGTGTTTCCAGGCGACCGAACCGCCGTGCGCCGGGCAACGGTGGAACGCGCTTTGGCGATGCTCGATGCCGCGGTGAAAAGCCGGTAAGCCTACCCCAGCACCACGTCCCGGATCGCCGACGCGGCCTCCATGACCTGCGGCGTCGTCACGTCGAGATGCGTGCAGGCGCGCGCCCGGTACTGGCCCATCACCGAGATCAGCACGCCCGCCGCCCGCACCCGCGCCGCCAACTCCTGAGCCGTCAGCCCCGTCCCCCGCGTGTCGAAGAACACCAGGTTGGTTTCCGGCAGCTCGACGGACAGGCCTTGGATTTGCGCCAGGCTGCGCGCCAGCACCCGGGCGTTCTCATGGTCGTCCGCTAGGCGGTCCACGTTGTGGTCCAAGGCGTACAGGCACGCCGCCGCGCAGATCCCGCCCTGCCGCAACGAGCCGCCCAGCCGCTGCTTCCAGCGCCAGGCCGCGTCGATGAACTCGGCCGAGCCGGCCAGCACCGCCCCTAGCGGCGCTCCAAGGCCCTTGGTGAAATCAAGCCACACCGTATCGTAGCCGGCCGCCATCTCCGCCGCGGGCACCCCGGCCGCCACCACGGCGTTCATCAACCGCGCCCCGTCCATATGCGTGACCATCCCGTGCGCATGGGCCGTCGCCGCCACCTCGTTCAAGGTCGCCAGCGGCCAGATCGCGCCGCCGCCAAGGTTTGCGGTCTGCTCGACCTCCACCATGCGCTGTGTCGGCGAGTAGCGGGACACAGGACGGACGGCGGCTGCCAGCGCATTCGCCGAGAATACGCCACGATCCCCATCAAGCGGCGAAACCTGCACGCCGGCCAGCGCCCAAGGGGCACCGCCCTCCGAGGTCGCGATGTGCGCGGTGTGATGCGCCAGGATTTCGTCACCCGCCCGGCACTGGACCAGAATGGCGACCTCGTTGCACATGGTCCCGGACGGCAGGAACATTGCCGCCTCCTTGCCGAGCAACGCCGCCATGCGGTCGCATAGCGCCCAGACGGTGGGATCGGCGCCATGCTGCTCGTCCCCGACCTCGGCCTCCATCATCGCCTGCTTCATCGCCAGGCTCGGCTTTGTCTGGGTATCCGAATACAGGTTGACCCGAACCGGAACCGTGTCGTCGAACCGCGGCGGAGCATAAGTCATGGCGATGGGTTCCGTTTCAGGATTTTGCCGTCACGGCGGCCGGGGTCACGGCAATCGTCGCGGCCGGCGCGCCATAGACTTCCCGCGCACGCTTTAAGAAGGCGTTGACCATCAGCCGCACGGCATTGTTGAACACGACCCCGATGGCGGCCTGGAGCATGCGGCTCCTGAATTCGAAATCGACGTAGAACTTGACGTTGCAGCCCTTGGGGTTCGGCTCGAACGTCCATTGGTTGTTCAGGTAGCGGAACGGGCCATTCTCATATTTGACCTGGATCTGACGCGGACGGTCAAGCTCGACCCGGCTGGTGAAGCTCTCGCGGAACGGCCCGAAGCCGATGGTCAGGTCCGCCACAAGCTGCGTCTCGGTATGCGACTTCACCCGCGCGCCGGCGCACCAGGGTAGGAAAATCGGATACTTGCCGACATCCGCCACAAGGTCGAACATCTGCTCTGGGCTGTACGGCAGCACCTTGTGCTCGGCATGGGTTGGCATGGTTAGGCAGTCACCAAAGCAAGCTGCTTCGCACGGGCGTCACGCAACTGCGCGAAATCCGCATCCGCATGGTATGAACTGCGCGTCAGCGGCGTGGCGCTCACCATCAGGAACCCCTTTGCGCGGGCCATGGCCGCATAGTCCTCGAACTCGTCAGGCGGCACGAAGCGGTCCACCGCCGCATGTTTCACCGTGGGCTGCAAGTACTGGCCCAGGGTTAGGAAATCGACATCGGCCACCCGCAGGTCGTCCATCACCTGCATGACCTCGGCGCGCTGCTCTCCCAGCCCGAGCATCAGCCCGGACTTGGTGAAGATCGTCGGGTCCACCATCTTCACCCGATCCAAGAGCCGGAGCGACTGATAGTACCGCGCGCCGGGCCGAATGGTCGTGTAAAGCCGCGGCACCGTCTCAAGGTTATGGTTGAACACGTCGGGCCGCGCCTCCGCCACGACCTCCAGCCCGCCGGGCTTGCGCAGGAAGTCAGGCGTCAGCACCTCAATCGTCGTGCCCGGCGCCACGGCGCGCAGGGCGTGGATCACAGCGGCGAAATGCGCGGCGCCCCCGTCGCGCAGGTCGTCCCGGTCCACCGACGTGATGACCACGTGCCGCAACCCGAGCTTCGCCACCGCATCCGCCACCCGCCGCGGCTCGTCCGGGTCGAGCGCCTCCGGCTGGCCGGTCCGCACGTTGCAGAAACTGCAAGCGCGGGTGCAAGTGTCGCCCATGATCATCATCGTCGCGTGACGCTGCGACCAGCACTCACCGATGTTGGGGCAGGCCGCTTCCTCGCAGACCGTCACCAACCGGTTCTCGCGCATCAGCGCCCGGGTCTCATGATAGACCGGATGGTTAGGCGCCTTGACCCGTATCCAATCCGGCTTGCGCTGGATCGGGTTGTCCGGGCGGTTTGCCTTCTCCGGATGCCGGGCCGTGCCCATGCCCGGCGCAGCCCGGCGGTGATCGACCACGATACGCGACGCCATGCGGCCTCCCGGCACAAAAATAGGAAACGTTCAAGTGGATGGAACCAGGCCGCCCGTCAAGCGAGGGATCAGAAGTGGATCGCCCGGCCATAGGCGTCCAGCACCGACTCATGCATGGTCTCGCTGACCGTCGGGTGCGGGAAAACCGTGTGCATCAGCTCGACCTCGGTCGTTTCCAGGGTGCGCGCAACCGCATATCCCTGGATCATCTCCGTCACCTCGGCGCCGATCATGTGGGCGCCGAGCAGTTCGCCGGACTTCGAGTCAAACACGACCTTGACCATGCCTTCCGGCTCGCCCATCGCGATAGCCTTGCCGTTGCCGATGAACGGGAAGCGCCCCACGCGGACCTCGTGCCCGGCCGCCTTGGCGCGGGTTTCCGTCATGCCGACAGAAGCGATCTGCGGGCGGCTGTAGGTGCAGCCGGGGATGTTGCCGACGTTCAGCGGCTTCACGTCGTTCTGCCGGGCGATGCTCTCGACGCAGATTACGCCCTCATGGCTCGCCTTGTGCGCCAGCCACGGGGCGCCCGTCACGTCGCCTATCGCATAGATGCCGGACTCTCCGGTGCGGCAGTACTCGTCGATGACGATGTGGCCACGCTCCACTGTCACCCCCGTGCCTTCCAGCCCCAGATTCTCGACATTGCCGACGATGCCCACGGCGGAGATCACCCGGTCCACGGTGATGTCCTGCGTCTTGCCCCCGGCCTCGACCGTGGCCGTCACGCTGTCCCCGTTCTTCTGCACCTTGGTCGTCTTGGCCGAGGTCA
>JAABUQ010005216.1_pt1 | contig 21051 bp, 22 predicted proteins | sample 5560001 | NCBI WGS metagenome assembly JAABUQ01 (sample SAMN10711888, study PRJNA513371) | rock metagenome | isolation source: Antarctica rocks | place: Antarctica: Victoria Land, Finger Mt nord | collected 2015-12-18
CGCGACGATTCACGAGACCCTCGTCGGCGTCAAGGACGACATTCAACGCACCACCGGCTTGCGCGGGGACCGCGGGATGGTGGAGCGCGCCCGCGACGTCTTAGCTGGCGGCCATCAGGAGCAGGACCGGCCTGGCTCGCAAGGGTCTGAGAGCGGAGCGGGAGAAGAGCGGTCGACGTCGTAGTCGGATGCCGGAGTAGAGCGGGCCACGCAGACCCAACCCCCAATATCAGTGATTCATGCGCCCCTTGCGGGGCGTGCCCGGAACGGATGAAAATGTTGTCGGCCGCCTGGTCGACGTCGGCTCTGTTGGTGCCACGTCGTTCCCACGCCAGCTGGACGCCCCGGACCTTCGCCCGTCGCTTCATGATCGAGACCGGCACCACCCCGCTGCGCTGGCTCACCGCCCAACGACTACTCGAAGCGCCTAGCGCTGGCCACCGTGATCGGGATCATCGTGCTCGCCCAGATTCCCCGCTTGAGCGAAGTCGCCGGCGTCACGCTAGTCATTGCCGGCGTCGCCGTACACCGGCGGCCATCACCGCCTGCCGGGCGGCACGCGTCCTCATCCTTAGCCGGTCACCACGTCGAGGTCGTGCTCGCGCTACAGGAGGTCAACGGCACCCGACTCTTTCAGCGTCTGGACAGCGAAGGCAACGTCCTCGAGTTCTGCTCGCGCCTGAGCTTGCCCGCGTAGCGCGGCCAACGTCCTGGGCCTGGGCACTACGAGCCGCAAGCCGATCGGCTACTGGGGCTGCGGAGGGTCGCCGCGTGCGTGCTGGGTCAGCGGCTCTTCGAGAGCCCGAGCCCAACGTGTTGACCAGTCGAGGGTCGGCTTTAGGCTGGCGATCAGGTCTGCCCCGGCGTCGGTCAGCGCGTACCCGCGCGGCGCTTTCTCCACGAGACGCCCCTGCCGCAGCTCACCCAGGCGCCGGCTGAGCACGCTCGACGACATCCCGTGACACCGCGCCTGCAGCGCGCGGAAGGTCAGCGGCTCTCGCCCGGCCCTGTGGAGCTCCCAAATGATGCGCAGCACCCAGCGGCGGCCGAGCAGGTCGAGCAGCGCCATGATCGGACGGCCCGTCGCCGACCCACGAACCGACTGGCCTGGAAGTGGGCCCGGGGCAGCCATGCACTAGAGGCCGAACACCCGGCGGGCGTTGCCGGCAAAGAACTTCTGGCGCGGACCGTCGGGCAGCTCTATGGGGCGGGCCTCGTTTGGGCAGCACTCAAGAGGTAGCTGGGGGAAGTTGGTCCCGAAGAGCACCCTGTCCTGGGCGTAGCTGGCGGCGAACTGCACCAGCGCGGGCGGATAGCACCGGGGCGCGTACGCTGACGTCTCGATAGGGGATTGGCCGGCCGGGCTCGGACGGCATCGCCGGACCGGCGTGACCGACCTGCGTGCAGAAAGGGATGGGGGCGCTGACGTGACGCCCGTCTGGAGCACCGCGGCGGTGCCCGACCGCTCAAGCAGTCGCCGACCTTCGGGCACGAGCTGCCCGGCTCTCCTCGGAAGCTGCGCCCAGGCGTCGACGATCAGCTCGCCGTTCACGCGCGCTGGCTCGGCAGTGGATCTTGGCCCAGCCCATCGCGCATCGCGGCGACGGCGACCCGCAGCGCGCCGAGCGGACGCAGCAGCAGCGTGGCGTCGACCACCTGACCACGCTCATCGAGGCGCTCATCGAGAACTCCGTCCAGCGCCTGACCTTCAATGCGGGCGGTGATGAAGGTGGTGAGATCGCCGGGCCGTCGCTCAGTTCGCGCGTTGGCCGGAGGTCGCCGAGGACCGGCCCGATCAGCGACAGGAGATGCGCGACGTCGGCACGGCCGCTGTAGTCGTCGACCGGACTGTGAAAGCGCACCGACGCGGCGAGCGCGGCGCCGATAGCGGCGCGGTCGCCGAGACGCAGGAGCGGGATGAGATGCGAGTCCATGCTTCTGATTGAGAAGCGGACACTGCCTCGTCGGCGGGCGGGTTTGCGACCGCCCGGGCAGGATCGGCATTCGCAAGCCGATCCTGCCCCGGGCCGTCCGCTGACGCTGGCGAGGCGGTTGGCGGCCGGCCGGAGCCCTCAGCCGATCTGCTCCGCCAGCTCGACGATGATCTCCTCCGGGCCGCGGACGTAGCAGAGCCGATAGCTGTCTTCGTAGCGCTCCACCTCGCCAACGAGCTCCGCGCCGCGGGCTCGCAAGCTAGCGACGACGGCGTCGATGTCGTCGACTGCGAATGCGACATGGCGTATGCCCGGGGTGTTCGCCGGCGCGTGCCGGTCGCCGCCCCGGCCCGACGGGGCGTGAAACTTTGTCAGCTCGAGCCGTCCGCAGCCGTCCGGGGTCTCCATCATCGCGATCTCCGCCCGGACGCCCTCGAGCCCCACCACGCGGTCCACCCAACCGCCCTCGACCGGCCCCTCGCCCTGCAGCTTGAGTCCGAGCTCGACGAAGAACGCCGTCGCGGCCGCGAGGTCGTCGACCACGATGCCCACGTGCTCCATGCGTTGGATCGTCATGCGCTCGACCGTAGCGACAAGACGGTCCCAGCTGATGCTGGAGGCAACAGCTCGGGGCCTACTCAATGGCAAGCCTGCAGACCGCTTTGCAGAACGTCGTGCTACCTGGCCGACTCCGCCCGGCATGGTGACTAGACACAACCACCGATCAGGTATCAGCCAACCGAACCCCGATCTGACGCACTAGAACGATCGGCGCCCCTCGCCGATCCGGTTGCGGCGCCGCAAACACTGACTTCCCGAGCGCCTCTCACAGCTCGCGCTCGTAGTAGAGCATCTGCGTCTCGGGTCGTCCCTCCTTCTCGAGGTTGGTGAACCCGAGGCTTTCATACAGTCCGCGCGCCGCGGTGTCGTCGAGCGCGGTACCCAGCTCCATTGTGGTTGCTCCGCGTTCGCGCGCGATGCGCAGGGCGGTCTGCATCAGCATCCGCCCATGGCCCTCTCCCCGCCGGTCGGGCACTACGTAGAGCTCCTCCAGGTAGCACGTCGGTGCGCCGGTGAGCAGGTACTCGCGGAAGCGCAGCTGGGCGACGCCGACGTGGCCCGGCCCGGCCAGCAGGAAGACGCTGAGGTCACCCGCAATGTGCTCGCGGACCCGCGGCGTGAGAATCTTGGCGCCCGGCGTGTATTCGTCGAACTCTGCCTGGAAGCGATCGAGCAGTTCGGCGACCTCCTCGGAGTCGGCGCGCTGAGCGATTCGGCTTGGCTCGGGCGAAGAAACCACTGGCGGTCAGATTACGCCTAGCGCTCGGAGGCGGAGTGCTCATCTACGGTGCCGATGAGGACAAAGAAAGCGCCACGATCACGCGCGCAGCCAGCTCGGCCTTCTGCGCTACGCGGGGCAGGGAGGCGGCGGCAATCGACTAATAATGGCGTCAGCGCGCCCGCAGCATGTCGATTACGAGATTGAGGTGTCGGCGCCAGTCGAAACCTGGCTTGGCGCCCATCGTGGAGCACACGCCGCACATGAGCATCGCGAGGTCGTTCGCCTCCACGTCTGGGCGGATCGTGCCCGCACGCCGGGCTCGGGCGATCAGCTTCGCCGTGACCGCTACCAATTCGTGCTGCTCGGCCTCCGCCTGCATCCAGATGTTCTCACCGGCGCCAGCCAGCGCGTGTTGGACGGCGGCGTCGCTCGCCGCCGTATCCGCGTTGCGACGTAGGAGATCCTCGAGCAGGGCGAACGGCTCGCCGTCCTGCTCGAGGGCATCACGCGACCGTGCGGCGAACAGCCGGAACTTCTCGCGGAGGAGCTCCACCAGCAGCGCCTCTTTTGTCTCGAAGTGGCGGTAGACGGTGCCGACGCCGACTCCGGCTTGGCGGGCGACGTCGTCGATCTGCGCGTCCGCTCCGTACTCGGCGAACACAGCCCGCGCGCTCTCGAGGATCCGCTCGCGGTTGCGGCGGGCGTCGGCACGCAGCGGGCGCTCGGTATCGATCACAGGGTCGGCCACAGTATTTTCACCCGGCTCGCTTGACAACCGGAATCTTAGTTCACTATAGTGCCAACCGCAACCGGAACCGGAGGTCAGCTTCCATGACATCGCTCAATCACTCTCAGACGCCGCCGCTATATGCACCCCGCGCCAAGAACTTCGCGCTGCTGTTGCTGGCGATGACGCAGTTCGTGGTGGTGATCGACGCGTCGATCGTGAACGTCGCGCTGCCCTCGATTGGTGCGCACCTCCACTTCGCCCGCGCCGACCTCTCGTGGGTCGTGAACGCATACACGCTCACCTTCGGCGGCTTCCTGCTGCTCGGCGGTCGCCTCGCCGACCTGCTCGGACGCAGGCGCATGTTCATGCTCGGCCTGGTGCTGTTCTCGGTCGCTTCGTTCGCCGGTGGGATTGCTCAGTCGGAGGGGTGGCTGATCGTCGCGCGGGCACTGCAGGGGCTCGGCGCGGCAATCGTCTCCCCGGCAGCGCTGTCGATCATCACCACCACGTTCGCCGAGGGTGCCGAGCGCAACCGGGCGCTGGGGATCTGGGGTGCGGTCGCGGGCGCCGGCGGCGCAGCTGGCGTGCTCCTCGGCGGGATTCTCACCAGCGGCCTGAGCTGGCGTTGGGTGCTGTTCGTCAACGTCCCGATCGGGCTCGTCGCCGCCGCCCTCGCTCCGCGCACGCTGGTCGAGAGCCGTGCCGAGGACGGAACGACCACGTTTGACCTGCCCGGCGCTGTGACCGTCACCGCGGGCCTCTCGCTGCTCGTCTACGCGATTGTCGACACCGTCAACGTGGGGTGGGGATCGACGGCGACGCTGCTCAAGATCGCCGGGGCCGTGGTCCTGCTGGTCGCGTTCCTGATCATCGAGCAGCGCGAGCGCCACCCGCTGATGCCCTTTTCGATCTTCCGCCTGAGGACGCTCCGCGGAGCGAACATCGTCGGATTGCTGATCGGCATGTCGCTGTTCTCGATGTTCTACTTCATCTCGCTCTACCTCCAGAACGTGCTGCACTACTCGCCGATCAAGACCGGGATCTCCTACCTGCCGCTGGCAGTCGGGATCATCCTCTCTGCCGGAGCCGCCTCGCAGCTGGTAACACGCTTCGGCTTCAAACCGCCGTTGATCGCCGGCCTGCTGCTGATCGCCGGCGGGCTGCTGTGGTTCTCACAGGTGCCAGCAACGGGCGGCTCGTTCGCGGCGGACATCCTCGGTCCGTCGCTGCTCGCCGCCGCCGGACTCGGGTTTGCCTTCGTGCCGGTGACGATCGCTGCGGTAACCGGGACCGAGCCGCACGAGGCGGGACTCGCCTCCGGCCTCATCAACACCTCCCAGCAGGTCGGTGGCGCGCTCGGACTTGCGATCCTGGCGACGATCGCCAACAGCCAAACCCAGAGCCTGTTCCATTCGGGGGTTCACAACATCTCGGGCACCTTGACCAAAGGGTTCGATCAGGCGTTCCTCGTCGGTGCCGGCTTCGCCCTCGCGGGAGCGATCCTGACGGCATTGCTGATCTCCTCCCGTGACAGCCGCGAACACTCAGACGCGGCCCGCAGCGGCGCTGCTGGCGCGCCAGTCGCGGCCGGATGACACAGTAGGCACCAGATCGACGGGTAGAGTTCAGACCTGCTGTTCCATGCTGATGGCCCGCTGAAGCATCGGGTCGGCGTCCTCTCCGCCTTCGTCTCTGATCGTCTCGAGCATCCCGGTGGCCAGCGCATCGAGCTTGCTCTGAATCGCATGTTCAGCTCGCAGCTCGGCATTCTTCAAGAGGGCGACGAGCAGGAGCGTGGTCGCCGTGAGCGCGGATCCCGTTGCCTGCTCATACGAAGCGCCGGCCCCCACGACGTAGCCGCCCAACCAGGCGAGAACGAGTACCACGCAGAACCCGAAGAAGACAGGAGAGCTCGCGAAATGCGACGCACCCTGCGCGATCTCGTCAAATCGGCTGCGATGCTCCGAGGCGCCTCGAGCCACTGGATGCTTCAGAGACATGGTGTGCCAGTCTAGTGGCGGACAGTGACGGCTACTGGATGACCTCGGCGAGCCATCGCAGGAGATGCGCGTTGGCCTCGGCCGGCGCCTGCTGCTGGAGCCAGTGCCCGGCGCCGAGGACGACCTCGTCAACCCGCAGATCCGTGACCCAGCCGCCCATCATCGCGGCCGGCATGAACCGGCGCACGGGATCGTGCTCACCGGCGAGAAACAGGGCCGGCTGCGTGATCCGGCGGTCAGCGACCGCCGCCGTCCGCTCCCAGTTGCGGTCGATGTTGCGGTAGTAGTTGAGCCCGCCGCGAAAGCCGGTACGGGTGTAGGTCTCGACGTAGACCGCCAGCTCGTCCTCGGTGAGGAACGGCGGCAGCCTGCGGTCCTCGTCCTCCTGCGCCCAAGCCGCGTTCCAGACTCGCGAGGTGGTGAGGGTCCGCCGCACATCGCGCTCGAGCGCCACTTCGGCGACTCCCGGCTCCTGAAACCACGCCATGTAGAAGTCATCGCCCAGGTTCGCGCGCACCAGCTCCAGCGGCGGTGCGGGGGCGCGCGGAGCGAACGGGACCGACAGCCCGGCGACTGCGTGGATCCGCTCAGGATGAAGCCAGGCGGTCTTCCACGCCACGTCGGCGCCCCAGTCGTGTCCGATCAGCGTGCCGCTCTCGGCGCGGGCGTGGTCGAGTAGCCCGAGTACGTCGCCGGCCAGGACGTCGATCGCGTAACTCTCGATCTCCGCTGGCGCGTCAGACCCTCCGAAGCCCCGGAGGTCGGGCACGAGCAGGCGATATCCGGCGCCCGCGAGCGGCTCGGTCTGGTGGCGCCAGGAGTACCCGAGCTCCGGAAAGCCGTGGAGCAGCACCACAACGGGTCCGTCCGCCGGCCCGTACTCGGCGACCTGTAGGTTGATCCCGTTGACCCGGACGGCGGCCGAGGTCACGCCGCGGGCGGGTCAGCGGAGGCGCCGGCCTTGCGTTCCAGGACGTCGAACGACCAGAGCTCGCTTGCGGTTCCGACCGGGCCGCTCTGGCGGTGTTGCGCATGCCCGGCGGTGAAGTCCCGGCTGGACAGCCACGCCTGGAAGTCGTCCTCGGACCGCCACCGCGTGAGCACGAGGCAGACCTCCCGATCGTCGTTGGGTCGCAGCAGCTCGAACCCCTCAAAGCCGGCCGCATCCTCGACCTTGCCCGCCCGCGCCGCAAACCTCTGCTCGAACTCGGCGAAGCGCTCGCGCGGGACGGTGATCGCATTGATCTTGACGACGCTCACGCCCAGGATCCTATCCCAGGCCAGTACGCCGGCCCGAGCTGACCGAGCGCCCAGGCCGTTAGCCTCGGTGGTGATGAACGAGTGGGATGAGCGTTACGCCGCCACCGGGGAAGCGCTGTGGAGCGGACGAGCCAATGGCGTGCTCATCGCCGAGCTGAGCGGCCAGCGCCCGGGCCGCGCGCTGGACGTCGGCTGCGGCGAGGGCGGCGACGCGATCTGGCTTGCTCGGAGGGGCTGGGAGGTGACCGGCGTGGACGTATCGGCGGTCGCTCTGGAACGCGCCGCGGCCGCCGCGACGGCGGCAGGCGTCACCGTGGAGTGGATCTGCGCCGACATCGGCGGGATGGAGCCGCCGACACGCGGCTACGACCTGGTCTCCGTCCACTACCCGGCGCTACGCCACGGCCGCGGCGATCCCGCAATCCAGGCTCTGCTCGGGGTGACCGCGCCCGGCGGGACGCTGCTGGTCGTCGGCCATGCGCCTCTCGATGCCGAATGGAGCCGCGCCCACGGGTTCGAGATCACCGACTTCGTCCAGCCCGCTGAAATCGTCGTGCACCTCGACGGCGAGTGGACGGTCGAAATCCACGAGACCCGCCCCCGCGTCGACCCCGTGATAGAGGGCTCGCCATTCACCCACGACGCCGTGCTGCGCGCCCGCCGGCGCTGAGCGTGACCAGACGCTGCGCGAGGCGCGAGGACACCGCCGTTGCCGAGCGGGGGGCTTGCTCATCACGATGGCTGCTTGGGTCGCGGGGACCTGAGATCGGTCTCGGCGCTTTCGGAGACCGAGAACCTGGTTGTGGTGGACAAGCGATGTCGAGGTCGTTCTCTGGCCCGACGGTTGAGCGGTCGCGGGAGTTGTATATGGGTAGCGACATGAGCGTGACTCCCGAGCCCACCGTTCGCCGCGCCGCCGTTGCCCCGCCAGCCTTCGACATCGTTCGGGAGCGCGCCCCTGGCGGCTTCGAGATCGTGCCGATCGAGGACACGCTGGACTTGGAGACGGTCGACTTCCTCGTCCCGCCCTCGGGTGAGCGCGACCTGCTTGGCGAGCTGCCCCAGCAGGCGCGGCTATCGGTCGTTCAGGTGTTGTCGGCCGGCACGGACTGGATCGAGGATCAGCTGCCGCCGCAGGTGACCTTGTGCAACGCGCGAGGCGCACGCGACGATCCGGTCGCCGAGTGGATCCTGGGGGCGCTCCTCGGCGCCTCCACCGGGCTGCTGGCTTTCTGCGGCGCGACGAAATGGGACCGGTCGCGCCAGTTGGAGGACCTCGCTAGCTGGACGGTGGTGGTTATCGGTATGGGTTCCATCGGGCGGCGGCTTTCCGCGTACCTGAAGCCGATCGGCACCCGGATCGTTGCCGTCGGCTCACATGCGCACGACGACCTTTACGGCCCCCAGGAGCTGCCCGAGCTCCTGCCCCAGGCCGACGCGGTCGTCGTGCTCGCCCCGCTCTCGGATACGACGCGCGGGATGATCGACGCTGAGGCGCTGCGGCGTATGCCGGACGGAGCGGTGCTCATCAACGCCGCGCGCGGGGGCGTCGTGGAGACCGACGCGCTGGTGGCCGAGCTGCAGCGCGGGCGTCTGCACGCCGTGCTCGATGTCGTCGATCCGGAGCCGCTCCCGGACACGCATCCGCTCTGGTCGGCACCCGGCCTTCTCTCCATGACGCCGCACATCGCCGGAGACTCGCCTGCCGGCCACCGCAGGGCAGCCGAGCTGGCGGGCGATCAGCTCGCCCGCTGGTGCCGCGGCGAGGAACTGATCAACGTCGTGCGGCGCGGCAGCTGAACGGCTCGACCCCGCGCGTCTTCGATCACTCCGCGCCGCGCCGCGAGGGTGTGTCGGTGCACCCGAGCGTCTCCAGCGGCGGTCGCTCGTCGATCGCCACCCGACGAACGGCCCCGTCCTCCCAGGGGCGGAGGTAGTGACCCCCCAGCGGGCTGCGCGGGCCCTGGCGCCGGTTCTCCACCGCCGCCAGCACGGCGTAGGCCATCTCGCCCAGTGCCCGCAGCGGCTGGTGGCGGTTGTGACGCGTCCCGAGGTGGCATTCGGCCAGCGCGTCGAGGCCGCTCCGGCGCAGCGCATCGATCAGCACCGCGATCTCCACCCCATAGCCGACCGGAAACGCGATCGAGCGCAGCAGCGTCCGGCGAGCGGCGAACTCGCCGGCCAGCGGCTGCGCGAAGCCGGCCAGCTGAGGCACGTGCAGGTTCAGCAGCGGCCGTGCCATCAACTCGGTGACCCGCCCCCCCTCGTGGGCGAGCTCCACGCCGGCGACGATCAGCGGCCGATCGAAGGCGCCCTTGACCAGCTCCAACCCGCTGTCAGTGAGCAGGGGACCGATCAGCCCCTGCAGGTGGTGGCGGTGCGGGTTGTTGGTGTCGCCGTCGAGGAAGCACACGATGTCTGCATCGGTGGCGTGGACGGCCCGCCACATCGCGTCGCCCTTGCCGCGCGCCGGTCCGTGCTCCGCCAGCACCTCGTCCTGCTGGATCACTCGGGCACCGCGCTCCGCGGCGAGCGCGGCGGTGCCATCCGCCGAGCCCGCGTCGACCACCAGCACCTCGTCGATCAGCCCCGCCTGGCTCAGCGGCGCCACGGTCTGCGTGAGGACTTCGCTCAGCGTGTCCGCGCACTCCTTGGTGGGAATCACCACCGCCACCGTCGTGGCGCCCTTGTGCGCTCGCAGCCGTGCCTGAGGAAACTCTGCGGCCCGGTAGCGCCGGCGCTCTGACCACGCGGACACCGCGAGGTCGACCGACAGACCCCGGGCGGCGCGGCCGGTCACGCGTGCCGACGTGCGCACGCGGACATCGCCGGCGCGCACGACGGGGACTCCGTGGTGGGCCAGCCGCTCCGCGAACGCGGCATCCTCCAGCGCGCCCACCGGGTCCAGACCGCCGACCTCACGGTACGTCGCGGCGGTGATGCCGATCGAGGCGCCGGCGAAGTGGTGATGGGACGCGCTCGGGTCGAGCTCGCGCACTCGCGCCAGCCGCTCGGCGGCGTCGCGCTCGCGGCGGCGGAGCACGCCCTCCGGCAGCCGCACGGCCTCCTCGGCGTCCAGATCGATGAGGCCAGCGACCACCCGCGCACCGTCAGCCACGTGCGCGAGCTGCCGGGCGAGCCAGTCCGCAGCCGGTCGAGAGTCGGCGTCGGTACAGGCGATCAGCGCCTCCGGCGTGCCTTGGCCGAATAGGCGGGAGGCGGCCAGATCCATGCCCGCCCGCCGCGCGACGCCGGCTCCCCGCCCGGAGCCCTCCAACACGGTCAGGTGCAGCCCGTGCGCGCTCGCCGCCTGTTCGGCCAACTCTGCGGTGGCGTCGACACAGGCATCAGCGACGACGATCGTCTCGAACATCTCCACGGGCACGGTCTGCGCGGCCAGCGTCTGCAGGCAGGCGCCGATGTGCTCGGCCTCGTCGCGAGCCGGGACGACGACGATCGCCGCTAGCGCCACGGCGCCCCCTCGGCGATCAGCTCGCGGCCGCGTTCGTAGTGCTCGTCGGCATCGTGCGCCAGCACTCCCACGATCCGGCCGGCGCGCCCGTACCACACGGTGAAGGCGTCCTGGTCGCCCGCCTCCAGGCGCGACTGGTCGAAGCCGTCGCCCCAGGCCGCGTACTTCAGGGTGTGGCCGCCGATCGTGGACCAGAAGCCCGGCACTGCATCCCAGACCGCGTCCTCCCCGGCAGCGCTGCGGCCCGCCACCTCTCCCTGCCCGAGCGCATCGCCCCAATGCTCCACGCGGAGTCGCCGCCCGGCGCGGGCATTCGCGGCGAAGGCGACATCGCCCGCAACGTACAGGCCGGAGCGCTCGGTGCGCAGGCTCGCATCGGCGGGCACCGCGCCTTCGCTCAGCGCCAGCCCGGCCGCGCCGGCGATCTCGGTCCGGGGCGCGATCCCGGTGGCCATGACGATCGTGGCGGCGCGGAGGCGCAGGGCCCCGGCCACGAGCTCCAGCTGCTCCTCGGAGCTCTCGATCTGCTCCACCTGATGTCCCAGGTGGGCTTGCACCCCCTCCTCCCGGAGCCAGCCCGTGATCCGCGCGCCGGCCTCCTCGCCGAGCCGCGCCGCGTTCGGCCACTGCTCGTCTGAGACCAGGGAGACCGGATGACCCCGTCGTCGCAGGGACGCGGCGATCTCGCAGCCGATGAAGCCCGAGCCGATCACCACTACCGGCTCCCCGTCGCGGAGCCGCGCCAGCAGCTCCCGCAGGTGATCCAGGGTGCGGATGACCCGCACCCCGGGACGATCGCAACCGGGAATCGGAGGGCGCGTGGGCTCGGCGCCGGGGGCCAGCACGCAGTTGCGGTAGGTCAGCTCCCGGCCGCCGGAGAGCGTCACCGCTCGGGTCTGCGCGTCCAGCGTGACCGCGCGCCCGCTGATCAGATCGACATCGTGCTCGACGAGCCAGCTCTCGCTCTCGATTGGTAGCTCCTCTTCGGTCGACTCGCCGCGCAGCAGCTCCTTGGTCAGCGGCGGGCGGTTGTAGGGCATCCGGTGCTCGTCGGTGACGATCGCCACCCGACCGCCCCCGCCGGCGGTGCGATATCCCCTGGCCGCGGCCAGCCCCGCCGGGCCCCCGCCCACAACCAACAGCCCGTACCCGTCACTCATCGCGCCTCCAGTACGTCCAGCAGGTAGTCCTCGGTAGGGCTCCTCGTGACGGCGCGCAACCACGGCTGGGCGCGAAGCGTGGCGTGCACGGTGGCGGCCCCCAGGGGACGCTCCGGGCCCTCAGGACACCAATGCACCGCCACCAGCCTCGCTCGCGGTCTCATCCTCGCCCGCAGGGTCACGAGCGTGGCGGCCAGCTCGGCTTCGCTCAGGTAGTAGAGGATCTCCGAGGCGATCACCAGATCGAAGCCACACTCGGGGACATCCCCCGGGATCGTGCCGAGCAGCGTGTGGACCTGATCCAGACCGCTGAGGCGGGCACGCGCATCGGCGACCGCGGTAGCCGACGCGTCGATCGTCGTCAGGCTGGCGCAGCGCGGGGCTAGCAGCGCGCTGAACACACCGATCGAGGCCCCGAGCTCCAGCGCTTGGGAGAACGGTCCGGTTCCGCAGGCAGCCAGTGTCGCCGCGTACTTGCCCTGCTCGTAGGCGCTGGTGGTGTATCCCCACGGATCGGGCTCGCGACGGTAGCGCGCCTCGAAGTCAGCCAGCGTCATCCGCACGTCGTCACGCCTCGATTCTCAAGGGCAGCTTCGCCCGCGCGGACCAGCATGGGGTCGAGACGGTGCTGGAGCAGGAAGACCTCGAGGTCCCGCCGGGCACGGTCGAGGGCATGACCCCGGGCAAAGGGTCCAGAGCCGCACGCGCGGGCGGCCTCGTCGAGCAGCACCCGGCAAGCGTCGGAGATCGCCGCGCGAGCGTGCAGCGCCACCGCCGGCAGCTCGCCGTCCGCCAGCTCCCCCGCGGGCGCGTCCATGACCGCTGCCGCCTGCTGCATCCACAGGTCCATGGTGCGCTGCACAGTGAGGATCCGGCCGGCCGCCAGCGCCTCGAGCGGCCCCCGGTGCGGACGCCGACGCAGCTCGTCCAGCGCCGCCCGCGTGGCCGTGTCCGCCATTCCCGCCCAGCTCGCCGCGGTACGGAGGGCGTCACGGGAGAACCACGGGGGCTCGGTGAGCGCGCCCGGTGGGCCGAAGTAGGCGATCACCGGCGCGTCGTGGAACACGACGCGGTGCGACACGGAGGCCCGGAGTCCGTGGGAGCGGTACCAGCCCGTATCGATCTCCACCCGGCGGGCGTCGGTGAGGTCGATCCACACGGCCAGCGGGAGCCCGTCATCCACCGGGCGGGCCAGGACGAGCGCACGGTGCAGGCCGCCGGCACCCGAGCAGAACGTCTTGACGCCTCGCAGGACCTGGCCCGCTGCGGTCTCCACCACCGCTGCGGGCGGTCCTTCCCCGGGACCGGGATCGCTACCCCAGACGCCAGCCCGCAGGCGCCCGCCGATTACTGCCGCCAGCTCGCGATCACGCACGGCTACGGGCGCCTGGACGCCCAGGCGCTCCACGGCGTTCAGGTGTCCGTCAAGGATGCGCCCCACCGAGCCGTCGGCGTGAGCCACCTGCCGTATCAGGCGCAGCTCCTTGGCCGCCGGGGGACGGGCGGCACCGGCTCGCGCGTTCCACGCCAGCGCTCCGGCCTGCTCCAGCAGGAGGACTGGCCCCTCCGGGAACGCTGGCCTCGCCTGCGCGTCGCGCTCGCCGGCGCCAGCCGAGATCTCGGCCAGCGCGTCGGCGAGCCCCCCCGTCGCAGGATGGACGGATACGGCTATCTCAGCGCCTCCAGGCTGATGCCGGCCCGGTGGGCACGATCTGCCACCAGTGCCGCGTAGGCGACCGTCTCCCGTGCATCGCCCCGCCGGGCACCGGGCCCGATGCCGTCGTGGGCGAGCACGATGGCCCCGTCGAGGAGCTGCTCGTCGGTGGCCTGGAGCATCTCGGCGGCGCTGTCGCCTCGCCAGTCGTGGGTATCGATCGTCCAGTGCACGATCCGGAGGCTATTCGCGCGCGCCACGCTCGGGGTCCACGGCGCCACGTCGCCCCACGGCGTGCGCCACAGTGACGGACGTGCGCCCACGGAAGCGAGCACCGTCAAGGCGCGGACGGTTTCCTGTCGGAGCCACGTCCGCGATCGCACCGAGTGGCGGATGTGCGCGTCGCAGTGCAGGCCGATGCCGTGGCCCTCATCGATCATCCGCGCGATCAGCTGGGGTTGGGCGGCCGCCCGCCCAGCGATGGGAAAGAACGTCGCTCGCGCCCGCGCACCTGCCAGCACGTCGAGCAACCGCGGCGTCCAGTCAGGGTCCGGCCCGTCATCGAAGGTGAGCGCGAGCGAGGCCACGGTGGCACTGCAGGGTAGTCCTGCGTTCCGGGGCCCGGTGCGCCCAGCGGGAACATATTTCCGAGCGACGCTCAGACGGCCGCGCCGGTGTGCGCCGCCTCGGCGGGCGTGGGCGGGGTGGCACCGAGAATCAGGTCGGCGGCGCGCTCGGCGATCATCACGGTCGGAGCGTGGGTGTTGCCACCTGGGATCAGCGGCATGATCGAGGCGTCGACTACCCGGAGCCCGTCGATGCCGTGCACCCGCAGGTGGCTGTCGACGACCGCGTCCTCGTCGGTGTCGCTCATGCGGCAGGTCCCAACCGGGTGGTAGATGAGCATCAGCCGGCGACGGATGTCGGCCTCCACATCAGCGTCGTCGTGGATGTCGGGGCCCGGCTTGAGCTCCTTGGTGACGATCTCCCTCAGCGCGGACTGCTCGGCGATGCGCCGGGCGAGCTTGACGCCGGCGACCAGCGAGGCCACGTCCTCGGGCTCGGACAGGGTGTTGGTGAGGACGTGCGGCTTGGCGCTCGGATCGGCCGAGCGCAGCCACACGCGCCCCCGGGCCTTGGGGGAGACGAGCACGGGCGCGATCACCATCGCGTGGCCGTCGTAGGTCTCGGCGCCGTGGTCCTCGTAGTAGGCGGCGCCCATGTGGAACTGGATGTCGGCGGCGGGCAGGCCGCTGCGGGTGCGGTGGAAGGCGACGACCTCGGCGACCGTAGAGCTGAGCGGTCCGGTGCGGCGCAGCAGCCACTCGGCCAGCGACCGGGGCCGCTCGGCGACATACAGGGTGTCCTCGTCTGAGACCTCGAAGATCACGGTGACGAAGGGGTGGTCCTGCAGGTTCTTGCCGACGCCGGGGAGCGGGAGGCGGACCTCCACGCCTGCGCCGCGCAGCTCCTCCGGCGCCCCGACGCCTGAGAGCTGCAGCAGCTGCGGCGAGCCGATGGACCCGGCCGCCAGCAGCACCTCGCGCTCGGCCCTGAACAGCTCGCTGCCGCGGCGGCCCTTGCGCACGCGCACGCCGACCGCCCGCGTGCCCTGGAACTCGACCCGCTGAACCAGGGCGCCGGTGCGCACCTCCAGGTTGGCGCGCTTGGCTACCGGTCGCAGGTAGGCGTCGGCGGCGCTGAAGCGCTTACCGCCCCACTGCGTGACCTGGAACATCGAGACCCCGTCCTGCTCGGGGCCGTTGTAGTCGGCCACGCGGGGGATGCCGGCGGCCTCGCTGGCAGCGAGCAGGCGGCGGTCGAGCGGACGGGGCGAGCGCTGCTCGCTGACCCGCAGCGGCCCGCTGTCGCCGTGCCACTCCGAGGCACCGCGGGCATTGTCCTCTGACTTGATGAAGTAAGGCAGGACATCACGGTAGCCCCAGCCGGGCGCGCCCTGAGCCTCCCACGCGTCGTAGTCCAGCGGCCGGCCGCGGACGTAGAGCATCGCGTTCATCGAGCTCGACCCGCCCAGGCCCTTGCCCCGCGGGATGTACAGCGATCGGCCGTCGACGTGGGGCTCGGGATCTGTGGCGAAGTCCCAGTCGAGCTTGGTGTGGAACTGCTTGGCGAACGCGGCCGGGATCTTGATGTTCATCGAGCGGTCCTTGTTGCCGGCCTCCAGCAACAGCACCCGCACGGACGGGTCGGCCGACAGGCGGTTGGCGAGCACGCAGCCCGCCGACCCGGCACCGACGATGACGTAGTCGAAGCTCTGCATGGCGCAGTCCTCCAGGTCAGGCCGCCGCCGATCGGCGAGGCGAGGTCGTGAACTCGTAGTCGACAGCCTAAAGGCACGCGGAGCGCCGCGGGAGGGCGAGCGCGTAACGGGGGCGACGTCGCCGAGGCCGGCTGTCTGCGAGGATCAGCAGCTTCGCGTACCCGACAGGACGGACCAGCACCCATGGCGAGCACGCCAACGCAGACCCAGACCGCGGCCCAGGGAAACGGCAGTGCCACCAAGCGCACCGTCGCCGTCGAGAACCCGGCTACAGGCGCGACCATCGCCGAGCTGCCCGCACTGGATCGTGAGGGAGCGATCGAGCTCGTCCGCCGCGCGCGAGCGGCGCAGCCAGCCTGGCACGCCCTGGGCTTCAGGCGCCGCGGCGCGCTCATGCGTGACATGCGCGCCTGGATCGTGCGCAACCGCGAGCGCGTCATACGCACGCTCGGCGACGAGGCGGGCAAGCCCTACGAAGACGCCCAGCTGGAGCTCTTCTACTGCGTCGACGCGTTGGGCTTCTGGGCCAAGAAGGCCGGGAAGTGGCTCGCCGACGAGCATGAGCGCCCGCATTCGCCGCTGCTGCTCGGGCGCAAGGTGGTCAACCGCTACGTGCCCTACGGCGCGGTCGGTGTCATCGGACCGTGGAACTACCCCCTGCTGAACAACTTCGGCGACGCCATCCCCGCGCTCATGGCCGGGAACACCGTCGTCCTCAAGCCCGCCTCCATCACCCCGCTCAGCTCGCTGCTGATGGCCGAGGGGCTGCGTGAGGTCGGCCTGCCCGAGGACGTCTTCCTCGTGGCCAACGGCCCCGGCGGCGAGGTAGGCGTCGCGCTGGCGGACTCCGTGGACATGCTGCACTTCACCGGCTCGACCGGGGTGGGCAGGCGCCTGGCCGACCAGGGCGCCAAGCGGCTGCTGCCGATCACGCTCGAGCTCGGTGGCAACGACCCGATGATCGTCCTGCGCGATGCCAACCTGGAGCGCGCGGCCAACGCCGCGGTGTTCGGTGCACTGCAGAACGGCGGGCAGACATGCATCTCGATCGAGCGCGTCTACGTGGAGGGCGAGGCCTACGCGCCCTTCGTGGCCAAGGTGGTCGAGAAGGTACGCAAGCTGCGCCAGGGTGCTCCGGCGGGCCGAGCCGAGGTCGACATCGGCGCCGTCACCTCGCCCGACCAGATGGACATCCTCGACGAGCACGTCCGCGACGCGGTGGCAAAGGGCGCACGCGTCGAGGTCGGCGGACATCGCCGTGAGGGCGAGGGGAGCTTCTTTGAGCCCACCGTGCTCACCGGCGTGGACCACAGCATGAGGATCATGACCGAGGAGACCTTCGGCCCGACGCTGCCCATCATGCAGGTGGACAGCGAGGAGGAGGCGATCCGTCTGGCCAACGATTCGGAGTTCGGGCTGGACTCGAGCGTCTTCGCCGGGGACCCGGCCCATGGCGAGAGGGTGGCTCGACGGCTGGAGGCCGGCTCGGCGGTGGTCAACGACGCCCTGGTCAACTACTTCGCGATGGAGATCCCGATCGGGGGCATGAAGCAGTCCGGGGTTGGCGCCCGCCACGGCCGCGTGGGCATCCAGAAGTACTGCCAGCGCCAGAACCTCGTGGTCACGCGCTTCGGCCTGAACCGCGAGCTGTACTACTTCCCCTACACCAAGCTCAACAGCAGGCTCACCGGTCTGATGATCAGGGCTCTGTACGGCCGCGGGTCGGGGCGTCGGTAAGGCACCGGGGGTAGTGTCTTCACGGTGCTCGTCCGCGACCTCGGCGACCGCTTCCAGCTGGTCCTCCAGCCCGACCATGGGGAGCTGAGCGGGCAGATCGCCGCCGCCTGGATCGACGACGACACGCTCTCGGCGGAGCTTCGGGCGGCGCTGGTGCTGGCGGCCATGCGCCACGACGACGGCTGGGCGGTGTGGGAGCGACACCCCCGTCTCGACGCTCACGGCCGGCCGCAGATCTTCTACGACGTCGAACGCCACTCGCTGCTGTCCTCATACCGTGCGGCGGTGGAAGTCCTGCAAGGCGAGGGCCCCGCGGCTGCGCTGCTCGTCTCGATGCACGTCGCCGGACTCCAGCGCAACCGGTATGGCGAGATGACAGAGCACACCGCGATCACGCCCTTGGAGGACTTGGAGCCAGAGATCCAAGAGTTCGTCCGGGGCGAAGAGCAGCGGCAGGAGAAGTTGGTCGCTGAGCTCAACATCGACGAGCGCGAACGCTGGCGTGCCTACAGACTGCTCCAGGTCTACGACCTCCTGTCCCTGTACCTGGGCCTGGCCGCCGTAGACCGGGGCGAGACGACGACTGTCGCCCTAGCGCCAGGGGATGACGGGGCCGAGCGACTGGAGCTGGTGGCAGCCGATGCACCATGGACGATCTGCTGCGAGCCGTTCCCGTTTGCCTCCGCGCCGACGCAGCTGCAGATGCCGCGGCGGCTAGTCGCCAAGGGCGACTGCGCCGAGGAGGCCAGCTTCCGGTTGGCCTTCCACGCGGCCCCGGTGGAGACGGTTGTGATCTGCCTCACGCCCGCGCCGGACGCCTAGCAACCTCAACGGCGGAAGCTGATCACCCCCGTCCGGAGAGCGGCGGGGCCGTCGTGCATCAGGATGATCGCACCAGGCTGGGCGCCGGAGACCGCGGTGTAAGCGATGCGCGCCACGCCAGGCGGGAGCTACTCTGTTCGCGTTTACGCGACCAGGGGAGGCAGGATGGACTATCGGCAGTTGGGACGCTCCGGGTTGCGAGTCTCAAGCCTCACTCTCGGCACGATGACCTTTGGCGGAGCCGGCAACTTCGCCGCCGTGGGGGACACGGACCTGGAGGGAGCGCGGCGCCAGATCGACATCGCGCGGGACGCCGGGATCAATCTCATCGACACCGCCGACGTCTACTCCGACGGCTCGGCGGAGGAGATCATCGGTGAAGCGTTGCAGGGCCGGCGCGACGAGGTGCTGCTGGCCTCCAAGGCACGTTTCCCGATGGGTCCGGGACCCAACGATGCCGGCCTCTCCCGCCATCATCTGATCAGGGCCTGCGAGGCCAGCCTGCGCCGCCTGCAGACCGACCACCTCGACCTCTACCAGGTCCACGAGTGGGACGGACAGACGCCGCTGGAGGAGACGCTGGCGGCGCTCGAGCACCTCGTGCAGAGCGGCAAGGTCCGCTACGTCGGCTGCTCCAACTTCGCCGGCTGGCAGGTGATGAAAGCCCTCGGGATCGCCGACCGCACGGGGCTGACGCGATTCGTCAGCCAGCAGGTCTACCTCTCCCTGCAGGAGCGCTCGGCCGAGTACGAGATCGTCCCCTCGGCGCTTGACCAGCGCCTCGGCCCTGCTGACCTCTCGTTGATCGCCCCGCACCTGTAGCCGCGTGATGAGCGCTCGCCCCCGGCAGGTGTTCTTCAGTCGCACGGAGTTCCCACAGGCGCGGCACCGGGCTGGCACGATCCGGTCCGTTGAGCACAAGGAACCGGACACCGTCGTCTTTGACATCGGTGGCGTGCTGCTCGACTGGGACCCCCGTTACCTCTACGGCAAGCTGTTCCGAGACGAAGCCGAGATGGAGCGCTTCCTGGCCGAGGTCTGCACGCCGGAGTGGCATGCCGGAAACGACCGCGGTGTGCCCTTTGCGCAGTCCTCCGCGGAGCTGGCCGCTCGCCATCCGGGCCAGGAGGAGCTGATCCTCGCCTGGGGTCAACGCAGCGAGGAGATGGAAGGCGGGGAGATACAGGGCAGCGTCGAGATCCTCGCCGAGCTGCTGGGTGCGGGCATCCCGTGCTACGCGCTCACCAACATGGAGCGGGAAACATTTCCCCGCCGGATGGAGCGCTATCCGTTCATGCGATGGTTCACCGGCACCGTCGCCTCCTTCCAGGAGGGGGTGGTCAAGCCCGACCCGGAGATCTTCCGGCGGCTGCTGTCACGGTTCGCCCTGGACCCCTGGGCCACGGTGATGATCGATGACTCGCTCGCCAACCTCGGCACTGCGGCGGCGGTGGGGATGCGGACGATCCACTTTCGCTCGCCCGAGCAGCTGCGCGGCAGCCTGGAGCAACTGGGGCTGCCAGCCCGCAAGCACTCAGGCTGAACACGCCACCGCCACTTCGAGCGCGCCACAGATCCGACGCATGCGATCGTCATCAAGGCGGCCGAGGCGTTCAACGAGGACCCCGACCGAAACACTCTCGACTGAATCGAGGTTGACGACCGATGTCCGCCGGATCGGGTCCTCGCCGGGCTCGAGCACGACCTCGCTGGGGATGCCGCGGATCGTGGTCGTACACGGACCGATCAGCACCCGCCGCAGTCGCGGAATCGCAGCGTCTCGGGAAAGCACCACAACCGGCCGCCGGCCGACCTCAGCGAGCTCGCACCACCAGACCTCACCTCGTGCCGGCAGCCCGATCACGACAGGCCGGCAGCCACGCGAAATGACGCCAGATCTCCCCAATCGTCGACCTCGTGGAGGGGGTGTTCGTCATAGGCGGCGTAGGCAGCGTCGATCTCGACCTTGCGGTGCCGCGCCAAGAGGGCGGCGAGTGCCTCGTCGATGAGCGCAGAGTCCGTCAACCCCGCGCGCGCCTGCCGCGCGGTCGCGAGTAATCCCTGATCTACGGTTGTGCTGACCCTCACGCGCGCCATGCCACAAGCACACTACTAATGTGGCACGCCGCACGTCCTGGATGGAAGGGCGAAACACGCTCGAGGCCTCAGTCCGGCTCGCTGAAGCGCAGCCGCGGCCAGGCGCTCTCCGCCTGGGCGGTGAAGGTCGCCGTCGCTCCGCGGAGCACGAACTCGGTCCGCTCGCCGTCCTCGGTATCCACCAGGAGCCGGCGCCCCCCCTCGAGCACCTCGCTGACGACGCCGTCGATGCTCGCGTCCAGGTGCATCACGGTGACAGCGCCGCCAACCTGGGGCATCACCCGGCGCGGCATTCGCGCTATCGCCCCAGGAACTCCAGCAGCGCTCGGTTGAACTCCTCGGGGTGGGTGGCGTTCAACGCGTGCGGCCCCCCCTCGATGAGGGCCAGTTCGCTGCCCGAGATCGACTCGTGCGTGCGCTTGCCGGAGACCTCGAAGGGGACGATCGCATCCGAGTCCCCGTGGATCACCAGCGTGGGAGGGTCGAAGCGCTCCAGGTCGCCGCGGAAGTCGGTGTAGGAGAAGGCCTCGATGCAGTCGTGGGTGCCCTTGGGGGAGGCGAACTCGGCGATGTCCCGCAGGTCTAGGTGCTCGATCAGCGCGTGCAGGTCGCTGGTGAAGGT
>JAABUQ010005217.1_pt1 | contig 21050 bp, 15 predicted proteins | sample 5560001 | NCBI WGS metagenome assembly JAABUQ01 (sample SAMN10711888, study PRJNA513371) | rock metagenome | isolation source: Antarctica rocks | place: Antarctica: Victoria Land, Finger Mt nord | collected 2015-12-18
GACACGGCGGCGACCGGCCAGTACGCGGTGCCGGCGATCCAGGGCGTGCTGGACGCCGGCGTGCCGGTGTTCGGCATCTGCCTCGGCCACCAGCTGCTCGCCCTGGCGCTGGGCGGGCGCACCTACAAGCTCGACCGCGGCCACCGCGGCGCCAACCAGCCGGTGCAGGAGCTGGCCACCGGCAAGGTCGAGATCACCAGCCAGAACCACGGCTTCGCGGTCGACGAGGCCAGCCTGCCCGATGGCGTGCGGGTCACCCACCGCAGCCTGTTCGATGCCAGCAACGAGGGCATCGCCTGCGACGCGAGGCGCGCCTTCAGCGTGCAGTACCATCCCGAGGCCAGCCCCGGCCCGAGCGACAGCCACCACCTGTTCGAGCGCTTCGTGGCGATGATGGAGGCGAGCTGATGCCGCGCCGCACCGACATCCGCTCCATCCTCATCATCGGCGCCGGCCCCATCGTCATCGGCCAGGCCTGCGAGTTCGACTACTCCGGCGCGCAGGCGTGCAAGACGTTGCGGGCCGAGGGCTACCGCATCATCCTCATCAACTCCAACCCCGCCACCATCATGACCGATCCCGGCCTGGCGGACGCCACCTACATCGAGCCGATCACCCCCGAGTTCGTGGAACGGGTCATCGTCCGCGAGCGGCCCGACGCCATCCTGCCCACCATGGGCGGCCAGACCGCGCTCAACGTCGCCATGAGGCTGCACGCCTCCGGGGCGCTGGCCCGCCACGGCGTCGAGCTGATCGGCGCCGACGCCGAGGTGATCGACCGCGCCGAGGACCGGCTCAAGTTCCGCGACGCGATGAGCGAGATCGGCATCGAGAGCCCGCGCAGCCGGATCGCCCACAGCCTCGCCGAGGCGCGCGAGGGACTGGCCGAGATCGGCCTGCCGGCGGTGATCCGGCCGAGCTTCACGCTGGGCGGCACCGGCGGCGGCATCGCCTACAACCGCGAGGAGTTCGAGCAGATCGTGCAGTCGGGGCTGGACGCCTCGCCGACCGACGAGGTGCTGGTCGAGGAAAGCGTGCTCGGCTGGAAGGAGTACGAGATGGAGGTGGTGCGCGACCGCGCCGACAACTGCATCATCGTCTGCGCCATCGAGAATGTCGACCCGATGGGCATCCACACCGGCGACAGCGTGACGGTGGCGCCGGCGCTGACGCTGACCGACCGCGAGTACCAGGTGATGCGCGACGCCTCGATTGCCTGCCTGCGCCGCATCGGCGTCGACACCGGCGGCTCCAACGTGCAGTTCGCGATCAACCCCGCCGACGGCCGCATGGTGGTGATCGAGATGAACCCGCGCGTTTCGCGCTCGTCGGCGCTGGCGTCGAAGGCCACCGGCTTCCCGATCGCCAAGGTCGCGGCCAAGCTGGCGGTCGGCTACACGCTGGACGAGCTGGCCAACGACATCACCCGCACCACGCCGGCCAGCTTCGAGCCGGCCATCGACTATGTCGTGGTCAAGATACCCCGCTTCACCTTCGAGAAGTTCCCCGGCACGCCGGCCACGCTGACCACCAGCATGAAGTCGGTGGGCGAGGCCATGGCCATCGGCCGCAGCTTCGCCGAAGCGCTGCAGAAGGGCCTGCGCAGCATGGAGACCGGGTTCTCCGGCCTCGACCCGGTGCCGCCGCCCGGCGACGGCGGCGTCGACGCGTTCCGTGCCGCGCTGTCCTCGCCGCGCCCGGACCGGCTGCTGATGGCGGCGCAGGCGTTGCGCGCCGGGGTGTCGGTCGAGGACATCCACGACGCCTGCCGCTTCGACCCGTGGTTCCTGCGCGAGTTGGCCCGCATCGTCGCCGCCGAGCAGGCCGTGACGCGCGACGGCCTGCCGCAGGAGGCGGTGGCGCTGCGCCGGCTGAAGGCGCTGGGCTTCTCCGACACGCAACTCGGCCGCCTCGCCGGCAGCGACGCCGCGGCGGTGGCGGCGTTGCGCGGGCGGCTTGGCGTGCAGCCGGTGTACAAGCGCATCGACACCTGCGCCGCCGAGTTCGCTTCCGCCACGCCGTACATGTACTCGACCTACGACAGCGGCTTCGGCGTGCCGGAGTGCGAGGCCGATCCCACCGACCGGCGCAAGGTCGTCATCCTCGGCGGCGGCCCCAACCGCATCGGCCAGGGCATCGAGTTCGACTATTGCTGCGTCCACGCCGCCTACGCCCTGCGCGACGCCGGCTACGAGACGATCATGGTCAACTGCAACCCGGAAACGGTCAGCACCGATTACGACACCTCCGACCGGCTGTATTTCGAGCCGCTGACCGCCGAGGACGTGATCGCCCTGGTGCGCCGCGAGCAGTCGAACGGCGCCGTGCTCGGCTGCATCGTGCAGTACGGCGGCCAGACGCCGCTGAAGCTGTCGCACGCGCTCACCGCCGCCGGCATCCCGATCCTGGGCACCAGCGCCGACGCCATCGACATGGCCGAGGACCGCGAGCGCTTCCAGGTGCTGCTGCACAGGCTCGGCCTGCGCCAGCCGGAGAACGGCATCATCCGCTCGGCGCCCGAAGCCGACGCGGTGGTGGCGCGCATCGGCTTCCCGGTGGTGATCCGCCCCAGCTACGTGCTGGGCGGCCGCGCCATGGAGATCGTCCACGACATCCACGGCCTGCACCGCTACCTGCGCGAGGCGGTGCGCGTTTCCGGCGACAACCCGGTGCTGATCGACCGCTACCTCAACGACGCCATCGAGGTCGACGTGGACTGCATCTGCGACGGCACGCGGGTCTATGTCGCCGGCGTCATGGAACATATCGAGGAAGCCGGCATCCACTCCGGCGACAGCGCCTGCGCGCTGCCGCCGTACTCGCTGTCGCCGGCCATCATCGCCGAGCTGCGCGTGCAGACCGAGGCGATGGCGCGCGCGCTGGGCGTGGTCGGCCTGATGAACGTGCAGTACGCGATCAAGGACGACGAGATCTTCGTGCTGGAGGTGAACCCCCGCGCCTCGCGCACGGTGCCGTTCGTGGCCAAGGCGACCGGCGTGCCGATCGCCAAGATCGGCGCGCGGATCATGGCCGGCGAGACGCTGGACGCCTTCCGCCTCGACGGACGCGCCCTGGCGGCGCATGTCGCGGTCAAGGAGGCGGTGTTCCCGTTCAACCGCTTCCCCGACGTCGACACCATCCTGGGGCCGGAAATGAAGTCCACCGGCGAGGTGATGGGCCTCGACGTCAGCTTCGAGCGCGCCTTCGCCAAGAGCCAGCTCGGCGCCGGGGTGAGGCTGCCGGAGCAGGGCACGGTGTTCCTTTCGGTGCGCGACAGCGACAAGACGGCGGCGCTGGGCGTGGCGCGGCGGCTGCTCGACATGGGCTTCAGCGTGGTGGCGACGCGCGGCACCGCGGCCCGGCTGCGCGACGCCGGCCTCACGGCGCGGGTGGTCAACAAGGTGCTGGAGGGCCGCCCGCATTGCGTGGACGCCATCCGCTCCGGCGAGATCCAGTTGGTCATCAACACCGCGGCGGGCGCGCAGTCGGTCAGCGACAGCTTCGACATCCGCCGCAGCGCGCTGACCCATGGCGTGCCGCACTACACCACCATCGCCGGCGCCCGCGCGGCAACCCACGCCATCGCCGCGCTGAAAGCGGGCAGCCTTGAAGTCGCGCCGCTGCAGTCGTACTTCCATGCCGAGTTCTAGGCACGGCAGCGCTGTGCGCCTGTTGGGCTAGGCGGCCAGCGCTGCCGCCCCTCTTGCGTTTCCGACGCAGCCGCAGAACAATCGACCCCCTTTGCTTCCACCCGGCTGTCTTCGAGGTTTCGCTGTGCAGAAGTTTCCCATGACCGGTCCCGGCCTGCTGCGGCTGGAGGACGAGCTACGAACCCTGAAGAGTGTCGAGCGTCCCGCGGTGATCCGCGCCATCGCGGAGGCGCGCACGCATGGCGACCTCAGCGAGAACGCCGAGTACCACGCGGCCCGCGAACGCCAGTCGTTCATCGAAGGCCGGATCATCGAACTGGAGGAGATCGTTTCGTCGGCCGAAGTGATCGACCCGTCCACGCTGTCCGGCGACAACGTGAAGTTCGGCGCCCACGTCCGCCTGATCGACGAGGAAACCGACAAGGAGTCGACCTATCAGCTGGTCGGGATGCACGAGGCCGACATCAAGGCGGCGCGGCTGTCGATCTCCTCGCCGCTGGCCAAGGCGCTGATCGGCAAGAAGGCGGGCGACAGCATTTCCGTGCCGGCGCCGGGCGGCGACCGCACCTACGAGATCCTCGCCGTCAAGTTCGGCTAACCGTGGCCGCCTTCGGCCTGGCCGACATCCGTGCGGCGGCGGAGCGCATCGCCGGCCGCGTGCTGCGTTCGCCGGCGATCTTCAGCGACGCGGTGAGCCGCGCGACCGGCGCGCAAGTGACGCTGAAGCTGGACAATCTGCAGATCACCGGCTCGTTCAAGGAGCGCGGTGCCGCCAACCGCCTGGCAATGCTGAGCGAGGCCGAGCGCCGGGCCGGCGTGGTGGCGATGTCGGCCGGCAACCACGCCGCCGCGGTGGCCCGCCACGCCGGACTGCTCGGCATCACCGCCGTCATCGTGATGCCGGTCACCACGCCGCTGATAAAGGTCACCCGCACCGCCGGCTGGGGCGCCCGCGTCGTGCTGCACGGCGAGAGCGTCGCCGAGTCGGCGCTGCACGCGCTCGAACTGTCGCGCCGGGACGGATTGGTGTTCATCCATCCCTATGACGACGAGGGCGTCATGGCCGGCCAGGGCACCCTGGCGCTCGAACTGCTGGAGGACGTGCCCGACCTGCAGACGCTGGTGATCCCGGTCGGCGGCGGCGGGCTGATCGCCGGTTGCGCCATGGCGGCGACGTCGCTCAAGCCTGGCATCGAAGTGATCGGCGTCGAGGTCGCTGCCTATGCGGCGCTGGCGCAGCATCTGGCCGGGCAGCCGGTCGCGGTCGGCGGCCCCACCATCGCCGAGGGCATTGCCGTGCGCGACATCGGCGTGGCGCCGCTGAAGGTGATCCGCGCCCATGTCAGCGACGTGCTGGTGGTGCCGGAACGCGCGGTGGAGGAAGCCATCGCGCTGCTGGCCGAGGGCGCCAAGGTGGTTGCCGAAGGCGCTGGCGCGGTCGGCGTGGCGGCGCTGCTGGCGTTCCCCGAGCGGTTCGCCGGCAAGCGCGTCGGCACGCCGGTATGCGGCGGCAACATCGACGCCCGCATCCTGGCCAACGTGCTGCTGCGCAACCTGCTGCGCGACGGCCGGCTGCAGCGACTGGTGCTGGAAATCCCCGACCGTCCCGGCGTGCTGGCCGACATCGCGACCCGCATCGCCGCCTCGGGCGGCAACATCATCGAGGTCTCGCACCACCGGCTGTTCACCTCGCCCAGCGTGCAGGCGGCGCAACTCGAGGTGATGTTCGAGGCCCGCGATCCCGCGCACAGCACGAGCATCGTAACGGCATTGGAACAGACATATATCTTGCGCCGTATTTGAACGGCGAGGATACACGCCAGATGCAGCTATGGGTCGATGTCGAGGATCTGTTCGTGCACGCCGCGGAAAGCGGCCGCCGGATGTCGGGTATCCAGAGGTTTGAGGCCGAGTTGTGCCGGGCGCTGCGGGCCGAGGTCCAGGCCGGCACGCTGTCCGAGGTCAGCGCGGTGCGTTTCCTGCGCCACGAGACCTTCCGGCTGGCGTTCTACGAGGTTTCCTGGGCCGAACTGGTGACGCTGTTCGGGCGTCTGTCGGCCGAACCGAAGGCCGCGCCGCCTCCCTCGCAGCCGCCTGCCCCGGCACTCGCGGTCATGGAGGCGGAGGCCGCGCCCGCAGCCGTGATCGCCGAGGAGGCCGCTGCCGCGCCGGAGCCGGTCGTGCTCCTGCCGGCGTTTCGGCAGTCGATGCCGCGTCGCGTGGCCAGCCAGATACCGCCCAGCATTCGACGCCCGATCGCCGCGGCGCTGCGCAGCCAGCGTCAGGCGTTGCAAGAGACCGTGTTGGCGGCGCACGCGGTCGCCCGCGCGATGTTCCCGCGACGTCTTTCTCCGGCAGCGGCAGTGATCGCCGTACCGCCTCCAACCGACGAGGCGAAGCAGCCGGAAACCTCCCCGCCCAAGGTCGAGCTGGTGACCCAGGTCGCGGTCGTGGCGGCGCCCGTGAGGCCGCCTGAACCGAGCAGCGGCATCGTTGCCGGCGACGTGCTGCTGACCGCCGGGGCTGCCTGGATTTTCCCGCGCTACGCCGCACGGGTGGCCGCGTTGCGCCGGCGTGGCGTCCGCTTCACGTTGCTGGTGCATGACATCATCCCGCTGCGGCGGCCCGAATGGTGTCATCCCGGACATACCCATACCTTCCGCGAATGGCTGGAGGTCACGCTGCCGCAATGCGACGCGCTGCTGACCGTCTCGAAAGCCAGCGCCAGCGAGATAACCAGCTACGCCGGCGCCAGCGGACTCGACCTGCCGCATGTCCCTGTGGTAATACCGATGGGCGGTGGGTTCCAACCACCCGCCAGCCTGACCTTGGCGGAAACGTCCCATCTACCGCCGTCCGGCTCGTACGTGATGTTTGTCTCGACGATCGAGGCGCGCAAGAACCAAGCTTTCCTGGTCCGCGTATGGCGGCAGTTGCTCGACGAGATGCCGCGCGAAAAAGTGCCGACCTTGGTGTTCGTGGGCCATATTGGCGGCATGGTCGACGACATGTTTCAAGAGCTTCGCAACAGCGGCTTCATGGCCGGGGCCGTCCAGCTCATTCAAGACCCGTCGGACGCTGAACTCGTGATGCTCTACCGGGGCTGCCGCTTCACCTTGTTCCCGTCGCTGTATGAAGGTTGGGGCCTGCCAGTGGCGGAGAGCATGGCGTTCGGCAAACCGTGCTTAGCCTCGGACGCCACGTCGATCCCGGAAGTGGGCGGCTCGTTGGCGCGATACTTCGATCCGCTGAACGTGCGCTCCGCTGTTCGGGCAATCCGGGAGTTGATCGACGATCCCGCGGGTTTGCTGGCCTGGGAGGCACGGGTGGTCCGCGAGCACCGGCCGACGCCTTGGGCCGATACCGCCCATGCCATCGTGGCGGCTTCGCTGGAACGAGCTTTTCGGCCACTTGTCTCAGATGTGGCAAATTAGCCACAAAGTCACAGTGTGAGTGTAACAACCGTAACTGTTGATGCACCTGGAGAGCTGGTTCGATAAATAAGGTCACGATCCCTTGAGGACGACATTATGGCGATTGTCACACCGCGAACCGCTCCCCGCACGCGCACTCGTGCGCCTCGCAAGGCGGCCGTTATCGAGACGCCCCCAGTCCTGCCGGACAACGTCGTTCTGCTCCGGCAGCGCGTGCTGCCCGGCCACTCGGCGGTGCTGGCACGCTGGGTTGAGGCGGGGCGGCGCATGGGATTGTGCGACGCTTCCGCCTTCACGCCGGGCGCCGAAGCCGGGACCAACAGCTATGTTCTTGTTTGGGTTCGCGAAAATATTGATCCCGCATACATGATCGTGCCCGAAGGCACGGAGTGGGTGGTGGTCGATGCGGTGCGGCAGCAGAACCTGGTCCGGGTCCGTAGTTTCCTGGCGGCACTCAACTTCATCCGCCCGGTACTGCCGCTCGAAGCCGCCGCCTGAACGCCGATTTCATGTGAATACAAGTAATATTTGAGCGGCGGCTTTTCGAGCGTGGTCATCTTTACGGATGGCCATGGCTATATTCCTCGAACCGCTGAGTATCGGGCGGCGTGGTGTAGTGCAGGCCGGCACAGGCCGACAGCCACAGCAATAAAGCAAAACATATAGCACTTCGCACAATCATTCTGACGACACCGTTGTTGTCGCAGCCAGATGGGACACCGCGTCGTCTTTTGCATCCTCCCTCATCAACCATGATGACCACGTGTTCGCCCCCTCTGGGATGAGCGGCGGCGTTCCGGCCGGTTGCTGACGACCGGCCGCTTCCCTGTTAGACAGGCCTGCTTGCGACCATTCCAGCTAGGCCGACGATTCCCATGCACCCTGCCGCCAACGATATCGCGCCCCCTATGTCCGCGGAACTGGCGGCATTGTTGTCGCCGCAGATCGACCCGCTATTCTGGCGCCCGAGCCGGCTTGGCGTGGAGAGCGCCTGGTATGGCCATCTGCCGTTTGCCCAGTGGATCGTGCAGGCAACCCGTCCGCGCGTACTGGTCGAGCTGGGCACCCATGCCGGCGTCTCCTACTCGGCGTTCTGCGAGGCCGTCGCGCGCGGCCAGCTCGACACGCGCTGCTTCGCCGTCGACACCTGGGCCGGCGACGAGCACGCCGGCTTCTACGGCGAGGAAGTCTACGCCGACCTGTTGAAGTTCCACGACAGCCGCTACGCCGCTTTCTCGCAACTGCTGCGCGGCACCTTCGACGCGGCGCTGCCCTACCTGCCGGATGCCAGCATTGACCTGCTGCACATCGACGGCCGCCACGGCTACGAAGACGTGGCGGAGGATTTCGCCAGCTGGGAGCCCAAGCTGTCGTCGCGCGCCGTGGTGCTGTTCCACGACACCAACGTCCGCGAGCGCGGGTTCGGCGTCTGGCGGCTGTGGGCGGAGTTGCGCGAGCGCTACCCGAGCTTCGAGTTCCTGCACGAACACGGCCTGGGCGTGCTCGCCTACGGCGCCACGGCGCCGGCCCCGGTCGCCGAGCTATGCCGGATGGCTGCCGCTCCCGGCGGGGTCGGCGCCAGGGTGCGCGAGCGGTTCGCGCTGCTCGGCGAGCGTTGGGTGGGCGAGCGCCTGGTCGAGGTGTGGCGTCAGCAGGCCGCCGAGTTGGAGCGGAACTTCCGCATCATCGAGGAATATTCGCGGGCACTCGGCGGCGGCGACGGCCCAGCCTCGTCCGACACCATGGCGGCGTTGCGAACCACCGCCCGCACCGCCACCGCCCGCGCCGTCGCCAGCGACCTGCAGCTGCGGCACGAGACGGCGCGGGCGGCAGCCGCCGAGGCAGCCGCCGCCGGCTTGCGCGCGGCACTGCAAGAGAGCTTGGCGACGGCAGAGTCGATCGCGTCGGAGGCCCACGTGCTGAAATCCCTGGCCGCTGGTCGAGGCGCATCCGGCGAGGCGCTTGCCGCCGAAGCCGCGATGCTGCGCCACCACCGCGACACGCTGGTCGCCTCGACCTCATGGCGGATCACCGCGCCGCTGCGTGCGACGCTCAATCTCGTTCGCGGCGCTCCCGCCCCGATGGCGGCTCATGCCGCCGACGTACCGATGGCCGCATGGCGTGAACCCGATGCGGTCGAACCTCCCGCACCGGAGGCCGCCGCCGCGCCGCTGACCACTCCGCGCCGGCCGCGCGTGCTGTATGCGGTCGGTGAGCCGGGAACCCCCGGCGAGCAGTATCGCTGCGTGCGCTACGCCGCGGCGTCCGTGGCCGCCGGCTGGGACGCGGACGTGAAGCGGGTTGGCCTGGTCACCGACGACGACCTGCGCGGCGCCGAGTTGCTCATCCTGTGGCGCACCAGCTTTACCCCGGAAGTCGAGCGGGTAATCGACGGCGCGCGCCGGTTCGGCTGCCGCATCGGCCTCGACCTCGACGACCTGATGCACCGGCCGGAACTGGCGCGGATCGAGGTGATCGACGGCATCCGCACCATCCAGGCCACCGAGAGCGCCACGCGCGACTTCTTCCACCGGGTCGCGCAGGTGCTGGAACGCTGCGATTTCTGCACCGCGACGACTCCGGAGCTGGCGGCCACCATGCGCTCCTGGCAACACGCCGCCTACGTGCTGCCGAATGGCTTCGACGCCGAGACGCTGCGCGTGGCCCGGCTCGCGGCGCGGCGGCGGCAGGCGGCGGCGGACGACGGCCTGCTGCGCATCGGCTACGCCGGCGGCTCGCGGACCCACCAGAAGGACTTCGGGGTGATTGCCGAGGCCGTGGCGGCGGTGCTGCGAACCAGGCCGCAGGCCCGGCTGGTGCTGTTCTGCAACCCGCACGACCGCGTCGGCCTGGTGCTGATCCAGGAGTTCCCGGCGTTCGACGGCCTTGCCGACCGGATCGAGTGGCGCGAGCTGGTGCCGCTGGCCGAGCTGCCGAACGAATTGGCCAGGCTCGACATCAACCTGGTGCCGCTGGAAGTCGGCAATCCGTTCGTGGAGGCCAAGAGCGAGCTGAAATACCCGGAGGCGGCATTGGCCGGGGTATGCAGCGTGGCCTCGCCGACCGGACCCTATCGCCGGGCCATCACCGATGGCGTGACCGGGTTCCTGGCGGCCACGCCGGCCGAGTGGCAGACGATACTTCTGCGCCTGATCGACGATCCTGGGCTGCGGTCGCGGGTGGCGCGGGCGGCGTTGTTCGACGTGCTGTGGCGCTTCGGGCCGGAGCGGCGGGCCGACCTCATGCGCGATTTCCTGCCCAATGCCCGGGTCACCCAGCCGGGCGCCGAGGCTGCCGCGGCGGCGCGCGCCTTCGCGGCAGGCCTGGCCCGCAACAGCCTGCCGCATACGCTTCCGGTGATGAACGAAACCGAAACGTTGTTCCGCCACGACGCGCTCGGCGATGCCGAGGTCACGGTCGTCGTGGCGTCGTTCAACTACGCCGACTACGTGCTGGAGGCGCTGGAGTCGGCGCGCCTGCAGACGCTCGGGCCACTTGACCTGGTGGTGGTGGACGATGCCTCGACCGATCCCGCGACGGTGGAGCTGGTGCTCGATTGGGCGCAAACCCATGCCGAACGCTTCAACCGCCTGCTGGTGCTGCGCCACCGGAGCAACGCCGGCCTCGGCGGCACGCGCAACACCGGCTTCGCCGCCGCCGAGACGCGCTGGGTGATGCTGCTGGATGCCGACAACCGGCTGCGGCCAGAGTGCGTGGAACGGCTGCTGGCGCAGGCCGCCGGCACCGGCGCCGCGTTCGCCTATCCGCGGCTGCAGCAGTTCGGCGACCAGCAGGCGGTGTTCAGCGACCAGCCGTGGGAGCCGCAGGTGCTGGTCGGCGGCAACTACATTGACGCCATGGCGCTGGTTGCCAAATGGGCCTGGGCGGCGGCCGGCGGCTACTATGTGCAGCGCGACGCGATGGGTTGGGAGGACTACGACCTATGGTGCCGGTTTGCCGAGTTGGGCCACCACGGCGTCGCGGTGCCGGAGATCCTGGCCGACTACCGCGTCCACGGCACCTCCATGGTCGACAAACTGCTGGAGGTCGGCGACGTGAAGGAGAAGGTGGTCGCCTATGTCGAGAAGCGCCATCCATGGCTTGACGTGGTGACCCGCAAGGCCGCTCCGCGTGCCGGCTGAGCCGCTACACTGCTCTGTGACGATGACGGCGGCATAAGTTTCACCGTCGGTTAGAACCTCGACCCCAGCCGCGCCGTTGCTTCGGAGCTATCGAACAATTCCGGAGTAGGCTTCAATGAATCGACGCAACGCTATCGTGACACTGTCCGGGGTCCTGGCGACATCGGCGCTCCTGATCGCACCCCGCGGTCCCGCCTTCGCCCAGACCAAAGGAGCGACCCTCGGCCAGGGGCAGTACAAGGCCAAGACGCTGATGGCCGGCACATTCTCCAAGCAGACCAGCCAAATGGCCATCAGCCAGGCGACGCACCCCAAGGTCCAGGAGTTCGCCCAGTTCGAGGCCGCCGAGCAGACGACGATCGCCCAGGCCCTCACCAACCTGAACAACCCGCCGCCGGCCCCGCTCGACGCGCAGCACGCCGCGATGCTGAAGCAACTGCAGGCGCAGTCCGGCAAGGCGTTCGACGCGGCCTATGTGCAGGGCCAGATCACCGGCCACCAGGAACTGCTGACCATCCAGCAATCCTACCTGAACGCAGCCCCCATCGACCGCGACTACAAGCACGTCGCGATGCTATCCCGCACGGTGATCCAGATGCACCTGACCATGCTGCAGGACCTGCAGAACACGTTGAACGCCTAGGCTACATAATTACGGGCAGGCGCTCTGCCCGCAGCCCATCGCACGTCGCAAGTCCGAGGCGGAGATGGCGCGGCTTCACAGCGTCAGCGAACCCAACATTTCCCGCATTGTCACCACATACAGTCCGCTTTCCAGCATCAGCCGGAAAGCGGACTTCGGGCTCGGTCAGATCGTCATGCGTTACCGTATTGCCAGATACCAGCCGTGCCGAGGGCCTGCTCGAACGCTTTGCGTCCACTCCCTGTAAGCCATGACCGGAAGGATTGCATTTCCGAATTTATTTCGCGCAGGGCGTCTAAGTCCGCGTGACCCGCAAGGGAGCCTGCGTCCAGTAGCGCGGTCAACTTCCCGAGGAAGAGATTTGCCGTCAGAACTTCGTCGGGGAAACGCGCATAGGCAATGGGACGGCCGGCCGCTTCCGTGAACAGGGCTTCAAGATCGCGGCCCGTAACGGCGTCGCTCGCGATCTCGAACGTTTCTCCGCCAAATTGCGCCGGATCGGCGAAGATCGCGGCGACAAACTTGCCGATGTCTGCCACGGCCAGAAGCTGCATCGACTGGTCTGGCTTGGCGAAGAAGTTGAAGCGACCCTCGTCCAGTCCGAAGCCCGGCATCACCAGCATCTCCATGAAAGCCACCGGCCGGACAATGGTCGCGGTGATCGGCAGCGTACGAACATGCGCCTCGATGCGGGCCTTGCTGTCGAAATGCCCCATTCCGGTGGGCTCGTCGCCGAAGGCGCCCCCCGAGGTGTAGACGAGGTGCTCGACGCCGCTCTCGACCGCCAAGTCGGCGATGGCCATGCCGAAGCGCACCTCGTCCTCGTCGCTCACGGTGCCACTTGGCGAACTTGGTTGCACGCTGAAGACGCCGTAAACGCCCTTCATCGCGGCTCGGATCACGTCGGCGTCGGCGAACGTGCCCTGCACGAGCCCGACGCCCGCGTCGCGAAGTGCCGCCGACTTCGGGGAGGCGGGATCCCGAACGAGCGCGCGAACCGGCCACCCCGCCTTCAGAAGCGCGGTGGCGACCGATCCGCCCTGCTGGCCGGTCGCGCCGAAAACCAAGATCGGCTGTTTGCCATCAGACATGAAATACCCTCGTGCTTGAACAAGAGTTACTCATATATACTGGCGCAAAGCGGTCGGAAGGCGGCACATTTCTCAACCTCAGGCACAAGGATGATACGTTTGGACCGGCTGATCCACGGACGCCCCTATGAGGAGACGGAGAAAGGCCTTCGTTTCAGGCCGTGCGCTCCCAACGGCGTCCTCGCGCGGCTCGGGGACAAGTGGACCATTCTCGTCATGTCGCACCTCGCGGTGGCAGGCGGGCACCGGCTCCGCTTTTCGGCGCTCAAGAGCGGTATCGAAGGCATCACCCAGCGGATGCTGACGCTCACGCTCCGCAACCTGGAGCGTGACGGCCTTCTGGTGCGCCATTACTTTCCCGAGGTGCCGCCGCGCGTTGAATACGAACTGACCAAGATGGGCGCCAGCATGTTGCCTGCCCTTGAGGAATTTACATCGTGGATCAGGGACAATTGGCCCCGCATCGAGGAGTGCCGGCGCGCGCACGACAACGCGCGGCAATGAGGTAGTCCAACCTTGGCCGGTCCAAGCACGTTCGACACACCCAGGAGAAGCAGCTTTCAGTCGGAGCCACCCTGACTGGCGACATCTGGTTGCGAACTAACCGGCAGCTTCGGCGCAAACACGCCTGAAGCGCCATCCTGAATTCGTGTCCAAATGATGCACAGGAACCCTGTTGGCAAACACGTTGTCCGGCGGCGGCGGCCCTTGTAGATTCCGGCCGTGATGGCCCGTTCCCACATCGTCCTCGGCCTCGCGACCTGGGTTGCCGCAGCACCTTTGCTGCATCTCGCGCCGTTTGCGCCCGCCTACCTTGGCCTCGCCATGGCCGGCGCGTTGCTGCCGGACGTGGACCATCCGAAGTCATGGGTCGGGCGGCGGTCGAGGCCGCTCTCGACCATCGTCGCCGCCGTGTTCGGCCATCGCGGCGTGACCCATTCGGCCATCGCGGTGCTTGGCCTGGTGGCGCTGCTCACGTACGCCGGTTACCGGCGCGGCACGGTGGCGGCGCTGGGCCTCGGCTACCTGTCGCACCTCGCGGCGGATATGCTCACCCCGCAAGGCCTGCCGCTCGCCTGGCCGTTCCGCAAGAGCTGGGCGTTCCCGGTCTGCCGTACCGGCTCGCCCGCGGAGTCGCTGGTCGTGCTGGTCATCTGCGCTGCCGCCTGCTGGCTGGTGGTGCATCGCATCGGCTAGGAACGGCTGCCGATCGCCGCCTGCGAATGCCTTCTCCACGCATCACGCTGTCTGCGTTCGCTGCCCTTTTGCGATTAGGGCGGTGCAGCTGAGTCGCACACGACCTGCAGCGACGTGCTCATCCGACAACTCGCGAAGGCGCGAGCGCACACGGTTGCGGTCATTGTCACTCAACTGGGCGTAAGGACGGATGTAGCTGTAGAGGTCTTCCGTCGCGGCAAGGAAACCTTCGCCAGCCGGAGCTGTCCACGTGCCTTCGATGGATTGGATTTCGATCCCCTCGAATCCAGCCGAGCGCATTTCGTGTCGAAGGGTATCTGGTGAGCTTAGTGCCCACATGCCTTCCGAAGGTGGAGGCGTTGCCTGGTCCGGGAAGGTCGACCGCAGCGCTTGGGCCATAAGCACGAAGGGACCGCCGCCTGGCGGATCACGCCAACTCGCGACGCAACCTTGTCCTCCCTTGCGGACGGCACGAGCGAGTTCGCCAAGACCCTTGCGCCAATCTGAGAAGACGATGGCGCCAAAAATGGAGAATGCGTTGTCGAAGCTCCCGTCGGGCAGAGTCAGCGCCTCGCCGTTCATCACGCGCGCTTCGCACTTTGGATAGAGTTCCAGCCGCTCCGCCAGACGCTCGATCATGCCGGGGGCGATGTCGGTCCCGAGTACGCTTGCGCCCGCCTGCGCGGCCGGCACGCTCAGCGCGCCGGTTCCGGCCGCCACATCCAACACCCGAACACCCGGTCCAATGTCGCCCACCATGGCGAGAGCTGCTTGAGAAAACGGACCTGTCAGTTGCTCTGCAGACGACTCATACGTCAGGGCGAAGTCGCGGCTAAGAAAACTTCTTTCCGTAAGCGGCATTCTCGATTCCTTCTCCGTCCTTTCGCGCCTTTTCACCCCAGCCGGCTCGCAGCTACCACTCAGGTGACGACCGCCGCCAACGCCATGCGGATGGCATCGAGCGCGGCATCGGCCGCCGTCGCATCGGGACCGCCGGCCTGGGCCATGTCGGGCCGCCCGCCGCCACCCTTGCCGCCAAGCACCGTCGCCGCCGCGCGCACCAGATCGACCGCGCTGACCCGCGCCGTGAGATCCGCCGCCACGCCGACCACCACGCTCGCCTTGCCCTCGGCGGTCGAGACCAGCGCCACCACGCCGCCGCCCTGCTGCTGCCCGATCGCCTCGGCCAGACCCTTCAGCTCGCGCGGCGGCACCTCGCCCAAGTTGCGCGCCGAGAACTGGAAATCGCCGATCTGCTCGGATTGCGGGGCCGCGGCGCCGGTGGCCAGCTTGCGTTGCAGGTCGGTCACCTGCCGTTCCAGCCGGCGGCGGTCCTCGACCATGGCGGCGAGGCGCTCCGGCAACTCGGCCGGGTTCACCTTCAGCGCCGCCGCGGCATCCAGCAGCAGCCGGTCCTGCTCGGCCAGCAACGCCATCGCCGCCTGCCCGGTCACCGCCTCGATGCGCCGCACGCCGGAGCCGACCGCGCTCTCGGCCACGATGCGGAACAGGCCGATGTCGCCGGTGCGGGCGACATGGGTGCCGCCGCACAGCTCGATGGAGTAGGCCGGGCGACCTCCTTCGCCGCCGCCCATCGCTACCACGCGCACTTCCTCGCCGTATTTCTCGCCGAACAGCGCCATCGCCCCGTCGGCCACCGCGGCGTCGGGAGTCATCAGGCGGGTGGTCACCGGGCTGTTCTCGCGCACCCGCGCATTGACCTCGGCCTCGACCCAGGCGAGGTCGGCGCGGCCGATCGGCGTCGGCTGCGACACGTCGAAGCGCAGCCGGTCGGGGGCGTTGAGGCTGCCCTTCTGCGCCACGTGGTCGCCCATGCGGCGGCGCAGCGCCTCGTGCAGCAGGTGCGTGGCGCTGTGATGGGCGCGGACCGCCCCGCGCCGCGCGTGGTCGAGTTCGGCCAGCACGGCGGCGCCCACCACCGCCTCGCCGCTCTCGACGCGTCCGACATGGACGAACACGTCGCCGGCGCGCTTCTGCGTGTCCGTCACGGCGATGCGCAGGCCGGGCGCGGTCATCAGGCCGGTGTCGCCGACCTGGCCGCCACTCTCGGCATAGAACGGCGTCTGGTTCAGCAGCACGCCAACCTCGCTGCCCGGCCCCGCGCGCTCGACGCTGGCGCCATCGACGACCAGAGCGGTGATCGTCGCCTCCGCCCGCTCGGTGGCGTAGCCGAGGAACTCGGTCGAGCCGACGCGCTCGCGCAGCTCGAACCAGATGCGGCCGGTGGCGGCGTCGCCGGTGCCGGACCAGGCGGCGCGGGCGCGGCGGCGCTGCTCGGCCATCGCCGCCTCGAAGCCGGCGAGGTCCACCGCGCGCCCCTGCTCGCGCAAGGCGTCCTGCGTGAGGTCGAGCGGGAAGCCGAAGGTGTCGTACAGCTTGAACGCCACGTCTCCCGGCAACGCGCCGCCCTCGGGCAGGTGCTCGGCGGCGTCAGCCAGCAGGTGCAGGCCGCGCTCCAGCATGGTCTTGAACCGCGCCTCCTCCAGCTTCAGCGTGCCGGCGATGAGCGACTCGGCGCGGCCCACCTCGGGGTAGGCGGCGCCCATCTGGCGGATCAGCGCCGGCACCAAGCGCCACATCACCGGCTCGGCGGCACCCATCATGTGCGCGTGGCGCATGGCGCGGCGCATGATCCGGCGCAGCACATAGCCGCGTCCTTCGTTGCCCGGCAGCACGCCGTCGGCGATCAGGAACGCGGTGCTGCGCAGATGGTCGGCGATGACCCGGTGGCTGGTGCGGAACGGGCCGTCCGGGTCCTGCCCGGTGACCTCGGCGCTCGCCAGGATAAGCGCGCGGAAGGTGTCGATGTCGTAGTTGTCGTGCTTGCCCTGCAGGATGGCGGCGAACCTCTCCAGCCCCAAGCCGGTGTCGATCGAGGGGCGCGGCAGCGGCGAACGGGTGCCGGGCGGGCCTTCCTCGTACTGCATGAACACCAGGTTCCAGATCTCGATGAACCGGTCGCCGTCCTCGCCGGGGCTGCCGGGCGGCCCGCCGGGGACGCTCGGTCCGTGGTCGTAGAAGATTTCCGAGCACGGGCCGCACGGGCCGGTGTCGCCCATACGCCAAAAGTTGTCGCTGGTCGGGATGCGGATGATGCGGCTGTCCGGAAGGCCGGCGATCCTGCGCCACAATGCCGCCGCGTCCTCGTCCTCCGAATAGACGGTCACCAGCAGCTTGTCGGCCGGCAGCGCGAAATCCTTGGTCAGCAGCGTCCAGGCGTGCTGGATCGCCTGTTCCTTGAAATAGTCGCCGAAGCTGAAATTGCCCAGCATCTCGAAGAACGTGTGGTGCCGCGCGGTGTAGCCGACGTTGTCGAGGTCGTTGTGCTTGCCGCCGGCGCGCACGCATTTCTGCGCCGTGGCGGCGCGGCTGTACGGCAGCCTCTCGGCGCCGGTGAACACGTTCTTGAACTGCACCATGCCGCTGTTGGTGAACAGCAGCGTGGGATCGTTGCGCGGCACCAGCGGGCTGCTGTCGACCACCTGATGACCGTTGCGGGCGAAGTAGCCGAGGAAGGTGGCGCGAATGTCGTTGCTGGAGCTGTTGGCGGCCATGCGGGCGGGATGTCCTGCGGGTTTGCGGCCAAATGGGTTAGCCTAGGACAGGGAGGCTGTCACGCTGCCGGTGTTCGCGTCACCTGCGGTATGGCAACGGCAACAACGCCCGCACCGGCAGCTTGAGCAGCCCGGTCAGGCCCGGCACGATCACCAGCGCCGCAGGGTCGAAATCCATGAACATCTCGCGGCAGGCCCCGCATGGCGACACCACGGCGAGGTCGCGGTCGTGCTCGTCGGGCTTGGGATGGCGCACCGCGACGACCGTGGCAACCGAGCCATCGCCCTCCAGCACCGCGCGCCCGTAGGCGACGGCCTCCGCGCAGATCGACAACCGGCCGACGGTGGCGCCCAGGTGCAGGCCGGTCCACACGCGGCCATCGCGGCTACGGATCGCCGCGCCGATCGTGTGCCATAGCGGCCGGTAGTGGCGGCGCAACACCTCGTGCGCCGCCGCAATCAGCTCATGGTCCGTTGTATCGAGCGGTAGTCCCTCGAGAGTGGCGTTCAAAGCTGGCGAAGTCGCCTATTCGGCGGCCTCAGCCTCCTCGGTCTCGGTCGGCGGCACCATCAGCGCGACCGCGACGGCGCTTGACTGGTCGCGCACCTTCTTCTCGATGTTGTCGGCCATCTCCGGGTGGTCGCGGAGGAACTGCTTGGCGTTCTCGCGGCCCTGGCCGATGCGCTGGCTGTCGTGGCTGAACCAGGCGCCCGACTTCTCCACCACGCCGGCCTTCACGCCGAGATCGACCAACTCGCCGACCTTGCTGATGCCCTCCCCGTACATGATGTCGAACTCGACCTGACGGAACGGCGGCGCCAGCTTGTTCTTCACCACCTTCACGCGGGTCTGGTTGCCGACCACCGTTTCGCGGTCCTTGATCTGGCCGATGCGGCGGATTTCCAGGCGGATGCTGGCGTAGAACTTCAGCGCGTTGCCGCCGGTGGTGGTTTCCGGGTTGCCGAACATGACGCCGATCTTGAGCCGGATCTGGTTCAGGAAGATCAGCATGGTGTTGCTGCGCGCGACGCTGCCGGTGATCTTGCGCAACGCCTGGCTCATCAGCCGCGCGTGCAAGCCGACATGGGTGTCGCCCATCTCGCCTTCCAACTCGGCGCGCGGCACCAACGCGGCGACGCTGTCCACCACCAGCACGTCGATGGCGCCCGAGCGCACCAGCGTGTCGGCGATCTCCAGCGCCTGCTCGCCGGCATCGGGCTGGCTGATGAGCAGGTTGTCCACGTCCACGCCCAGCTTGCGCGCATAGATCGGATCAAGCGCGTGCTCCGCGTCGATGAACGCGCAGGTGCCGCCGCGCTTCTGCGCCTCGGCAATGGCGTGCAGGGCGAGCGTGGTCTTGCCCGAGCTTTCCGGCCCATAGATCTCGACGATACGCCCGCGCGGCAGGCCGCCGATGCCGAGCGCCAGGTCGAGGCCCAGCGAGCCGCTGGAAATCGTCTCGATCTGGTCGATGCCGGAGCTGGCACCCATCCGCATGATCGAGCCCTTGCCGAAAGCGCGCTCAATCTGCGCCATCGCGGCGTCGAGCGCCTTGTTCTTCTCCATCGTTGTCCCCTGATCCGCCTTATGCGGATAACATGCACGCAAGGCACCAGAATTGCTACCCGATGCCACCTGAAACAACCCACCGTGCCAAGATTTGTTCATTATTTGTTCGTAAGTGGCCGATCCTCAAAACATCATCCGTTCCGCCATACGCACTCAGTTGCGCCGCGCGGCCGGAGTCTGCAGCCGCCACACGTAGGCGATGATCGCGGCAACCGCGGGGAACAGCTCGCCGGGGATTTCACGGTCGAGCTCGACCAGCCACAAGGCCCTCGCCAGCGGCGGGTTGGCGACCACCGGCACCCTCGCCTTCTCGGCCGCCGCCCGGATGCGCGCGGCCACCGCGTCGGTGCCTTTGGCCACCACGCGCGGCGCTGCGGCAGCGCCGCGGTCGTAGACCAGGGCCACCGCGTAGTGCGTCGGGTTGGTCACCACCACCGTCGCCTTCGGCACCGCCGCCATCATGCGCTGCCGGGCGCGGGCCATGCGCAGGCGGCGGAGGCGGTTCTTGACCTGTGGGTCGCCCTCGCTCTCACGCGCCTCGTCGCGCACCTCCTGCCGGCTCATCCGCAACGAGCGGGCGTGGGCGAGGCGCGTGCGCAGCACATCGAAACCGGCGAGCGCGCCCTGCGCCATGGCAACCGCGAGCACCAGCCGCACCACGACGTGCATCGCACGCGCCAGCAGCGTTCCCGCCGGCCACAGCAGCGACTGCGCCAGCAGCGGCCACGCCGGAGCCAGCACCGACCAGGCGACGGCGCCGGCCACCGCCAGCTTCAGCAGGGACTTCAAGGTCTCGGCCAGCGTCTGCTTGCCGGCGATGCGCGACAGGCCATGGCGAGGGTCGAGCCGGCTGAGGTCGGGCAGCAACGCCGCGGGGTGCAGCAACAGCCCGGTCTGCGCCAGCACCGAGACCACCGCCGCAGCCATCGCCGCCAGCATCAGCGGGGCGGCCGCGACTGCCGCCGCCCGCATCGCCGCGTTCAATCCGGCCAGCGGGCTGATCGTGTGCGCCTGCGCCAGCAATCCGGCCAGCGTCGTTGCCAGGGTGCGGGCGCCGCTCGCCGCCTGCCACGACAGCACCACCGCCGCCGAACCCAGCACCGCCGCAGCCGCAACCTCGCGCGATAGCGGCGCACGCCCATCCTCGCGCGACTTCTGCAGGCGGCGCGGGGTTGCCGCGTGGGTCTTGTCGTCGTCGTCGGCCACGGCCTAGTGCCCGGGCAGATGCGCGAACAGCATCGCCGCCTGATCCTGCCAGGCGGCCAGCACCAGCCCCGCCAGCAGCGTCAGCAGCAACAAGCCGCCCAGCAGCTCGATTGGCGCCGCCATGGCGCTGATCTGCAGCTGCGGCACCAGCCGCGACAGCAGCCCGAGCGCCACGTGCCATATCAGGCTGGCGGCCAGGAACGGCGCCGCCAGCCGCAGCGCCAGTGCGAAGCAGGCGCCCACCGCCGACACCACGCTCGCCGCGGTGTCGGCGGCCGGCAGCAGGCTGGCGGCCGGGATCACCCGGTAGCTGCCGACCAGGGCCGCGAGCGGCAGCGCGTGCAGGCCCGAAGCCAGGATCAGTACCGGCGCCGCCACGCCGAACAGGCGTCCCAGCGCGGCGGTCTGCACCCCCAGCGCGGGGTCGGGCTGCAGCACGTTGGCCAAGCCGGTCGCCAATGCGGCAAACTCGCCGGCCAACGTCAGCGCCAGCATCACTAGGCGGGTAAGCCAGCCAAGCCACAGGCCGGTCACCACCTCCG
>JAABUQ010005218.1_pt1 | contig 21047 bp, 20 predicted proteins | sample 5560001 | NCBI WGS metagenome assembly JAABUQ01 (sample SAMN10711888, study PRJNA513371) | rock metagenome | isolation source: Antarctica rocks | place: Antarctica: Victoria Land, Finger Mt nord | collected 2015-12-18
CAACCTGGTCCGATCCGCCAAGGACAAACACTCCATCAAACTGCGACGCAAACTCGCAACCTGGACCCCGGAATACCTCGAAAACCTACTCAATGCTGATACGAAATAACTTGGATTCGAAGCCCTGTGTCCGGGGGTAATGCATGAACGGCCTGGGCCATGCTAAGAGGCTGCCATGACGCCGCTGTCACGCCGCTCGCTGCTGGCTGCCGCCGCCTCGGCACCCGTGGCGGCTGCTGCGCCGCCGCGCAGCCTGCCGGCGCCGCATGGCGTGACGCCGGCCGTTCTGCGCCGGCCGCCGCCGCCCTTGCCGCTCGTCATGCTGGACCCTGGCCACGGCGGCAAGGATCCCGGCGCCATCGGCGTCACCGGCACCTATGAGAAGCACATCGCCTTCGCCGCTGCGGAGGAACTGCAGCGCAACCTCAACCGCGCCGGGCGCTGCCGGGTGGAGATGACGCGGGGCCGGGACGTGTTCATCCCCCTGCAGGACCGCGTGGCGATCGCGCAGCGCCGGGATGCACGGCTGTTCCTGTCGCTGCATGCCGATGCGCTGTCCGACCCCGGCGTGCGCGGCGCCAGCATCTATACCCTGTCCGACACTGCATCCGATGCGCAGACCGCCGCCTTGGCCCGGCGGGAGAACAGCGCCGACCGCTTCGGCGGCCCCAGCTTCCACGGCATGCCGCCGGCCATCGCCAGCATACTGGGCAGCCTGGTGCGGCGGGAAACCCGGGAAGGGTCGGTCCGCATCGCGCGCCACCTGGTAGATGCCATGCGGCCGGCAGACGGGCAGCCCGGCATAAAATTGTTAACTCATCCCACGCGGCACGCCGGTTTCATAGTATTGCGTGCCGCCGATATTCCCAGCGCGCTGGTGGAGATGGGATTCATGTCGAACCCTCAAGATGAGGCGGCGTTGCGCCATTCAGAGTACCGAGCCCGCGTGGCCGCCGTGTTGGCCCAGGCGGTCGAGGGATTCTTGGCCGGGTCCGGCCAAGGGGCGCGGCTGGCGGGCTAAGGCAGGCAAGGCAAGAGCACATGACCGATTACGTCCCACTGCCAAACATGCTGGGCCAGAAGGCGCCGGAGCAGGCCGTCAACAATCCGGCTGCGCAGCGTCCGGCCGATCCCGCGCTGACAGCCGGCCCGCCGCCTACCAGCCGGCGCGGGGCGAAGGCCGCCACCGCGAAGCCAGCCCGGCATCGCAGTCCGTTCCGCTTGCTTGGCAGGGCCGTGGGCGCCGTCGCGGGCCTGGGCGTCGCCGCCAGCGTCGTCGGCGGCATCTATGCGCTGCACACTTATAATAAGTATGCAGCCGACCTGCCCAACCTCGACGGCCTGGCGCATTATCAGCCCAAGGTCATGAGCCGCGTCTATGCGGGCGACAGCCGGCTGATCGCCGAGCTGGCGACGGAGCGGCGCATCTACGTCCCGATCAGCGCCATCCCCGACATGGTGAAGCAGGCCTTCCTGTCGGCGGAGGACCAGAAGTTCTGGACCCACAAGGGCGTGGACCCGCTCGCGATGCTGCGCGCCGCCTGGTATGACGTGGCGCTGCGCAGCGCGGGCAAGCGTCCGATCGGCGCCAGCACCATCACGCAGCAGGTCGCCAAGAACATGCTGCTGAGCAACGAGGTTTCGGTCGCCCGCAAGGTCAAGGAGATGATCCTGGCCGTGCGGATAGACCAGTCGCTCAGCAAGGATCACGTGCTCGAGCTTTACCTGAACGAGATCTTCCTGGGCCTGCAATCCTACGGCGTGGCGGCGGCGGCGCAGACATACTTCAACAAGGGCCTGGATGAGCTGACCCTGCCGGAAGCGGCGTTCCTGGCGGTCTTGCCCAAGGCGCCCAACAACTACAACCCGTTCCGCTACCCCGAAGCCGCCAAGGCCCGGCGCGACTGGGTGCTGGACCGCATGGCCGAAGACCGCGCTATCACGCCGGACCAGGCCACCGCAGCCAAGGCAACGCCGATCCAGCCCGCCGCCTTCCGCCGTCCGGAGTTCGTCGCAGGCTCCGACTGGTTCGCGGAGGAGGTGCGGCGGCAGGTGGTGGATACGCTCGGCGCCGACGCCACCACCACCGGCGGCCTCACGATACGCACCAGTATGGACCCGTCCATGCAGGCCGCCGCCGACGCCGCGCTGCGCAAGGGCCTGCTGACCTATGACCGCAACCATGGCGGCTGGCGCGGCCCGGTCGGCCACATCGAGGGCGGCGCGAACATGCGCCTGGGCTGGAGCAACCGCCTGGCCGCCATGCCGCGCCCGCCCGGCCTGCTGCCGGAGTGGAACCTGTCGGTCGTGCTGGAAACCAGCGGCGACGAAGCGAAGATCGGCTGGGTCGAGCGTGGCAGCGGCGGCGCGTCCCGCACCGGCAGCCTATATGCGTCCGACCTGGCCTGGGCGCGTCCGGTCCGGCCCGGCGGCTTCGGCCCCAGCCCGCGCAAGACCGCAGATATCCTGCAGGTCGGTGACGTCATCATGACCGAGCCGGCCGGCGCCAACGAGCGCATCCGCGGACCCGCGCGTTCGGACCGGCTGTGGCTGCGCCAGGTGCCCCAGGTCCAGGGCGCGCTGGTGTCGCTCGACCCGATGACCGGCCGCGTGCTGGCGATGTCGGGCGGATGGAGCGGAGAGGTCAGCCAGTTCAATCGCGCCACCCAGGCGCAGCGGCAGCCCGGCAGCTCGTTCAAGCCGATCGTGTATCTGACCGCGCTGCAATCCGGCCTGTCGCCCAGCCAACGCGTGCTGGACGCGCCGTTCGTGCAGAAGCTCGCCAATGGCGAAACCTGGGAGCCGAACAACTATGGCATGACGTTCGCCGGGGTGGTGCCGATGCGCATCGCGCTGGAGCGGTCGCTGAACCTGGTCACGATCCGCCTGGCGGAGAAGGTCGGCATGGAAGCCATAGCGGACAACGCCATCGCCTTCCATGTGGTGGACGGGATGCCGCACGTGCTGCCGGCGGCGCTCGGCGCAGTGGAAACCACCGTGCTGCGCCAGGCCGCCGCCTATGGCGCGCTGGCGATGGGCGGGCGGGACGTGCTGCCCTCTATGGTAGATTCCATCCAGGACCGCGACGGCAAGGTGATCTGGCGGGCGGACAACCTGTCCTGTGCCGGCTGCGACGACGCAAGCCATCCACCCGCCGTCGCCATCGCCGACAAGCGCCAGCAGATCGCCGATCCGCAAAGCGTGTTCCAGGTCGTGACGATGATGCAGGGCGTGGTGACGAAGGGCTCGGGCATCGCCGCCGGCATCGGGCTGAACCGCGCCATCGCCGGCAAGACCGGCACCAGTCAGGATTCGAACGACGCCTGGTTCGTCGGCTTCACGCCGGATCTGGTGACGGCGGTGTGGGTCGGCTTCGACAACAACACCAGCCTGGGCGAGAAGGAAACCGGCGCCAACGTATCCGCGCCGATCTGGCACGACTACATGGCGGTGGCGCTGAAGAACCGGCCCAACCTGCAGTTCCGCATGCCCGACGGCGTGACGATGGCATCGTGGAGCAGCGGCAGCGGCAGCCGCACCGACGCCTTCAAGCCGGATCAGGTGCCCGGCGCCAGCAGCGGCACCATCGGCGGGAGCAGCGGCGGCAGCGGTGGGGGCGGCAAGGGCAGCGACAGCAGCGTCTCCGTCAGCAGCGGCGTCGGCGTGGACAGCGGCATGGGCGGACTATATTAAGCTGCAGCCATGTCCAACGACTCCGACACGCTCCACCAGCAACTGAAGCAGACCTTCGCGCTGCTGAGGAGGCATCTTTGACTGGGATGCTTCCGTTGCACGCCTGGATGAGCTGAACGCGCTTTCCGAAGACCCCGCCCTGTGGAACGACGCCACGGCGGCCCAGACCCTGATGCGTGAGCGCAACCGCCTGTCCGGCCTGATCGAGGGCGTGCGCAAGATGGAGGCCGAGGCGGACGACGCCGCCGAGCTGATCGCGCTCGCTGAGGCCGAGGACGACGCGGCCATGGTTGCGGATGGGATGACGACCCTGCACGCTGTCCAGGGAGAAGCCAAGCGCCGCGAGATCGAGAGCCTGCTGTCCGGCGAGGCCGACCCGAACGACGCCTACCTGGAGGTGAACTCCGGCGCCGGCGGCACCGAGGCGCAAGACTGGGCGGAGATGCTGGCGCGCATGTATAGCCGCTGGGCGGAGCAGCACGGCTACAAGGTGCAGCTCATGGAGGAGTCTGAGGGCGAGCAGGCCGGCATCAAGTCCGCCACGCTGCAGGTCACTGGTCCCAACGCCTATGGCTGGCTAAAGACCGAGGCCGGGGTGCATCGCCTGGTCCGCATCAGCCCGTTCGACAGCGCCGCGCGGCGCCAGACCAGTTTCGCCAGCGTCTGGGTGTATCCCGTGGTGGATGACAACATCGAGATCGAGGTCAACGAGAGCGACATCAAGGTGGACACCTACCGGGCCAGCGGCGCCGGCGGGCAGCATGTGAACAAGACGGACTCCGCCGTCCGATTCACCCACATCCCGACCGGCATCATCGTCGCCTGCCAGACCGACCGCAGCCAGCACCGCAACCGTGCCACCGCAATGACGATGCTGAAGGCGAAGCTGTATGAGGCGGAGCTTCAGCGCCGCGAGACCGCCGCCAACGCGCAGGAAGCGGCCAAGACCGAGATCGGCTGGGGTCACCAGATACGTTCCTACGTGCTGGCGCCCTATCAGATGGTGAAGGACCTGCGCACCGGAGTCGAAAAGGGCAACCCTGCGGCCGTGCTGGACGGCGACCTGGACGAGTTCATGGCCGCCGCCCTGGCCGCCCGAGTGGGTGCCACGCGGAGCGACGCGAGCGCGCAGGCGCAGTAGCAGCAGGGGCCTGCAGGCGTCGAGCAATGCATAACCAGGACAAGCCGTCTGCGCCCCTCCGGATCGGCGTGCGTGAGTTTCGCGGCGCCATGGCAGGTTTTCTCCGGCAGGCCCGTAACGGCGCCTCGTTCCTTATCATGTCGCATGGCCAGGTCGTCGCCGAGCTGCACCCGCCCTCGATCCAGGCACAGCCGCACCGGCAGCCGGGCGGGCTGCAGATGTGGATGGCGCCTGATTTCGATGAGTTTCCGGATGACGTGCTGGCCGAAATGGAGGGAGGCCGTTGAAGCTGGTTCGTGACAGGTTGCGGACCTGTTCGGCCTGATCCAATTCGGACCGGCTGTTAAATGCGGTTTGGCCAGGTGCTCTCCGCGACCCTTCGGCCGGCAACATCTCTCGGCAACCTGCGCCCATCCCCGCCGTTGCGGCTGGATGAGCACTGCCATCGGCGACACCTTCGAAACCAACGTCCCCCAGCGGATGGACCGGCTTCCCTGGGGACGGTTCCACACGCTTGTCGTCATCGCCCTGGGGATCACCTGGATCCTGGACGGGTTGGAGATCACGCTCGTTGGGTCCTTGTCCGGCGCCATCGCCGACAGTCCCCGGCTGCAACTGTCGGCCCAAGACGTCAGCCTGACCGCAAGCGCCTACCTGGCTGGCGCCGTCGCGGGTGCGCTGTTCTTCGGCTGGCTGACCGACCGCCTCGGCCGCAAGAAGCTGTTCACCCTGACAGTGCTGATCTACCTGGTCGCCACCGTCGCTTCCGGCTTCGCTTGGAATTTCTGGTCCTTCGTCCTGTTCCGCTTCATCACCGGCGCGGGCATCGGCGGCGAGTATGCCGCCGTCAACGCCACCATCCAGGAGCTGATCCCAGCCCGGAAACGCGGCTTCACCGACCTCTGCATCAACGGCAGCTTCTGGGTCGGCGCGGCGCTCGGCGCGGTCGGCGCCACGGTGGCGCTGGACCCCAAGGTGATTGACCCGGAACTGGGCTGGCGCGTCGCCTTCATCATCGGCGGCGTGATCGGCATCTTCGTGCTGTTCCTGCGGCGCTTCATCCCGGAGTCGCCGCACTGGCTGATGACGCACGGCCGGCCGGAAGAAGCATCCGAGGTCGTGAGCGGCATCGAGGCCCGCGTGGAACATGAGACCGCCAGCCCCTGCCGCCGGTGCCGCCAGGCATGTTGCGGCTGCACCGGCACAAGGGCGGCTGGTTCAAGGCCAGCCTGCGGGTCCTGGCGGTGGAGTATCGCAGCCGCACCGTGCTGGGCGTGGCGCTGATGGGGTCGCAGGCGTTCTGCTACAACGCCGTGCTGTTCACCTACGCGCTGGTGCTGACACGGTTCTATGGCGTGGAGTCCAGGCATGTCGGCTGGTTCATCCTGCCCTTCGCGCTCGGTAACTTCATGGGACCCCTCCTGCTCGGCCGGTTTTTCGACACATTGACGCAAGCGGATGATCACCGCCACCTACGCCCTGTCCGGAATCCTGATGGCGGCGGTGGGCTGGATGTTCGCGCGGGGCTGGCTGGATGCGACGGAGCAGACGCTGGCCTGGACCGTCATCTTCTTCTTCGCCTCGGCCGCGGCGTCGTCCGCCTACCTCACGGTCGGCGAAACCTTCCCGCTGGAAGTGCGGGCGGTCGCGATCTCGGTGTTCTATGCCCTGGGCACGGCAGCGGGCGGCATCGCCGGCCCGGCGGTGTTCGGCCACCTGATCCAGACGGGGTCCCGCGACGAGGTTCTGATCGGCTACCTGATTGGTGGCGGGCTGATGCTGGGCGCGGCGGCGTTGAGTGGGTGCTGGGCGTGGATGCCGAACGCCGGTCGCTGGAAGAGGTCGCACCACCGCTGTCAGCCGCATGAAACCATCGCTTGGGTGCGCCGTTAGTATGGTACGGCATCACGCCGTCTTGGAGTGGGTGCAATGGTTGACGAAAACCGGGTTGAAGGCGCTTGGGACAAGGTCAAGGGCGCTGTCAAGGAAGGCGTCGGCAAGATGACCGGCGACGAGAAGCTGCAGGGCGAGGGCATGGCCGACAAGACGAAGGGCAAGGCTGAAAGTGCAGTTGGCGGCGCGAAGGATACCGTCCGCGACGCGGCTGACAAAATCTAGTCCTCCCCATAGGACTGATGCGCGGGCGCCCCTAGGGGCGCCCGTTTGCGTTCTGGCCTCTCCCCCTCCGGCGCAGGATGCGCCATATGGTGAATGGGACAGGGAGTGCCGGGGTTGGTTGACCGTCAAGGATACCGTGATGCGATGGCGCGCCTGGGGGCAGCCGTCAGCGTCATTACGACAACTGGACCGGCTGGAGATGCTGGGTTCACGGCGTCGGCGGTATGCAGCGTAACCGACGACCCGCCGACGCTCCTGGTATGCATGAACCGGGACAGCAGCCTGCATGACGCGTTCAAGGCCAACCGCGTTCTATGCGTCAACACGCTCGCGGCGGAGCAGGAGGCGCTGTCCCCGCTATTCGCCGGGCTAACTGACACTCCGATGCCGCAGCGGTTCGACGCCGCGGCCTGGACCCGTCTGGTGACCGGGGCGCCCGTGCTGGCCGGCGCCGTGGTGTCGTTCGACTGCCGGATCACCCAGGTGGTCGAGGTTGGAACCCACAGCGTGATGTTTTGCGAGGTGCAGGCGATCCAGGCCGGCGAGCGCCATGAAGGGCTGATCTACTTCGGCCGGTCCTATCATCGGATCACGGTAGCTGCCGCCTGATGCTCAAGCAGATGTTCAGGGGCGTGGGGCAACCCGGCCGTTGGCAGCGCCAGGGCCAGGTCCAGGGCCAGACGCAGGCATACTGATCCATGGAGGCTCCACTCACCCGCCTCCGTGTTGCTCTGCAATACCTGTCCACCATCTGCATCTACCTTCTAGCCTGGATGCTGCTCGACTTGGTGGCCGCATGGTTTGAGGCTGCGCCGGAAATCCCCGTCTGGCTTGTGCCCTTCGCCCTCACGGTAGCGCTGCTGCTGCTGTTCGGCTTGCGGTTCTGGCCGGCGCTGCTGCTCAGCACGCCGCTCCACGTTGCTGCGATGGGCCATCCGGCCGTGCTCGCGGATGAAAGCCTGCTGGTGCTGAGCGCCGCGACTACCGCTGGTTATGCAGGGGCGGCGCTGGTCCTGGTCAGGGTGCTGGGCATTGATCCCGGGCTGCGCCAGCGCCGGGATGTCGTATGATTCGTGGCCGTCGCAGCCTTCGGGGCGCCCCTCTTCGTCGCCACGGCCGGGATCGTCGAGCTGTCCGCAGCGCACGTCCTCCTAGGCCCCGACCTTCTTCTGAACGTGTCATGCCGCTTTGCAGGCGAGGCACTGGGCATCGCCATGCTTGCCCCGGCGCTGCTCGTGCTGGGCCGCCGCATGCCGGCAACACGGGCCTACCGCCCGGCCCTGCCCGAGAGTCCAGGCCGCCTGCGCCCTGCCTTGCGGCCCCGTCCCGTCCCCCGTGTGCTGGCTGCCGAGGCAGCAGGCTCACTTGCCACGGTCTGGGTGGCTTATGGGTGGCAGCAGCCGGCCAGCCTCGATTACGCCGTTCTAGCCTGGATTCCGGTGATATGGGCCAGCCTGCGCTATGGGTTCGAGCGTGCGGCGGTCACCGTCCTGGTGGCGGACGTCGTGATCGCGCTGCTGGTGGTGTTCCGGCCGCCTGAGGTGGCCCCGTTTGCGCTGCAGTCCGGGTTGCTGGCGTTTACGGCTGCCGCATTGCTGCTCGGCGCCTACGCGACCGACCTGCAGCACAATGTTTGGCTGCTGCGCTACCAGTCCTTGTATGACACCCTGACGGGGCTGCCCAACCGAATGCTGTTCCGCACCCGGTTGGAAAGGGCGCTGGGGGCGCCGAGCGGCTCCAAGAAGACGTTCATGGTCGCTGTCCTAGACCTCGACGACTTCAAGGGCGTCAACGACGCCCTGGGCCACGAGGCCGGGGATGCCCTGCTCGTTGCCGCCGGCCGGCGGCTGCAGGCAGGGGCGGCCCTAGGGGACGTGGTTGCCCGGATGGGTGGGGACCAGTTCGGCCTCCTCCTGCACCTGCCGGATCCTGCGGCGGCGCCCGCCGCGCTCGACCGCGTGCTGGACCAGTTCAGTGCGCCGCTCGTGCACGACGGCGTGGCGCAGCGGCTGACGGCAACCGTCGGGGCAACAATCTATCCAGCAAGCGAGGAAGGACCGGACGGGCTTGTAGGCCAGGCCGACCTTGCGCTGCATGCCGCCAAGCGGGCTGGCCGGGCGGGGCGTTGCTTCTATTCCCAAGACATGCAGGAGCAGTTGCGCACCCAGCGCCGCATGGGAAAGGAGCTGGCGCGTGCTCTCAACCGCGAGCAACTGGTGCTGCACTTCCAGCCGCAGGTGGACATCGCGACGCGCCGGATCATCGGGGCGGAGGCGCTGGTGCGCTGGATGCACCCGGACCGCGGCTTGCTGATGCCCGGCGCGTTCCTGGAGTTCGTCGAATCCGCCGGGCTGATGGCCCGGCTGGGCGGATGGGTGTTGCGCCAGGCCTGCGCCCAGGCCACGGCCTGGCCCGGCGGGATCGCCGTTTCCGTGAACGTCGCCCCGGCGCAATGGCGGGCCGGGCAGGACCTGGCCGCCCAGGTTGGGCAGGCCCTTGCGGCAGGCGGCCTGCCGCCGGGCCGCCTCAAGCTGGAGATCACGGAGGACGCGCTGGTCGCAGGCGAGGAGGCCCGCTCGCTGTCGGCGCTGACCCGCCTGCGCAGCATGGGCGTGCGGGTGTCCATGGACGATTTCGGCACCGGGCACAGCGGGCTGTCACGCCTGCGCCGGATGCCGGTGGACGAGGTCAAGATGGACCGGTCGTTCGTCACCGGCATCGGCCGCGACGCCGGCGACGAGGCCATCGCCCGCGCCGTCGTGTCGCTCGCGCAGTCCCTGGGGCACCAGGTGATCGCCGAAGGGGTGGAAACCGAGGCGCAGCTTGCCTTCCTGCAAGGGATCGGCTGCGGCATGGCGCAGGGCTACCTGTTCAGCCGGCCGCTGGACATTGCGGCGCTTTCGGCGCTCCTGGCCGGAGGCATGGCGGCGTCGAAGCGGGGCGCTTGAGGGACGGCTGCATCCGGCCCCGCCGCTTGGGCGATGATGCCAGCCTCCCTCCGCTCCCACCCGATCCGGCATCGCCAGAAGCGCGGCGGCGCGGCAACCGTGTGGCAGCCAGGAAGCGGTGTTGCCGCTAAGCAAACCTCTGGACGTCCGGCGCACACGTAAAAAGCTAGATCACGTTCGGATCAGATGGAGACGTATCCTGAGTTCCCGACATAATTGGCGCATTCTGTGGCGGTGAAGTCCCCGAGCAGGGTGCCGATGCGCTTCCAGATGGCTTTGACGGTGCGCCCGGCAGCGCGGCGGAGCAGGGTTTGAGCTTCGCGAGCTTTTCTCGCTCGTATCCTTGAGGCAGAATGCCTGACGTTGATCAGCACAACAGCCCGGCCTCGCGGAAGCTGGTCGTGCGTCCGTTGCCGACGATAATGTGGTCGCGCAAGCCAATCTCCAGGGCCGACGCAGCCAAGCGTACCTGCTGGGTCATTGCGATGTCCTCCCGCGAAGGCGTTGGGTCACCACTGGGATGATTGTGGACCAGAATCAGCGCTTTTGCGTCAAGCTCTAGCGCTCTGCGCACGACTTCCCTGGGATAGACAGGCGTGTGATTCACCGTGCCCCGGGCCTGCACCTCGTCGGCTAGCAGCATGTCGTGACTGTCCAGGAACAGCACCCGGAACTGCTCGATCCGCTCATGGGCCAGCGCAATGGCCAGGTATTCGGTAAGCCGCGCGCGATTATCGAGTACAGGCTGCGACGCCATTGCTGCTCGGCCGAACCTTATCGCCGCCTCATGGATCAAGCGGATTGCAGCAACGCTATGCGGACCCAAGCCCTGTACTTGCGAAAGCTCCGACGCAGGTGACGCCAGGACCGCCGCGTAGCTTCCAAACCGTTTTAAGGCCCGAATGGCGGTCGCCCGATCCTCGCCGGGCAGAACGAAGCCGAGCAGTCGGACCAGACGATCAACATCGGACGATGCTGGCAACGGTATGGCCGGAGATGACCGGACCACCATCGGCGCCGACGCCACGCTTTGCGCCAGTGCAGCCAGCGCCTCCAAGCCATCCGCAAACCTCGCCGCCGGCATCTCCGCAAAGCCGGATTGGGCTTGAGGCTCTGGCGACATGTAACGGTGGGGAACCTGCGTGAGTGCGTGTCTTGCCCCCGCCAGCAATCGCTCCCGCAACGCCGACCAAATCTCCCCTTCAGGTTCCAGCGTGCTTCCTGCCGCGAAAAGGCGCAGCACCATTGGCGCTGGCGCGTCCCGGACCCGCACGCGCAGCCGCTGGACTCCGGCCTCCTGGGCCAATCGGTCGGTCACGGCCTTCATCGCGGCCTCCGGGACAACTCCCCTGGGCAGGCTGGCTTCGTCCAGATCGAGCACCGCATCGAAGTTACAGCTCGGGCATTTGCGTTCGGCCCGGGTTCGCCAGCGTCGAAGGAGCCCGAACACGTTAAAGGCTCCCGGTGAAGCTGCACCAGCGCCGGTCCCTCCCGATTACGACGAGATCGTAGAGCGTGATCGAGAGCGCTTCAGCACGCTCCTGAATCGTCTGGAACAGTGCGCAGTCGGCTGCCGTGACCTCGGGAGAGCCCTCGCTCCCCCGCACCAGGATGACGGCCGTGGCATGCCGTCCCAGCGCTTCCCTCAATACTTGCCCGGCGACTGACGGCGCATCCGCCGCGTCGCATGCACGATCCGCAACAACCTGATTCCGGGTTCCAAGGAGCACCACCGACCAGCCCTGCCTCCAGGGTCGGGCGCCATCAGCCAGGTAGCGGGCCAGAGCAAGGTGATCGCCCAGCATCACCGGGTCTCGATGCTCGGCCTTGGTCAACTCCTCCGCGGCATCGGCAATCATCTTGAACGCCTCGGCGGCCCGCGGCGGAACACCGGCTTCGTAGAGCGGCTTGGCTCCCGCCATAAGGGCTTTGGCCAACCCGCCGAACCGCATGATCAGCCCTTTGGCCAACGGCTTGGTATCACGACGCGGGATTCCGAGAAAAAGCAGCATCTCGAGAATCTCGTAGTCGGCCAGCACAGCCGGATCCTTGAGCAGGCGTCCTCGCATGCGCCCTCGATGCCCATGGGGACCTGTTCCCTGGATTACGTCTGTTTGCCGTCCCTGCATCGTCGCCCTGCATCAAGCTGCGCATACCTAAGCAAGTTATGACAGCGGCGCTAGCAAAAACCGGGCCTAAAAGCGGCCCTATACTATAGGCGTATTCAGGTTATTCCAAATACTAAAGCGCACGACGTGCAATTAGCGTGACATCTTACTTTACAGACACAACGTTTACACGGTATTACCAGGCCGAGCTTTTCGTCGCGTCAATTTGGCACCTACGTGCATCCCTTCTATAGGCCAGGAAACAGCGCTGCCCCTAGCCTCAAACAGAACGGCCCGGGACATGCCCGGGCCGCGCAGCGTCGGGGAAGGCGTACTCCCTACATCTCGGAGTAGTTGCCGTTTTTCCAGACGTAGAAGACGTAGCCCGCCGCGGTCACGTCGCCCTTCTTGTCGAAAGAGATGTCGCCCAGCACGCTGTTGAACGGCTGCCCGGCGTGCATGACGTCGGCGACCTTTTTGCCGTCCACCGAGTTGGCCTTCTTCGCCGCCTCCGCCCAGATCTGCAGGGCGGCGTAGGTATAAAGCGTATAGCCCTCAGGGTCGAAGTTCTTGGCCTTGAACTCAGCCACGATCGGCGCCGCGCCGGCGCTCTTGCGCGGATCCGGCGGGAAGGTCATGACCGTGCCCTCGCCGGCGGGTCCGCTGATCTGCCAGAACTCGTTCGTCACCAGGGCGTCGCCGCCGACCATGGTGACGTTCATGCCCTGCTCCTTGGCCTGGCGCGCGATCAGCCCGGTGGCGGTGTGGTAGCCGCCGACGTAGATGACCTCGATCCCGGCCTGCTTCATGCGGCTGATCAGGGCGGAATAGTCGCGCTCCCCGGCGACATAGGCAGTGTAGAGCGTCTCGGTCGTGCCAGCGGCGTTCATGGCCTTCTTGGTCTCGTCTGCCAGTCCCTTGCCGTAGGCGGAGTTGTCGTGGATGACCGCGATCTTCTTGCCCTTGAACTTGTCGGCCAGATACTTGCCGGCCAGGGCGCCCTGCTGGTCATCGCGGCCGCAAACGCGGAAGGTGTTCCAGCTTCCCTCGTCGGTATATTTCGGGTTGGTGCTGGCCGGGCTGATCTGCAGAACGCCCTCCTCGCCATACACCTTGCTGGCTGGGATGCTGCTGCCGGAGCAGTAGTGCCCGGCGACCACCGCGACCTTGCGGCTGGCCATCTGGTTGGCGACGGAGACGGCCTGCTTCGGGTCGCAGGCGTCGTCGCCGACCTCCAGCACAAGCTGCTGGCCGTTGACGCCACCGGCCTTGTTGATGTCGGCAACTGCCTGCTCGGCGCCAGCCTTCATCTGGGTGCCGATGGCGGCATACTCGCCGGTCATCGGGCCGACGGTGGCGACGCGGATTTGCGCCTGGGCCGCGCCGGTGGCGGCCAGAAGCGCGGCGGTGGCAAAGAGAGTCCTACGGAGCATGATGGGGTTTCCTCTTAATTCCTGAACGATTGGAGCGTAGGCGAGACAAGTGACGGCGGGAAGGCGATAAAGTAGAAGCCAGCGGCCCTCTCCCTCTCCCTCCGGGAGAGGGTCGGGGTGAGGGGGTCCTGGCTGCGGAGCGGGGCGCACGCCTGCAACCCGGGCACAGCCCCATGCGGGCGAGGTTTGTGCTCGAAGACCTCCCTCACCCCAACCCTCTCCCGGAGGGCTACGGTGGTCGCACATCTCCGGAACGATTTTTGCAAGTGTTTGCAATGCATTACATGCCAAATCGAGAACCGCAGTCCCGGACCAACCCCCGGAATGCCGGCATTGCCAAACCTTATATCGGCCGGTTTCACCTTCACAACGTAACTGGGGCAAAACCCCGGGCAAAGACGAACCGCATTCCAATCTATATCACTAAAAGAACGAAAAAAGCCGCATATATTCAAGGTGGTAGAGTTACCGACCCACTCTGACCTTTGTTCTGCTGCAACTGCGTGCCCGGGGTTTTGCCCCAGTTACTTCACGACGCTCCAAAACGTTGGAAACATACAGGTAAATTCGTTCCGGAGATGTGCGACTACCGTAGCCCGGAGGGAGAGGGGGCAGATCAGTGCCTGCCTTCCAGGTATGCCGCCCGGATTTCTGGCCGGGCCAGCAGCTCTGCCCCAGGACCTGCCATCGTGATCGCGCCGTTGACCAGGACGTACCCACGGTGCGCCAGGCGCAGCGCCTGATAGGCGTTCTGCTCCACCAGCAGCACCGTCAGCCCGGTGTCCCGGTTCAACTGCCGGATCGCACCGAAGATCTGCCGCACCACCAGCGGCGCCAGCCCCAGGCTCGGCTCGTCCAGCAGCAGCAGGCGCGGCCGGCTCATGAGCGCGCGGGCGATGGCCAGCATCTGCTGCTCGCCGCCGGACAGGGTGCCGCCGCGCTGGGCCAGGCGCTCCTTCAGGCGGGGGAACAGGGTGAACACCAACTCCCGCGTCTTCTCATAGTCCTTCATGCCGACGACCTGCGCGCCCATCAGCAGGTTCTCCTGCACGGACATGCGCGGGAAGATGCGGCGGCCCTCGGGCGACTGCGCCATGCCCATGTGCATGATCTCGTGCGTGGGCAGCCGGGTGATGTCGGTGCCGTTGAGCAGGATGCGGCCGTGCCGGGCATGCGGGCTGCCGCAGATGGTCATCATCAGGGTGCTCTTGCCGGCGCCGTTGGCGCCGATCAGGGTCACGATCTCGCCGGGCATCACGTCTAGGTCCACGCCGCGCAGGGCCTGGATGGCGCCGTAGAAGGCTTGCACGCCCTCCAGCTTCAGCAAGGGCGCGGTCACTGTGCCGCAGCCTGGGGTGCTGCGGCCAGCGGAGCGTCGGCGTCGTCCTCGTCGCCCTCGCCCAGGTAGGCGGCGATGACGTTGGGGTCGGCGCGCACATGCGCCGGGTCGCCGTCGCTGATGAGCTTGCCATGGTCCAGCACGACGATGTGGTCGCTGATCCGCATGACGACGCCCATGTCATGCTCGATCAGCAGGATGGAGCAGCCGTCGGCCTGGATGGACTTCAGCAGCGCCGCCAGCTCGTCGCTTTCCCTGGGGTTCAGCCCGGCGGCCGGCTCGTCCAGGCACAGCAGCACCGGCCCGGTGCACATGGCGCGGGCGATCTCCAACCGGCGCTGGTCGCCGTAGGGCAGGGCGCCGGCTGGATCATCGGCGCGGGCCAGCAGGTTGATGCGGGCGAGCCATCCGCGCGCCTGATCTATCGCCACGACCTCCGCCCGGTGGTGCCCGCCCAGGCCGAAGACCGACAGCAGGCCCGATCCGACGTTGGGCATCAGCATGTTGTGCTGCGCCACCAGCAGGTTCTCCAGCACGGTCATGCCGGCGAACAGGCGTATGTTCTGGAACGTGCGGGCCACCCGCGCCCGGCGCGCGATGCGATGGCCCGGCATGGATTGCAGCGGGAAGGTCCCGCCGTCCCCATGCGCCAGCACGATGCCGCCGGAGGTCGGCTTGTAGAAGCCGGTGATGCAGTTGAACACCGTCGTCTTCCCCGCGCCGTTGGGGCCGATCACCGAGGTGATCTCGCCCCGCCGGGCCTCGAACGACAGGGCATTCACCGCCGTCAGCCCACCGAAGCGCATCGTCAGGTCCGTGACCTGGAGCAGGGGGTCAGCCACGGCCTTCCGCCACCAGCTCGGCCGAGATTTCCCGCCGCACGCCCAGCGCCACGCTCGGCGTGCGGCCCGACACCAGCCCGCGTGGCCGCAGCACCATCGTCAGCACCATGGCGCTGCCGAAGATCAGCAGCCGGTAGTCCTGCAGGTCGCGGAACAGCTCCAGCCCGCCGATCATCACCACGGCGGCCAGCGCCACCCCGAGCTGGCTGCCAAGCCCCCCCAGCACGACGATGGCCAGCACGATGGCGCTCTCGAAGAAGGTGAAGCTCTCCGGGCTGATGAACGCCGCCCGCGTGGCGAAGAACGCCCCGGCCAGCCCGCCGAACCCGGCGCCCATCGCGAAGGCCGTCAGCTTCGTCACCGTCACGTTGATGCCCAGGGACCGGCACGCGACCTCGTCCTCGCGCAAGGCTTCCCATGCCCGGCCCAGCGCCACCCGGCGCAGCCGCAGCGTCACCCAGTTGGTCAGCAGGGCGAGGCCCAGGATCACGTAATACAGGAACGCGACCCGGTGCGTCGGGCTGTATTCCAGCCCGAAGAAGCCGGAGAAGGTGCCGGGTCCGCCGGTTGCCGAGAACTGCAGGCCGAACAGGGTGGGCCGCGGGATGCCGCTGATGCCGTTCGGCCCGCCGGTGATGCTGACGCTGTTCAGCAGCACGACGCGGATGATCTCGCCGAAGGCCAGCGTTACGATGGCCAGGTAGTCCCCGCGCAGCCGCAGCACGGGGAAGCCCAGCAGCACCCCCCACAGCGCCGCAAGGATGCCGGCCATCGGCAGGCAGGTCCAGAACCCCAGCCCGAAGGTCTGCGCCAGCAGCGCATAGGAGTAGGCGCCGACCGCGTAGAAGGCGACGTAGCCCAGGTCCAGCAGCCCGGCCAGGCCGACCACGATGTTCAGCCCCCAGCCCAGCATGATGTAGGTCAGCACGAGGATGCCGAGGTCTATGCCGTAGCGCCCGACAACCAGCGGTAGCACGACGGCGAAGGCCAGCAGAGCCGGCGCGACGTAGCGTCCGGCGCGCGACAGCCCCTCCGCCAGTGCGCGGTTGGCGACGTAGCCCCCGGGGCGGGCGGGGATGGACAGCCGCAGCAGCCGGCCGAGGAACACGGCGGCAACGGCGTAGGCCAACAGGTCCGGCCGGGGCACCAGCACGACGCCGGTCGGCGTCGCCTCGGTCTTCAGGCCGAGCATCGCTCCGAACAAGCCGAGCGCGACCAGGGCGGATATCCCGGCGTCCTTGAACGCGGCGCCCATGTTGCGGCCACCGGCCTTGTCGGCGGCGGTTGCGGCGGCGCTCATACCTTCTCCACGTCCGCGCGGCCCAGCAATCCGGTGGGCATGAAGATCAGCACGATGATGAGCACGCTGAACGCCGCGACGTCCTTGTATTGGACGCTGAAGTAGGCGGACCAGAACGTCTCGATCAGCCCAATGGCGAGGCCGCCCAGCACCGCGCCGGGGAGCGACCCGATGCCGCCCAGCACGGCGGCGGTGAACGCCTTCACGCCGGCGATAAAGCCGATGAAGAAGTCTATGACGCCGTAGTAAAGCAGGAACAGCAGCCCGGCGACCGCGGCCAGCGCCGCGCCGATAACGAACGTGAGGCTGATGGTGCGGTCGGTGTCTATGCCCAGCAGCCCCGCCATCTTCCGGTCCTGCTCGCACGCGCGCATGGAGCGTCCGAGCGGGGTCGCCGTCACCAGGTAGGTGAAGATGCCCAGCACGACGAGCGTCGTCACGATGATGACCATCTGCATCCAGGTCATCTGCACCGCGAAGCCGTCCATGTTCATGATCTGCACGCCGCCGGGTATCTGCGGCTGGATGACCTTCACGCGGGCGCCCTGGCTGATCTGGGCGAAGGCTTGCAGGACGATGGACATGCCGATCGCGCTGATGAGCGGCGCCAGCCGGAAGCTGCCGCGCAGCGGCCGGTAGGCCAGGCGCTCGATGGTGAAGCCATACAGCGAGGCGATCCCCGCCGCGAACACCAGCGTCAGCAGCAGCGCCAGGGGCACGGAGGTGACGCCGAAGCCGGACAGGGCGGTCAGCGCGATCAGCGACAGGAAGGCACCGATCATGAACACGTCGCCATGGGCGAAGTTGATCATGCCGATGATGCCATAGACCATCGTGTAGCCGACGGCGATCAGCCCATAGATCATCCCGAGCGTGACGCCGTTGATGAGCTGCTGCAATGCGTAGGCCAAGGCGTCTCCTGGGTGCCGTAGCCTTGCAGAGAACACCTGGCAGGTCAGCCATGCAAGCGCCCATACGTGCCGGGGAGGTTTGCAATGCTGGGGGGGCGCTGCTATATCGCGGTCTCCGCACGGCGGGGCGCTTAGCTCAGTTGGTAGAGCAGCTGACTCTTAATCAGCGGGTCGTTGGTTCGAACCCAACAGCGCCCACCAAGCACGCCCCAGGAGCCATTGCCTCACGGACTGGGCAGCCAGGGCCTTAGCAGCAGACAGCGATTGTCGCGATCTGGCGTCGCCGCAATGGGATGTGCGGGATCTATCTGCATCTGCTAGGGATGTGCTGGGGATGTGCTGGGCCAACCCGTCGTTCTCTCCCGGGACGCCGCTTGCGGTCAGGATATGCTTGGAAAGTTTGCATCCTCCTTGTCCGGTTGGCTGTCTTTAGGTAACCGCGATGGTACGGCGTTGAGTCCCTCAGCAATGACGCGCCGGGAGCGCGCCCGCACCCTGCATCCGGAGGTCCAGCTTGATCCGCATTGCACTGTTGCTCGTCGCCCTTGCCCTGACCGGGTGTAGCAACTTCTTCAACCGTCCCCCCGTGATCCCCGGCGGCCCGTCATTGTGGCAAAACGCGCCCTCCAACGCCACGTTTGAGCCGCCCAATGCCCGCCCGCGGTAATGCCGGACATACGCTTGCTCGGACCCTGCAGGCGCTGATTGCCTCTGCCCTATTGTCCCTGGCAGCCTGCAACGGCCTCTATCTCGGCGACAACCCCGGGCCGGACACGCGCAAGGAAACCGGACCGCTCACGGTACCTCCGCCCCCTGCCGCGGACAGGCAGGCCCGGGGAGCGGCGCACTAGCCGCAACGCCACCCCATGCAGGTCACGGCAGCGTTTCCCGCCGCTGCGAAATCCCGTCCTATCCCGGCGAACCGCTCAACTCCCGTCCCCCAACGCGCTATACATCTGCGAGAGTTGCGCCGACATCGGCAGGTTCAGGCTCGCCCCATTCGGAAGCCGCCCTGTCAGCCACCGCCCATATGAAGCCGTCAGCACCCCATCCCGCGCCATGCGCCCAAAGCTCCCACGCACCAGGTCGCTGAACGCCGGGTCATCCCGCCGCAGCATGACCGCGTAAGGCTCATACGACAGGAAGTCCCCCACGATCCGGAACCGCCCCCCGTCCGGCCGCGTCGCCACCAGCCCGGCGAGCAGGATGTCGTCCGACGCGAATGCGTCCGCCTGCCCCGCCGCCAGCCGGGCATAGGCGGCGTCCAGCGTCGGCTCCTCCACGACCGTGAACGCCGGCGCCGCCCGAGCCGCCAGGCGCCGCATCACCTCCGCATTGGTGGTGCCCGCACCGGCCACGACCGTCTTGCCCGCCAGGTCCGCCGGCGATGCCAAGGCCGATCCCGCCGGCGCCAGCAGCTTGGTTCCCGCCAGGAAGAACACCGGGGAGAACGCCACCGTCCGCGCCCGCGCCTCCGTCGCCGTCGTCGAGCCGCACTCCAGGTCCACCGCCCCCGACGCCACCATCGGCACCCGCGCATCCGCCGGCACCGGCACGTAAACGATCCGCACCCCCGTCTGCCAGGCCGGAGCACCCGCCTCCACTAGGTCCCGGTTGAGTGCCGCCGCAACGTCCGCCGCGATGCCCCGGCATATGTCCACCGAGAACCCGACTGCCTGTCCGCCAGGGTTGCGGAAGGCGAACGGCGGCGCGTCGGTCCGCACCCCCACCAGCAGCGTCCCGCGGTCGGCCACTGCCTTCAGCGTGCCGGTCAGCGGCGCCCCGTCCTCCGCCTGCGCCGCGCCGGCCAGACCGGCGGCCAGCGCCGCAGCCAGCAGCAGCCGGGTCATGCCGGTGCTACCTCCATCTCGCCGATCATCGCCCGCCCGTCGCCATCCATGACAAGCTGGCCCTCCCACTTCGCCACCACGGCCGTCGCCAGCGAGTTGCCGATCACGTTCGTCGCCGACCGGCTCATGTCCAGGAAGGTGTCTATGCCCAGGACCAGCAGCAGCCCTTCCTCCGGCAGGCTGAACTGGCCCAGGGTCGCCGCGATCACCACCAGCGACGCCCGCGGCACCCCGGCGACGCCCTTGCTGGTCAGCATCAGCGTCAGCAGCATCGCGACCTGGGTGCCGAAGCCCAGCGGGATGTCATAGGCCTGGGCAATGAAGATGCTCGCGAACGTGCAATACATCATCGTCCCGTCCAGGTTGAACGAGTAGCCCAGCGGCAGCACGAAGCTGCTGATCTTCCGGCTGATCGGGAATTTCGCCAGTTGCTCCAGCATCTTCGGATACGCCGCCTCGGAGCTGGCAGTCGAGAAGGCGAGCAGGAACGGCTCCTGCACCAACGCGACCAGCCGCTTCACCGCAGGTCCCAGGAACACGAACCCGGCCAGGATCAGCAGCATCCACAGGCAGAACAGCCCAAAGTAAAACTCGCCCATGAACTTGGCATAGTTGACCAAGATGCCCAGCCCGTTGGTCGAGATGGTGGCCGCCATCGCGCAGAACACCGCAAGCGGCGCCAGTTTCATCACGTAGCCGGTCATGCGTAGCACGATGTGGGACAGGCCCTCGATCCCCTCCAGCACCACCTTGGCGCGCTGGCCCATCGCGGCGCAGGCGACGCCGAAGAACAGGGAGAAGACGACGATTTGCAGGATCTCGTTGTCCACCATCGGCCGGATCGCGGAGTCCGGGAAGACATGCTTCACGAAGCCGTCCAGCGTCATGGCGTGGGCGTCAATGCCGGAGGTGACGCCGGTGACCGCCTTGTGGATGCCGGCGCCGGGCTGGAACAGGTTGACCAGGATCAGGCCGAGCGTGAGCGACACCAGCGAAGCGCTGACGAACCACAGCATCGCCTTGCCGCCGACCCGGCCCACCGCACCCGCATCCGACATGTGCCCGATGCCGACCACCAGCGTCGAGAACACCAGGGGTGCTATGATCATCTTGATCAGGCGCAGGAAAATGGTGCTGCCGATTGAGACGTAGCCGGCCAGCAGCTTCTGCGTCGCCGGATCGGCGACCTGCGCGTGGACCAGCCCGCCGGCGGCGATGCCGAGGACCATCGCGCTTAGGATGTATACCCTGTTCAGGTCAGAACCCGAAAATCCTTGGGCGAGATGATGCGGAAGTTGTCGGTTACCGCATCGCAATAGGCATTCCACTTTCTGGGCACCTCCTCACGCAGGAACCCCAGGATC
>JAABUQ010005219.1_pt1 | contig 21042 bp, 30 predicted proteins | sample 5560001 | NCBI WGS metagenome assembly JAABUQ01 (sample SAMN10711888, study PRJNA513371) | rock metagenome | isolation source: Antarctica rocks | place: Antarctica: Victoria Land, Finger Mt nord | collected 2015-12-18
ATGCTGACAAGTGGTGTATAACAGTACCCAACGACGGCTGCCTAAACTTCGTGGACGAGAACGACGAGGTCCTGCTCTCGGGCTTCGGACGCAAGGGCAAGGCTAAGGGGGATATTCCCGGGGTGCGGTTCAAGGTTGTCAAGGTGTCTGGGGTGGGGTTGTCGGCGTTGTGGAAGGAGAAGAAGGAGAAGCCGAGGTCGTAGGTTGAGGGATCTGAGGGGAATGGATGAGGGGGCGAGGGAGGGGGGAAGGGAGAGTATTTTCTGTGGGGTGGGAGCAGGGATGTGTGCGTGGGGTTCTAGCTGAGGATTATGCCAATTCAGCTGCTGTGATCTTGCAATGGATGCGTGGAGTGGAGTGCGAGTGCTAGCATTGCGTGTGTGGTCTATGGCCGATTGATGTGCTATTACAAGGTGCTATTCAGCAATGCCTAATGGGTGCAAGAAATGAAGGCCCCCCAATCTCTTTCGTTCAGCAAAAACCCGGGCGTGGACAAGACGATAAGTTTGGTGCTTGACTTCAAGACTTTGTATCCATCATATCCTGTATCTCCGGATCCGAAGCCTGCGCTTTCCTTCCCCTCGGTGTCGTTTTCTCTTCAGGACTCTTGGAGCTCTTGGCGTCGGAGCTGTCTTCCTCACTCTCGCCGCTCCCGGGGTGGCTCCTGTCCAGAGAGACGCGACTTCGAGTCATCTAGCACTACGTTAGCTTGTGCATAGCGTGATCTCTCTGCTCCGCTTACCCATGATCTCACGCCACCAATAAGCCCAAGACTATACCCTGTTGCGAAATCGCTGCTAGGACCCTTGCTTCCTCCAGGGCTTTCCGGCCGAGGGATATCAAGGTGAGACAGATGGGCCAAAGCTGTAGGTGACTTCATAGGCCCTGGTTCTCCACCAGCCTCGCTCCTGCTGCCAGCTCTGGCTGGACTGGAAGGTCTGCTGCTGCGCCAATACTGTCGGAGCTCTTTGGTCAGCTCTTGACCGGTGGTGGACCAATTGTTACGGACGGAGTCACGGAGCTCCATGACGTGGCGTCTGAGGTCCAGTTCGTTCTTCTTGAGCCAGGAGACGTTGAGTTCTTGGCGTGTCGTGCCGCGCTTCAATTGACGGGAGATGTATTTCTCGTAGTCTCTTACGATTCTGGGGTTCGCTGTTAGAGGCATGCTCGGATTGGTTTTGGAGCGGAAGCATACTTGGTAATGATGCCCGTGGTACTAACACCTTCCGTGCGTTGCGTGACCAAGAATTTGCCCGCACGCTTGATAGGCGTGTAGATGTCGTCGCCCTCATCAGCGCCATATGGTAGATCGTCATGCGCCACGTAGTCTATTTGATGTGTCTCCAGGAAATCGGGGGTGACAATCCACGGACAATTCGGAATAACTTCATCAACCCATTTGCAGTGTCGTACGGTCTCGGCGCGCTCAGATCCGCTCAATACGGTCAAGCCCTTGCGTTTATGGGTCTCTGCATCTCCGGCTACTCCGACCAAGAGGTATACCTCGGGGAAGGCGTTTTTGGCCTGCTCCAATTGGCGCATATGCCTGCGATAGAATTAGCAAACGAACGCAGTATTGGAATATGAGGCATTTCACCCGAGATGAAACAAATCAAACACTCCATCTGCGTAAATGCGTACTGGTCGGCCTGTAGGAGGTGGATTGGTCTTGAAGCCCACGGGATCTTGCAGACCGGCTTTGACTGGCGGAGGCATAGCTTTGCTATCTTCTATCGGCAACTCGGGCTTCTGCTTGCTCGACGAACTTTTGGTCCTGCGTCTTGAGCGACTCCCTTCGTCTGCCAGGTCCTCGTCGTCCTCGGCGTCGGCGCTGTTGACATCGGGCATAGTGCCATTGCTGGTAGCCGTATCGGCGGCATTGGATCTCGTACGCGGCCTCTTGTTTGGTGCGTGTGCGTTGGTCGAGTCTGCTTTCTTGTGTTTCGCAGCGCTGGTCACGCTTTGAGTTGCCGAATCCCCAGCGTCTTCGCCCGAGGCATCGCGTGAGGACGGCTGCTGTAGGTCGGCGGTCGAGGATTGTTTAAATGGTTTTTCGAAGGCTAGGGTACGCTTTCGCTTTGCTGAACCGGAAGACGATGGAGAGGACATTCTGTAGGGCCTGGGCAGACTACGCTCAGCGTAGAATTTATGATGGTGTTGCAGGGGCTGAAGATGCTTCAATCGAGGATTTGGCGTCTATAGAAATTTTGCGAGAGTCCTGGTTCGATCAAGGCCTTTTTTCAAGCCCCGAGTAGAATATTTGAGTAAATGAACAACATGGTGTAAGTGCTGGCATGGACCATGGAGCAAGGAAATTTTTCTTGTTATCAAGCGACGTTTTTCCTGTTTGGAAAAAAGAAAGCGCTTGGCGGCCAGGCAGTGTTCCCAGTAATCGTCATCGTACATCTACTGAATCATTCAAGTTTTACACGCACAATAAGATATTGGAGTAAGTATCATACAGGCACGGAGTAGGTCTCCCATCAGAAAAATTGTACCTTCTTCTAAGTCTTATATATAGGTGTTGTGACCATTGCCGATGACAAGCCATGTCTTTGCTCTTGGTGTGTACAAAGTAGATACCTAGAATACCAATCCTTCCACACCAATTTTTCCACGTCTCGCACATCAAGACTCCCCATTCCCCATCAAAGTCAAGCCACCAGTCTCATATTCTATTGTACAACCGCCGTAGAAGCAGCCCACCATTTTCCGCTCCCTTCAACGCCTACTCGCCAATTACGTTGTGAGACTCGTGTTTCAAATCGGAGCCCGTATCGCCATGTGGTGGGTGGATGTACGAAGCGCCATTGCCTCCTCCTCGGGGAGAAAGGTCCTCGTCATCCTTCTGTGGGTTGTGGACAAATCCGGCAGGGTTGGCTCCAGTCCCTCCTCGGCGAGAAAGGCTTTCGTCTCCATGCGGTGGCCAACCCTGGTAACCTTGATGGTGGCCTCCCCATGAGGCGGGATTGGCGCCGGTGCCTCCTCGAGGGGCGAGATTCTCGGGCTGGTCCTTGGACCGAGCGACGTTGGCTGGATATTCAGTCTGCTGGTTGAGAGGTAGGGCGGAGGTGAGGAACTGCAAGGCAAAGAGGATGAGGGTTGTTGAGAACTTCATGGTGTCTTTTGGTAGCACTGTGGTGGCGTGCTTCGGTTGTCTTTTTTGTGGCTGTGGTAGGTGGCGAAGAGATAATAAGAGCGTGAATATCGAGGGCAGGCAGGAATGTTTTATGGACAATTTCAAGATCTCTATACTGATGTAGACAGCTTCTCCATGAGGCATTCTGTCCGGAATGCCCTGTTGAGCGGTGGTCACTTTTTCAGTCATCCGGCCATGGGGGTCCGTGGCACTCCTAGCGGTCCAATATCAGTGAGGATTCTAGCAATTGTGTTAGCCGGAAACACCATTGCCGCAGGCGAACTTCCTAAATCATGTTCAGTATGCTGAACTGGCCCCAATGCATCGTGGGCGAAACGGCGCTAGTGGGAGGACTGTACAAGATCAGCTACTAGACCCCAAGTACCCCAAGTATAGAGAGCCCCCGGGCCAAGTGCCTCGGAGGTGAAGAGAACGAAGAACGCCTCGTGCTATCAATGGCGACAATGAGACTGGAGCCGGCCACTACAGGGCAAAGAACTTAGGGTGCTCTCTGCTTTCGCATCGGCAGTGAACAAAAATTGCCGATGTCACGCGTCCGTTGACAATTAGTATTGAAGTCTTGCCTAAACCGATCCACATCAATTTTAGTGGCAGAGAAATCAGGAAATACTTGATAACATTGCTCATGCGTACGCCTGCGCTGTGTCAGATCTAGCTAGCCTTCCATGTATACATGGATCTTTCATGCTGCGACTCGTGCATACATTCATCTCGCATGCAAGGATCAAATGCTGGATTGTGGGGGAATCAAGAAACGGTTTGGAGGGGCAGGGGCAAACAAAGGAAGCACTCTAACTCTTCACCTTCCGTTGGAAAAGTGAGACCGTTCCGACCGCTGAGAAGTGTGTCGATAAGAGCGAAGGCTCCTTCGACTACCACCGTTATCAAAAGCCGCCCCGAGTGCCGTAAGTCAATCAATCATCGTCTTATATATGGATAGAGGCCGCCCTAGCTTTGTGGTCTCATCGATCGTAACACAGAGTTTCGTTGGCGCGGTTAAGGTGTGCATCTCGCAGTATACGAATTACCAGAGTCGGGTTACTTGTCTTGATTCGTAGGCGGTGTGACCAGTTTCTCTGGCAGGGCGCTTTCATTTATAGTTTTTACGTTGTCTGCAGTCTCTGTGGCCTTTGGCTCCTCTGACATCGTTGATGAAGATTCTTCAGGGTGATTTCGCTCTATGAATTCCGGAGTCTGTTGCTTTTCGATGGCGTTCTGCGGCTCAGGGGCTGGAGTCTCCTCGCGTTGCCCTCTCACTTCGTCGTCCTGCTGTGGTTGGCCCTTGGCAACCTGGGCGTCTAGATCCTTGTCCTCCTCTTCGTGATCAAACATTTCTGTTTCATCACTATCAGTCAGGACTTCAGTCCCATCTCCAAGAAGAATTATCCTGCCTGATCGTCCACCGCGCGTTCGCTGGTCTATGTCCATCTCATATTCTTCTCCCGAGTCTTCGAATTGATGCCGCATGCCCGGACCTCGAAATTCCGCTATTGAAATTTGCCTTAGTATCAGCTCATAGAGGCAGGTACAGGTTTTGCCTTACCATATTCAGGAGGAGCGCAAGGACCATCTCCGTTGGCAACTCTATCCCCGACCTCCTTGTACCACTCATCCTTACTCTTACCATGTAAGAGTGCAATGACAACCATGGTCATGTTGTCACATCCGACACCCCCGGTCTCGCTGTTTGAAGCCAGGCAATTGTCCATCATGTTTTCCGAGATCTTAGATAGCTCCTGTTTGGCTGCGATGCCCCGTCTGACGAATTCGACCACAGCTTGAGAGGATTGGCAATCCCATATCCCTAGATAACATGTCAGCATTTTGGCGTAGTTCCGATGCTCCATATGATACACGTACCATCACAAGCGATAACCAGGAACTCGTCGTCATCAGTAACTGTGTGTGCAATCACATCCGGGAAGGCCGTGACAATCTGCTGTTCCGGAGATAGTTCGGCGCTCTTCTTGAACTCGAAGTCACCAATAGCACGGGACAGCGCAAGGTTGCCATTGACCCGACCGAAATCCACAAAACCACCGGCTGCACATATCCGTGCTTTTTCCCCTATTCCATTTGTAAGACTTTTAGGTCTGAGGAAGGAGCTTGGTCACGTACCCTCGTTTTGTGGCTTATGATCGTAGGACAGTGGCTTTGCCCTGCCTTTGACACCGAGTACAGAGCGTGAATCGCCTGCATTTGCCTACTGGAACGTTAGAACCTGTTCGAACCGAGTGGTCAATTGGAAACACTAACGACGTAGATTGTAGTCTTTGAGATGAGACCGACAGAGGCTGTGCAACCTGAGACTTCTTCCTCGTATTTTGGGTCTGAGAAGTAGAAGTCATATCAACAACACATCGAAGCTAGAGGGAAGATTCTTACCGCTCAGAATGGCACGATCTGTTGCCAGAAAGCCATCCTTTAGTGCTTGTTCAAAGTCTTTGTTCTTGAAGGCTTCTTGCTTTGCGAGGATCTTGTGCATGTGCTCGCCCGCGAAAAGCGCGACCTTGTCTCCACCGTGGCCGTCGTAGACACCAAAGAAGCTCAGCCTGTCGTCTGGACCTGCAGCTTGAAAGCTCTTTTCTGTCTCGACTTGCAGATCAAGCACAGCGGCATGTGCGTCTTCCATGCTTATACGCCATCCTTGCATTGCCGAGACTCCAAATGCTACTCGATCATCTTGGCCATCGTCCGAAATCTAGATGTATCACCGTTAGCCGGTAACGCTCATGGGACACGACACAACGGTATGGCGACAGTAGGACTCTCGGCGTTGATCTGTAACACGCACTCCGTGTTACTTTTCTTCGCCGAGCCTCCCATCCTCAATGTCAGCAGTGCCATTCAGCAAGTCACGTACCTTTTCAACGACCGGTTCAGATAGGGTCTGACCCATGATTATTCCACCCGGAAGATTCTTTTGGCCGCCTCCTTGTTGGGCTCATATATCACACTAGTGCGCGAGCAGAGGGGAATGATTCGGGCTGCGTTGAAAGGGTCCAACTTGCAGATATTACAGGACAGTGGTCTTGTCCGTTCGCAGAGAATAGCCAAATATGATAGAGCACGTTTTGTGCTTTTTCAAGCTGGACAGAATCCGAATTTGGGATGAGGGGGTTGGAAGACTGTCGCGTGCAATTTCGAATATACTCTTTAGCCAGCTGCGGAAAATGCATCAGCGGCGCCCAGTCTTCTAGACCCTTTTCATCCACCCACGCTAAGGAAAACTGCATACTTACAACACGCAATATCATCATTACACTACTGAGGACCAAAAGTATTATATATCACTCTGGTCAACGTCGTTCTTGCATATACATAATTGAATACATTATACTTTGTTACTCTGTTGCCCCAGACAGCCGAATGTAAATGCCTGATGACTGCCGCGTGCCCCACCTCCGCTGCGAAAACATCTACCGTCTAACAAAGCTGCGATCTGCGTCCTCTCCGTCACTATTGAGCATCTGCGTTCTTCATGGACTTGATCTCTGCCTTCAACTCTCGGTTTTCGCGCTCCACTTTCTCCATCTGCTCTTCAAGTTGTTCCATTTGTTCCGAGGCGCCTGCGCTGAACTCCTCAATGATCTTGAACACTCGCCACAAGCGTAGCACCACAATAATACTTCCAGCCTCCTCCAATACGCCTTTCAAGCAGACGTCAACGATGAAACCCGCAATGATTACTGTAGCGTCACTAAGGGAGACAATCAGCATCGCTGATCGAGGATTTCTCGTGTCGGAAGGACCTCAGAATGGGACACTTCGGAACTGGTGCTCATAGCCAGAAGTCATATTGAGACAAAGTGAAAGGGATCCTTACAAGCAATGGAACCAAGACTTAAAGTACCTGTAGTATTGGTCAGCATCATCAGTCAGGACCAAGTCCCAGTTTTGTCTTACGGAAACCCAAAAGCCCAGACACTCGCAAGGAGTTCGACCATGAAGAGACAACTGAACAGGAGGCTGACAACTCCAAGAATATCCTGTGCTTCGGGCAGTTCTTTCCCCACATTCTGATTCTTACCGTAGGAGTGTTCGCAAATATACAGGCTTATCAAGAAATCGGCAAAGATACAGCTCACATCCAGCGAGACAAGCAACAGTACCGAGTAATGTCCATATTTCGATGACAAGAAACGCCGGACTTGCTTGCGAGCCGCACCAAGGTAAGAGGTAGAAGAGCTGGCTGGTGGTTCCGTCCTATGGCTGTTTGGGAGCAACGAGTGAGACTCGCTGTCATCCATGCCTGGTATGGAATTAGAGCACTGGAACGGTCGAGTATCACAATGGATATCGAGGGTTGTGTGTACCGCAGCGTTGCAAGCTGCCGAATCAATAGATGACCACGTAGAAGACCTTGTCACCTTCCCAGCAGCAGTGACACCATGCTCTCTTCTGCTTGGTTGAAAGGACACTCAGCGATCTATGAGTCTGCTAACCAGATTTGATACCCCATGTGAAGACAACAGGCTGATGGGCACCTCTCCAGGAAATTTGCAAAGGTGATAGTTGATGCTCTCGGATACTCCCCCCTCACCCGTCCCTAAGAGTCTCGATCACTGAGGTGCTTTCGATGAGAAGCAGCGCTAATATTTAGTGCTGCTTCTCGGCCAATCACCATCCGTAGTCATCTTCTCCCATTGTTGGCTAAAGGAGATTTCAATTGCTCTATCTACCTAGGAATACAGGCTTATCTATATACTCGGCTGATCAATCTAGGCCCTATAGATAATAAGGCATTTAGTGGAGCTGATATGCCCTGAATATAGCCCTTGTTATTCGGTATATAGCCTGGCTAATAATAATCCTAGGATTATAATACGCTAGACCTAATTTGGCTTAATATTATTGGAAAGATTGCCCTAGCTATTTTCCAATACCCCCTTTTAAGCCTCGTAATAGCTTTTAAAATATTATTAGCAAACAATTTACCAAGTTCTATACTTCCTCTTTTGCTTTCCTAGACTAGTTCTAGCAGCTAAAATATATATTTTAAACTTGCTATTATTATTAACTTCGTTAAAAAATTTGCTGCTATTTTTTCGGTAAGGATTTAATTTATAATTATATCTTTGCTCTATACCAACTCTTTTATTTTATAATATCAAAGTCGTATATACTTCGTTTTAGGGTATATTATAAGGTTTTCGGCTAAATTAATTATTAACTTATTATATAAGTTTATTTTTATAATTTTTATATTTCCTTTATTATATTTAAGTTCCTAAAGTAAATCTTTAAAATATATAATTTCTTTATATATTTTTAATATAATGATATATTTAGCTTTAATTAATAATATAATTATAATTAGCTTTTATTTAAATCTCTAGCTAACCGGTTTATTAGCTAGTTTGAAAAGATATTCTATTATAAATTTATTATTATTAATATTATTATATTAAAAAGAATCGGAGTAAGCCTAAAGGATTTTATTATATATATAATTTGGTTTAAATATTATTCCGATCTTAATTGTATTAATTAGATATTTTATTACCTATTTTGCTATTATATAATAATTATTTATTAGCTATACGAGGTACCTATTTAAATAATATATTATAAAATTAATATTAAATTGATTTATTCCGGCTACCTAATTTAAAGTTTTAATAATAAATATAAAATTGTTTTTTAACTTCTTATTAGCAATATATTTAAGAAGTAGCTATTCTAATTTTATATTCTTGTTTATAATATTTTTAATAATATAATAATCTTCTATTCCTAATTACTTGAATATTTAAGCGATATAGCCCTTTTAAATAATAATTATTATATAATTATTGCGATTTCTTAAGATTTTTATTCTTAAATAAAAAGAAATAGCTTTTAAATACTTCAGTTTAAATTCCTTATTAAGTTAAGTTTTTAATTTGCTTATTGCCTTTTTTATATATAAAAATATTAGCAGATTGTTTATATAAATAGCTATAATTATTCCTTTATTATTAATAAAAATAAAGTTATCTTTTTAAAATTATTTAAAACCAAAATTCTTTAATTTTATTATTAATATTTCTCCTTATTCTTTAAATAATTATTTAAGGCTATATAAGGCCTTTTTTAAATAATATATATTATTTATACTATTAATATATTTATAAAGTTATTTTATTTATATTTCTTCTTTAAAAGTTGCTTTTAGGAAAGCAATATTAATATCGGAAAATTTTATTTTTATATTATATTTTGTTCTTAAGGCTAGAAGTACTTTCTAGCTTAAAAATTTTATAATTAATAAAAAAACAATCTTATAATTTATTCCTTTTATTTATTCGAAGTCTTTAATAACCTATTAAGCTTTATATTTAACAATTTTACGTTTAATATTTAACTTAATTAATAATATTTATTTTCCTAAAAGTACTTTATATCTTAATAATAATTTCTTAACTTTTTATATTTTTTTAGATTTTATTATATTTAGTTCCGTCTGGAATACTATTTTCTATTATTTTTTATTTGGCTTTAAGAGTACTTCTTATTAATTTTTAAAAGAGGTAGTATTTTTATTTTCGATTATTTAAGAAGTTTATATAAAGGGAAATCCTCCCCCCTTTATTCCTTTTTGGAAATTATAATAATTTATTAATAAATAAGGTTTCGTAGACCGTTTTAATTAATATTTTAATAGTATTAATAGCCTTTAATAAGTTTGAAGAAATATTTGTTATATTCTTAATACCCCTTGCTTATTATATAAAGATAACATATTATTAATATAAATTACGATTTCCTTATTTAGCTCCGTATTTGATATTTATTTAGTATTTTATTTATTAAGGTTAAAATTAATTGTTTTATTAGGTTTAATATTTTGAATATTAGCTTCCTTAAATCCGTTTTATATATTAGGACTAGGGCTAACTTCTCTATTAATATTAATATTTTAAATATTTGCTTCTATATTTACAGATTATTTATTTATTAATATATTATTTATTTTATTAGGAATATTAGGAATAATTTTTTTATTACTTTTTATTTTAGACGAGTATATCTTTATTAATATTATTTTATTGAAGATAATATAAATTAAAAACCTTAATCCTTTAGCCTTTTTATTTTATATTTAATATTGATTAGAAATATCGTTAAATCCTAAGAATCTATATTTAATACCTTAGAATTTAAGTTTCTGTTTATAAATATTTTTATTATATACTTAATAAATATATCCGAATAACTTTATATAATTAATATTTAATTTCTTTCTAATCTATTTTTTATGTAATATTTTTCTATTAAATATTATTATAAAAAGCCTTTCTTTAATATATATTATAAAATTCAGAACTTCCTCCTAAAAATCTTTATTTAATTTTGAATAAAATAATATTATTTTGCTTAGCGATACCGTTTTGATAGGGGTTATATAATAATATTAATTCCTATTAAATATTAACTTGGCTAAGAATCGTTTATATTTACGAATTAATAAATTTTTTTATATTATTTTTACGTAAATAATTAATAATATATCCTTTAATATTATTTTTTCTAATATAATTTCTAATATAATTATTAATAAGGCTTGTTTTTTATAAGGGAAGAAGATAAATAATTATTAAAATATATTTCGTATTATCTTTTATAGAAGTAATTTTTCTATCCTTAACGATATTTATAAATTATTACTTATTTAGAAATATTACTTATTTATTCCTTATTAGCTCGTAATTAAAAATATAAGATTATTTTCCTATAATATAAGCTTTGTATTATTATTTTAATAATATTATATTTTTAAGTTTATTATTCTATTTAATATTTATTCCGATAGTTATTTTTGTTATATTTTTTATCAAAGTTATTTTAATATACCTAAAATATATATACCGGAGCTTCTATAAAGCTGGAATATCCTTTATTCTAATATTCTTAATATATTTTTGATATTTTAGGGGAGATTAGGGAATAAGATAATTATTACCTGTTTTTTGGCCTAAAAATAATATTTTCTTTATTTTATTCTTAATATCAAAAAATTTTCCCCTAAATAATATCGTATATCCCTTTTTAATTAATTTTATTATTAAAATAATATTATATTAATTCTTTAGGATATAATATATATCTATTAACTCGACTTCTTTATTATTATTAATTATTATAATAATAAAAATTTTCTTTTTTGCTATTATAATAATATCGTTAATCTTATTAACAAGATAATTATATATATAATAGGAAATAAAATATTATTATTTAAAATAAATATAAATCTTAGCTTTTAAGTCCAAATGAATATCTGATTTTCTAGACGCCTTACGTACTAATCGTATTATTAATACTTTTTTAAGATTAATAGTCGTTTTAAGGCTATATACCCTTAGGACTTATTTTATTTTCTCCTTATTATCTTTAAAGAGAAGTTTCTTATCTTTTGGCTTTTATTAATTAAGATAGAGGTTGTTATTTAAATAATAATATTTTTCCTTTATATAAGATCCTTTATAATAAGAGTATTTCGGTTTGGTATTTTTATTATTTCCTTTTTTGCTATTATTATTATTATTACTTTTCGTTTTTCTTTATTTTTCAAAGTTTCTTACTTTTAAGGCTTTCGAGGAGCCTTCCTAGCTTCGTTATTTATTATAAGTAAATACTATTTTAATAATTTCCTTAAAGATAATATTCTTATTAATATTATTTATAATTTGAATAATTTCAATTTAATATAATTTTATTTTATTTAGGAGACCTTTTAGGAATAAATAAACCAATATTATTTTATTTATAGCTTACGTTATTATTACTAAATAATTATTCTAATAACGTAGATAGCTAATATATTTGCTGGTATTCTTGAAAATAATAAAATCTATATTAATTAAATATTAAATAGCTATATATATAATATAATTATTCTTCTTTTAGAATTTATTCTCTAGAAACCTTTATATTTTTATAATATATTTTTTACTATTAAAAAGGTCCTTAATATATAATTTATATATTAAAATAATAATAATTTAAACCTTCCTATTTATTAAGGGTAGATTATTATTAATATTATTTTTATCTTTATTAATAGTTAATTAGGATCCTTCTTTAATAAAGGTAGCTTGTATTTCGGGGGCTTAATTATAATAATTAGAAATCCCTTCCAGGATAATTACCTTCTTATATACTACCTTTATAACTTAGTATAAAGGTAAATAAGATAGTAATATTTATAAATTAAAAACTTGAACGTTTTTCTCCTTATATAAATATATAAATACTAGCTAGGCTTATAACTTATTAATTAAAAGAGATTTTAATTATTTTAATTATTTAGGAATATAGGCTTATTTATATACTTGGCTGATTAATCTAGGCTTTATAGATAATAAAGTATTTAGTAGAGCTGATATGCCCTGAGTATAGTCCTTATTGTTCGGCATACAGCCTGGCTGACAGTAATCCTAGGATTGCGATACGCTAGACCTGATTTGGCTTAGTGCTGCTGGAGAGACTGCCCCAGCCATTCTCCAACACCCATAAGAGTACGGAGTACGGAGGATGACACCAATAGTTTTGGTTTGCGCTAGTACGAGTTGTTCTTAGGTTTATCCTAGACCCCGCAATGGTTGCCTGGACGAAAGCACCCGGAAAGCCTGGAAATTTTCGGCTTAAAATACTCTACAAGTAAGATTCTCTAAGTACCAGTCCCTGGAGTAGCCCCTATAAGATTAATTGAACAGCTAATTAAGTTCTTTAACCGGGGCTATGCTCCAGGCTACTTACGTAGCCCTAGCCCTAAGTTTTATTAGTCTCGTACTAGCGCAAACCAAAACTATTGGTGTCATCCTCCGTACCTCAGGTATCACTCAAATCGCGACTGTCTGTTTTCCTTCACAACGCGTCTATGGGACTACTCATTCGATTAATAACTCGTACTGCCCGTCTCTCCATCCAAAGTTCACATCTTCCACCCCGTCATTATTCATATTCGACCAATATATCTCACGACCCTTTGCGAATCCTCTTTTGTGGCTCCGATGAGTTTAGTATTGCTTCTTTGAGAGCACTACATGCAGAACAAGAGAAAGACCACAAACTCATAGCGTCTCTTGATGTTGTCTGTAGGCCCGGCAAACGTGTCGGTAGGGGCTTAAAGAAAATTAAAGATGGTACTGATACAATATGCCCAACAGCGAGGTTCCTTGCTGATGCATACATTAGTACCCATTGCAGAGGTTGCAAGGGAATTATCGTTGCCTTTGCACCAGATTGACACTTTCACTAAGTGGGAGGTGCGTAGGGGGACTATTGATACAAGGATTTGACTAAGAACTTTTTAGCCTCCAAAGCCTCGAGGTCTACCAATCAATCTCGTTGTAGCTGTCTCATTCGGACTCTTAGTACCGCCGCGGGTCCTTCAAGGCGCTCGGTACGGGGGCTTGAACGTTCATCCTTCCATCTTACCCGAGTACGAAGGGCCATCTCCAAGGATCTGTGTTATACCGCTAATGAAAGCAGCTTCCACGGTCCTGCTCCTCTCCATCATACCCTACTTTCGTCGTGCGAGAGAACTGGAATCACACTACAGACCCTCCATCCAAAACGCTTTGATGAGGGTACTATCATTGCACAGACACCTCTTCCTGGCTTTGAGCACCGTAGTCAGACTGTCGAAGAACTCCTCGCAGTTACAGCTCCTAAAGGTGCCGAAATGCTGGTGCAAAGCATCAGAGATGGAACGTTCCTCCCACCATTTGAAAATAGGCGTTCGGCTCATGGAGAACATCAAACGGTCGGCATCAGAGCTGCTCCGAAGATCACTCCAAACGACCGCCATATCGATTGGAACAGCTGGACTGCCGATGAAATACTAATACGGAGCCGAGTCTTAGGTCCTCTGTGGAATGTCATCGATTCAACGGAGTCGGCGCAGACCCGTGAAAGACGGATGATATGGTCGACTGGCTTCGTTCTGGCAACGGACATCCCTAAATTGCAGCTTTTACCAGGACATATAGCCGTGGCTACAGCTGATTGCTTTCCCAAACGCACCATCCTAAAGACATGCGATGGCCAATATCTGCAAACAGATGCAGTCAAGATAGATGGTGGGAATCAAGAAGATCCAGTACATGCTCTCCGTCGTATTGGGATACACCTCGAGCGCGAAGAGGGCATAATGATGGCTTGAGTCGTCGACCTATGATTCTAAAATAGACAGAAGTACCACGAGATGTCCGCTCGCTTTGAACAATGTGAAAGAAATTCAGCCCGCCCTTCCCAACATCGACATTCCCGAATCTTGATATCTATCAGTATCGTCGGCGACAAGACGCGTCCTATTAAGTGCATACCTATCTGGATATTCTGGCCTGTCATCGAGCTATTTTTCGCGGCAAAGATGAAACAATCCGCGCAGTCTTCGAGATCGGTCTGCAACGGTATCAGTCTTATGAGCAGTGCCATCAACAGATCAGTAAGTACCTCTTTGTTCAAGTACGCTTTTTCTTTGATCGCCTTGATTCGTTCTGGGGTGAAATTGGCGCCCTTCCATGATTAGTAACGACCTAGGCAGAGTTTCCGGAACGGATCACCCATTCAGTCAGGAGTAGGCCCGGCAAAATCGCGTTGACACGGACTTTCGGACCTTGGGTCGAAGCAAGACATTTCACAAGATGAAGGCCTGGCCATGAAGATCAGTTGAGACTTGCTGACTGATCGGGCTATCTACCTGAAGCTTTCGTAACGGAGTATGCCATTGTGCTTCCTGAAGCTGATATGCCGGCTATCGAATTTGTCACCAAGAACACTCCGCCTTCTGCGTTTGCGTTGAATGTGGGAAGAACCTTTCTCAAGAGATGCAAATTAGCCTTGCAGTTGACGGCCCAGCACTAGATATGGTATTAGCAGTGTCCCCTTGCACATTGTTTCCCCGTCATCGTACTTTGTCCCACTACGTGATTTCTAGGTCAGCAATATTCTTTCCGGTCAGAAACAAGGGCTGCAAAATGGATCTCAATGTTTTATACTACAGAAAGTGCTCCCAAGATAGTGCACGGATTCCTCTTCTGGTGCAAGAAAAAATTATGTAGTCACGGAAAAGAAAACACACCTCGGCCTCTGTCAAGGCATCTAGGTCGCCAAAGGTGGTGAATTTCGTCCAACCCGCGTTTGAGATGACGATATCAAGCCCGCCAAGGCCATCAATGCTCTCCTGGACGATCCTCTCGCAGTCGGCAAGGACACCAACATCCTGGATGGATTTAGCCTTCGGTTACTGCTGCCTCTGTACCAGTACGTACACCTTGGACAACCACGGACTGGACACCAAATTTCTCGACTTTGTCAGCTACCTGGATCGCTCGTCCTTTGTTCTCATTGTAATTGATGGCGACGTTGCAGCCTTCACAAGCAAACTTCTCTGCGACGAGTGCTCCTAAACCCCTGCAATAGTCCGGAATCCGGAATTAGTATCAGGCTGCTGCACAGCGTCCATGGAGTTTTCACCTTGATCCTCCTGTCACAAGGACATTCCGACCTTTTAGATTGTAAGGCATTGTTACTAAAGCTTCCTCCCGAGACGTCTGAGATGGACTGGCTGATTTCAATGTCGTGAGAATGCGCATTGATAGCGAATACGGGCAGTTGTGAGGTCATTGTTAGATCCCCGCCAAATCGCGCGAGAACAAAATGTAACAAACTTTCCAATTGATCGAACCCCAAAGAAACAAACAGTACACAGACACCGCAAGCCGCGAACCCAGGCGCTATTGCCCGTCGAGTCCTGCGCTCGCTACGTGTTTGATGCCCCTCCCAGCAATCTCTCCTTTCGTATTTCCCATGTCTCTCACTCAAGGCAGTTGTAAGCGCCTTCTCAGTACCCCTGCGGAGAGGAGAGTGCACGATCGCTGTGCTGCTTAAAACTTCCCAAAAGCCTCATAAACGAAATATGAATACTGTTTTCAAGCTTAGGGAGGTGAATGTATCTGTGAACACTAGTGGGATCCTTCATCTGACACTGAATTTGCGCTTCATCCATCTCGGCCTCGATCCGTGAACAGCCTCGACAGCCTCAAACAAACAGGAAGGACCTGCCCCTTTTGCTTCGGAATCACAAATTCACCATCGGAGAACAAGTTCTCATCGCAACGATCTTTCTGCAAGCCAAATTATTACGAAATCGCCCTAAAACGATGCAATTTCTTTAGCACAGCGCAATGTCATGTTGCTGCACTAGTCATTTCTACCGATGCCCTCAGGTCAAGCCCGGCAACACCCCTGTCATTGTCACATCGCAAAAGTGATAGGCGTGTCGTTCAACATAACATGGCATTGTTCGATGGCAATCCTCTCACACTCCGCTAGAATATCCTCACCAAGCTGACTCTGTACTTTTCGTCCCTGTATGTACCCGTCAAGCTGCATCTCCAATCTGCTTTGACTTTCACGCATGAAACGACAACATATGCAGCAGTTTTTGGGATCTCAGGAACAAATGTTTTCTGCTGGGAGCACATTCACAAAGAGATTTGACAAGTACAGTTACAATGAAGTGACCGTCTTTAGAATTGCGCCTGCTGAAATATCACATCCCTCTTATAGGAAGACTTCTTCACTCCGACATTCAATTTTCAGACATCTCAATTGTCACATTCAAAAATCCAATGATCGACTTGTTCCAACCTCTTGCTTTCACAAAAAAAATTGACCACCGCATCCACTAGCAACATGGCAATAGCAACAATAGCAGACGATTCCCGTTGTACACCCCCACCAGATTGCCCATCTACACCAGTCAAAGCTTCAGTCCAAACCCCAACAACCCCTTCGACTACCACGTCAAGCGTCTTGTCATCCGAGCAGACTGGTTCAATCTCACTCTCACCATCGACTGCCCCCTCGACTCCCATTTCAAGGATATCATCACCAGCTTTCACAACTCCCTCGTCTTCTCCTGCACCATCGCCCTCTTCGCTCTGCAAATCTCGCAGCTGTCCAATCATCCACGCCCACTCCACAGGCATTTACCGCCCGAAAGAACAAACGCCAATCAGTGCAGCGACTGAAAGCCTTTTCGCCCCCAGCATACCACGTCCAGACGTCACAGCGGCGTACGACAGATGTCTACAACTCGACGCAACTGAGGCAGACAAGGCCCTAGTCGGTGCATTCCACCAGATCCACACGGAGCCCGTCCTCGACGACGTGAGGGAGAGGTGGGTCGCTCCCACCCATCTGGGAATTCGCAGGAACGACAATCGAAGTTGGATGAGTCGGCATCCGTTTGGGTTTACCAACCCGCCTCCAATAATTTGGAAAAGGTATGAAAGGGCCAAAGAAGGGAAGGGGAGTTGGGTGGACGAGGACTTGGTAGAGAGCTTTTGCATTTGGAACGCGTTTGTGGGTGAGGGGACTGGGGAGCAAGAGGTGATGGGGAAGAGGTGGAGGGTTCGGAAGCCTGGTGAGAGTGCGTTGAGGAAGCGGGAGATGGAGGGGGTGGAGAAGAAGAAGGACGGGGAAGAGGTTGAGGGGAATGATTTTTAGATGTGAGTGTAAGGAAGTGTAATTGATATCTACCTATGCAGTCCATTATCGTCGACATTCACTTTCGTTAAACCTTGGATTACCTGCCATACAAAGCTCAAGCCTGTGTCCATACGGAGCATTAGCTTACCATCTGGAATTTTTGATAGCGGCATCCCAGCAGCTGTGCCACTCGAGGTGCAGCAGCGCGGAGCAATTTCGCAATATCCGAGAATGTTGACCATGTGACCACTAACAGCGCTTGGCATTTGAGCCTGTTGACGATGGGTAGACAGGTCCTGGTGGTACCGAAATTGGAGAGGTACGGGATTCAAGGTAATTGTCTTGCAGACTATCGCAGACTAAGTGGTCAAGATCCGTATATCTTCGCAGCAGGTGAGTTTCTTAAAGAGAGAAAGAGGAACCGAAATCAGTAAAGTGGGAAAACCGTTGGAAAAGAAAGGGCGCAAGTCTAGGCTGCTAGTGCACTTGGCGGCAGGAAGCTGGAACTGGAATTCGGACTCACAATGGATCCAACCCCCAGCGACACTCCCAGGCTACCCCCAAAATTCTCTATCCTCCATCTCGAGTCCCCCTCCCAGTATCACACAGCACCACTCTGCCTGAATCTACCAGGCCCCTTCTCTATCATCATCGCTTTCATTCTTTCCTGCACATGTAATCCTTAATTCATCGAGCGGCCCGAGTCCCCAGAGCGTGAGCTGCGCACCTTAACGCAGTCATCCGCTCGGCTCAGGCCCAAGCCCGGACCCCATCCCTCCATTCTCCACCCCGACACCAACATACCAACCAGCCGACTGCGCCGATACTTCAAGCACGGACTACTTCCTACCAAAGCTAATGGCGTAGCTGTCGCCATCTACAATTCTTTGTTGTGACTTTGGTGGAGAGAATAGCGTGCGGTTGCCTGCTGCGGAGTGGAAAGATTGTACACCATCGTGTGTGAGAGGGACGGTGAATCAAAAAACTGGGAGGAACTAGTTGGTATGTTTCCCAAAGTCTTACGATTATCCCCGCATTTCTTCAGTGCAGACCGACGGCATCACTCTCGCCGAAAAGTCCACTGTTAACCACCATGGCACCAGGACAGCACTCGGCAGTTTACAACGAATGAGGACGGGCCCTAAACACTACAGGGCCTGGAAGAAGGAGATCTTTACCTCAACTACGACTCGGTGCGCGTGCAACAGCCTTCCTCATGGCATCTGCGTCGTCAAACGTCGTCGGGGTGCATTACCGGGTGGGGAAGAAAATTGGCGAGGGGTCCTTTGGAGTAATATTCGAGGGCACGAATCTACTCAACAACAACCAAGTGGCCATCAAGTTTGTATGTTCGTGAGAACACAATGCCCGCAGCACGTGCTGATTCGGAGACCAGGAACCTCGGAAAAGCGATGCCCCCCAATTACGGGACGAATATCGGACATATAAGATACTCGTGGGCTGCCGTCAGTAAACCCAAACGGAGTACGCCCGATCTACGCTAATATTACACAGCCGGAATCCCTAATGTGTATTACTTTGGCCAAGAAGGCCTTCACAATATCCTCGTCATTGATCTTCTCGGACCTTCACTTGAGGACCTTTTCGATCATTGTAACCGGAGATTCTCGGCCAAGACTGTGGTCATGGTAGCCAAGCAAATGGTATGCATTCCCAACCTTCCCTCTCCAAAAATTCTTCGCTCACAATCGTCAAGCTGTCGCGAGTACAAACGATACACGAGAAAAACCTCATCTATCGAGATATAAAACCAGATAATTTCCTCATCGGCCGGCCCGGCTCGAAATCCGCAAATGTGATACACGTGGTGGACTTTGGCATGGCCAAGCAGTACCGAGATCCCAAAACAAAACAACATATCCCTTACCGAGAACGGAAATCGTTATCAGGTACCGCACGTTACATGAGCATCAACACCCATTTGGGCAGGGAACAATCACGGCGGGATGACCTCGAAGCATTGGGACATGTGTTCATGTATTTCCTCCGTGGTGGCCTACCGTGGCAGGGGTTGAAGGCTGCAACAAACAAGCAAAAGTACGAGAAGATTGGAGAGAAGAAACAGACTACGGCGATCAAAGATCTGTGTGAAGGATATCCAGGTGAGTTCTCTTGATCCTCGAGGCGGACCTATATTGATTGAACGCAGTGGCAGAGGAGTTCAACAAATACCTAAGTTACGTTCGAAATCTGGGCTTTGAAGATACTCCCGACTACGACTACCTTCGCGAACTCTTCACACAAGCCCTGAAAAACACCGGCGAGGTCGAAGACGCCGAATACGACTGGATGAAGCTGAACAATGGCAAAGGATGGGAAGCAATGAAACACCACCCCTCGCAACACCTCCACGCCGCCAACGCAGCACCCAATTCGTCAGCACGAGCACTAGCCGGCGGCGCCAATACTCCCCGAGATCCGGGAACTCCAGGAGTCAACGCCCTCCGTTTAAACGCCGCGCAGCCCCTGCCCCCATCGCCCGCGAAGCCGGGAGTGGGCAAAACGCGCGAGCGGCCAGGCGTCTCCGGCGCAGCGCCGCCAAAGCGTCAAAGCGGAGCGGTGGGGGGCCTCCAAGATGTCGGGACGCCGACCGCGTCGACACAGGCGCAGTTTCAGAGCTCGACGGCCAACTTGCCGCACCGGATGAGCACGGTCAACCCCGGATTGAACCAAACGGCGAATGCGACGCAGCAGGGGAATAGGACCGGGAACGGGGAGCAGCAGCCTTCGGCGGTGCAGAAGCTTATGAAGGTGTTGTGCTGTAGTCGGTGACCACGTCCTTAATTTACGAATTTTGGAATATCTGTATGCTAGCCCCCTCGTGCTCCGCAATAGACCACAGCGCTGACCTCCGCCAGTCACGATCCGCACTTTTCACAGCTTCTAGCCTAATCTGCTGGAACCACAAAACATGCCTTGCATTCCAGGCCACGGCGTTACCCTTTTCAATCGAAGACACCAACCTACTCTCGCTAACAACACCCATCACCAAACTCACAACCCACATATCCCCGCGCTCGCTATGGTCCCCTACCCCAGCTCCAGCTTCTACACCCCGTTGCACCGTCACCACCATGATTCCCCCAACCGCACTATCCATCCATATTCGGCACTTAGACAAACACACAATTCCACCTCCCCCCCAAACTTCAACGACGACCATCACGATTTGGTCCGCGCCTTCGCATCTACCACTTCCCATTTCCACATCGTTCCATTCAGCCAACGAGGTAGCATCGCGGCATCGGCGCACTTCCCCCTTGACGGCGGGCTTAGAAAGGAGGGCCTGGATTAATCCTAGGTGCGGCGAGAATGGGTTGGAAGGGGGTAAAGGGTTACGGGGAGTAGAAGATCAGGAAGGGTTGTCTGAGTAG